>Ga0170475_115254570_pt1 | contig 12675 bp, 12 predicted proteins | sample Soicark_Litter_5_FD_111474 | JGI IMG/M metagenome (GOLD analysis project Ga0170475, IMG submission 111474) | Avena fatua rhizosphere microbial communities from Hopland, California, USA. Combined Assembly of 48 SPs | reverse complement strand
CGGCGCGGCAGCGCTTCGCCGCCTCGAGGTACATCTCAGGATACACTGCATATTGGGAGTAGTCTTCGGGGACAGTGACCTCGACCTGGGTCGGCAGCCCAGCATCCGGGATGGCATCCAGCTGCTGAGCCCAGCGGTGCCACCACTCCGCGGTTTCTGCCGAGGCTCCGCGCCAGGTGTGCCACAGCAGATGACCAGCGATGATGCTGGCCTGCCGCAGTGTCTGGGTGAGGGGATGAATTCCGTCGCAGTCGGGAAAGAGCGCGTCCGCCGCGGCTGCCTCGAGGGTACCGGTGATGATCAGCGCCTCGCGGGCGACATCATGCGGGGGAGTGGTGGGGAAGCGGCGGATCAGTTCTCGGAGCTCGGCGAGCAGCCGGTGAGGATCGGCCCGGGACCGCTGATCCCGATACACAATCATGCGCTAAACCGTCAGCGTACCCGCCGGCCGGTGGCCGCCCGCAACTCAGGAGTGAAATCGTACGGGGCGCGAGTCGGAGCATCCGCGGGGGCCGGCTCGCAGAGATAGATCTCATGCCCCAGGCGGGTTGTGACCTGCAGCCCGCTGGAACGAAGCATCGCTTCGACCGCAGCGTGGTTGGGGACCCACCAGTTGGTCGGGTCGGTCGCGAAGCGATGCTCGATGAACGCCATTCGAGGCCAGCCCTGCTCGTTGAGCGCATCTCGCTCATGGATGGGATGATCCCAGGTATCGGGATACACCTCCATGCCCGGTGTGGTCAGGGTCTGGAACACCAGGGTACGGCTGGTGTGCCGGGCGACGATATCCAAACCCAACAAGGGATATCGCAGGTGATAGAAGACTCCCATAAAGAGGACGAGGTCGAACTGCTCGTCCTCCGCGGCCAGGTCGTAGACCTGCATCTGCCGGAACTCGATGACGTCCTCCAGCCCCAGCTCCCTCGCCGCCCACTCGGCCTGTCTCAGATAATGCGGGTCCACATCGATCCCTCGTACCCGCGCTCCCCGTCGTGCCAGCTCGAAGCTGTAGTATCCGGCGTTGCAGCCGATGTCGAGAGCAGTCCAGCCGTCCAGCCGAGCCGGCAGATGCGGTGCCAGAGCCTGCCACTTGTAACGGGGGAAGTCACCCAGAAAATGGGTGGGCGCCGTCTCGGTGCCGTCGGGAAGATGAATATTGTGGAACCAGGGTCCCAGGGCGGCGATCTCCTTCTCCAGTCGACTCTCCCGAATGGCGACCTCGGATTTTGCTGGGCTGCTCATGAGGCTCTCCCCACCGAGGTTCGGGAGAGAAGCTGCAGGGCATAGCCCTCGAGCTCGGCAGCACGGTGTGCCGCCGTGTGCTCCGCCAGGACCCGAATCCGAGCGCGGTCGCCCAGAGCTACCCGCTCTTCCTCGGGCATGTCGCGAATCCACTCGAGCACGTCGGCCGATGAGCGCGCTATCAGAATCTCTGCTCCCGGTTGGAACAGCGTCTCGATTCCGTCCCAGCAGTCGCTGATGATCGGCGTGCCGCAGGCGGCTGCCTCGAACAGGCGCACGCTGGGCGAAAAGCCAGCGGCAATCATGTCCGCTCGGGTGAGATTCAGAGTAAACTGTTGGGCGTTGTAGAAGCCTCGGTGCCGCCGGGGTGGCAGGTGTTGAATCCGCTGCACATTCCGGGGCCATCGAACCGTTTTGGGATACTGGGGCCCGGCTACGGCAAAGCGCCCTTCCTGCCAGGCCCGCGCCGGCTGTATCAGCAGCCGGTTCAGCCCCGGTTGCCGGTCGTCACTATAGGTCCCCATGTACCCCAGATCCCACCGGTTGTCCACCCGCTCCGGATAGTAGATATCGGGGTCCACCGAGCAGTAGAGCGGGCGCGCCATCGGAGAGCCAAACTCCTGCTCCAGGCGCCGGAGGGTCGGTCCGCCGGTAAAGGAAAGGTAGAGCTGATATTCTCCGATCAGTCCGGCCGTGAGGTACTCCTCGTCGCCGCGGGCGAGCTTGGCCAAAGTGACCGGTGTATCGATATCGTAGAAGGCGGTCAGCCCCCTGGCCATCCGGGTTACCCATTCGCCCACTTCAACTCCCTCGGGAACATACGACCCGACAATGACCACGTCGGCTTCTTCTACTTCGCCCGAAAAACGCAGCTTCAAGTCTGCCAGGTCGCTGTAGAGTGCGGTCCTGCCGTGCTGAGGGCGGGGTAGGTCGCGATTCGAGGCATACCAGGGGACGTCCCGCTCCAGAAAGAGGATGTCGTGGCCCCGGGCGCTCAGCTCTCGGACCAGCCCGCGATAGGTGGTAGCGTGACCGTTGCCCCATGACGAGGTGATCGAGAGGCCCAGAATAACGATGCGCAAACGGGGCTGACTCATCCTGCCACCCCTCCGGGAGCAGGACGGAGCACGTCCAGCAACTCCTCAACCTGCGCTGCGCGATGGTCGTAGGTGTGCTCGGCCTGGATCCGGTGTTGCGCCGCCATTCCCATCTGCCGTGCCGCCGCCGGAGAGAGCGCGCTGAGTCGCTCGGCCACCTCGGCACCCGAGCGGGCCACGATCACCTCGCGGTCGGGTTCGAGGAAGAGCTCGATGCCTTCCCAGTGGTCGGTGAGAAGGCAGGCTCCGGCTCCGGCGGCCTCGAACACCCGGGTAGGAGGAGAAAAGCCATATCGCGCCATGCTCTCCCGGTTCACGTTCAGCACCGCTGTCGGGGTGCAGTTGAAGGCGTTGTGGTCCCGGGTGTACACGTGACCGACGTAGCAAACGTTGGGCGGCAGCCGCTTGTCCCCCCACCCACTTCCACCCAGCAGGAAGGTTTTCCGCGGGAGCGCCGCGGCAGCGGCCAGGAAGAATTCCTCCACCCGGGCCTCGCGGTCGGGCAGGCGATTGCCCAGAAATCCGAGATCCCCCGCAAAGCGTGGATCGGGAGGAACGGCATGGTGGGTCGTAGCGTCGAGCGCATTGTAGATCGGAACGCACTGCCGGGCCCCGAACGAGCGATATGCCTGCACCACCGGCTCGCCACCGCCGTAGGTGAGCACGAGGTCGTAACGGGGGATCAGTGGACGAAAGGGATCCGAGGCATCCCGCTCGATTCGGTCGAGCGTGGCCGGTGCGTCCACGTCCCAGAAGACCACGAGTGTATCGGGCCGTTGCAGGTCGAGCACCGCAGCCTCCAGCAAGGTATCGAAGATGCCGATGCCGCTGGCCTTAACCACCAGATCCGCGTGCCTCGCCTGCTCGACCGCCTGAAATGCTGCGTTCTCAGTTTCCCCCGAGTACACCACCACCCGGGCCCACTCCGGATCGGCGATATCGCGGTGCTCCTGCCGGCCATATGCGTCGGGCTCGTAGAACGTCACCCGGTGTCCCCGCCCATGCAGAGCCCGGATTATGCCGCGGTAATAGGTCGCCGCCCCGTTCCAATAGGCGGAGACCAGACTCGAACCAAAGAAGGCAATGTCCAGTCCGCCTGGCATCAGAGACTCTCCTCAATATTTGCGAGCGCGCCCACTCCGTTCAGTTCGGCGACGATTCCCAGCAACTCGTCCACCCGGTGCGCGCAGGTGTGGCGGGCGAGAACCGTCTTGAGCCCTCGTTGAGCGAGAGCCTTGGCGGCCTCGATATCGGCGAGCAGGCCCGCAATCAGGCTCAGCATCTCCGCTCCGTCACGCGCAACCAGGAAATCCTCACCCGGCGAAAACAGATGCTCTGCGTCCTCCCAGGGCGCTGAGACGAGCGGGATCCCGCAGGCCAGCGCTTCGAAGACCCGGATGGTGGGAATGCCGGGAAGTGCCTCGACGTACGGTCGTCGGGGGATGTGGAGAGTGAGCCGGAAGCGGGCGAACGCGTCCGGCACCTCATAGTTGGGGAGCCAACCAGCATACTCTATTCCCGCCTGGGCCAGCCGGCGTAGGCCGGTAGCAGGATAGCGCACGCCGTGGATCCTGGCCCGCAGGTGCAGCGCCTCGATGGGACGGACCAGGAATTCCTCGAGCTCGGCGGTGCGCTCCTCATCTCCCCAGTTGCCCACCCAGATCACATCACCTTCCGTCGGTGCCTGGCGGGCGAAGAAGACGCTGGTGTCCGCGGCCTCATGCCAGGTCCACACCCGGGCGGACCAATCCTGATCCAGATAGCGCCGGCGTATGACCTCGCCGAAGGCGAGGACGCCGTCATAGTTCTCCAGCCGGTACTGCCCCATGCTCGCGTGGTCGGTGACTGAGCGATGGTGAGTATCGTGAAACAACAGTCGATAGCCGCCGTGCGTCGCCCGGTGAAGGCCGATCGCCTCCACCAATGGGTGCTCGTTCCATTCGTGCACCAGCACCAGGTCTGCGTCTTCCAGCTCACGCTCCAGATTCAGAGTGTCCGGCTCGTACCGGCGGCTCGATAGCTCGGGATAGGCCTGGTGAAATCCACGAACGGCCAGGGGACCGTGCTCCCGCAGCAGGTGTTCTCGACTCCAGGAGCTGGCCGGTTCCCAGACCGTGACTTCATGCCCCCGACCCATGAGCTCCCGGACGATACCCCGCAGGAAGTGGGCGTTGCCATGATTCCAATCCGAAACCAGGGAGTGATAGAACATTACGATGCGCACGCGGTCTCCTCCGCATAGTTGCCGGATCTGGAGAGCAGGTCGGCATACAGGTCGAGGTAGGCTCGGCCCATGCGGCCGGGGGTGTACCGGAGGGCACGACGTCGAGCGCGCATCGCGAGTGCCTGCCGGAGCGACGAATCTTCGATCAACCCTTCCAACGCCACCCGCAGGTCGTCAGGATGATCCGGAGAAACGAAGATGGCCGCGCCGTGCCACAACTCCCGCAGAGTGGGAAGGTCGCCCAGGATCAGGGCACATCCCGCCAGCGCGGCTTCCAGCACAGAAAGCCCGAACGGCTCGTACCGCGCCGGAAAGGCGTAGATGCTGGCCCGTCGGAGCCACGCGGCCACGGCATTGGCGGGAAGCTGTCCCAGGAGACGTACATGCTGGAGACTGACCTGAAGGTTCGAGCCAGGGTGCCGGGGCTCGCCGGCGATCAAGACCGGCCACGCCAACCGCCCGGCAACTTCCTCCAGCACCACCAGGTTCTTGGCCGGATCCCATAGCCGTCCGGCGGCGAACACCACCGGGTCCTTGCTCTCGGGATAGAGATCGGCCGCATCCCGGCCGTTCGGTATGACCACGCCACCCGAAACACCGTAATAGCGCCGCACCGCCTCGAGCATCCACCGCGACGGTGCAACGACCCGGTGTGCCCCGCGGAGCCCGCGCCCCATTTCCCGCTGGTAACAGGACCATTCGTCGGGAGGTGCCGTACCCCACACTGACTGCCACCAGGAGACCACACAGGAATGCGCGACGACAAGCGTCGGCACTGGCCAGGGCGCCGAGCCGAAGACCGGCTCATTCAGGTGCACCAGCTCCGGTCTGGTGCGAGCCGCGAGATCGATGAGCCAGTCCGTCGCCAGGCGAACATCCTGCCAGGGCTGCTCCATCCAGGGCAGACGGTAGCTGCTCTCGAACAGCTCCAGGGTAGGTATCTGCCGGGCTTGCCGTCGTTGCTCATCCGACGCGGGAGCGCCCATGCTCGCCAGGGCGACTTCTACCCCGCTTTGGCCCAACGCCCGAACCAAGTCGATGGAGTAGGTCCAGACGCCGCCCACCGTATCCGTGGTCATCAGCACACGGTTTGGGGTGCCCGTTCGCCTGATCACGACGTACCCGCCTGAGCCAGGGACAGCTCGGGCTCTCGTGCGGTGATATGACCGCCAAGAGTTTCCCGCCGGTACACCGCATCCAGGACGGCGGCCACATCGACCAGGCGTTCGGCTGAAGGGTCGAATCGCTGGCCCGCACCCAGTTGGCGAGCCCATTCCACGATAGCTCTACCGCCCCAGTCGTCCGGGGGTGCACAGAGCCGTTCCCGTGCCGTGCCCCGAAACCGGTCGGCCACAAAATCGTGGAACGAGCCACCCACGTTGCTCAGCATGACCCCGCCGGTGCTGCCGAAGAAAGAAGCCTGGATTACGGCGTCACACCCCGCCGGCAGGTTCCAGGAGCAGGCGAGCCGCACCAGCGCGCCGGTGTCCAGCTCCAGTTCGGCAACGGCGAAATCTTCTACCACTGACGATGCTGGCCCCAGCGGCTTTCCCTTCGCGAAAAGATGGCTGCCGACCCGCAGGACCTTGGCACCCTCGAGCATCCATAGCGCGAGATCCACCAGGTGAATGCCCAAATCGATGACACATCCACCACCCGAGAGCGCTGGATCGTAGAACCAGGGTTTGTCCGGGCCGTAGGCGTTGTGAAAGACCAGATCGGCAGCGTAAACCGAGCCCAGCTCACCGGACTGCAGCAGTGCTCGGATGCGGCGAGTGCCCTCGATAAATCGGTAGGACAGGTCCACCCCCAGCAGCCGGTCGGCCCGGCTGGCTGCCTCGACGACCTGGGAGGTTTCGGCCGCCGTCCGGCCCAGCGGCTTCTGGCAGAACACGGCGACTCCTCGCTCCAGAGCCTCGAGTGCCTGGTCGGCATGAAGCGCGCTGGGCGTGGCGATGACGATCCCGTCCAGCCCGAGGCCCAGCAGCTGCTCCAACGAATCCACGGAGGGGCAGCCCATCGTGGCCGAGGCCGCCAGCAAGTTTTCGGGCGACGGATCCGCCACGGCAACCACCTCGGCGACTCCACTCCGGGCCAGGGCCTCGAGCCGGTTCCGGCCGATCCATCCCACCCCGAGAAACCCCAGGCGCGGCTTCACGTGAGGACCAGTGCCTTGAGAAACCCGTCGGGTCTCTGCTCCATCGTTTGGAACGCCTGGCCGAGCTGGTCCAGCGGAAACGTGTGGGTATAGAGCCGTGAGGGGTTTAGAACGCCGCTCGAGACAGCCTGAATCGCATCGTGGATTCCGGCCACGTAGACCGCGGGGTCCCGCTCGTGCGCGTTGATGACATCGATGCCCCGCCAGTTCCACAGCTGCATGTTGACCTGCCGTGGTCCATCCTGGTGATAGCCCGCAATGACCAGGCGCCCCCGAATGCGTGTGAGCTCGCCTGCCAGATCCAGCGGCCACTGCGTCCCCACCACCTCGAGCACTCGGTCCGCGCCTTCGCCACCGGTCTGGCGCTGGACCTGGTCTACGATTCGCTCATGGTTGTCCAACGGTATCGTGACATCCGCTCCCAGTTCCCGAGCCAGATCAAGCGCAAAGGGACGCCGTGAGATCGCGATAACCCTGGCACCGGCTCGGCTCGCCAGGCGGGTGAGGATGGCGCCGAGAAACCCGATGCCGATGATGGCGACCGTGTGACCGGAGTGAATTTCCGAGCGCCGGAAGATGTTCATGGCGCAGCCGAGGGGCTCTCCGGGAAAGAACCGCCCATTCAGCTTTTCCGGCAGCGGCACCACTGCCTCGGCCGCAGCAATGTCGTACTCGGCGTAAGCCCGATAGGAGAGGGCTGCCACCCGATCTCCCGGAGTGAGTGTGCTCACGCCAGGTCCTACCGCATCCACCACGCCCCAGCCCTCGTGGCCCGGGCTTCCGGGCTCGGTGGGATAGCGAAACCAGGAGCGTCCTTCCCAGGCAGGGAGGTTGGAGCCGCAGACACCGCAGCCTTCGAGACGCAGGCGCACCTCTCCCGGGCCCGGCTCGGGCAGCCGGACATGCTCCACCTCGGTCTGCTTGGGCCCGGCGATCACGGCGGCCCGCATCGTCTGGGTTGCCGGACCAGCCTGGCGGGTCAAACTATCGCTCGGCACCGGCAGCCTTTCGGACGCGGGCCCCGGCTTCTCCAATCGAAGCGATCACCGGTGCGCCGGGCCGGGACTCGACCAACCACCGGTGCAGCCGCTTCAGGCCTTCCTGCACCGAAACCCCGGCTCTCCAGCCGGTGGCGCGCTGAAATTTCCCGGTGTCGGAGACGTAGTAGCGCTGATCACCGGTCCGCCATTCATCGAACCGTACCTCGGGCTTGTGTCCCAGGATTTCGGCGATGAGGTCGAGCAGCTCCAATAGGCTGACTGTGTTGCGCGGGCCGCCACCGATATTGAAGGCCTGACCGCTCTCACTCGGCATGTGCTGCTGCGCCAGAAGAAAGGCATCGACCAGATCTTCGACCGATAGAATGTCACGAACCTGACGTCCGTCCCCGTAGAGCGTGATGGGCCGTCCCTCGAGGGCGCGAATGAGAAAGTGGGCCACCCAACCCTGGTCTTCGGTCCCGAATTGATGCGACCCATAGATGCAGCTCATGCGGAACACTACGGCAGGCAGGCCATAGCTCCGGGAGTAGTCCAGGACATACTGGTCCGCCGTGCCTTTGGAGCAGCCATAGGGGCTATGAAAGTCCAGCGGCCGGGTCTCGCTCACTCCGGTCTGTCGCAGAGAAGGATCGGTAGGCTCATACCGTAGATTCCGCCGCCGGAGGCCGACATCCTCGAGGGCACCGTACACCTTGTTGGTGGACGTGAAGACCAGCGGCGGTGGGTCGGCTTGAGCCCGAATGGCCTCTAGCACATTCAGAGCGCCGCGAGCGTTGATGTCGAAGTCTTCCACCGGATCGGTGAGGCTGGTGGTGACGGCCACCTGAGCCGCGAAGTGAAAGACCTGGCGGGCCTGGTCCACCGCCCGCCGCACGGCCGCCGCATCGCGCACGTCAGCGATGACCACCTGCACCATCTTGCCGTGAGTGTCCCGAAGCCAGCGCAGGTTTTGCTCTACCCCGGGGCGCGCCAGATTGTCGAACAGCAGCACAGGATGTCCGGCTGCGAGCAACCGGTGGGCCAGGTTGGTCCCGATGAAACCCGACCCTCCGGTTATCAGGACGGGCCGGCCGGAGACGCGACTCGCGCTCTTGGCCGTCATACCGTCAGTCCTCGAGCGGCCAATTCGGCACTCGCCTCCTCGACCCGGTCGGTGGCAACCTGCCCCTCCAACCAGGCCGCGAGCTCCTCCAGTCCTTCTTCCAACGCGATCCGAGGTTCGTAGCCGAGGGTGGACCGGGCCAGGGTGATATCAGCGAAACAGTGGCGGATGTCACCCACTCGATATTTCCCAGTGAGCTCGGGCTCCAAGTACTCCTTGCCCATGACCCGGGCGATGCGCTCGGCGATCTCCGAGATGCTGTAGGACCGTCCGCTACCGACGTTGAACACACCACCGGCGGAGGCGGCTTGCTCCAGCGCCAGGCAGCAGGCGCCCGCCACGTCATACACGCTGACGAAATCACGCCGCTGGAGACCGTCCTCGAAGACGGCCGGCCGTTTGTTGTTGAGCAAACGCGACGCGAAAATGGCTAGGACGCCGGTATAGGGATTGGACAGGGCCTGACGGGTTCCGTACACGTTGAAGAACCGCAGCGCGGTAGTGGGGATTTGATACGCGCGCCCCACCAGTAGACACATCCGCTCCTGATCGAACTTCGACAGCGCATAGACCGATGCCAGCGACGGCAGCTTAGTCTCCGGTGTGGGTACCGGGGTTAGAACTTCACCCCTGGCGTTGCGGACCTCCCACTGGCCGGCTCGAAGCTGCTCCAGACCTCTCTCCTCCCCGGTACAAATGGTGCCATCGGGGGTGTGGTAGAGCCCCTCCCCATAGAGGCTCATGCTGGACGCCACTATAAGACGGGAGACCGGTTGGGCGGCCAACGCCTCGAGCAGTACCGCCGTACCCAGATTGTTTACGGCCGTATACTGGGCGATCTGGTACATGCTCTGGCCGACACCAACCGCTGCCGCCAGGTGGTAGACCACGTCCACGCCTTTGAGAGCTCGGCGTACGGCATCCGGATCGCGGACGTCGCCACGTACCAGCTCCACCTGCTCGTTCAGGTAGTCTGGCCGGGCCGCATCGTCGCCGTGGACTTGAGGTGAGAGGTTGTCCAAGGCGCGCACCCGGTGACCGCGAGCCAGGAGGGCATCGGCAAGATGCGATCCGATGAAGCCGGCGCCGCCTGTGATCAGGATATGATTGCTCATCCATCCATCTCCCATGTGGTGTGCGCGGGCTGATCAGTTCCCCGCTGGAAACAACGTCAGGATCGGTGTCGGTCGGTCCAGTTTGCTGCCTCGGTGTACGCCCGCCGCCGCTCGACGAAGGGAATGTCGCCGGCCGGGACCAGGCGGCCGTTCTGCTTGGTGAAGGGGGCGGTGGAGCGCTTCAGGCGTTCCAAGAAGTAGGGTACAGTTCGCTCCAGCCCCTGCCGCAGCTGCACCGCGGGCTGCCAGCCCAGCAGCTTTCGCGCACGGCTGATGTCGGGACGGCGTTGCGTCGGGTCGTCCTGCGGCAGGGGGCGATACACGATCGTGAGCTTCGCCTCGCACAGCTCGGCGATGGCCTCGGCTAACTGGCGAATAGAGAACTCGCCCGGGTTTCCCAGGTTGACCGGATCGTGGATCCCATCGGCGTTCATCAACCGCATCAGGCCGTCCACCAGATCGTCGACATAGCAGAAAGACAGGGTCTGGCTCCCACTGCCATACAGGGTGAGCGGTTCTCCCCGCAGTGCTTGAACGATGAAGTTGGAAACCACTCGGCCATCGGATTCGGCCATGCGGGGGCCGTAGGTGTTGAAGATCCGGGCAATGCGGGTGTCCACCTTGTTTTGCCGGTGGTAGTCCATCATTAGAGTCTCCGCTACCCGCTTGCCTTCGTCATAGCAGGAGCGAAGCCCGATCGGGTTCACATTTCCCCAGTAGGTTTCCGTTTGCGGGTGAACGTGCGGCTCTCCGTACACCTCGGAGGTAGAGGCCTGGAGGATGCGGGCACCAACCCGCCGCGCGAGCACCAGCATGTTCAAGGTACCCATCACGTTGGACTTCACGGTTTTGATCGGATTGTACTGGTAGTGCACCGGAGAGGCGGGGCAGGCCAGGTTGTAAATCTGATCGACTTCGAGCAGCAGGGGCTCGCACACATCGTGGCGGAGCAGCTCGAAGCGGCCGTAGTCCAGCAGGTGGCGGACGTTATCCCGCCGGCCGGTAAAGAAGTTGTCCAGACAGACTACTTCGTGACCTTGTGCGATCAGTCGCTCACACAGGTGCGAGCCGATGAAGCCCGCGCCACCCGTCACCAGCACCTTCATTGCAGAACCATTTCAGCTTGGCATTGCACCCGACGACTTACACCGCGTTGCCGCGCCGGGTAAGTACGATGTCAGGATGCCCGGCAGGGTACTTACCTGTCGGTGACGTTAGTCACGGCGGGTCGCGATATTTTCGAAGATAGGCAGAATTGACTATGCTGCTGCGGCGTCGAGCGTTAGCCGCGGATCTTGGCGCCGGCTTCGCCCCGGGAATGCACCTCCAGTTTGGCGAGAATTCTTTGGGTATGATGCCGGGCCGTGTGCTCGCTGATGTTGAGCTCACGAGCGATCGCTTGATTGGACCGGCCTTGACTCAATAGCGTGGCAACCTGCGCCTCGCGTCTGGTCAGCCCGAATTGTTTCATCAATTTGTTTTGCTGCTGAGACCCGTCGCGGCCGTTGGCTGGAGCGATCTTGGGCTGTTGCTGCAGGTCTCTTCTGAGGGTTCGCAGTTCGTCGATCGAGCCGCGGAGCTGCTTGACCAGCGCGCGGTTGTTGTGCCGCAGAGTCAGGAAGGAGGAAAGTAGATCCTGCAGCCGGTCGGTAGGATTCTGCTGCGGCCGGACCAGATCTCTGTCTATCATAGCACCGTTAGCGTCCACAAAGCCTCGAGCTTCATCTATCGGCAAAGTTGCCCATGTCAGCGGGGCCCCTTTCATTCTAATGGATTATGAAGACTCTTGATTCGATCCGCCATGCCCTGGGGGGCCTCGGCCTCACCCGGGCCAGCATCGTGCCCGAGGCAAGCGGGGGACGGCTGGAGGAGGCTTGCATCAGCCTGGGGCGCCTGGTGGAGGGCACCTTCCTGGAGGCAGTCCCCTTGGAGCCGGGCAGCGACACTCCCCCACTCGCCTTTCTGGATGGGGTCCAGCGCTCGGAAATTGTGGGCTACTCCGGAGCGGCGCCCCTCGTCGTGGCGGACATAGCGGCCGCCGTGCGGGAGCGACAGGGCCGACGGCTCCACACGGATATGGAAGAGCGTCGTCGTCTGGTCCTGGGGCGGCCTGCAGCACTGGCAGTCGCGGCCTCGGCGCTTGAGGGCATGGAGCAGGTCTCGCTGCCGGATGATGCCCCTCCTCATCCAGTCAGAGATCTGATGCATGCCGCTCAGGCGCTCGATCGCTGCCGGGGGGCATTGGAGATCGCTGTGGGAGTCCGCTACCGGGCAAGTTCCGGTCAATGGCTGATCGTCGATGGCGCCCTCTCCGAGAGCCCCCGCTGGGCCAGCGATTCGCGGACCATAGCGGTATCCAAGAGTCATTCCGTCCTGCCGTTCGATGGCCCGGACCTCGAGCGCTATCTGCGGCTTCCGCCCGGTCACCGCTCATCAGTGTTTGAGCCACACACCCGGAGCCTAGCTCCGGTTCGAGCCTGGGCACTGCGGCTCTGGCCCTGGGAGGGAAAGGATCTTCTCTATGGGTTGGTGCGGGTCGAGGTCGCTCCCTCCAACGGCACGCCCGAGACTGCCAGCCGAATATCCCAGTGGCTCCTGGCCGAGCGCACTCCGGTCAGTGCCCCGGATCGGAGGCATAAAAAGAATATTTAAAACTAGAATTAGATGATATTAATTAAAAGTATTACAATTAAAAAAGAACATATTATGATAATATTGTAAGTTCAAAGAGCTAAT
>Ga0170475_103912351_pt1 | contig 12676 bp, 12 predicted proteins | sample Soicark_Litter_5_FD_111474 | JGI IMG/M metagenome (GOLD analysis project Ga0170475, IMG submission 111474) | Avena fatua rhizosphere microbial communities from Hopland, California, USA. Combined Assembly of 48 SPs | reverse complement strand
TGAACTTACCCTTCTCGTGGTGCAGACGGGATGCGGTGCAAGGCGAGACGAGCGCCGTGTGGCGGGCCACACAAGCGAGGAACAACGCGGCAGCGCGCCCGTATGCGCCGCGAGAAGGGTATGTTCATTTGCGGATGTCACCTTAGATGATTGCGCTGCTGTGGCCCGCGACGATTTGCCAAGAGCCGTTCGCGGCTATGCGCCAAATTCGCGTGTATCGTAGATCGGCTGCAAATGCGGAGTTATCATACGTTCCAGCCAGTTTCATGCGTACTGACACGACAGCAAGCCCGCTACTGGCGTTCATTTGGACTTCTGACGGCTCAAGCTTCTGGAGTTTTAGAATTCCAGATCGGTGTAGTCCGAGATCATCTTGTTTGTCGAACACTTGGCCGAAGTGGTTTGTAAAGATAAGGTCGGGTGAAATCAATTCGTCGAGAACGGCATGGTTTGATGCAAGCATGGCCAGCCTCAGACGCTCTTCGGCCACAGCGACCTGCTGTTCCATTTTGGTCGCGGCCAGCATGGCAATATTCCTGGTAGGGTCTACGGGGAGCGTTCCTGTTCCGCACCAACGCCTTTTTGGCGGCTTTTGCCAAGCACCTACAGAGAATCAGCGTGCTTCCCATCGATTTCCACTATTCAAGCCTTGCAGCCGGCTATCACCGCCAGATAATTGCGCACGGTATTCGCCAGTCCATCGTAAATCGCCTCGCTGATCAAGGCATGGCCGATGGATACCTCCGCTACATCCGGCACTGCCTTCAGGAAAGCACCCAGGTTTTCCTGGCTCAGATCGTGGCCCGCATTCACGCCTAGGCCCGCGGAGTGCGCCTGTTCGGCGGCCCTGATGCAGTCATCAAGCGCCCGTTGGTAATTACCCGTGGCGTAAGCATCCGCATATGGCCCGGTATAGATTTCGATGCGGTCGGCACCCAACTCGGCCGCGAGGGCAATATCGCTTGCGTCGGCATCCATAAACAGGCTGACTCGGCATTTCAGGTCTTTGAGACGGCGTATCAGCGGCGCCAGCCGCGCCGCATCCTTCTGCAAATTGAAGCCATGATCGGAGGTGATCTGGCCATCCGCATCCGGCACCAGCGTCGCCTGGGCGGGGCGGGTTTCCGCGCACAGCTCGATCAGGCCCGGGTAGCTGCCGCGTGATGGCGCAAAGGGGTTGCCTTCGATATTGAATTCTACGTCGACATGGCGCTTGCCCTGATCCAGCAGCAAACCAGCCAGATCGCGCACATCGTCGGGCCGGATATGGCGCTGATCGGGCCGGGGATGCACGGTGATGCCGCCGCAGCCGGCCGCCATGCAAGTCTTCGCTGCCGCCAGCACGCTGGGCAGGGCGCCGCCGCGTGAATTGCGCAGTACCGCGATTTTATTGACGTTGATGGACAGCACGGTCACGGTTTTTCCTTTTTCGGCTCAATGCTCGAAGGGGTGGCGCAAAACGATGGTTTCTTCGCGGTCCGGCCCGGTGGAAATGATATCGATAGGCGCGCCGGTGACTTCCTCAATGCGCTTCAGGTAGGCGCGGGCGTTGGCCGGCAGAGCGTCGTATTGCTTGACGCCGAAGGTGCTCTCCTGCCAGCCGGGCATTTCTTCATAGATAGGCTTGCAGCCGGACAGTTCATCCGCACCCACCGGCAGAATATCGCGGCGCTCGCCGTCGATGACATAACCGACGCACAACTGGATGGATTCCATGCGGTCCATCACATCCATCTTGGTCACGCACAGGCCGGATACGCCATTGATCTGGATAGAGCGCTTGAGGGCGGCGGCATCGAACCAGCCGGTACGGCGCGGGCGGCCAGTGACGGAGCCGAATTCATTGCCGCGCTTGGCAAGGCCTGCGCCCACATCGTCGAACAATTCCGTCGGGAACGGGCCGGAGCCGACGCGGGTCGTGTAGGCCTTGGTGATGCCGAGGATGTAATGCAGCATGTGCGGGGCAACACCGGCACCGGGGGCGGCAGCGCCGGCCACGCAGTTGCTGGAGGTGACGTAGGGATAGGTACCGTGATCGACATCCAGCAGCGTGCCTTGCGCGCCCTCGAACAGAAAGCGTTTGCCGGCGGCGTGCTGGTCGTTGATCAGGCGGGACACGTCGGCCACCATCGGCTTCAGGCGCTCGGCGAAAGCCAGCGTCTGGTCCAGGGTCTTCTGGAAATCGACGGTTTCCGCCTTGTAGTAATTCTTGAGCAGGAAGTTGTAGTAATCGAGGTTCTCACCCAGCTTGGCGGCAAAGCGGTCGCGGAAGAACAGGTCCTGCAGGCGGATGGCACGACGCGCCACCTTGTCTTCATAAGCCGGGCCGATACCGCGGCCGGTAGTGCCGATCTTGGCTTCGCCCTTGGCCGCTTCGCGCGCCAGATCCATAGCCACGTGGTAGGGCAGGATCAACGGGCAGGCTTCGGAAATCTTCAGGCGGCTGGCCACTTCCACGCCGGCCGTTTCCAGCTCGCCGATTTCCTTGAACAGGGCTTCCGGCGACAGCACCACGCCATTGCCCACGTAGCAGGCCACGCCTTCGCGCATCATGCCGGACGGTATCAGGCGCAGCACGGTCTTCTTGCCGTTGATGACCAGCGTATGCCCGGCATTGTGTCCACCCTGAAAGCGCACGACGCCATCGGCATGATCGGTCAGCCAGTCAACTATCTTGCCCTTGCCTTCATCACCCCACTGGGTGCCAATCACGACGACGTTGCGGCTCATTACGGTGTTCCTTTTTAAATCGATATTCAACAAAGTAGATCTGGAAGCGTAAGCTGGGATGAAATCCCAGCTTACGCTAAGCTTTGGGGCAATGAAGCGGGGATTTTATCCCAGCCTACGAGACTCAGGCTGGGGCAATCGTCACCACCTGCCAGCCGGCAGCAGTTTCCACCAGTTCGCGGTCGGCATGCAGCTCTTCCACGTCGATCACCTCGCCCAGCTTGACCACCACCGTTTCACCGGCAGCGCGCAGGGCGCGGATGGAGTCGGCAAGCGAGGCATCCAGCCGGTCCGGCGCCAGGATGGCAAGGCGCGCCGGCTGGCTGGGCAGGCGCCAGGCCAGTTCCTTGAGGTCGACGCTGAAGCCGGTCGCGGGACGGGGCCGTCCGAACTGCACGCCGACGGCGTCGTAGCGCCCGCCACGGGCGATGGCATTCGCCCAACCCTCGGCATATACGGCAAACACGAGTCCCGTGTGGTAGTAGCCACTGCGCAGCTCGGCCAGATCAAAATAGGGGGTGATGCCGCGTGCGGCCAGCGCTTCGCTGAGCGCCTCGAGCGAGCGCAAGGCGGCATCGATTTCCGGCAGATCAGGCAGCACGCGCCGCGCCGCCGCCAACACCGCCACGTCGCCATATAAGGTGGGCAGAGCCACCAACCCTTGGCGCATGGCCGGCGCCAGGCCCTGGCTCAGCACGCTCAGCGTCGGCACATCTTTTTGCTGGATGGCCAGGAAGATTGCTTCCCGCGTTTCGCCGACGAGGCCAGCCGCATCGGCCAGCGCCAGGAACAGACCGATATGGCCGATATCCAGATGCACGTCGGCGACGCCGGCCAGCTTCAGGCTCTCCAGCATCAGCTCGACGACTTCCACATCGGCGGCGACACCGGCAAAGCCATAGATTTCGCCGCCCAGTTGCAACGGCTCGCGCGAGGCCATGATGCCGTCCGGCAGGGTATGCACGGTGGCGCCCGCGTAGCACAGGCGCGCCACACCCTGGCGGTTCAACAGGTGAGCGTCGATACGCGCCACCTGTGGCGTGATGTCGGCGCGCAGGCCCAGTTGCCGGCCGGATAGCTGGTCGGTGAGCTTGAAGGTCTTCAGATCCAGCGCCGCGTCTTCGCGGGTCAGCAGGGAATCGACATATTCGATCAGCGGCGGCTGCACCAGCTCATAGCCGAAGCTGGCGAACAGGTCGAGCATGGCGCGCCGCAGCGACTCCACGCGCCGCGCATTCGGCGGCAGCAGGTCGGCGATATTTTCCGGGAGTATCCAGTTACGCATGTTCAGCCCCCATTACCAAGGCATAGGGACAGGCATCGCAATAGCGCGACAGGCAGTTTCCGCACGCGGCCGGCGGAGGGAGGGAGCAGCAGTAATGACACGAACATGGATTATCAATCTACAAAATTTCCGGGGTGGTCTGGCAGATACGAATGCTTGCCTGGCATCAAACCACGAGAAACAACACGATACCGGACAACACGGCACACAGGCCGATAAAGCGGATCTGCCCGTCATTCATTTTCAAAAGCTGCTCAAACATGCTGCGCCACTGACGCGGCGACAAGAACGGCAACAGGCCCTCTGCAATCAGCACGAGGGCCAGCACCTGCCAGATTTTATCGCTGTCAAACACGAATTGCACGCCACGGCAAAACACACCATCCGCTATTTGCTAGAGCCACCCTTGGGATCCTTGAAGAAGCGGAAGAAAGACGAGGCAGGGTCCAGCACCATCACGTCGCTCTTGGACTTGAAAGTCTGCTTGTATGCATCCAGGCTCTTGTAGAAAGCATAGAAGTCTGGATTCTGGCCATAGGCCTGACCATAGATCGAGGCAGCCTGACCATCGCCCTCCCCTTTCAAGGTTTGCGCCTTGCTGTAGGCGTTGGCCAGTATCACGTCGCGCTGGCGCTCGGCATCTGCGCGTATCTTTTCCGCCTCGGCGCCGCCTTCGCTGCGTAGTTGATTGGCAACCGTCTTGCGCTCGGACACCATGCGCTCGTAGACGGCAGTGCTGATCTCGTCAGGAAAGTCGACCCGCTTCAGGCGCACATCGACGATCTGCACACCGATCTTGCGCGCGTCGGCGTCGCTGACGGTACGCACCAGCTCCATCACTTCGTCACGTTTGCCGGAAATCACGTCCTGCACCAGCTTCTTGCCGAACTGGGCGCGCAGCACATCGTTGACCGTCTTGCGCAAACGTGCCGCCGCCTGACGCTGATCGCCGCCCACGCTCTTGTAGAACTGCTCGACGTCGATGATCTGCCACTTCACGTAGCTATCAACCAGCACGTTCTTCTTCTCTATGGTATTGAAGCGCTCCGGTGCTTCGGCATCCATGGTCTGGATGCGGCGGTCGAAATAGCGCACATTCTGCAGCATGGGCATCTTGAACTGGATACCGGGGTCTTTGATGATACGCACACCTCACCCAGTTGAAACACCATGGCATATTGGCGCTGATCCACCGTAAACAGGGACAGCGACAGGAACAGCAGCGCCAGCACTGCGGTCACGATCAGGGGCATGAGCTTGGACATCAGCGGCTCTCCCTTTCGCTACGGATGGTGAGGTCCAGTTTCGGACGGCTCTCTGCAGCCACCGCCGGCAACTCCCCAGCGCGTGGGCTATCGCCTGCTGACGCCGCAGTCTGCGGCTGGCTGCCGGCCATCTGCATCAGCTTGTCCAGCGGCAGGTAAAGCAGGTTGCCGCTGCCGGATTTCTGATCCACCAGCACCTTGGTGGTACTGCTCATGATCTGCTGCATCGTATCGATATACATACGGTCCCGTGTCACCTGCGGTGCCTTGGCGTACTCCGAGGCAATCTGCCTGAAGCGCGCCGCATCGCCTTCGGCACGGGCGATTACGCTCTGCTTGTAGCCTTCGGCCTCTTCCTGCAGGCGCGAAGCGAGGCCACTGGCCTTGGGTATCACGTCATTGGCGTAAGCCAGGCCTTCGTTCTTGAGCTTGACCTTGTCCTGGCCGGCCTTGACGGCATCGGCAAATGCCGCCTGAACCGGCTCTGGCGGCTGGATGTCGTTGATATTGACGCGCGACACGCGCACGCCGCTGTTGTAGTCATCGAGCAGGGACTGGATCAAACGCGTGGTGTCGGCAGAAATCTGGCCGCGCCCTTCATTCAGCACGAAGTCGACCTTGTTGCGCCCCACCACTTCGCGTATTGCCGTCTCCGCCGCCTGCTTGACGATATCCTTGGCATCCATATCGCTTTCGGCACGGGCATTGTTGAACAGGAAGGATTTGGCGTCCTTGATGTCATACTGGACTTCCAGTTGCACATCAATGATGTTCTGGTCCTGCGTCAGCATAAGCGACTCGTCGGCAACGCGGTTTTTCACGTCGCCATGAAAGCCCACTTCCACGCTGCGCACTTCCGACATCTTGACGATCTCATGCTTTTCCACCGGCCAGGGCATGCGCCAGCGCAGGCCCGGTTCCGTGGTTTCCACGTAGCGGCCAAAGCGCAGCACCACCCCCTGCTCACGCAGATCGACGACGTAAAAGCCGCTGGCTATCCACAGCAGCGCCAGCACGGCCAACACCACGCCGCCTACGCCAGCCGCCATCTGGCCGGACGGCCCAGTCGGTCCCGCCTGCTCGCCCGGCTTGCCGCCGAGGAACAGTTTCAGCTTGCCCATGTATTTACGTATGAGTTCATCGAGATCAGGCGGGCCGTCATTGCGGCGCTTGCCCCACTGCGTATCGGTTTGCGACATGCGTGTCTATTCCGTTTTTTGCGATGTTTGCGTGAGTTGAGGTAAGGACGACGGCGTATCGGCTCTGTTTTCCATCGTTTCGACCAAGGTCTGCCTTAGAAGGTCCAGGCCTTGCCCGCTTTTTGCACTCAGGCGTACGGCGACGATCTTACCATATTCGTCGCGCTCGACCTGCGGCTCGCCGCCGCGTAGATCGATCTTGTTCCAGACGAGGATTTGCGGAATATCGTGCGCGCCGATCTCAGTCAGCACCTTGCCGACTTCCGATATCTGCATATCGCGGGTATCGCTCGCGCTATCCACGACATGCAGCAGCAGATCGGCGCGTATCGTTTCCTCAAGCGTCGCCCGGAAGGCGGCAACAAGGCCATGCGGCAGATCCCGTATGAAGCCTACCGTATCGGACAGGACAACCGAATGCTCTGGATCAAGAAACAGCTTGCGGCTGGTGGTATCCAGCGTCGCAAACAACTGGTCGGCGGCATAGGCCTTGGCATGCGTCAGGGCATTGAACAGCGTCGATTTGCCGGCGTTGGTATAGCCGACGAGACTCACCGAGAACTGCCCGGCGCGCTCGCGCGCACGGCGCTGCGTATCGCGCTGCTTTTGCAGGTCAACCAGCTTGTCCTTCAGCTTCTTGACGCGCTCGGTGATCATGCGCCGGTCCAGCTCGAACTGCGTCTCGCCGGGGCCGCCGCGTGCGCCAGTGCTGCCCGCCTGCCTTTCCAGGTGCGACCAGCCGCGCACGAGGCGCGTCGAGATATATTGCAGTTGCGCCAGCTCTACCTGCAGCTTGCCCTCATTGCTGCGGGCGCGGCTGGCGAAGATATCCAGGATCAGGCGGGTACGGTCCGAGACGCGGCAGGAAATCGCCGCTTCGATATTGCGCTCCTGGGCGCCGGACAGGGTGTGATTGAACAGCACCATCTGCGCTTCATGCGCCTGTACCGCTGCAGCGATTTCTTCCACCTTGCCGCTGCCCGCAAAAAGCTTGGCGTCCGGCCTCTGACGCTTGCCGCGTATCACCTCGGCAATGCGGTAGCCATTGCCCTGGGCGAGCAACTTGAACTCCTCGACGCCTTCTGCGTAATCGCGCTCGCCAAAATCCAGGCAAACGAGAATGACGAGGTCGCCACCTTGATGGCGATCAAACATGGGCACTATCCAAGAAAGATCCGCCCGATTGCGGCGAACCCGTAAAGAAATTCAGGGGGCGCAAGCGCCCCGTGCTAAGCAAGAAAAGCTTCAAGAAAAGCTTCACTCAGGCATCGGCCGCCGGAGCGGGGTCTTTGTCATAAGGAATATTGACAGGACGCGCCGGCACTACAGTGGAGATGGCATGTTTGTATACCATTTGCGTGACGGTGTTACGCAGCAAAACCACGTACTGGTCAAAAGACTCGATCTGTCCCTGCAGCTTGATGCCGTTGACGAGGTAGATGGAAACCGGAACATGCTCCTTACGCAGGATGTTCAGGAAGGGGTCTTGTAGCATTTGCCCTTTGGCGCTCATATTAGTAATTCTCCGATGGTCAATTGAAAAAAAGACGACTTATAAGTCAAAAATATCGCCCAATTGCAGCAGCTCCTCACGCGTGTTCATAGCAGCTTTTTCATGTAAAGAAAAGGCCACTCCGCACCAACGCTAGGAGGACTTCTTCTCATTAAAGGGGTTGGCCCCCTTTTTGTACTGCACACGCAAAGGCGTTCCCTGCAATTTGAACATCTTCAGGAAAGAATGTTCCAGGTAACGCCAATAACTATCCGGTACATGCTCCAAGGCACTGCCATGCACAACCACCACGGGTGGATTCATACCGCCCTGGTGGGCATACTTCATCTTCGGCCGCACGAGGCCGGCACGCGGCGGCACCTGCTTTTCCACGGCCAGTTGCAGAGCGCGCGTCAGGCGCGGCGTCGGCAATTTCACCATGGCCGCCTGGTAGGCGGCATCGATGCTGGCGAACAAGTCTGCCACACCCTGCCCTTCCAGGGCAGAAATATAGTGGAAACGCGCGAAATTCAGGAAAGACAGCTTACGGGCAATATCACGCTTGATCTGGTCACGGCGATATTGGTCCAGCCCTTCCCACTTGTTCACGGCCACCACCATGGCGCGGCCCGCTTCCAGCGCGAAGCCGGCGATATGCGCATCCTGATCGGCCACGTCCTGGCGGGCATCCAATACCAGCACCACGACATTGGCGTCTTCGACGGCCTGTATCGTCTTCACCACCGAGAATTTCTCGATGACCTCATCGACCTTGCCGCGCCGGCGCACACCGGCCGTATCGATGATGGTATAGGACTTTTGATTGCGCTCAAACTCGATATAGATGGAATCTCGCGTCGTGCCCGGCTGATCGAAGGCAATCACACGCTCTTTGCCAAGGATCGCGTTGACCAGCGTGGACTTGCCGACGTTGGGGCGGCCGATGATGGCGAACTTGGGAAACTCCAGTTCCGGCGCTTCCGGCTCGACCTCGAAGGCTTCCAGCACGTCCTCCAGCAAGCCGCGCACGCCCTCGCCATGGCTGGCGGAGATAGGCCACGGCTCGCCGAGGCCCAGCTCGAAAAACTCGGCGGCGACGATGGCGCTGGCCATGCCTTCGGCCTTGTTGACGGCCACCCGTACCGGGCAGGCGAGCTGGCGCAGGCGGTTGGCGATGATCTTGTCCTGCGGGGTGAGGCCGCTGCGGGCATCGACGATAAATACCACGGCATCCGCTTCATCAATGGCCTGCAGGGTCTGCCGGGCCATCTCATGCAGTATGCCGTCGTCCGCCACCGGCTCAAAGCCGCCGGTATCGACGACCAGGTAAGGCTTGCCACCCACCTTGCCATGCCCATAATGCCGGTCACGCGTCAAGCCGGGCAGATCCGCCACCAGCGCATCGCGGCTCTTGGTGAGGCGGTTGAAGAGTGTGGATTTGCCGACATTCGGGCGACCTACAAGGGCTACGGTCGGTTTCATGTTGATCCTGAATGGGCGAACCCGGACTGCTTGAATTTTGAAAAAAATACGCTGCCTGCGGCTGCAGGCAGGCAACACTTACTGTGCGACGAAGGCATATAGACCACCGCCGCTCGTCTGCACGATCAACTTGTTCGCCACGGTACGGGGCGCCACCACGATCGGGCTGCCGTCTGTTTTCTGGCGAGCGAGCAGGCTGCCGTCCTTGGCCGAGAGCACATGCACCACGCCCTCCAGATCGCCGACCACGACATTGCCCTGGTACACGGCAGGCCCGCTGACACGGCGGCCATACAGTTTTTCCTGCTTCCACAGCAGGCGGCCGCCGGAGCGCTCGTAGGCCAGCACATTGCCCGTTTCGTCGGTCACAAACACATTATTGGCATCCATGGCGAGCCCGGCATAACTGGACACATCCCGTGCCCAGGACACGCTGCCGTTATTGGCGGCGAAGCAGGCGACGCGCCCCTGGAAGGCGACCGCGCAAACCTGGCCATGATCGACGGCAGGCGTGGACGCTACATCCGCCACCCGCTCCAGCTCCGACGCGCCCTTGGGCTGCGCCACGGCCGATTCCCACAACACCCGTCCATCCGCCAACGCCAGCGCGGCAAGCCGCCCACCAGCCAGACCGACGTACACAAAACCATCCACCACCGCCACCGGCGCATAATTACGCAGGATCAAAGGCGGCTGGCTGCGCTGGAATTGCCAGCGCACTTTGCCGTCCGCCATATTCAGGCCCCAGACGCGGCCATCCACACTGCGCACCACGGCAACACCGCCGCTGACGACGGGCGGCGTGACGATCTCGCTCGATACCTGGCTCAGCCACTTCTGCTTGCCTGTCGCTTCGTAGGCGAGGACTTCACCCTTGAGCGTGCCGGCTACCAGCAGACCCTTGTCCGCCCCAATGCCGCCGGCGAGGGGACGATCACCCTTAAACTCGGTAATACGCCGGCCGTCGCTGAGCGCAAATCCGGCAAAACCTTGTTCCGCGCTTGCCATGTACACGATATCGCCATCGGCATCGGGCGCAAAGCGATAAATGCCGCCTGTGGCGAAGCTGGCACGCCAAGCCGGCTCAAACGCGACACTGTTCTTCAGGTCGGTGAGCGGCGTGGGCTGCGGGGCATTATCCGTGCTGCCGCAGGCAGCGAGCAGAGCGGCGGTGAGTAGCGAGACGAGCAGTAGTGGCAGGCGCACAGGTCAAGCTCCCAGTGCCGACAGTTTGATATCAACCAGTTTCTTGACCGGCGCATCTTTTTCCAGCTTGGCGAGTGCTTCCTGGTAGGCAGCCTTGGCACCGGCTACGTCACCCTTTATCGCCAGCACATCGCCCCGCGCGTCCGCAAACAAGGGGACAAAGGCGGGTGTTTTCGATGTTTTCAGTATGGCCAGGGCACCATCCAGGTCCTTCATATCGACCAGCACGGCAGCCAGACGCAGATTCGCGGTATCGGCCATAGCCTCCTCCTTGGCATTGGCGACCACCCATTCCAGGGCCTTCTTGGCGCCCGGCAAATCCTTGGCATCAAAAGCCGCCTTGGCGCTGAGCAGCATGGCGCGACTGGACAAGGCGCTGCCGGCATAGGCAGCCACCATGGCGTCGGCCGCTGCACGCGTCTTGGCAGCATCTTTGTCCTTGAAGGCAGTCTCTACCAGCGAGTAGGCATCTGCCGCAGCGCTGGCGCGTGATTTTTGCCAATATTGCCAGCCGTGCATGCCCAGATAAGTACCGACACCCACGACCACGACGATGATGATGGACGAACCCCACTTGGCCCAAAAAGCCTTGAGTTCTTCGAGCTGTTCCTGTTCCTGCAAGTCAAATGCCGTCATCTTCTATACCGTTTCCCTGAACCACTACACTATCGAATGAGAGCTTGTGAATTAATCTGCTGCGCACCCCGATCTCGCCCCGCAAACTCCGGGGGCAAGCGCTGCGCTTCTCCCTCTTGTCCCCGTATGGGGCGGCCTCGGGACGCTCGCGACGATTTCTTCACAAGTTCTGAAATTGCCAAAGCATTGTCAGGCCTTGCATCTGTCCACAAGTTCCGCCTGCGCCACCGTGTACTGCTCGCCCTGCCCGCGCAGGGGCTTGACGGTGGCGGTGCCGGCAGCCGCTTCATCGTCGCCGATGATTACCGCCAGACGGGCGCCGGAGGCATCCGCCTTTTTCATCTGCGCGCCGAATTTGCCGCCGCCCGCATGCTGGATCACGGTCAGCCCAGCATCGCGCAAGGATTCTGCAATCCGCGCCACCTGGCTCTGCGCGGCGTCGCCGGACCAGACGCAGTACACGTCCGGCACGTCGTTCACCACCACGCCATACTCCTGCATCAGCAGGAAGATGCGCTCAAGGCCCATACCGAAGCCGCAGGCCGGGGTCGGCTTGCCGCCCAACTGCTCGACCAGCGTGTCATAGCGGCCGCCGGCAGCGATGGTGCCCTGGCTACCGAGCCGCGTCGTCACCCACTCGAACACGGTACGGTTGTAATAATCCAGCCCACGCACCAGGCGGTGATTGAGCGTCCATTTCACCCCGGCATTGTCGAGCACGCGGCATACGCCATCGAAGTGGGCGCGCGATTCGCTGCCCAGCGTGTCAAACAGGCGCGGTGCCGCTTCGCAAATCGCCTGCATGCGCGGGTTCTTGCTATCGAGCAAGCGCAGCGGATTGGCGTGCAGACGACGCTTGGCCTCTTCGTCCAGCAAATCCATGTGCTGCTCAAAATAAGCGATCAGCGTGTCGCGATAAGCGGCGCGCTCTGCCGCATCACCGATTGAATTGATCTGCAGTTCCACATCGCCGATGCCCAGCTCGCGCCACAGACGCGCCAGCAGCAGCATCTGCTCGGCATCCACATCCGGGCCGGCAAAACCGACCGCCTCGCAACCAATCTGGTTGAACTGGCGGTGGCGGCCTTTTTGCGGCTGCTCATGGCGAAACATCGGGCCGATATACCACAGGCGCTGTGGGGCATTGTAGGTGAGGCTGTGTTCGATCACGGCGCGTATGCAGCCTGCCGTACCTTCCGGGCGCAGCGTCAGCTTGTCGCCGTTGAGCGCGTCGGTCCAGGAATACATCTCTTTTTCAACGATATCCGTATGCTCGCCGACACCGCGCACGAACAGCCCGGTCGGCTCGACCAGGGGCAGGCGTATCAGTTGATAGCCGTACTGACCGACCACACGCCGTGCCGTATCCTCCAGGTGGTTC
>Ga0170475_119904959_pt1 | contig 12683 bp, 19 predicted proteins | sample Soicark_Litter_5_FD_111474 | JGI IMG/M metagenome (GOLD analysis project Ga0170475, IMG submission 111474) | Avena fatua rhizosphere microbial communities from Hopland, California, USA. Combined Assembly of 48 SPs | reverse complement strand
GGAAGGTCCAACGCCGGTTTCTGCTTTGATACATGCTGCCACTATGGTAACTGCGGGTATTTTTTTATTATTACGTTGTTCTTTTATTTTAGAATATAGTAAATTTGTATTATCATGAATTACTCTTGTCGGTGCTTTAACTATTTTTATGTCTGGTCTTATAGGTTTTTTTCAAATGGATATTAAAAAGGTTGTAGCCTATTCTACATGTAGTCAGTTGGGTTACATGGTATTTGCTTGTGGTATTTCACAATATACTATAGCCTTTTATCATTTATTTAACCATGCATTTTTTAAAGCGCTGTTATTTTTAGCTGCTGGTTCTTTAATACATGCATTGAGTGGTGAACAAGATATTCGTTTTATGGGTGGTTTGTGAAAATTTTTGCCTATAACATATATGGCTTTATTTATAGGTTCTTTTTCTTTGTTAGGTAGTCCTTTTTTGACTGGTTTTTATTCAAAAGATATTGTTTTGGAACTTGGTTTAGCGAATGTTGTTACCATACCATCTACATTTTCATTTTGCTTGGCTCTATTTTCTGCATTTTCAACAGGTGCTTATTCTTTTAGATTATTCTATTATGTATATTTTTCGAGTTTGCGTGTGAGGGTAAATGTATTTTTTGTGAAAGAAAACTCATTTTATGTTCAATTGGTGTTAGTGATCTTATCTTTGTCCGCTTTATTTGTAGGTTATTTTTTTATGGATATTTTTTATGGTCCGTTGTCTGATGTTTGGTTTAATATTCGTTTTGATCGAAATATTGATATTTTTTTATTTGAGGATGAAATTGATTTTTATATTCGTTTTTTAGTTTTGTATTTTGGATTTTTAGGTTTGGGTTTGTCATGATTTTTTTTGGATTTCTTTTCATTCCGTAATTTTTTGGTTATTTCCTCATTTCGTTTTTTTGGCTTGAAGACTTTTTTTGATTTATTGTATAATAACGTTCTAGTTTCTTCATTTTCTAGGGTGGTTTATTTTGTGTACTTTAAGCTTTTAGAAAGGGGTTCTTTAGAATTTTTAGGGTCATTATCTTTATATAGAACATTTAATTTAATTTCTAGATCTTTTACTTTGTTACAGACTGGGTTTATTTTTCATTATATTCTTCTTTTAATATTTGGTATATTTATAATAAATGTGTATTCATTATCGTTTATAACTTATGATTTTTATCTTGTAGATATTGTTCTTTTTGTAATAATGTGTATGTTAACAAATTCATTTGTTAATCGTTATGAAACAAACAGATGTTAGTGTTACTTGATTTGAAAAAGAATTTATAACCCATATGGATGTATTCGGTAAAAATTTGGGTGCTGGTTTAGCCACTATAGGTTTAGTTGGTGCAGGCGTTGGGGTTGGGTTTGTTTTTGGTTCTTTAATAACATCTTTGTCAAGAAATCCACATTTAAATCAACAATTGTTTAGTTATGCAATTTTAGGTTTTGCATTAACAGAAGCGGTAGGTTTATTAGCCCTTATGATGGCGTTTTTAATTATTTTTGGTTAATGGTAAATTTAGTAGGGTTTGTTTTATTTGCTGTTGGAATTTTGGGTGTTGTTTTGTCGCGTAATAATTTAATTAATATTTTAGTAGGAATTGAGTTATTAATGCTTGCTGCAAATTATAATTTTGTCATTTTTGCGGCAATAAATGATGATATAGTAGGTTTACTTTTTTCTATGGTGATTTTACTGTTAGCTGGTGTGGAAGTTTCTTTAGGTTTATCGGTAATTATATTATATTATAGGTTACGTGGATTAATATCGGTATCATTTATGGTTTCATTAAAAGGTTAGTATTTATTTATAATGCGTTGATTTAAGAAGAGTTTTTTATTATCGTATTTAGATCATGAATATAGAGCATATCCAGTTTATGTAAATTTGTCATACATGTGAAATTTTGGTTCGTTGAGTTTTATGTTTTTTTTAATTCAACTTCTTACAGGTATTTTTTTAGCTATGTATTATGTGCCGCACGTTGATTTTGCTTTTTTAAGTGTAGAGCATATTATGCGTGATATAAATTATGGTTTTTTTTTACGCTATGTTCATGCAAATGGCGCTTCGTTTTTCTTTTTAATGGTTTATTTACATATAGTTCGTAGTTTTATTTATGGCTCTTATATTAATCCACGTCATTTGATTTGGATATGTGGAGTTAGCATTTTTCTTGTTATGATAATTACTGCATTTTTAGGTTATGTTTTACCTTGGGGTCAAATGAGTTTTTGGGCCGCAACGGTTATAACTAATTTGGTAACCGCTGTTCCTTTTTTAGGTTTGGAAATTGTTATTTGGTTATGGGGTGGATATTCAGTAGATAATGCTACGCTTAACAGATTTTTTAGTTTACATTATTTATTACCATTCGTTTTATTGTTCTTAATATTGTTGCATGTGTTATTTTTACATGATAAAGGTTCTTCAAATCCGTTGGGTATATTTTCTTTGAGAGATAAAATAATATTTAATCCTTATTATACTGTTAAAGATTGGTATACTGTTATTTTAGTTATTGGTTTTTTTTTAATGTTTGTTGGCTTTTGACCTAATTATTTGGGACATAGTGATAATTATATACCGGCTAATCCCTTAGTGACACCATCACATATAGTTCCAGAGTGATATTTTTTGCCATTTTATGCCATTTTACGTTCTTTTCCAAGTAAATTAGGTGGTATATTATGTCTTTTGGGTGCGATTTTGATTTTAGCTTTACTTCCTTATCTCGTGATTAATTTTTTTAAGGTAAATAACTTTATACTTTACATCAAATAAGTGCCTGTTCTTTTGTTTTAATTGTTTTATATTTAGGTTGGTTAGGAGGTAACCCTGTAGAGTATCCTTTCTTATTTCTTGGGCAACAATTGACCCTTTTTTATTTTTTATATTTATTTTTTTTGATAAATTTTGGTATATGGATTACGGTCTTTTATCTTTTTTATGAATATTTTTATTCGCATTTGTTGGCAAACTCTATGTTGTGATACTGTTATAAAAGTTATTGCAGTTATAAACGTAAAAAAGCCCTCTTAAATTAAATGAGGATTTGGCAGGTGAAGAGGTATATAAAATTAACCCTTAAATTTCTACAGGTAATGTAACGTTTATTTTAAATGCTTTAATGCGAGGTGCGAGGATCATCGGGGATTCTTAGTTGTATGTGGGTATTGAAGGTTGATTATTAAAAAATGTAATTCAATGGAGAATGCTAAAGGGCTAGAATTTTTTTTTGGTATTTTTAATAGTAATATAGAGTATGGCTGAATTGGTTTATTAAATGGGTTGATTCTGGCGTTTTTATGTGTTTTTCTTTTTTTATTATCGGTTGTTCTTTCAATTGCTTTGTTGACACTTTTTGAACGTAAATTGTTAGGCGCTATGCAACGAAGAAAAGGTCCAAATATAGTTCATTTATTGCAACCTATTTGTGATGCTGTTAAACTTATTTTGAAGGAGATAGTTCCTGTTTATAAGGCAGAACAATTATTGTATTTTATAGGGCCTATATCCATGCTTGCATTAACGTTTGTGGTTTTTTTTGTTTATACTCCATACTATGGCTTAATTTTTTCTGATTTGAATTTAGGATTATTATTTATTTTAGCTGTTATGGCATTGCATGTATATGGATTTATTATTGCTGGTTGGTCTTCTAATTCAAAGTATGCCTTTTTAGGTGCTTTAAGAGCGTGTTCTCAAATGTTAGGTTACGAATTAACTAGTGCTACTGTGTTTTTAACATTTGTATTTCTTACAAGCTTTAATGTTACTATGATTCTTTTTTTTCAAGTTAACGCTTTATATGTTTGGTTGTGGCCACTTTTTATTTTATTTTTTGTGTGCGTGTTAGCAGAAACTGCACGTGTCCCTTTTGATTTACCAGAAGCAGAGTCTGAATTAGTTGCTGGTTATAATGTTGAGTATGCGTCTATAGCGTTTGCTTTATTTTTTTTATCGGAATACGGTAATTTAATATTTAGTTCATTTTTATTGTTTTGTTTATTTTTTGGTTTTTTTTTCCAGATTAAAATTTTATTTCTTCAAATTTGGTTGCTTGTAGCTGTTTTATTTCTTTTTATTTTTATTTGAATTAGGGCTACGTTGCCAAGATTTAGATATGATCAATTAATGACATTAGGATGGATTGTTTTTTTGCCATTAATTATGGTATGTTCATTTTTCGTAATTTTTTTTTTAATTTATTTTCAAGTAATCTTTTTTTTTTTTAATGAAGTTGATATAAATATAGTAAATGTTTAAGTTTATGGCTCCATAGTACACTGATTTGTAAAAATAGTTTTGTTGAAATTATAAATAAAACAGAAGGTTTTTATGCAAGTTAATAAATATTTATATGATACTTGATAAGCTAATATGAATGCGTTTAAATTTTGCAAACAAGCAAGTTCATTCTTTCCATATTGTAACGGAAAGTGCATGGCCATTATTTGGTTCGGCGGCTGCGTTATCGTTGACTTTATCTACTATTCTTATGTTGCACTATCATAAGTTCCCTTATGTAACTAGGATGTGAAAGCTTGCTATATTTTTAGTGTTGGTTGTTGCATTTTTGTGATGACGTGATGTTATTCGGGAATCTACATATATGGGGTTTCATACGAAAATTGTTGTGAGGGGTTTAAAAATAGGTATGATTTTATTCATAGCTTCTGAGGTTATGTTTTTTTTCACATTTTTTTGAGCTTTTTTTCATGCTAGTTTGGCACCATCTATTGTTTTGGGTTCTATTTGGCCACCAATTGGTATAAATGTTTTAAATCCGTTGCACTTGCCTTTTTTAAATACTCTAATTTTGTTAACCTCTGGTATGACTGTTACTTTGGCACATTATTATTTATTAAATAATACTTCGACTTGGCCATTTTCCTGGCAAGACCCTTCTACGTCAAAATTGATTGTAAAGTGTAGGCTTTATGGTAATTTACGTTATTATGATATTCGTTGGCCATTGGAGTGGTTTCCTCTTGGTTCAGAGTATCCCCACCCGAAGAAAATGTTTATAGAACGTAAGCGTTGAAAGACGGAAGTGTTGACAAATTATGATGATTATCTTTTAGCTACAGAATGCTGGTCTTGATTATTAGTTACCATATGATTAGCTTTAGAATTTACGATTTGTCAAATGTTTGAATATTATGAAGCATTATTTTACATTAATGATGGTATATATGGTTCGACTTTTTATGTAGCAACAGGTTTTCATGGCATTCATGTTATAATTGGTACAATATTTTTGTCTGTGGCATTAATAAGAGCATCTAAGCAACATTTTATTTTTAATCACCATGTTGGGTTTGAACTAGCAATTTGATATTGACATTTTGTTGATGTTGTTTGATTAGTTTTGTTTGCGTTTATTTATTGTTGGTCAGCAGGTATTAATTTAAGTGCAGTTTAATTAAATATAGGTTATGTTTTATTGGCGTGCATTAAATATAAATATGGGGGCATTTAGAGTAAAGTTGTTACTAGCCTTGCGTGATTTTATTATATGGCGCCGTCGGTTTACAAATCGGGCGCTAGGTATGGTTTATAGTAGGTGGTTTTTTTCTACGAATCATAAAGATATTGGTGTTTTATATCTTCTGTTAGGGGGGTTTGCTGGTCTTATAGGTACTACTATTTCTCTTTTGATACGTGTAGAGCTTGACGATACAGGTGCTATCATTTTTTATTCTAATTGGCAATTATATAATGTTATGATAACAGCTCATGCTTTTATTATGATATTTTTTTTTGTTATGCCTGTCTTAATTGGAGGTTTTGGGAATTTGTTTATGCCAGTTATGATAGGTGCTCCAGATATGGCTTTTCCAAGACTGAATAATATAAGTTTTTGATTATTGCCACCTTCTTTTCTATTATTGATAACATCTTCTTTGTTAGAAGGTGGGGCGGGTACTGGTTGGACTGTTTATCCGCCTCTTAGTGCGATTCTTTCACATTCAGGTCCTTCTGTTGATTTGGCAATTTTTAGTTTGCATTTGGCAGGTATATCTTCGTTATTAGGTGCTTTAAATTTTATAACTACGCTTTTTAATATGCGTTTACCAGGCTTAACATTTTTTAAAATGACATTATTTGCTTGATCATTATTGGTTACGGCGTTTTTGTTGCTTTTATCTTTACCTGTTTTGGCTGGCGCTATTACTATGTTATTAACTGATCGGAATTTTAATACTAGTTTTTTTGATCCAGCAGGTGGAGGCGATCCTATTTTGTATCAACATTTGTTTTGATTTTTTGGTCATCCAGAAGTTTATATTTTAATATTACCGGGCTTTGGTATTATTAGTCATACAATTTGTTTATTTTCTTCAAAATCTATTTTTGGGTATAGTGGTATGGTTTATGCAATGTTGTCAATAGGTATATTAGGTTTTGTAGTGTGAGCTCATCATATGTATACTGTAGGTTTGGATGTAGATACAAGAGCATATTTTACAGCTGCAACTATGATTATTGCTATACCAACAGGTATAAAAGTTTTTAGTTGATTAGCTACGATGTGGGCTGGGAATTTGCGTCTTCAACTTCCTTTTATTTTTGCTTTAGGTTTTCTTATTTTATTTACTATTGGTGGTCTTACAGGAATTGTATTATCTAATGCTGGGTTAGATTTAGTTTTACATGATACGTATTATGTTGTAGCGCATTTTCACTATGTGTTATCAATGGGTGCTGTTTTTGCATTTTTTTCCGGGTTTTATTATTGATTTTGAAAAATAACAGGATTGTCATATCCTGAGTCGCAAGGTCTTTTACATTTTTGTGTTTTATTTGTAGGTGTTAATTTGACATTTTTTCCTATGCATTTTTCTGGTTTATCAGGTATGCCACGTCGTATTCCAGATTATCCTGATGTTTATGTTAATTATAACCGTTTATCGTCCTTTGGTTCTCTTATATCTTTTTTGAGTCTAATTATTTTTTTACGTGGTATTTTTTCATCATTTACGTTAACCCATTCTCTGTTATATGCTCATGTGTTTGAAAACGTACAAATTTTTTTAAATATGAATACCGTAATAAATGGTGAAATTAAAGATGGAATTAGGTATGAAGATGACGCGGAACTTTATCCACTTTTTGTTGCCTCTACTATAGTATTTTAAAATGAAATCGCATTTATTATTACCTGAATCAGTATCGCCTATAATGTATGGCATTGTTGCTTTACATGATCATATATTATTTTTTTTAGTATTAATTATTGTAGTAGTTGTTCAAATGTTTTTGACGACGATTTTGGAATTCACGTATGCTTATGATTGAAAAAAAAATGAATCAATCCATACTAAACAAAAAGATATTGTTCAGAGGATATCGACTTCTTTTGTTTGAGAACGCTTAAATTATGATACGGCTGTGGAAATTGTTTGAACTATTTTACCAAGTATAATATTGCTATTTATAGCAATACCTTCATTTTCTTTATTATTTGCTATTGATGAAATTACTCAAAGTAATTTGGTTGTTCATGTTGTGGGTCATCAATGGTATTGGTCATATGAAGTTGTTCAAATTTCGAATGTTCCTTTTTTGCAGTTTGCTTTTGATTCTTATATGGTTACTGATAGTGATTTGAAAATAGGAGAGTTGCGATTGTTAAAAACAGATAATCCGTTAATTTTGCCAAAAAATATAAATGTTTTAATTTTAATAACATCTAATGATGTTTTACATAGTTGGTCTGTTCCAGCTTTTGGTATTAAGGTTGATGCTGTTCCAGGTCGTTTAAGTCAAGCTTCTTTAATTGTAAAAAATACAGGCATTTTTTATGGTCAATGTTCAGAATTGTGTGGGATTCATCATGCTTTTATGCCTATAGAGGTTTGAGTTTTGCCTAAAAAAACTTTTTTGCGTTTATTATAATATGTTTAGTCCTTTAGAACAATTTATTATACATCCTTTACTTATAAGTATGTTTTCAGTTTTTAACGTTGGTACTTTTTTACTGATACATATAGTTTTATATGTATTGATCATTCTGAGTATATTTGCATTTTTTATTCAAGGTTTAAATGTTTCATTAATTAAAACTACTGTAGTAAGTAAAATATTTGAACAGCTGTTTTTGTTTGTTTTGGTTTTATTAAAACAAGTTAAAAATAGTACGGGTATTAAATTTTTTCCTTATTTTTTCTCACTGTTTGTTTTTATTTTATTGTGCAATGTTGCAGGTTTGTTACCATATTCATTTACAATAACAAGCCAGATTTTAGTAACGTTTTCACTTTCCCTTTCTACTTTTATAGGTATAAATTTAATAGGGGTTTTAATTTATAAATTTACATTTGTTAATTTGTTTATACCATTTTCTGTGCCAAATCTTTATTTAAGAACGTTTTTAGTATTTATAGAAGTATTGTCTTATTTGATAAGGCCTTTGAGTCTAGGTATTCGTTTATTTGCTAATATGTTAGCAGGACATATATTGTTGAATATATTGTCTACATTTTCTCATTCTTTTTTGTTAAAAGATTATGTAGTATGAGCGTTTTTGCCAGTATTGGTTTTGATGGCAATTTTGGTGTTAGAGGTTGCAATTTCTTTTATTCAGACTTACGTTTTTGTTGTATTAGCTTGTATTTATTTAAATGATGTTATTTCCTTATCTCATTAAAATGCCACAGTTGGATAAATTAGTATATTTTTCTGAATTTTTTTTAATATTTATTTTATTTATTTTTATTTATTTTTTAAATATTGTCTTTATATTACCTTTGCTTTTTAGGAATTTGTATGTTAGAAATAGTTTGATAAAAAAATATAGCTTTGTTATTGATGATTTATGGTGAATTTATGCTTTAAATTTCAAGAAACTTTTAGGTCCTGTTAAAGTTTCTCACGTTTCTTCTGTTAAGAATGTTATGTTTTTACTTTTTCCAGCAGAGGCCTCATTTTACCAAAATGATAGGTCTTCCTATGGTTATGATAGTATTCATTTTTATGTTTTATATTTATTAACTTGTTAATATGTTAAGACTATTTTTAATGTTTTCTTTTTGAATTTTCTTGTCTGTTCTTAATATAGAGGAGATTGTAGTTTTAGTTGTGTTAATATTTGTTATGTCTCTTTTTGTAATGCTTTATTCTTTAAAAAAAACCGAAGTTGATACGGTTTTTTACCGTTTTGTTCTGTATAAAAGATGTTTATTAGAATGTAATTCGTTTTTAATGTTATTTACAAAACGAATTATATGATTTTTAACATTGGATGTTCTTGTAAGAAAAATGATTGATTTTGTTGTTTGGCATAGCGGGTTTAGTTTAGATCGTGACTGATTTCGAGTTTTACCTAATTTATTTGTGAAAGAGTAATTTATTTTAATGTTTGGGCTAAAGTTAACAGTTTTTGTATCTGATTCTTTATATCTTCTGGTGTTTATTGTTGTAAGTATTTTCCTGGCTTTGTTTTTGTTGGGTGTTTCTTTAATTTTAGTCACCCAAAATTTAGATTCGGAAAAAACGTCATCTTATGAATGTGGGTTTCAACCGTTTCAAGATACTAGGCAAAAGTTTGATATTAAATATTGTTTAGTTGCTATTTTGTTTATTCTTTTTGATTTGGAAATAGTTTTTATGTTACCGTGGACTCAAGTATGATCTGGCCTTTCTGTTTTTGGTTCGTTTTGGATGTTTCTTTTTTTGTTTATTTTGATTATTGGGTTTATTTTTGAGTGGAATAAAGGTGTTTTACAGTGAAATTAGATTTATTATTATATATATTATCAGGCTTTCCTAAGTTTGTCTCTGTAATTTTGTTTAACATTTATATGAAGTATAATGTTTCAGTTTTAGTTAAATATAATTTTTTAGATTTTTTTAAATTATTAAAAAAAAATAGTTTTTTGGCATTTAACTATCTAAATGATATTTGTGTTGTTGATTGATTATATAATAGTGTAAGATTTGAGGTTATTTATATTTTGACATCTTTGGTGCATGTTGGACGCTTGGATGTTCGATTTTTTTTAAGTAATGATTTTAAGTTGTTATCCATAATTAAATGTTATAAATCTGCAATATGGTTAGAGCGTGAGATTTGAGATATGTTTGGTATTTTTATTTTAAACCACCCTGACTTACGTAGGTTGTTGACTGATTATGGGTTTCAAGGTTTTCCTTTACGAAAAGATTTCCCATTAACAGGTTATGTAGAATTACGTTACAATGATGAAAAAGGTTATTTAGTTTTTGAACCTGTAGAGCTTACTCAAGAATTACGGGTTTTTAGTTTTTTAACTCCGTGAGAAAATATTTAAATTTATATGAAAAGTCTTAAAAGAATTAAAAGGTTTAATTTGAATTTTGGTCCTCAACATCCTGCTGCACACGGTGTTTTGCGTTTAATTTTGGAGTTGGATGGCGAAATAATTAAAAAAGCAGACCCTCATATAGGTTTGTTACATCGTGGTACTGAGAAGTTAATTGAAAGTAAAACATATACTCAAGCTTTGCCATATTTTGATAGATTAGATTATGTATCTATGATGGCGCAAGAACATGCATATTCATTGGCGGTAGAGAAATTATTACAAGTATATGTTCCTTTACGAGCTAAATTTTTAAGAGTTCTTTTTGCGGAAATTACGCGTATTTTGAATCATCTTTTAGCAATAACGACTCATGCGCTTGATGTAGGCGCGTTAACACCATTTTTATGAGGTTTTGAAGAGCGTGAGAAATTGTTGGAGTTTTATGAAAGGGTTTCTGGCGCTCGTTTGCATGCAGCTTATATACGTCCTGGTGGAGTTATGCGTGATATTCCTTTAGGATTTCTTAATGATATATGACTATTTACAAAACAGTTTTTTGATCGTGTTTTAGAGTATGAGGAGTTGTTGGTAAATAATCGGATTTGAAAAGAGCGCTTAGTAAATGTTGGCGTTATTTCTTTAGCACAAGCACTTTCGTGGAGTGCTAGTGGTGTTATGTTGCGTAGTACAGGTATGTCTTGAGATTTACGTAAAAATCTTCCATACGATGTTTATGATAAGTTGCAATTTAATGTAATATTAGGCTCTACTGGAGATTGTTTCGATCGTTTTTTGCTTCGAGTTTTTGAAATGAAAGAAAGCTGTCGTTTAATTATACAAGTTTTGGAATATTTAGTTAAAGGACCTGTTATTGTTAATGATACTAAAATTTTTCCTCCGTCTCGAATTTTTATGAAGGAAAGTATGGAGGCATTAATACATCATTTTAAGTTATATACAGAAGGTTATTCTGTTGCCAAAGGTTTGTGCTATGCTGCGGTTGAAGCTCCGAAGGGCGAATTTGGTGTAGTTTTGGTTGCAGATAATGCGAATAAACCTTATAGATGTAAAATAAGGGCGCCTGGCTTTTTTCATTTGCAAATGCTTAATACGATGTCCGTTAATCATATGATTGCAGATGTTGTGACAATTATAGGTACGCAAGATATTGTTTTTGGTGAAGTTGATAGATAAATGCCATATTTAAGGGCTAATGATTATAGTTTAAATGTTGAAGGTAGTTATACTTTATTACAAGCTTTATTTATAATTAATGTAGTTTTACCTAAATTTTGTTTTCATGAACAGCTTTCTATAGCCGGAAATTGTAGAATGTGTTTAATTGAAGATGTTAAGTCAGTGAAACCAATAATTGCTTGTGCTATTAATGTGTCCGATGGTCTAGAGGTTTTTACTGAAACAGTTAAAGTTAAGAGAGCTCGAGAAGCGGTACTTGAGTTTTTATTAATTAATCACCCATTAGATTGTCCTATTTGTGATCAAGGTGGTGAATGTGATTTGCAGGATTTAACGTTAGTTTATGGTGGAGATAAAGGACGTTTTTATGAATTAAAAAGAGTTGTTATTAATAAATTTTTTGGATTTTCAGTTAAAACATTTATGAATAGATGTATTCATTGTACTCGTTGTATACGTTTTGCATCTGAGGTTTTGGGTATTGGATCTTTAGGTGTTTTAGGTAGAGGTTTTTTGATGGAAATAGGGTTTTATGTAGAAGATTATCTTGATGTTGGAATGGCAGGCAATGTGGTTGATTTGTGTCCTGTTGGTGCTTTAACTGCAAAACCATATTCTTTTATTTCTCGCCCATGGGAACTTCGTAGTGTAAATTATGTTGATATTTTCGATGTTTTTTTGTGGCCTGTTGTAATTAATATGAGAGGAAATTCAATTTTGCGTGTTATGCCAGTTTTTTCTAGCAGAAACGAATTTGAGTTTATTAGTGATAAAGGTAGATATGTTTTTGATAGTATATATAGGTTACGGTTACAGCAAGTTACATTCAAGTTAGGTTTTCAGAAAATTTATATGAGTTTGTCTAAATCGTTAGTTCTATTGACTTATTTGTTTACGGCTTCTTTGCGCTTATTGTGCTTAAATAAGAAAAAATATTATTCCTCTATATTTTGCTTGGGTGGTTATTTGGATGTAAGTGAGCTTGTTTCAATTGTTGATAGTTCTTTTAAGTGAGGTTCTTCTTATGTAAATATGTTATTGAACGTTAAGGTTCGAAATTATATTAATGATTTTGTACAAAATAATATATTGTTATTGAATTTAAATCCACGTGTTACATCTCCAGTGTTTAATTTTCGTTTGAGGAAATTATTTTTAGAGGGTGTAAATTTTTATTATTGGGG
>Ga0170475_116308156_pt1 | contig 12687 bp, 12 predicted proteins | sample Soicark_Litter_5_FD_111474 | JGI IMG/M metagenome (GOLD analysis project Ga0170475, IMG submission 111474) | Avena fatua rhizosphere microbial communities from Hopland, California, USA. Combined Assembly of 48 SPs | reverse complement strand
GGCGCTTGGAATTCCGGTGAAGCAGCTTGTCGAAAAAGCAGATACGGTCATGTTCTGTTTGTCGAAGGCTCTCGGGGCGCCCGTGGGATCGATTCTCGCGGGCCCGAAAAAGTTAATCGATAAAGGTCGGTTGTATCGCAAGCGTCTCGGCGGCGGCATGCGGCAGGCGGGAGTGCTCGCCGCGGCCGGACTTGTTGCGCTGCGCGACAGCCCTGCGAAGCTGGTACAGGATCATGCTAACGCAAAGCTGCTTGCGAAAGGCCTGGCCGAAATTCCCGGTATCAAAGTGGATGCGGGCTTAGTCCAGACGAATATCGTGATTTTCGACATCTCGGGAACCGGATTTGACAGTGGTTCCTTTAGCGTTCGCTTGAGGGACCGTGGGGTGCTTGCGAACGGTGTGGGACCAAATACGATTAGGATGGTTACACACTACGACGTCACAGAATCGATGTGCCGTGACGCGATTGAGGCTGCGCGCGAGGTGCGCTACCAGACCGCAGCCGTATAAGGCGGGAGACCACGGGCATGATCAGCATAGACCTGAAGGGTCGTACGGCATTGGTGACGGGAGCGGGGCGGGGAATCGGGAGATCGATTGCATCTCAACTTGCGGCAGCAGGGGCTTCGCTTGTCGTCAACGATCTAGACGAGTCCGCGGTGAAAGAAACGGCTTCTCATCTTGCAACTGCAACTGCAATTTCGGGAGATGTGACGGTTCCGGAGTTCCCGAAACGGCTCGTGGATGCTGCTGTCGAGTCGTACGGCGGTATCGACATTATCGTCAATAACGCCGGCTACACCTGGGACAACGTCATTCAGAAGACGACGGACGAACAGTTCCAGGCGATGCTCGATATTCATATTGCTGCGCCATTTCGTATTCTGCGAGCGGCTTCGGGTTACATTCGCGAGACGGCTAAGAAGGAGATTGCCGAAGGTCGTACCGTGATGCGAAAAGTTGTAAATATCACGTCTATCGCGGGCACCGACGGCAATGCCGGCCAGGCGGGTTACTCCTCCGGTAAGGCCGGCGTCATCGGCTTGACGAAAACGATGGCCAGGGAATGGGGCCGCTATAACGTTAACGTGAATGCGGTGGGCTTTGGGTTGATCCAAACACGTCTTATTCAGCCGCTGTCGGGTGAGAGCGCGAGTATCGATATTAAGGGCCGCTCGATCGCGGTTGGTGTGCAGTCGAGAGTTCTGGATGCGATTAAGACAACGTGTCCGCTTGGTCGCTTGGGCACGACCGAAGAGGCAGCCAACGCGGTGCTCTTCTTCTGCTCACATCTATCCGATTACGTCACAGGAGAAGTGCTCATCTGCAGCGGTGGATTACATGTCTAGCGGAGAAACGCGCGGACAAGCGCGGGAACTTCATTGGCATCGCGAATCTCAATTACGTCGAGACCTGCGGCCTTAGCCGACGCGATCCCAGCCTTGGAGTCTTCGACAGCCAGAGCAGTCTTCACTCCTAGTCTCTCGACCGCGAGCAGGTACGGATCGGGAGCAGGTTTGTGATGTTTGACATCGCCACCGTGTACTACGGTGTCGAGATAAGGCATCAGCCCGGCGGATTCCAACAGAGCGCCGACTTCGCGAATATTACTCGATGTCACGACTCCGAGTTTGTAAGCGGGTCGAAGCTCCTGTGCAAGTTGACGAATTGCGGGCGGAATCCCGATCTTCATCATCCGTTCGCGAAACATCTCCTTCTTGCGCGGATACTCGGCTGCCAAAACTTCGATATCGAGGGGAGCTCGCGACCGTGAACACAAGAAAGCGAGCATCGTCCGGTCGGTGATACCGATGCAATGCTCGCTGTATGTTTGCCAATCCAAATCGATTCCGAACGGTGTCAGGATTTCCTGCCAGCATTCGAAGTGCACAGGCTCGCTGTCAACCACGACTCCGTCAAAATCGAAGAGTACCGCCTGATATTGAGCCATCAGGAACCAAAGCGGACCGAGCGCAGCATTTGTTCATACACCGGTTGGAGCTGGCGGAACTCACTTTCGGGTCCGATAAAGATCATATAGAAGAGTCCCTCTGGACGTTCCACCGTCACCAGCATGTCGATCTCTCGTCCGCCCATGGGTGATTGATTATAGAGCGTCGTGACCAGTCCGTTATCCGACCCGACGCGTGCGCGCTGTTGTTTGCCGCCGGTCTGCAACGCGGGATTCGATTGGGCGAGTTGGCTGATCAGGTCTGAAGTGTCCTGGCCCAGATTGCGCCCATTTGCATGGGGAGTGGCGAAGCTAATCATGACGCCATACCCGATTCCAACGCCGCCGCGCGAATCCTGGATCAGGCCGGATCGAGGAGCAATCGTCACCATCGCGCTCTGGTTGTCTCCAAACGCTTCCCAATTGTCAGGATATTGAACCGTGTATGCGCTATTCCGATATTCGCGTAGACGTCCCGATGGTTTCGGGTCACCTTCGCCGACCGCGCCGGCACGAGGGTTCGATCTCGAAGGCGCCGGCAAGCTGCCCAGCCGCGATTGAATCGCTCGCAACTCGCTGTTATCGGCGGCGGTATATTTTTGAGCCGGCATGTATTGAATTTCCTGTTGGATAGCCTTCGAGCGGTTTCCGGGATTCGGGTGATCGGACAGGAACTGTGGGCCTCCCTTGCCTCCTTGCGCTTCGAGCTTTTCGAAGAAGCGCGCCATTTCGATCGGGTTATAGCCGGCCTTCGCCATCATGCGGGAACCGAGGATGTCGGCCTCACTTTCTGCATCGCGCGAGAACTTCAGCAGCACGGAGTTTGCGCCGAGACCGATTCCGAGCTGCGCAAGTTGTCCGAGCATGGATCCGTTACCGATAACTGCTCCCGCCAACATCGCCGGAAGTTGGATCAGGTTCGCCTTGGAAGCTTGGTGGGTACCATGCCGAAGAGCGACGTGCGAAAGCTCGTGCGCCATCACGGCAGCGACTTGATCTTCGTTTTCGGCTGCTTTGAGCAATCCGGTGTGGATGTAGGTGGGACCTCCTGGGAGGGCGAATGCGTTGATACTCGGATCATTCACAACTTTGAAACTGTACGGGTAATCTCCTGCCATGCCGGTGGCAACGAGCTTCTTGCCGATCCGTTGTACGAAATTTTCGATTTGAGGGTCGTGTACTACTTGCATCTGCCGTTCAACTTGGGCTGCGGCTTCGCGCCCGAGTTCGACATCCTGCTGTTTCGAGAAGAGATTCCAACCGGGCTTGATTTCCTTCGGTCCAGCCGCAAATGAACACGCCGAGAGAATCAGTAGAAGCGCCAATGAATGCTGTCGTTTACCCACGCAAGCCTCCCAGGATAGAGATGCCAGCACGTTATAAGCCGTTTCAATACGACGATTAAGTTATGCTAAGGGTATGACGCCCACCCCAAAGATCTGGCATAACGGCCAGTTCATCGCGTGGAACGACGCCAAAATCCACGTCCTGTCGCACGTTGTCAGCTACGGCAGCTCGGTTTTCGAGGGCATCCGATGCTACGAGACCACCAATGGTCCCGCAGTTTTTCGCCTTTCCGAGCATATGCGCCGCATGGTAGATTCGGCCAAAATTTACCGGATGGAAGTACCGTACACAGTAGATCAACTTAGCGAAGCCGCTGTCGAACTTGTCAGAGAGAACAACCTGGCTTCTTGTTACATACGGCCAATCGTACTTCGGGGATATGGGGTCATCGGAGTACATGGCGGTAAGAATCCCATCGAAACCTATCTGGCGTGTTGGGAGTGGGGTAAGTATCTGGGTGACGAGGCCCTTAGCTCCGGCGTAGATGTGTGTATTTCGAGCTGGAATCGTATTGCTCCGAATACGTTACCTGCACTGGCGAAAGCCGGCGGCAACTACTGCAACTCGCAGTTGATCCGCATGGAAGCCGACGCGAATGGTTACGCCGAAGGCATTGCGCTGGACCAGCAAGGTTATGTTAGCGAAGGTTCGGGTGAGAACATCTTCGTGATTCGCGATGGAAAGATGTTGACTCCGCCGCTCGGCGCATCCGTGTTGCCGGGGATAACGAGAGATTCGATCCTGAAGCTTGCGCAATCGCTGAACATTCCTGTTGTGGAGACAATCATTCCGCGTGAGCTGCTCTACATCGCGGATGAGGTATTTTTCACCGGAACGGCGGCCGAGATTACGCCGATCCGGTCAGTCGATCGCGTCAAGGTGGGAGAAGGCCGCCGCGGACCTGTTACCGAACGGCTGCAGAAGGAATTCTTCGGCATCGTCAATGGAACTGCCGCGGACCGATTCGGCTGGCTGACACCAGTGAAGTCTCGGGAGTTCGCGGGAGTTCAGAAATAGAAAAGATCCAACCCGGGCGCGCCCAACAGTCACCTCCCCCGAGATCTACCGTTTTGACGCGCCCGTCGAAAGGATCTGATGTATTTGTATCAGGGCCGGCGGGCGCCGTCCAGAGGAATCAAGCGGCCCTCCCGGCCTTTTCAACAGCAATAATGATTTTGCCTTCAAAGGCTTAGCGATAGTCGATTGTTTGAATCCTGTGAATAAATCAGCAGCCTTATGAAATGTTTTGGATTGGACGCGTCATCCGGCGCATACGTTGAGATCGAATACGATTCCGTCATTACGGGCATTGATACGCTTATTGAGGCTCCTCGGAATCCGCTATATATCGCCCCGGCTTGGATCGACTTGCAGGTGAACGGCTATGCGGCTGTTGATTACAACTCACCGGTTACGCCGATCGAAGAGATCGCACGGTCGGTCGACGTTCTGAATTCCACCGGCACCGGACGCTTCTATCCAACCGTGATCACGGGGCCGGCCGAGGATATGGTCGGCTCGCTACGCAATCTCGCCAAGGCGAAGGAATCGCTGCCTTCCATTGAAGGCTTTCATGTAGAGGGTCCGCACATCTGTCCGGACGAAGGTCCGCGAGGCGCGCATCCTCGCGAATGCGTGCGCAAGCCTGATATCAATGAGTACCGCCGCTGGCAGGATGCAACCGACGGAGCGATTCGTCTGGTTACGCTCTCACCGGAATGGCCCGAGGCTCCTCGATATATCGAAACGCTGGTAAGCGAGGGCGTGGTTGTCAGCATTGGACATACCAAGGCTTCGGCGGAAGAGATCAAGGCAGCTGTCAGTGCGGGAGCTACCATGTCCACGCATATCGGGAATGGCGCGCATGGTGAGCTCCGCAGACATCCTAACTATATTTGGGACCAGCTTGCCGAAGACCGATTGGTTGCGGGTCTCATTGTCGATGGCATTCATTTGGGCGAGGCATTCGTGAAGGTTGCGCTGCGAGCTAAGGGTGTCCATCGCGCAGTTCTGGTGACCGATGCCTCAATGCCGGCAATGTCGAAACCGGGAATCTACCGGCTCGGCGGACAGGACTTGGAATTGACGGAAGACGGTCGAGTCGTGCTTGCGGGGCAGACGCGTTTAGCGGGATCGGCTCTTCGCATGGATAACGCAATTACCAACGTGATGCGAATGACCGGGATTTCCCTGATTGAGGCGATTTCGATGGCGACCCGCAATCCCGCTCGAGTTGGGCGAATTGCCGGACGCCAGCGGGGACTCGCTGCGGGTGAGCGCGCCGATTTTGTGCTCTTCCGGTACGAACCCGACACGAAACGTATCAATGTTGTTCAGACAATTGTCGGCGGGCGCCAAGTCTATTCGGCCTGATCAGATCTTCACGAAGATCTTCCGCCGGTACATCCAATGCAGAATCAGCCAGAACATTAGAAGTACTGCGGTACCGCGCAGGAACGGTTCTAATCCACTTCCAAATACACGAAATACGTTCGGGCCTAGATGTATCCGGAAGGAGTCAATGAAAAACTGCTCCCAAAGGTGAGCTATGACATAGGCTGCGATCGAATTCGCGCCGATAACGACTAGCGGGAACGTCCAACCGCGGTACTTCCTGCCATCGATGATCCAACTCAATGCAGCCAGGATCAGAAAACACAAGCCTCCGCTGAAGAGCGTCCAACTAGGTGTCCAGATTCGCTTCACGATGGGGCAAATCCCTAAAACGTGCAACAACACACCGCCGATCATTGTCCCGACACCGGCAAGGAGTAGCTTTCGGTACGGAATCGCCGGCGCGGAAGAGCGAAGCCAACGTCCGGCGATCAAACCGAGGATCATCGTGCCAAGTGTAGGAATAAAGCTGAGGGTCAGGTATCCGCCATTGTTTGCCACAAACGGTCTCTGTCGTGGAAACAGGTTCAGAAAACTGATCGAACGCGGATCCCGCGTTACTGTTCTTATTCCAATGCGCCATGAACCCGGTGTAGTGATGCTGCCAATCGGGCGGAACTCCCACCGCTTGATAATTGAAGTCCGCTCCCGGAACAGGGTACAGAGCCCAGGCCAGCCAGTAGCCAAAGAGAATCACCCCGAATGCAGTCCACTGCCATCGCGGGCGGACGAATCCAAGTAGAAAGAGGAACGGATATCCGAATCCGATCTGAGATAACGTGTCTTCAAAGGTGAAGTTCGTCTGCGGGCTGTGCGTCGATCGCAGGAAGACGCCGAGGGCGACCAGGATTAGAGAACGCCACAAAGCGTGGGCGAACATCTTGCCGAAAGTCCCGCCCTTCCCCATGCGTGATGCAATCGAGTAGGGAAGCGCCACACCAACCAGGAACGAGAACGATGGCTGGATCAGGTCATGCAGCGAAGCGCCTGCCCATGCGACGTGAGTTTGGTTGTATCCCAGGATGCTCCAGAACCAGTTTCCGGGATACGCGGCGGCAACTCGCGATAGCTGCAACACTTCCGCCATCATCAGGAACATTACCAAGCCCCGGTAGGTGTCGACAGCTACGTTTCGAGGGGCCGGCAGAGCGATGTGCCGACTTTCGGCTAAAGGAGGCGCGCTAGTTAGTGCAGGCTGCAAACTACTACTCACACATTAATACATTTTCAAGGCCGGTGGGGATGCGCCACTTCGCCGTCGAACTCGACAGATAGATGGGTTTGACGGCCTGAGACTCACTGAGAACATTCCTCAAATCGAATCGGAGTGCGTCCGCTCGGAATCGTCTCGGGTATTAGAGCGCACAAATGACGTCTGCTGGCGCCTTCGTCGAGTAAGCCGTCCCGCACGAATGCCACGAGATTTTCCAATTCGTCTGCGCTTAGCTCAATTTTTGTCGCGAGCAGAGGATCAATACGGCTCAAGATCGGCTCAACTGGGCCCAGGCGCACTCTCAAGTCCTTGTCGATGCCGGCTGAGTTTGGGTCATAGTTCCGCGCCAACGTGAATACATCGAGATGATGTCCGATGGCATCTTCCAGCCGGCGGAAGGCGCCATTGTGGAAAAACGCGGGCTGCAGGGCGGCATTCCGTAGCGGAGATGTCCGGAATTTGTAGCGATCGGCGCGCGAACCGGTGACCTGCTCGAGGCCGAAGTCTTCATCTTTGCCGGGGCCATCGAAGACGACGTTGCCCTTGCCGATCCCAAATAGCGGAGCTATCTGCGGTACACCGATCACGTGCATTTTGAAGTCGCTGAACATCTCGTTCGATTGGCCGCTTACTTTGTGACACTCGACGCATCCGCCTTTGCCGAAAAAGATCAGAGCCCCTTTTTTCTGTGGTAACGACATTGCCTGCCGTTCGCCCCGCGCAAAACGGTCAATCGGGGCATCCGCAAAGATGAGTGTAAATTCGAATTCCGCAATTGCGCGTCCGAACATCTTGAATGTCATTTTTCCGCCGCTCGCGACAGAAGGGAAAACCTCAGCAAATAATTGGCGGTACGCAGGAGATCCATTGAGCAGCGCAAGCACGGCTCGCCGAATGGGTTCGTTTCGAAAGCCGCTCGCGTCCGGAGGTGGCACGTTAGAACCCTGACCATCATCAAACTGATCGAATTCCGGCGAGATCGTTCCGGCTGTTCCCGTGAATCCTGCGACTTCGACCAGTTCCGTTGGTGGAAGCTGTCCCTGAGCAATTAACAAATGGGCGTTGATCGGGTCTTTCGGTGGAAACGCAATAGCACCTTCGGGAGGAGGGAAGAGAAAGCCGCGAGAATTGTCGAAGGGGTCTCCCGAGACCGATGCGAATCGGCCGTTCCACATAAGATTCGGATAGAAGGCAGCGTTCGCGACTGTCGGGGCACGGCGCTGGTTGCGAGGGCCGAAGCGGTTCTGCCCGACAATGTTGTTGTTTTGAATTCCGATTGCGATCGATTGGCTGTCACCAAACCCGTGCGTTGGAGAATGGCATCCGGCGCACGTGTTATCAGAATGAAGTCCTCCGATTTTGTCGAACCATAACAGCCGCCCCAGATTGGCCAGCTTTCTATCGATTTGGCGGCCAAGCCTCGCCTCCAGTGTGGATTGTATCTGACCCGTGAATCCCAATTCTTTCAATACGGCGGTGAGCGCCGTATCGACATCGTGTTCTCCCTGGTGGGCCTCGTAACCGGTGACAATTCGCGAAAGAGCGGCGATCAGCACTGCGTATTTCAATGGAGACACCTAGATCATCTCCTAGCGGGGAAGAAGTATCGCATACATTCGCATAGCTCGAAGCGCATAACAGTAAATCCCGTTGCCGGCGCGACGACGATGCGCCGCGCCGGTCGGCCTCCGACTACAAAGACCGAAGGAAATTGAGAAGGTCCTGCTTCTGCGCTACGGTCAGGCGATTGAAAGCCACAACCGATGCATTCGCTTCGGAGCCACTACTGGCATGCGATTGAATGGCTTGCATCAGATCACTCGTCCTACCGTCGTGCAGAAAGAATAAGCGTTGGCCGAGTCCCCAGAGCGGAGCAGTGCGGAACTCGCTGGGACCCGCGGAGCCCTGAATAATATCGTCTGCCAGACCTGATCCCATCCTGTGGACTAGCAGGTCAGAGAAGAGGTTCACGTCCTTGTTGTTAAGAGCCGCGACCGGTGATCCCCCGGTTTTGAAAGTGGGCGTGTGACAAAGCGGACAACCAACAGCTGTGAACTGCGTCTTTCCGCTGTTGATGGAAACGGCCGTCACGCTTCCAAATGAGGCGACCGGCGTGGGCGGAGCCAGCAATCTCATGAAGTTCGCAAATGCAACCGCGTCTGATGTCACGTCGCCAGGAGGTCCGGACGTGAAGCTGGTGTGGTCTTCCGGAGTTGCGTTGAACATACAGCCTGCAGTTTCGCCGCGTTTCTGCGGGAAAGCTTCGTTTGTTACGCCCTGCTCGACATTGTATGCTTCCCCTGAAAAGATCAGCAGGGATTTGTTTTGTGCTTTCCAGCCGAAACGAGTAATGGTCCCGGCGTTGCCCTCCCGATTTTCATGGCCTGAGATTCCGAGGGCCGCTTTCGACGCCGCGTTCGCCGCCTTATTTGCGAGGATGTCGGAATCCCGTATAGTTTCAATAAGACCTGCTCCAAAGGTCGGTGTAGGAATCCGAAAACTCAGATTGTTCTGCGCGGCAGCCGCTGCAAAATCCGGCTGAGCAATGTTGCTGCAACCGGGAGCGTCGGTACGACCTTTGATTGTGTAAAGGCCGTGCACTCCCCCGTCCCGAATCGTGTTTGTAGGTGGGTTGGCGTATTTGAACCGCGCCTCACGAGCCGGACCGTCTATCGTGATGAAGAACGGAACGACGTTGGTTGCGCCATTCTTTGTTGCCACGGCGATCTGGGGGTTTGTTGCCGGGCTGGTACCACCGATTGCCGGCTGACTGTGGCATCCGACACAACTGTCATTGTTGAAGGTCGGTCCGAGTCCTGCCTCGGTTCCTGCAATCGTACCGGTAACAGACTGAATTTCCTGGAATGCATCTTTCCCCTTGCTAAAGACAGTGGCTTCCTTATTCGTCAACCCGGCCAACGGCGCTCCGGCGCCCGCAGAGCCTGTCCGGACACCCAGATCTGTTTGGGCCGACAGCATGACCGCGAGCGGAAACGCTGATGCCCATAATTTCAGCATCTCTCGGAAAGAGATGAGCAGTCTACTCCCATGACTTCTGACCATGTGAAATCTCCTCAGCGATGCGGCTCCGCTAAGCGGGAACCGTCATATGTTCTGTGTGGAGTTAGAACCGGGAGTCACACGAAAGTGATAACATCCAAGCAGTACGCCAGTACTCTTGGTGTCCCTTCGCGGACGCCAGGTAATCGACCCCGCCCACACGCGGGGTCGATTTTTATCCTGCTGCGAGAGGGCAGGACGGGACGGTGTTATGGGCTGACACACTTACGCCCGGAAGACCTTTTTGTGGTCAGCCATAAAACAAGCTAGTAGGAGAAAGGATTATCATCCATTAGTACTATCAGACGCAAGGTACTAACCGTGATGCTGGCTACTTTCCTCGGGTGCATTTTCAAGGTGTTCCGTTGCGTATAATCTGTGCAACTATGGCCGACAGCGGGGCTTCTTCGTTACGGATTCGGGATTGGGATGCAGCTGCCAAATTCGCGGGCATCATCGCTTTGGTAGCGGGCGGAGTTTGGAGTGTATGGCTTTACCATGAGACTGCAAAACAACAGGCGGCATCTGCAAGGATCGAAGCGCAGAAGGCCTTCTCAGCGAAGCGCCTCGAATTGTACGAGAAGCTTTCGTATCTCGCGTCCTCCGTCGCGCAGCGGGATTTGCCTCTGGACATTCGAAGGGCAAAGCGACAGGAATTAGATCAGATCGTCAACGGACCGCTTGCGCTCGTTGCACAAGACAAGGTGTTCGCCGCTCTTCGCGATTTTTATACTTGCCTGGACAACCGCCAGTGCGCAAAAGGTAGCTTGATGCTTTACTCGAGAAATGTCGCGCGCGCATGTCGCACTTCTATCGAGGAGTCATGGCAGGTGAGTTTACCACCCGTGCCTTCGTCCGATAGTCTACCTTGAGGGCTTTGCGCGAGCTAGATGTAGCGATTGAACTGGCGGTCGGCCAACTCTGTCGGAGGATCGAGATAGCGCTCTTCGAGTAACATCCGTTCTACGTAGCCGTAGATTAAGCTCACGTCCTTTTCATCATTGATCGAATGGAGCCAAACGCTACGTCCGCGAAAGAAGATCAGAACGACGTTTGCAAGCGGGCATGGACCCAGGCAGCCGGAAATCGTCAGATGGAATCGGCGGCGAATGCCGCGTAGCTTCCATTGACGCTTGAATTCGTCGAGGGGTAAAGGAGGAAATCCCTTATCTGTACGGCCGCAACAGCAGCCCTGGCAAACAAAGAGTTGGCCGTCCTGAATGCGAATCTCTTTTGCAGTACCGTCCGCCCTGATAATCTGCTGTAACGGAGTTTGATCAAAACGGCTGGAACTCACAGCGAAGTCAATGGTCGTGTCTCAAAACGACTGGTTGGCCGTGCGGGGTGTGACGATAGGCGTCCGCCCATGCTTCCTTTCTCTGCGCGAGAGATGAAGCATTTGTCAGACCTTTGCTCGTAACCAGGCGTTCGAGCGTCGCGAGCCAATGTTGGTAGTAGCGCGTTCCATCGTCCGGTTCGCCTCGATCGGCGGCAGCTTGGAGTTCGGCAGCTAATTCCGCTGCCCACTCTTTCCAGGTGAAATAGCCCAATTCGGAAAGCCTTACTGCCAAAGCGAAAGCTTGCGCCTGCCACGGTTCGGCAAAAGCAGGACCGCCCTCGTCTCGAGGAAGGCTCGGCAAATCACGATCAGGCTTGTTCAAGATAGTCATCCCACATGTCGATATAAACGGAATCTACGGGCGAAGCCTGGTCTCCCCAAAGTTCCCGTGCAGAGAATCTAACGGAATAGACGTGCTGCCGCTTCTCTCCCCGATACTGCGCGTTCGTATCAGGGAAGGTATAAACACCGTGGTCGCGGTCAATCTGGCCGATCTTGCCTCGCGCATATCGCGGAAGGCGCGTGTGGCCCACGGGATTGATGTTCCGGGCTCGAACGCGCTGCCCAATACTGAAGTTCGGAAGACTCGACGGATCTTTGCTGGAAGGAATCCCGCGGTCGATGATGCGAGCGGCTGCCGGCGTGAGCGCCGGTTGCGCTTTGGGCGAACCAGCCGCGGTTTCGCCGCTCTCAAACTCATCTTGGGTCAGGAAGCCGTAAGCGACGACTCGTTTTTCTAGCGCAGCCAACCATCGTTCGTAGTAACTAAGTCGTAGGTAGTCCGCGGGTGGGAGAAGTTCGATGTCATGCCGCCACGCATCGAGGTTCCACTTGCCCCAGGCGCCCATGGCGCGATTCATCGCGTACACGCGGCCTTCCCATCGGGAGTGAAAGACCGGCTCATCCTCCTCGTACCGGATCGGCCCCATCCCCTGCATCCCACCCATATCGTGTACGCCGTTCATTTCTGGTCTCCGCTCCCTGGCATCGGTACGTTCGAGACACCAATCATGGCATCTCGAGTTACCAGTGCCGCAAGTTCTTCCTCGCTCAGATTGTCCGTTCCGGGTGGACGTTCAGGTAAGACGAGATAGCGCAATTCGGCCGTACTGTCCCAAACGCGAACTTCGACATCTTCGGCGAGATCCAGACCGAACTCGCGTAAAATGGCTCTCGGGTCGATCACAGCGCGGGAGCGGTAGGCAGAGGATTTATACCAGACCGGTGGCAGTCCCAGGACTGGCCAGGGATAGCATGAACAGAGCGTGCAAACTACCAGATTATGTATTTTCGGCTGGTTCTCGAGGACAACCATGTGCTCACCATGTTGGCTGGTACATCCAACTTCGGCAAGCGCGGACGCGGGATCACTCAACAGTCGC
>Ga0170475_113998284_pt1 | contig 12688 bp, 23 predicted proteins | sample Soicark_Litter_5_FD_111474 | JGI IMG/M metagenome (GOLD analysis project Ga0170475, IMG submission 111474) | Avena fatua rhizosphere microbial communities from Hopland, California, USA. Combined Assembly of 48 SPs | reverse complement strand
GCTCCTGCTCCTGACGTAAACGATCCCGGAAGGCGCGAAGGTCGCGCAGAACAAGCCCCACGTCCGCCTCAGCAACCATGCCCTTGTGCAACAAAAAACGAAGCAGCACTGCCTCGCCCTGCGCTACTTCGGACATGACAATAAGCTCGAGAGCGGCCGCTGCTGCAGCTGTGGGCGTTAGACACAGCCCTTCGGACAGTCTGCCGGTGCACCGAAACTGTACGACCGGGCGGAGGCCGGCTGTGATCATAGGCTCGATGACAACAGAGTCAGCTGTTTGATTAGTGTCGAGCCACGTGTCACATAGAGCGAGAAGGCGAGAAGGAGGCAACGTCTCGTCGCTCTTAAGACGCCCAAGTTTTACCATTATGCGACGTAACGTCTCGGCGAGATACTTCTCTTGGTCTGTCATCACGGACTCTCCGAAAGTTCGGTTGATATGAGGCGTAGGCCAACAAGTCGCAGTCCGAGTAGTAACTCCGTTTCTAGCACAGCAAGCTCTGCAGCAGCAGTCCGAGTCGCGGCTGAAAGAGTCTCAGCCTCAATCACCCAGTCCTCATTGCCCTTCTTGAGCGGACACTCGATGGCTCGCGCGCCCAGAAGCGTAACCAGCACTCGGTACTTCATCATGCGCTTTCAGTTCGGAGAATGTTTTCTGCAGCGCCCAGAAAGTCGCTCTGCAGGCGCCCGTGATCTCGCCACAGTTGCAGCAAGCGCTTCGCTTTCGTAAGCTCTATTCGGTGGTCTTCTCGCAGCCTCTTGCCCTGACGATTCATGAAGTAGACAACCATTGCGACCGCTGAGTTCCAGCCCTTCGGGCTTACAAGCGGGTCTGCCATGATTCGAGCTGTCTCTACACCTGGACGCCAAGAGGCGAACGTGGTTGCCGGAGGGAACGTGCTGACAGTTTTTACTTCTTGCACCCAGCCCATACTGCCTCCTAAGAGGGCGGGTACTCGAATACGGGAAACACTGGATCGCACTGCAGGTCGTCACGGAGACCAAGAGCTTCGTTGACTGACATCATAAGCGGGTGGGCGTGCTCGTGATACGGCTCCAGGCATACGGCGATCAGACCGGCGAGACGATAACGTCCGTTTGTACTATCCCAGAGGTGCTTCTTCAAAGCCTCGGCGAAAGCGTCGTGTATGAGCAAGCCGTGGACGTTGACTGATGACAAGTATGGGGTACCGTCAGCCTTCTCTGCGCTCCAGCTTTTGTAGGTCACCCACTTGACCGCCTCTGTCGTGTACCATTTGCCGCTGGGCTTGAAGAAGTCGACGCGTACATGGCTCGGCTCATTGCTGTAATTCATCTCAACCTCCTTGCGCAGCTTTGAATTTGCGCTTAACTGACTGATACGCTTCAAAGAAGCGCTCTTGGTGGGTCTTCTGCTTGTCAATAGCAAAACCTGACACTACGCCGTACCTATCGATATACTCGTAGGCGTCTTTGAGGACTTCGACGAGTTCGGCTATCAACGCTTTGTCGCTCTCCAGCTGCTGAGGAGCGATCGCTACGGCAATCTGCTTCCTGATGTCGTCGGCTAACTCCACGGCGGACTCCTTGTCACGAGGCGACTCGTCGATTAGGTGTCCGCCGACCTCCACCAGGTAGCTGACGATGCCGACGTCAGGATACTTGACCTCGATGACCTCGACAAGTTCCAACAAGCTGGCAACCTCGTGGTACTGCTGTACAGTCGCCGTCCGGTGCTTCACACAACCAACGACAAGCATCTCGTAGACAGCAACTGCTGTTGCCTGTAGACAATCTGCAGCGATCTTGGCGTCCTCGATGTTTTGCGCCTCAGCGTCTTGTTCCTCTTTCGTCAACGGATGATCAGAATGAAGAGGAGCCAGTTCAGCTGTAGACCGCTGCTGTAGTGCTTGTTCAATCAACGCGTGTAGACGACCGAGCCACTCTCTGCGCTGTTGAGGTGGTTCGAACAAATGTCGGCTCATGATTTGTCCCTCGGGCGGAAGTTCCAAATGACCACTACGATAGCGACAGCCGTGGCTAGGCAATAGCCCGCCATGAAGGTAGCAAAAGAACTCATTTCTTGTCCCACGAACGGAAGTTCCACAGCAAAAGTAGCCCTGTGATACAAACGCCGAGCATATAGCCCGCCAGTACTGCGTCGAACAGATTCATGATCGTTTCTCCGAATGACTTCTCAACAGCCGCAGTACCGTCAGTAAGAGCCAAGCGACCTGCTGTTTACTACCCGATCCTGTCTGCACCTCTGACCACCATTCAAGCTCGGACACATCGCTAAACGCATAATCGAGCATCAGACTGCTTAAGCCTGCGAGAGTCTCAGACGGCAAAACGTCAGCGAATTCGGCAAACGGGTTCACGTCTTATCCTCCCTTACAGCGACCAACACGGGCTCTCTGAGGCGCCCGTCGGCAGTCAACAATTTGAACTTGACGGTCACGACTTTCCCGATCGGTGGGTCCTTCCAAAGCGCTTCGCGTTGCTCATCACTCAGGCCGCCACCAAGATTTGATCGTATCCCGTTGACGTCAAGTATCATGCCGCCTAGACGATCGGCATTACGTCCTGTTCCCGGGTAAACTTCGAGCACGCGGAAATCACCCTCGTGAGTAGGCTTCAGCTTCAACCAGTTCGTGTTGCGATCGAATATGTAGTTGCCGCCAAGACGTTTTACTATTAGACCCTCCCACCCAGCATCCAGGACACGTTCGTAGACACTCTCTAGCTCTCCCACATCGTGTACAATCTCGGAGAGAGTCGGGACGGCCATCTGCTCTCCCCACAGACTCCCGTTTAGACGACGGTCCAGTTCCCGTCGACGGTCTCTGTACATACGATGCACCTTACAGCTTACCCATTCCTCGGCAGTTAGCATATCGAAGGCAAAGAATCTCAAGCGAGCGAGGTTGTAAGGATCTGGTTGGCTGACTGCCCGCTTCACCACAGACATTGTACGCTGAAAGCCCTTATCCGGGGTGGGCTGGAACCTCTCGTCCAATACGTAAAGCTCGCCGTCAATAATCACGTGCTCATCGGGGTGAAGCACATGACGAAGTTCCTGCTCAATGATCTCTGTGTTGTACAGAGGCTTCCCGTTGCGGCTCACAAAGACTGCTTTGCCATTCTTGTACTCGCAGATGGCACGCACACCGTCTACCTTTTGCTCAACAGCAACAGGGTACTGAGCATACTTGGGGCTCGTGAGAGTCTCAGCAAGTTGGCATCCAAAGTAGCCGACAGCACCCGGCCACAAGCGCTCGACCGTGCCATGAGAAATACCGCAACGCATGTCCTTCAGCAAGGCTCTTACCAGCCAGTGAGTGATCTCCGGTGGGTAGTGTCCCAGAAACTCTTCCACTTCCTCGCGAGTAGTCCCGCAATGGTGAGTCGCCTCAAGACGTTTCACCAGCGCTAGGAAGTCCTCCCAGGTACGATCGTAAGCCTTGTGTTTGATGCTCTCGACGTCAATATAGCCGATGCCGAAACGTCGGAACGGGTCAAGAGACATTGCAAAAAGCTCTCGCGCTATGGCAGACTCGTCGGCTGTTAAGTCGTTGAGTAAAGCATCCTTCTCCAGCCGAGAACGAGTTTCAGACACATTGTTGAGCGTCTCGACAACTCTAAGTAGCTCTTTCACTATCTGTCCTCCTATCGATCGTCGAACGCCCTCTCCCAGGCGCTAAACAACTTAGTCATCAACTGGGAAGCGAAAGCAGACGTCAACTTCTCACGAACTATAGCCTCCAGCTGCGGACGGAACTCATCGCTACGCAACAGCTGCATGATAATGTTGCGTATCTCATTGGCGACTACCGACTCCAACGGACTTCTGTAGTTGCTCGACAAACTGTCGACTTGCTCCTTGATGATACGCTGCAGTTGCTCTCCAATAGCGCTCTCAGCGATAGCACGCACGAGCGTCTTGTTGATGTCTTCGGCGTTAATCTGTACGTTTAGCTCCACCGTCAGTCTCCTTACGCTTGTTCAACACATTGTCCCTTACCCAAGCAGCCCGGACACGAGTGATGTGCTTACACGTACCTGAACGTTGATAGCCCAAACAAGTGCACGTCAGACGCTTACCCACCTCAACGATCTTGTAGCTGACACCGGGCGTCGTGTCGCTCGGTACAATAGAAAGCACACGGCCTTCAGTAATGTTAGCGTTTCACTCGGCATCTTCGTCGTTCACTTCGAGCACGAGGCTGACCGCCTCGACTAGGTCGCCCTTGTCGGCCCACCAGGGTTGCTCGGAGATCCAGTCCAGATACCGACGACCGTCATCCTCTGCGATGATTTCTGCGAACGAGAGCCCACGAAACTTTCCGAAGGGCATCACTTTTGCGAGCGCTTGATCCAACGTCATTTCTTGTGCCATTACAACTCCGTTAGTTCGCCCTCGGGATTGTACACGTTTACTTTGTGTCCGCCAGGTACTTCCTTACTCTTACGCCATTGCCTCGCTGTCTTCAGCACCTCTCCTCGCGTGCCCCATTGTATGGCACCACCCGGCTCCACCACTCTAAGCGGCTCCATACCCTTTCGCAGTACAATGTAACCATCAGGCACACGAGCGCACCACTGCTTTGGAAAAGGCACCATTTCCAGTGTCACCAAGTCCAGGACCTCGGGCCCCATACGTCCGTCAGCATCGTCGATCCAGACATCGACAAAACCCATCTCGCGTGCCTTTCTGTAAGCCTCCTCTCGTGAGTTTACATGCACCACCTCCATAGTACGCCCAGACTCTCGCCACATAATCACCCAACCCTCGATGCTGTTATGCACACGACAGCGGGGACCGCGGTCACTGAGAGGAATCACGGGTGTCGCGAACATGTCCTTCGGGAACTTACCCAAAGACACCGCTTTGCGCTCTTTCTCGCTCATGATGCACTCCACTATTCCGGTTCCGCTTTACCCAGATCGGCACGAAACTCCTCGACCAGCTTCTTCGCTTCCAGCTGACGACGTTTCTCGAGGTCCTTAATTGCCGTCAACTCGTTGAGCCTGCGTATCACCTCGCTCCTGTAGAGCACGACATGTGCCTTGTCCAAATCGGAGACGTTCTGCATCGCGCCGGCGGCTAGGCCACGCCCATAGCGATGAGAGTAGCTGATAAGGCGCTCAACCAGTTGGTCGTCAGGGATCTCACTGATGTCTTGACTCATCACTCACCTCCAGCGAGACGAACTTTGCGCTCCCAATCCTCAAGCTTCTGCAAACGTCTCAGTACCTCGTCGTAGTGACTTTTCGCCTGCTCGTAGTCTGACGCAGCGCCGGCGACAATGTAAAGTCCCGAATTACTACGACTTGTTCGCGCTACCCAGTCCCACATACCTCGTGCCAGCTGTTGGGCGCTCAGTTCAGTCAACTCTTGAGACATTGTACGTCCCTACGTCGAGAAGTCGAAAAGTAGGCCCTCTAAAGCGAGACTTCTGTTCAGTGCACTGGCATCTATTCCAGCTTCCTCGCAGAGGCGCAACATTTGCCAGCTGTCGTCTGGTAACTCATACCGCTGAATTACACGGCGTACGTGCCGATCGATGGGAAACGCCGGGAGCTTTGTATAGTCTCGCACGAAGAGCCACAAGACTTTCACGCCGTCAGAATTACCACACGCCGAGAACAAATCCCTCACGCTGCATTGCTTTGTGCGGACGAGCATATGCAAATAGCGAAACGACGCTTGACGAGTCTGTAACCAGTTAGCCGCGCTCCTGATCATGTTATTCTGCCAGCTCAACGGAAACGCATCGAACTCGAACGCCTCTTCCACTTTCCCATGGAAACGCTCGCGGAGCTGCTTCAAACCCACCTTCGAGACTTCTCCCCTGCGTTGCCAGACCCAAGGTCCTTGCCCGACACAGGCTACAAGCGCCTCCGATGGAGTGAGCTCATCAAGCCACGGAGTGCGCTCAGTATAACCCGCTTCGAAGACAAGACGCTTCAGGCTCTCAATCAGTTCAGACGCTGTCAGCATCTTTGTGCTTCTCCCAAGCCCTGCTGTAGGGACCCTTCCAGATCCACTCACCGTTATTCGACTGATTGTACTCATAACAGCTTGTGGCTACTGGTAAGCAGCCATACCCATCGTCTGTCCCGCCCAGCAGAAAAGTCACCTTGAACGACGACTCCTGCTTCTCCCCAAGCTCTCCATCGCAAGGACCACCTACGCACTTACCAACGTACGTTCCGCGAGGAGTGATTGCCATTTGCACCTCCGACATGTGAATCACTTATCGCCGTAGTCATACAACAGTTGCCTCACCTTGTCGTCCGCGAGAGACAACGTGTACCTCATGGAAGCTCGCAAGAGTGCAGCCTTGCTAACACCCTTGCTGGCTGCGAGCTCGGCGAAGATCGCCAGCAACGAAGGGGCGGCCATATAGCTGTCACACACAAGGCGCTCCCTCTTTGGGGATTCGTGTGTGAGCAAAACGTTTTGCAGCTCTTCTGCAGATAGTGTCATTGTTCGCTCTTCTCTGTTCCTACGATCCAGGCAAGTTCAGTGTCTTCGACGGCAGTGCTGACTCGCCGTTGCCATTCGAGGGCATACCGTGTATCAGCTCGATGTTCTGCCCCGCCGCCAGGCCCTCTTGAGTGCCTGCTCCCCAGTTTATGTCGCGACTGATGTGACGCAACTCCGGCCACTCGGTGTTGACGAACTCCTCTACAGCCGCTTGCTTAATGTGTATCAGGCTAGTCGTCTCGCTGAGCCGGTCTTCAGCAACGGCTGTCTTTGGGTTGCGCATCTCAGCGATCCGCTCACGTATCTTGTACGAAGCAGCGGCCAGGTAGTTGCCTTTGAATGCGTTCAGCCCGTGCCCACGATAGCCCTGCTCCTTGCCCTCCTGCACAGCCATCTCCAGCAGCCGTATGTACAGCGTCTCGTGCATGTACCAAAACACCTCGACGTCGCTGGAATGCCCAACGATGATCACCCGGATCTTGCGGCGGAACGAGTCCTCCAAGTCGCGCCACGACGACTGAATAACCCGGCAGTCGTAGGCGACAGACAGGTTAGTCGTAAAGAGCCACCACCAGTTCGGCATCTTTTGCGCATTGACATCCCAGGGGCTCTTCTCGACTGCTTCCTTGTACCGCCCGGACTCGACATCCAGCAAACTCAGCTGGTACTTGTCGAGCAGTCGCTTGACGGCCTTTGTCGCCTGCTCGACCTCGCCGGGCATCGCTCCCTTCTCGAAAGTCAGGGACATCATCTGACGGATCAGCTCGATTGCTTCTTCACGCGATCTCTCAGCCACGATTCACCTCCACAGCTGCTGCACTCTGTAAGGAGGAAAACTTCCTCCTATATATCTATTATATAGGCAGCACGAAGTAGAGGTCAATAGCAGCTTCAAAAACTGTGCAAGTCGGGATAAATCGTAGCATACTTGCCGTCAGTACCATAAGCAGCACGTTTCGTCGGAATCCTCACGCTGCTCTGCGCGGCTGAGGCCCATTCCCAAAGCACGATACAAGCCTTACCCGAAAAGTAGGGCTCACAGACAGTCACTAGACACTCGCCGTAGCCAGCTTGCTCCATTTGATGCACAAACTGCCTACGGCGAAGGATCTGGTAACACTCGAGCATCCAATGCTCCAGCCAGTCTTTAGTAGTCGTTGGAGAAGAAACTACTCCCCGTGACGTGGAAGCCATCTCCGGGCTGGTGACCGTGACGCCCGGGGACTGGATACGGCGGAAGTCCACCCTTCTCTGCCGCGGCCTGGGCATTGAGCACTGACGACTTCAGACTGGACCAGTCGCGTTGTTTCAGCTGATGAGTCTTGAACAGTCGATCGAGCGCGATGGTCACTTCTTGAGCCGTCAAAGTCAGAGCGTCGTTGACGACTTCGATTAGTTGCTTACGTATCTGCGGACGCATCCACAGCACCCAGTCTTGCTGACTACTCGATGAAGAGCGTTCTTTCGTTTGCACAGTAGTTCCTTTCTGTCGGGCTACACGGTTATTCAGTCAACTCGTGCCACAAGTGTTCGCACTTGTAGCGCATAATCTCGCGAGGGTCATCACAATTCTCATCATAGCGACGCCAAGCATATCCGTAACTGTACCAGCTGTAGTACAATTCCCCGGGCCACCCGGGGAAGCGCAGATGCCAGTCGTAGCATGTATCGCGAGAACGATGATGCATGAATCGTATCTTCTTCGCGACATAACCGATCGGACGTGTACGGGCGAACCGGGCAAGCGGCCAATCGTCCTCACCTCCATAGCAGTCGGGCAGCAGAAGCACTAGATCGCCGGGCTGAAGATGAAAGGATTCGATTTTCGCTATGTGCTTTCCGTAGGCTGCGCGTAGCTGATGTTTCAGACTTGCGCGGATCTGACGGGGAATATGCCCCATGTCAGTTATGATATCCAACGCATGGCAAAGTTGTCGCACAGAGTAAGGGCGTAGAGAACGGCAGACTCCGACAGACTCCCAAAGAGGTATGCGAAACGCATACATGAGGGATTCGAGCCAGTTTGCCGGAAGGGGTGCTCGGAGAGGGACTCGATCACGTTGAGTAGGATCGTACGGGGAAAGACGACCATCGGAGTTGCGCAACTCTACGTAACGGTCATCGTGAGCCCAGGGTGTTAGCTGCTCTCCAGCCCAACGGACGAGTACGTCCCAATTGTTCGGGTCGCGGGGCATTATGTCGCCCGTCTTGAGTCCGTTCGGTGAGTACGAAACGTACTCCTCTGTCTCAGGAGTCAATTCGTCTTCTGCCATTTTACCATGAGATACGGACAGCGCTGTTCTAACTGGTGCCACACCAACTCTTCACCCACAGTTGCTTCGATTAGGTCGTGCAACGTCTCTGCGTCGTAAAGAGTCAAGTGATGAGGGTCGGGATTCGTTCTCCCCCACTCGCCCTCGATGTTCGGTGTGCAGATATAGGCTCGTCCACCCGGCTCGAGATACTCGTGCACATAACGAAGCAATTCGACGCCCTCGGGCATAGTGAAATGCTCGAGAAGCTCAAACGCGCTGATGCCCGAGAACATGCGCGGAGGCTTAAAATGCTCGTAAGGAACGCTCAAGTAAACTGCTTTCTCGGGGCAACGCGTCTCCTTCAGGGCTTCATAAGCACAACGTATGGCGTCTATACTTGGGTCTAGAGCAACCAGCTCCTGGAAGCCGGGCTCATCAACCATCCAACGCGTTACGAAACCATCGTGACAGCCGATATCCAGAAAAGTCGTAAAGCGCTGTTTCATAGACTCTTCCATCAACCAGCGAACGCGAGAGAAACGACGAGCGTGGAAGTTGGAGGTCGGGTGCTTACAAAGGTGGTCACGATAGTACTGAAGACGTTCTTCAGCACTTAGAGAAGACATAGCGCCAAGCACTTTGGGTAGTTCTTTCACGACGCCTCCTCTAACGGCTTATAAGAACGCAACTCTTCGCGCTGACGATTAGCGTTACAGATCTGATGCGCCGTAAGAAACTCCTGCTTGCTAACCACAGCAGTAAAGTCCCAGAATGGGACGACAACAAAAGGCTCATTCTCAGCAAGACAGACGACGAAATAATGCAGTTTGTTCTTCGTGTAATCCTCAAAAGCGTCAAAGAAAGTCTTTTGTAGACACAGCCTTGCTTTCCCCCAATCGGATCTGTAGTAGAGCACGGGCTGTACGTAAAGGCCCGTCTCTTCCAGGCAACGCACAGCGTCACAGGTCGTCTGCCCCAAGAACCAGTCACTCATCTCAGAGACACCGGCTTCGAGATTTAGCAGATCTTCAAGCGAGACGAACTTACGTCTCTTAGCTTCGATAATGCCTGGAAAGTCTTCCGCAGGAATCAGATCCCCATACGTCCAGGCAAACCCTTTCCAGCGCAGAGCACCAGAGCGAGGCATACGTCGAAACTCTGACTGCCACCAGCCGCTAAAAGCTGCTGCTGCTTCGTACTCTCCACCGTTACCCTTGTCCTTGCTTTTGTTACCCATCCTCACCTCGGCCACGTCGACAACTCACTCAAAATCGGACATACACTTCCTTCGTGCAACTGGTTGAGTATCCAACCATTCACGCGCGAAGAGAAAATGTTGGGCGTTAACAGCGTTTCAAACGGGGCTAAGAAGCCGCTCGGGTACCGCTTCAGCACCTGCTGAACCTCTTGTAGCTGAGTTCCGCTTACAGGCTTCCCTAGCTTTCGCAATATCTGTGTCCACTCAGCAGAGCCGATACGATCAGTGTCTGTTCTTACTTGTAAGCCTCTTGCGGTCAGCAAATCGTCGGTCTGTGCGAACATCGCTTCCTCGGGCTCAGGCAGCAGACCTTCTGGCAAAGGCTGTCCGAATAAGCGATGCATCAAAGCTATGTAGAAACACTTCCCGCAGGCATTACACCACTGTCCGTTTTCATCCCAGCAACTACGGACCAGTGGAAGACGTCCCGTAGCAACATTGATCGCAAAGATTTGACTGTAGCTTAAGTTCCACACAGGAGAGAACAGCTTCGTCTTGCTGTCCTTCAAGAACAGCGCGTTGATCAGATTGTTCGCCCACTGCGTCATACCAAACTGGTAGCCAAAGAGTGCCACGTAAGGAAATCGCTGCCACTGATAGATATTGTGCGCATCGAGCTCGTCGCCCGTTAAGATATAGTCGACTTGGCCTGCGAGCTTTGCCGCTAAACAGAGCTTGTAGATGATGATGTCCATACAACAAAGACGCGACGGCGTCTTTGTGAAAGGCTTGTGCTCTTTCGGAAGCAGTTGTGCCCACTCAAAATCGTTGAACGGATAGTGCGTCTCCGGAGACAAGTCAGCGAGCTGCAGTTGTATGGCAGACTCATCGCTGACTCGCGACACCCCAAAATCGGCTGCGATATGATGCTGTGTTACACTAAACGCAAGATCAGCGGCCATTGCAGACATTACGTGAGACTCACGACCGTTCGAAAAGGCTATGGCACACGACTTGCCCGTAAAGTCGACTTGCCCCAGATAAGAGGAGTCAAGCGCCGGCGAAGCAAGAAACACAGGACTCAGTCGAGGAACCTCTGATGAAAAACCATCTTGTAGCATCAGAGCGGCGAATTGCGACTTCATTACAGCCCAAAAGTGCTCAGCCGATCCCGCAGTGTAGTGTATCTCCGACTCGACTTCGCTGTTATGCAACAAGCTGGGATACAAAAGCATACACGCGAGAATAGCGTCGCTAATGTCAGCTGTTTGTACTGTATGCTCTACCCCGCGTACGATTGCAGACGCAGTCTTCCACTCACCCAGCAGACCCTTCCAGCGCACAACGACTCGCAGGATACCCTGTTCGATCGACTGTGAAATCTTAACGTTTTCACCCACGTCTAACTCCCCTCCCAAGCGCTTCCTGGAATTCAGGCCTGCTGTGTAGCCACCCAGTCAAACACTCCATCTCTTTTGCGCCCATGTAGATCGGCAAGCTCAGTTGTTCGAACGGCTCAAGAAATTCCGCCTTCACGCCAGCTTTGTTCTCTGCAGCTTCCCATGCTGCACCTTGCGGAAAGAAGCCGAAGCGCTCTTTGAGAGCGCGGCACTGAGCAGCAATGATTAAGTCGACGTCGTTAAGCGGGACGAGCATGTCGCTTGCTGTAGTGCAATAGAGCCAGTCTGGGTCGACGACCTCTTTGTACCACTCAGGTGCTCTCTCAAGGCCCTTCGGCAAGTCGGCACCAAGATATTCACAGAGCATGCTCGTCGAAAAGCACTTGGGGCACTTGTTGCACGGCTCTAGTGCGTCTCGCCAACATGAATACTGCTGAAGACCAAGAGAGCTTGCAATAGCCTGATTCTGTAGCTCACAGAAGTTAGCAAGCGGCGCGACCAGTTTCGCTCGGCTCTTGTTTAGGAAGAGCGCGTTGAGCACATTGTTGCCGTACTGACTCTGCGCGAAATCAACTCCAAACATTGGTAATCGCGGATTCGTCTTCAGCTCGTAAAGTCCGTGCACATCAAGTTCATCGCCTGTCAGTATGTAGTCTACCGACTCGCCGTAGCGAGCAACCAGGCAAAGACGTTCTAAGAAGTCGATACCACTCACGAGCTGCCAGCTGCACAACTCCTTAGCCAGAAGCGGGTGCTGAAGGGCCCGACGATGGAGTCGTGAGAACGGATAACCGACTTTCGGCGGTGAAGAGAACCCATCACAAGAGAAGACGTATTGTGTGCCATCAGCATCGGTCTTTGCTGTGTTACCGCTGTTATTGTAACGGCACAGCTCAACACTACTGGCCCACATAGCGCTGGCCAACGATTGCAGGATCTGGCTGTCTTTGCCGCGGCTGAAAGAAATTGCGAGAGCGCGACCTGTAAGAGCGACGTCTTGCGGAAAATTGAAGGCACCCTCGGCGAGCAAACACGGACTCAGTAACGGCTTGTTGGTCATCACACCGTCTGCCGTCCAAATGCAATCTGTGTACGAACAGAGGAGATCCCACCACTCACGAATAGGAGACGGGGCGAAGTCGAAGCGGTGGTGCACTTCTTCTCTGACTGCAGTGTGTCTCAAGTCACAGCAAATCGTTGCTAGTAGAGCTTCTCCGATGAGCACAGCTTGCTTGTGTGAACAGCTTGGTACGGAACACAGGGCCTCTCGCTTGCCTGAGCTGGACTCCCAACTCACTTTCGCTGTAAGAAGCCCGTCGACCACGTTCGACCACGCTTCGAAGTGTTTCATGCTGCCTCCGAT
>Ga0170475_112902262_pt1 | contig 12690 bp, 1 predicted proteins | sample Soicark_Litter_5_FD_111474 | JGI IMG/M metagenome (GOLD analysis project Ga0170475, IMG submission 111474) | Avena fatua rhizosphere microbial communities from Hopland, California, USA. Combined Assembly of 48 SPs | reverse complement strand
GTGGTTATAACCAATCAGCTATGAGGTTATGCTGGTTGTTATTACTTTTTTGGACCTCATATACTCTTCGTCAAACTGTTTACTGGCCTCAGGTTGGAAGCCCAGTCTTTGCAGAGACTTATGGAATCCTAAGTCGAGCAAATGAAGTTACTTGGGGAATGGTGAGTATCGACTCTCATGCTCTGGCTCAAGCTGGAATCTACAATGATACCATAATACGCGAAATATGGTTTCGCATGAAAATAACCCAGAATGCGACGTTTGGAAATGTAAGAATAGATACGTGGGATATGCCATCTTCCCTTGGGTTTGGTACTGCAACAACAGCTCCTGGAGGCACGAGTGGAATTACCAACCACTACAGCAACACAGCTCTATCTGTACCACAAAATTCAGCCAGTGGAGATTGGGTCAAATTCGTTTTGACAACTCCCATCGTTCCTGGTCTTCGTCGTAGTTTTGTTCTCATGTTCTCTTCTGTGAACTCCGTTAAGTTAGCCACGCGAAACGAAATTCTAACGCGTCCTGTACCATATTATGGGCGAAAAGATGGTATAAATGCCAATCGCAATACTTGTGACTTTCCATTTACGGTTTGTACCCCAGCACCTACTATGAACAGCTTTCAAGATCTTCCATACATGGGTTTTGTTATTGATACTGCTGATACCTACTTCGCTCCTATTACGTTGAGTTCCGCTTACACTCCTGTTTCTGTTCCCACGGCTGTTCCTGCATTGGTAACCGTGACACAGGCAGGCAATTGTACAGGGTCTCAGTCTACTTACATTAATGTGACTGGTGGATATCTAGAGATAACGGATGCCACCAATTTTGCCAATGAGGATTGCTTATGGACCTTCACAGCAACTGGTGGCGTACCTTTCGTTACTCTTTTCCCTGTTTTCTCTAATATCACTGGTTCTCAAGAACTTATGCAAGCTTCTCGCTTAGGGACTGTAGTCAATTACCCTAATGCTAGTCTTGGATACAGTGCTGGTACTTCACTTAATAAAAATAACCCGGCTCTCCCTCTTGTGTGGACTGGTTGGGCTATTCAAAGCCCGCCCACTTTAGAATGGTCCACAAGGAATTGTCCCTGCACCGGTGGTGTGAAGATCACCTGGGACTTAGGTTGGGAGTATCAATGGAGATTTTTCCAAGTCGTTGTTCCTGGGGCCGTTGCTATCAGAATTGTGGTCTCAGGAGTGAGTGCTAACCTTATTCGTCTTCATGCAAGACTGGATCGCCCTCCAATCTTCGATGAATCAACAAGTAATTTTGATTATGATACGAACTATCCGATGGTGACTGCACGCGCTTATAATAACACGTTCAATACAACCTACAATGCTTTAAATAATGGAACGTTATACATCGGTGTCTTTGGTGATTCTCGTGGTTGGAGTGCAAATGTTGCCATTTACCTCGATGCTCCCTCTATTTCAAACTTAATTCCTCCTAATCTCGATACTACGGGCGGAACTTTGGTCATTTCAGGCTCTAGCTTCAGTCCAACGATTGGTAATGTTACTATTTCTGGAACTCCTTGCAGTGTTACTGGTTGGCAACCTCAGAGTATCACATGCACAGTAGCATCTGGACAAGGCACAGGATTGGTCGTGCGGGTGTGCACTCCTTACGATTGTGTCAGCGGCGCAACCCTATTTCGTTTCAATCCTCCAAGTATTCAATCCATCTCTCCTTCGGTGTCAGGAACCCCTGGCAGTAATAATCTGACAATTATTGGAACAGAATTTGGGGTCTCGCCAGTTATCACTGTTGGTTCATTGCCTTGCAATGTCATTCAGTTTACAGTGGGGTCGCCAACTAGTTCTATCGTTTGTCTTACTCCTCCTGGCCAGGGTACAAATTATATTGTTCAAGTCAATGTGGGAGGACAAACTGCTAACTCTCCTGTGCTCTTTTCTTACACTCCACCCAGCTTATCTGCTATTACCCCAACGAGTAGTGTCGCGGGCACATTGATGACTATTGATGGCACGAATTTTGGTCAAAATGCGTCATTGATTTCTGTAACTGTTGGAGGACAACCTTGTACTGGTCTTACATTAGCCCTCCTTGATACTAGGGTCATGTGCACCTTACCTCTTGGATTGGGCACGGAGAATGTGCTTATTACTGTCGCTGGACAACTTTCTTCTAACTCTCTGAGTTATGTGTATCCTGTTCCTACTTTGCTTGGTGCCATTCCAAATAACGGACCCACGGCGGGCTCGAGTATCGTCATTTCTGGTGTTGGCTTTGCTTTAAATTCTCTTCCCAATATTACCTTTTCGGGAATAACAATGGTACTTACCGGCACTGTCTACAATGCTACTCGCATGGCTGTTACGATTCCACCTGGTGAAGGAACAGCCACGATCGACTTACCTAGCTCTTCTATCCCATTCACCTATGATATACCCGTTATCACTGACGTAAATCCTCCCACTGGAATAACAAACGGTGGAACCCCGTTAACATTGACGGGTCTGAATTTTGGCGCCCGTGCTATGCAACCTACGGTGACTGTCGGCGGTCGCTTGTGTACTGTAAATCCTTACAACGACACACAAATTGTGTGTAGTACACCCGCTGGTCGAGGTCGCTTCCAGCCTATCCAAGTCACTTTACGTGGACAAACATCTGTTGCAGGAACAACCTTTTCTTACTTGCCACCTTCGATCATCTCAGTAAATCCAAGTACTATCACTGCTGGAGCTACTCTTTCTATTGTTGGATCCAACTTTGGTGTGGTTGCCGATGTGACCGTTATGATTGGAACATTTAGTTGCAATGTCATCTCAAGCAATCATACTTTCCTCACATGCAATGTGCCTCTTGGACAAGGAGCCGGTTTAACCGTTACGGTCAACGTTTCCAACCAGGCTGTTTCGGCTGCCCAACCAGTTGCATATGCATTACCAGCTATTACCACAGTTAATCCTTTAACTGTGAACACAGAAGCAAATGTCCTTGTCACTATTACGGGCTCCAACTTCGGTTTAACTGGCAGTGCAAGCATTGGAACCCAGACATGCCAAAATCCAGTTTGGTCCAATACTCAAATTGTTTGTACTCTTCCACCTTCTGCTGGTGGACTTAATTTGAATGTGACTGTTTCATCTGGTGCACAATCCAGTAATTCTCGCTTGTTTAATTTCAACGCGCCATCTATCATATCGATCAATCCATTTACTGTGACCGCATCTGGTGGGGGATTGTTAACCGTAACGGGAAACTCCTTTGGCGCGCAGACAGGAACTGTTAAAATTGGTACAATTGATTGTTCAAGTCCTGTGTGGAATCACACTCAGATTTTCTGCAATATCCCTTCGGGTGTTGGATCGAATTTGAATGTAACTGTGACTAACAGTTTTGATAATCAAGTCGGAACGTTCTATCCTTTCTCGTACATCGCTCCAAGCATCAATTTCTCTATTCCTGCAAATGGTCCCACTGTTGGTGGATATAGCTTTACTATCAGTGGATCAAGTTTTGGTGTACCTGGGAATGGACTGTCAATTGTATTTCAACTTCAAAACAGTCATCCTTCTCTTACTGCTCAACCATGCAATATAACTTCACACAATAACTCGATGGTGATATGCACCATTCCAGCTGGTCAGGGAGCCCCTGTCACTGTGTTGGTGTCTGCTGGAGGGCAAAGTTCTAGTACTTCTTTTGCCTATGATGCTCCATTTATGACTAATGCCACGTGGCTTAATGCAAGGATTATTGGTGGAGATGGTATTACTATTACTGGATCTAACTTTGGATTAGTACGAAACGTTACTCTGGGACCTAGTCTAGGTAATGTATGTGCTTTGAATCCAAATGTTACTAACACTCATTCTTATCTTGTTTGTATTACTCCTCCTGGTTCTGGAACACAAGATCTCCGAGTTCGTGTCGGCCCAGTATCATCAAACGCTATTCCATTTCAATACAGTGCTGGATTTATCGGTAGCTTCTTTCCCGCTACTGGGCCAACTCAAGGCGGTATAACCGTTACTGGCCAAGGCTTAAACATTCGCGCAGGAGGTTCCTTAACTGTAAATGGCCAACCTACTAGTTACACGGCAATGAACGATACCACATTTACTTTCACGTTACCATCGGGAGTGGGTAGTATTCCCATCGCTTTTGCCGATTCAAATACTGTCTATTATAGTTACACTACGCCTACTCTGTCATCAATTCTTCCTGCTCCTAACGGCACAATTGCAGGTGGATATCGTATTACTCTAGTGGGTCAAAACTTAGGCGCTCTTAATAATGATGTTTTATTCCAAGATTGTTCCTGTACGAGTGTTATTAACAATCATACTCAATTAAGTTGTTTATTGTCATTTTACAGTGGTAATGCTAGTACAACTTCCATGTCAATAACTGTGGGTAATCAGTCAAGTAATGTACTGACTTTTACTTGGAATCCACCTGTTATTACAACATTTACTCCAAATATTACAACTACCTCAACTACGGATATTCTTACAATCACCGGGACTAATTTTGGCTTATATGGTGGATTTGTTACGATTAATGGCTCTCTGTGCACTAGTCAAAGCTGGAACGATGGATTTGTCTCATGTCGTATTCCTGATGGAGCTGGGGCCAATTTACCCGTAGTAATCACAACTAGCAACGGATTAGTTAGTGTAATCTCACCTGCAACTAAGTTATCTTATTATCCTCCATCCATTTCAGTCATCAGTTGGAGTGGAGGGCTGAGTCAACCTCCGACCAATGGTGCCCAACTGACCATTACTGGAACCAACTTTGGGTTACCAACTTCAGCACTTAATGTTCTTGTTGGACCTTCCCAAACTTGCAATGTGGCTCAACGTACACCGCTTCGTTGTAGTTTCCCTCAAGGTGTTGGCACTGTTGTTGTCAGAGTTGTGGTGGAAGGACAATATTCTAACAATATCAGTGTTACCTATCAAGCTCCTACTCTCCTGCCTTTAGTACCGGCTAATGGTCCAACAAGTGGTTCGATAATTATCACCGTTCGGGGAACCAATTTTGGTCCCAGTGTACTAAATACAACTTGCACCTTTGGTATTACCCCTGTTACATTAACCTATGGCAATCACTCAGAAGTTCGCTTTCCATTACCCCAAGGTTCTGGATCTGCCAACGTTAGTCTCACTGTAGCAACGCAACTCACCACACCCCCATATGTTACCTTTACATACGATAGTCCTGTAATCACCGGGCTTAATTCATCAGGTTTCTGCACATACAGTCTAGGTAGTTTGGTAAATTGTGCTTTAAGTGGTAACCCACGCGGAATTACTATAACAGGAACCAATTTTGGGAATGCTGCAGCATTATTGAACGTAACCATTGGTGGACAATTGTGTATTGGAGCGGCAATTGTTACTGCTCATACTACTATTAATTGCACTCTGGCAAACAGTACCTCAGGTGGGTTGAGCTTACCTGTAGTTGTCACTGTTAACAACCGTGTGAGTAACTCCTATGTGGGTGTGTCCTATATTGCCCCAGTGGTTCGGGCTAATTCAACCGTTTGTGTCACAAATTATACGAATGCAACGTGTACTCAAGTTGGACCTGGACGCATATCTTTGAAAATTGATACCAATTACCGACCCTACCCCTTTGCTGATATCGGATTTTACATCGACAACCTTCCTGCTAATACAAACGCAACCAATCTCTTCGTTCAATATGGTTCCCCTGGTTATGCCAACAAACAATTTTCTTGTTATGTTAAAAGTGTTAATAATACCTCTGGATGGGCAGTATGCACCATTGGTGGGGTCAATGCACCTGTTGGCGTTGGAAGTAACCACACTCTCGCTGTGTCTGCTAACACTCAGGTTTCTACTGACTCTGTTGATATCATTTCTTTTTCTGTACCTATCATCTTAAATCTCACAATTCGTGAAGATATCTCCTCTCCTGGTACACTCTTACTAAGAAGTAATAGTGCTTTGGGTACATTAGTCTATTTTGATGTGCAAAATATAGGAAGTTTATCCTCTGTATTAAAAGTTTACTATCACTTAGCCGCCGGACCTGATATTGAATGTACCCAAGCTGCAATTCGTTCGATTAATAACGCTTCCTCTACGATCGAATGTCGTACTCAACCTGGTTCGGGTGGACCTTATACTTTCCGTATTTTAGCTCTTAACCTGTATTCTTCATATGGTAGCGATACTTACCAATTTGGTATTTTCCCTATTATCACCAATGTGTTGGGTTGTACAAATAGTACTACAGTTGCTGGAGCTACAATGAATTGTCCAACTGCAGGATTGACCAATATTACGCTACTTGGTCAAAATTTCCCTCCAGATACTACCGTTATCAATGTGAATATTGGATACCAAACTTGTACAAATCCTACCTTTGTTGGTCCTAACCGGATTGATTGTATCTTGCCAGCTGGTTTAGGTGTTGATTTAGTGGTGCAACTTCTTGCTGAACAAAATTTCTCTGCTCCAACACAACTGTTAGGTTACGCTGCGCCAAGTCTTACGAACATAACTGGCTGTACTCTTATTAGTGCCACTCACACTGGCAACTGTGCTCGTACTGGCGCCATGATTACCATCATCGGACAAAATTTCGGTGCAAGTGGTGCTTCTGTCTTGGTTGGCGGTAGTGCTTGTATCAACGTTACTCACGATATCGCTAATCCTCATGGTCGTTTAACCTGTTTCGCACCTGCAGGACAGGATACTAATCAACCAGTTTTGGTTTTACAAAGTACTCAAATTGTGAGTACCAGTTCATTAACTCTTTCTTACCTTCAGTGTGCTAATGGATATGTAAGTAATCAAATGACTGGTGGATGTGACCAATGCCCTCCTGGTAAGTACAGTTTAATTCTGAATGGATCTGCCTTATCTCCAACTATTTGTGTTGGATGTCCTCCTGGCACATTTTCTACCGCTCTTGGTGCTAGTCAATGCTCGAACTGTGGAGCTGGATCTTATACTGGTTCATGGAATGCGACTAATTGCATCGTTTGCGTTGCTGGAAGATACAATCCAGTCTTAGGTTCTTCAGCCTGCTTTGATTGTCCCACTGGAAGATACACAACCAATAGTACTTTAGCTACTACACAAACTACTTGTTCAACTTGTACCCCTGGTCGTTTTGCAAATCTTTTTGCATCTTCACGATGCTCAGATTGTACACCTGGATTTATTTCTAGTGATGGTGCTGAGGTTTGTACTGTCTGTCCCATTGGTCGTTCTGCACCGGGTGCTGGTGCTGTTTGTAGTGATTGTGCATTAGGCACAATTGCCGCTCTTCCAGGACGCTCCCTGTGCTCGGATTGTCCTCTTGGTTCCTACGCTGCAACAGCCGGTAGTTCTGCTTGTACGTCATGTGCTCCTGGTAGTTTTGCTAATTCTAGTGCTTTATCTACATGTTTAAATTGTCTTGCTGGTAAATCTAGTGTATCTACGAGTGCATGTCAAGATTGTGATCAAGGGCGTTATCAAAATTTTGGTGGTGTTTCATTTTGTTGGGATTGTCCACGTGGAAAAACTGCAGCTAGTACAGGATCCACACAATGCTTTGATTGTCCTGCTGGTTCCTACAGTCTTTCCCGTCAAGTGTGTGAAACTTGTGATGCTGGTGAATATTCAACTCAGGGAAGTTCTGCCTGTGCGCTATGCTCGCCTGGATTTATTTCTACTGATAACTCTAGTTCATGTAGTTCGTGTCCTCCTGGAAGATATCAGCCCCAATCTGGCGCTACGGGTTGTACCGTCTGTGCAGCTGGTTTTGCAAGCGCTGGAACTGGTAAATTGAGTTGCAGTCCTTGTTCTTCTGGTTATTATTCAGACCCAGAAGCTGTCTCCTGCTCAACTTGTCCCGCAGGTACATTCAGTCTTCAAACCTTCTCAGGTGGTGCGGGCTCTTGCACCAACTGCTCTACTGGTTCTATTGCTACTAACCCAGGCGCTGCAGCGTGTACTCCATGTCTTGCAGGACAGTTCACAACCGATAAAAGATCATGCCAGAGTTGTGGCGAAGGCACTTATTCTCCATCCGGCTCCTCACAATGTTTTGATTGTCCTGCCGGTAAAGTTTCTCGTATTGGAGAAGAACAGTGCACTGACTGTTTACCTGGAACTTACACTGTATTATCAAAACAGGCAACTTGCATACCATGCGATCAGGGTTATTATCAGCCCCTTCAAGGTGCAAATATTAATTGCTCCGCGTGCCCTGCTGGAACTAACAGCGAACAAATGGGCGGAAGTGCATGTCGTGATTGTATTGTGGGTCGTTTTGCTCCCAGTGATCATTCCATCATCTGTACTGAATGTCCCACTGGCTATCATCAGAACATGAGTTCTCAAGCCTTCTGCTATTCCTGTGATCCTGGTTTCTATGCTGATCAACCCGGTTTCTCTTCTTGTCTCAGTTGCGAGGTAGGAAGATACAATAATATTACTCTCGCTAATGATTGCTCTCTTTGCACACCTGGTTTCTATCAAGACGAATTGAATGCGATTGTTTGTAAGGCATGCCCTGAGGGACTCAGTGCCCCAGGATCTGGTGCAACTGCTTGTTCTGGGTGTGAGGTTGGATTTTTCACTGTTGCTGCAGCATGTCAACCATGTCCAATTGGTTCCTATCAAAACACTCAAAATAGCACCTTCTGCTCAATTTGTGGTGCTGGATACTTTACAAGTCAAGATGGTTCTTCTGATTGTCTCTCATGTCCACCAGGACAATTTAATGGTCAAACTAATAGTAGTTATTGCAGTACTTGTGGTGTTGGATTTTACACAGCAATTGGAGGTAGTTCTGAATGTTCTGAATGTGCAGCTGGGAAATTTAATTCTCTTATTGCTAGTAGAGATTGTTATGAATGTCTCCCTGGACACTTTAGTAACACATCACAATCTAATGAATGTATGGTATGTCCACAAGGCTCTGCTCAATCCGGTACTGGTGCAACACTTTGTGAGACATGCAAGGCAGGACTTTATAGTGCAGAAGGTGATGCAGAATGCTCTACTTGCGAATCAGGACGATTCTCTGTCGCTGATGGGTCCTCTGGATGCGATTTCTGTTTACAAGGAACATACAGTAACACGAATCAAGGACCACCCACAGGTTGTCATTCATGCCCTGAAGGTACATATCAAAATGGTTTAGCTCAATTTTCATGTATCGATTGTCCCAATGGTCGATATCAAAACGTGTCAGGTAATGATACATGTTTAGTGTGTCCTCGTGGTACCTATGCTCCATCCCCCAAGAGTATTAACTGCGTGCCTTGTCCATCTCGTTACTTCTGTCCTACAGAAAGTTCTATTGCTCCTATTGAATGTCCAGCCGGCAGTTACTCAGCCTTTGAGGGTCAATCTTCTTGTGATCTCTGTACTAATGGTACATCACAACCAAACGCACGTCAAAGTTCTTGTGATTCATGTAGTCCAGGGCGTTTCAGTGCTTTAGAAGGATGTCGTTTATGTCTACCAGGTTCCTATGGACCTACAGAAGCGTTACAGGACTGTATCCCATGTGATCTTGGTTATGATAATCCTCAAGCTGGTAGAACCATCTGCTTTGAGTGCAGTCCTGGTTTATACACTGACAGTAATGGTACTGTCACTTGCCGACCTTGTTCAAGGGGTAAGTTCTCTCCTGGTCAGCAAGCTTCGGCATGTTTGGATTGTGGTGTTGGTCGCTTCCAAGGAGATCCTGGCAAGTCATCATGTCCGCCATGCGATGTTGGTTCTTTCTCACAAATAAACGGATCTTCTGAGTGCACTCCTTGTCAACCTGGTAAATATCAAGTTGACATGGGCAAATCTGCTTGTCTTGACTGTCCAACTGGTTCTGACCAGCCATCTTCTCGTCAGGATACTTGTGTTTTGTGCCGTCCTGGTTACTACGCTGGTTCCTCTGCTTATTCTTCATGTTTAGAGTGTGACACTGGTCGTTATCAAAATGGTACTGGGGCTTCAACATGTGTAGATTGTCCCCCTGGTACGTTTCAAGCATCTGGTGGAAAGGCTCTCTGCGAACCATGTGAACCTGGTAAATCCAATTCCGGACCAAAACAAGGACGTTGTCTTGAATGTGATGTAGGACTTTATGCTAGTTCTATTGGTTCACAATATTGTACCGAATGTGAAAATGGTCGATATCAAAGCGCTAGAGCTGCTACTTATTGCATTGGTTGTGATCGTGGTTATCATCAAGCTGGTATTCGTGGTACTGTATGCGACATTTGTCAGGCTGGTTATTTCTCAGCCAATGTTTCTATGAGTCGTTGTGAGACTTGTCCTGCTGGTCGTTTTGGAGCTGAACGTGGTACATCAACTTGTCAGCTCTGTCAACCCGGATTTTACAACGACGGAAATTCCCCTGCGGCCAATTGCACCAAATGTTCTGCCGTATTTTCAAATCAAATCGCTCCTCAGCAAGGTGCTGCTCGATGTGTACCGTGTGATGCTGGTGCTATTCCCAATGCGGCCGAAACTGGTTGTCTCTGTCCCGTTGGCACTTATGCTGAATCACTAAAACTCGACTTAAATAATTCCACTGCCAAAATTAGTTGTCTCACATGTCCGGACGGCGCCAAATGCACGTCTCCTGGTGTTACGTTTACCACCATGGCGACCAAATCTGGTTGGTGGCGTGAAAATGATGACTCATTAACATTCTATCGTTGTCAACAGGTGATTCAATGTGAAGGTGGTAGAAATTTTACTTGTGCTGCCAATCGTGACGCTAATGCACCTTTATGTGCATTTTGTATTCATGGTTATCATGCGTTACCAGGTCAAGGTGGATGTAGTGTATGTCCACACCAAAGTGCAGCTGGTGGATTCATTTTCTTTGTCTTATTTTTATTATTAGCCGTATTAATTGCAATGTATTACGCTATTTTACGAACAGATCGTGACCTTATGCAACAAGCATCCAGAGCAACAAAGAAAAGATTAGCCAAACAAAATCCAGCTAAACTAACAGAGAGTACAGCACAACTAGGTACAGAGATGGAGACAATGAATACTGAAAGTGGGTTGAGAGATTAGAGACTTTAGATGGCGACGATGATTACGGAAGATCACAGAGAGCAATGGATCCAGAGCGTTTTGCTATTCATACTAAACCTAACTTCACATACAAGATGAAAATCGTGCTAGGATTTTTACAGATCACATCCAACTTTGCTTTCGAGTTATCAGTCCCATATCCAACTTATTATCGTCGTTTTACCCAAGCATTGAAAATTGTCAACTTAGAATTCTTAGAATGGGCTAGCGTGGATTGTGTAGCTACAGTCAACTATTATGTAAAATATGTAGTATTAATATTAGTTCCACCAATTCTTTTCTTAATTTTATTCTTTGGTTACTATCTTCCTTCTCTCTATCGTGATCGTCGTGATTTAACTGATGATACTGAAAGATTAATTCGTAATGATAATAATCGTCGAAGATTCTTTAAATTAGTTATCTTTACTATTTTCTTAATTTATCCATCCGTCTCTGCTGTTGTTTTACGTTTGTATGTTTGTCAAAAAATTGCTAATGTTCATTATTTAGTACAAGATATGACATTGAAATGTTATACAGCTATTTGGTATAAATTTGCTTTGGCTAATATTGTTGTTATTTTGGTGTATCCTATTGGTATTCCATGTACATTTGGACTTATTTTATGGAAATATCGAAGTGTGTTATCACATCCTGCTATTCGTATGCAACTTGGGTTCTTATATGATGCTTACACGACAAAAGATTGGTGGTTCGAAATGGCTGATATGGCGAATAAGTTATTCATGACATCTATTTTGGCCTTCTTCCCAGGCGCCTCCGCTATTGCTGTCGGGATGGTTTGGACCATTCTTTTCTTAAACCTGTTGCTCTATCGTCAACCTTATCTCAGAAAGGGTGATGACCGTTTACACCTCATTTCTCAAACAGAAATTTTCTTATACATTCTCATGGGCTGGATTCTTACCAGAGAATCGAGTGAGTTTGATTACACTACGGATGTCTTGCTATCTATTGTGTTGATTGCTCTTACTGTTGGATTCTTAGTATATTTCATTCTTCAAACGACTATTGTTATCCGCAAGATATTGCGTGATCGTGCACAAAAGCAATTCCTTGAGTTAGAGAGAAGATTAGAGCGTGAATCAAGTGATAACAAAGAGGCCGATGCTATTGCATCTCCTTCTGTTGCTGAGATTGGTGTAGGTGCAGGGCAAGATATGGAATTGCAAGGTGGTGAAACTCCTGTAACTCCACACGCACGACTTGGTTTTGGTCAATCAAGTAGTGCTGGTTCATCCCCTGTTAGTCAGCCACCTGTTCCACCGTTTGGTGTTCCTGGTGCTGGTCCCCCTCCAGTTCCCCCGTTTGGTGGACCTGCTCCAAGCCCTCACAGCTTGCCGACTCCGCCATTCGGCGTGCCTGCACGTAGTGCAGCTCCAACATTCGGCGCACCTACACGTACTGCAGCTCCAAGTGCGCCTGTTCCACCTTTTGGTGGCCCTGTCCCACCTTTTGGTGTACCTGGTGGCGCTCCCGTGCCTCCAGGTGGTCCTGTTCCTCCATTTGGTAGTTATAGTGCTCGTGGTGTTGGTGCTGGTATTGGACCTGGAGACTACATGGAGTCATCTGGACAAGATCACTACCACGGTTGAAATAAATTGTTGTAAGC
>Ga0170475_107443658_pt1 | contig 12691 bp, 11 predicted proteins | sample Soicark_Litter_5_FD_111474 | JGI IMG/M metagenome (GOLD analysis project Ga0170475, IMG submission 111474) | Avena fatua rhizosphere microbial communities from Hopland, California, USA. Combined Assembly of 48 SPs | reverse complement strand
GTGACCGTTTCTGCCTGGTCTTCGCGATGATGGGCCAGCGCAATCACCTCCGCGTCCAGCGCCGCAAAGGCAGCACGCCGCGCATCGCGCGCCAGTGCTTCCAGGCTGGCACCGGGCTGCGGGGTGACCCGGCCCCTGACGAAAGAAAAGGGTACCTGCCACTGCTCGCAAATGGCTTGGCAATGCGCCAGCCAGGCATCGGCATTCGGGCTGATGCCATGGTGGAAATGAAACGCACTGAGGGAAAACGGCTGCGCAGCGCGCAGCCGATATAACAGGTGCAGAAGCACCGTGGAATCCAGGCCGCCTGAAAAGCCTACGGCGATGCGCTGCGCCGGCAGGGGCTGCGCCAGGGCGGCGAAACGCTGATAGAGCGCCTCTGCGCCCTGCTCGTCAGCCGACGGCGACTTCCTTGAACTTGCCATAGCTCATCAACCGCTCGAAACGGGTCTCCAGCAATTGATCGATGGGCTTTTCCTGAAGTTGCTTCAGCGCTTCCAGCAAGCTTTTCTTCATCACCGTCATCATGGCGGCCGGGTCGCGATGCGCGCCGCCCACCGGCTCGGGAACCACCTTGTCGATCAGACCCAGCGTCTTCAGGCGCGTAGCGGTAATGCCCAGTGTTTCGGCCGCTTCCGGGGCCTTGTCCGAGCTTTTCCAGAGGATGGAGGCGCAGCCTTCGGGAGAAATCACTGAGTAGGTTGAGTATTGCAGCATTTGCACGATATCGCCGACGGCGATGGCCAGCGCACCGCCGGAGCCGCCTTCGCCGATGATGGTGACGACGATGGGCACGTTCAGGCGCGCCATTTCAAACAGGTTGCGGCCAATCGCTTCGGATTGGCCGCGCTCTTCCGCTCCGACACCCGGATAGGCGCCGGGCGTATCGATGAAGGTAAACACCGGCATCTTGAATTTTTCGGCCAGATGCATGAGGCGCAGGGCCTTGCGGTAGCCTTCCGGCTTGGGCATACCGAAGTTGCGGTATTGCCTGTCCTTGGTATCCCGGCCTTTCTGGTGGCCGATCACCATCACGCTCTGGCCATTCAGGCGCGCCAAACCGCCGACAATGGCGGCGTCGTCCGCAAATGCGCGATCACCATGCAGCTCTTCAAAATCTGCAAAGATGCCTTTGATGTAATCGAGGGTATAGGGGCGCTGCGCGTGGCGGGACACCTGGGATATCTGCCATGGCGACAGCTTGCTGTAGATGTTCTTGGTAAGCTCCTGGCTTTTTTTCTGCAAATGGCCGATTTCAACGGAAATATCGACGGCAGAATCGTCCTGCACAAAGCGGAGCTCTTCAATCTTACCTTCCAGCTCTGCTATCGGCTGCTCAAAATCGAGGAAAGTGGTCTTCATATCCTGGGATAGTCTGGTCTTCTAGTCGCCATAGTTTACCGCCCGGCCACGAAAGTCAGGAGAAAAGTTGGCATATGACAGCCGCGCATCATGCGCAAGCGCTCCGCACCACGCTGGAAAAGTGCAGAAAAATCGAGGCAGCCTATTGATTTAAAACATAAAAATCGCCAACACCCCTAGCCTCCGGCCAAGGCAGCCGGTAGCGGATACCAACGAGGCCTAAGCAGATTTCATGGCGGCAGCAACGTTGGTAAATACGATCTCAGCCCGCAACGCCACCTTCTGGATGGCAAGGCGCGCTTCCGGATTCAGCAAAATGGGGGACTGCGTATTCGCCTTCAGGGGCCGCCCCTGCGGTTTGGCCAGCGTCAACAGCAGCAGCAATTCTTCGGCACTGGGGTGCCCAAGCAAGGCGACCTCCTCGTCGGTAAGCGTGATGTTGTAATTCACGCCGAGGCGGCTTGCTTCCACCACGCTGAAAAACAGGTCGACATCATCCAGCGACTGCAGCCACATCACCTTAGGCTCGGGCCCTTCTTCATGTAGCAGCTTGAAACGGCTACAATGCTCAAAACCCGGCAGACCAAGTGGAAAGGTGATAATCGTGCTCTCATCGACTTCCAGCGTGCCAAAATGGGGGGTAACCAATTGCATGGTCGTCTCATGTCTCTTAAGTTTTTGTGAATCTAGCCGAAATATGACACGACAGCCAGCACAAATAGGGAATAAGCGCCTGTTTAATCGTATATTTGTGTTTCGCGACAGGCTTTTCACTCCCTAAAAACAGAAATTTGCCCGATTGGCTAAAGTTTCCTCCTAGGCTTCCGATATCCATGGTCAGAACAGCATGACAGGATGGAAACCGACTAGCCACTTACAATATGGCAAGCGTGTTTCCCATTAACCGCACAGGAAGCAGAGGCTCCCTATGAAAATCGATAACACAGGAAAGCCGCTGGGCGCGTCGTTGACACGCACCGGCGAGTCACGTGCCAGCGCGCGCAGTGACAATACAGAGGCTCCGGCCCCGGAAACCAAGGCAGGTGACAGCGTCAAGCTGGGCTCTTCCTTTGGCATGGGTCTTCAGCAACTGGAATCGTCGCTGGCCAACCAGCCCGTCGTGGATGAGACGCGGGTAGCAGAAATCCGAAAAGCGATCAGCGAAGGCCGTTTCTCGGTACGCGCCGATGCCATTGCTGATAAGCTGATGGCCAGCGTCAAGGAATTGCTGTCGAACAATCCGAATTCCAAGCAGGGCTGATGCAGCGCGAGCTTGCCCATCAGTTAATTTTAGCCAGGCGGTAGAAAAGTAGCGGTATCGAGCAAAGCGAGGCGCCCTCGCGGCGGCCTCGTTAGAGGTTCTCGCCCCCGTATGGGGGCGAGGGCGGGGGGGGTTGGAATAAAACAGCGAAGGCAAGTTAACTCCTCGCTACCCTGAAGCACCCGGCTTGGCCGGGTGAATGCCGGAATCTCGGTCTTCGCATCTTTCACCGCTCGGTCTAGGAGTGAAATGAACCAGGTATTGCCCCTGATACAGATCCTTGATGCGGAGCTTGCCACCCTGGCAGAGTTCATCGTCCTGCTGCAGAACGAGCAGCAGGCGCTGATAAACAACACGCTCAATGAACTGATCGAGTTTGCCAAAGCGAAAGCGGGCAAAGCACAGGCGATGGAAATACTGGGCCGTGAGCGCGTACGCCTGTTCGAAATAAATGGCGTCAAGCTGTCTGCCGATGTTCCGCCGGAAATTGTCTCCATAGCGCGCCTGCCGCAGGCGGAATGGGAGTCACATATTGTCCGCTGGCGCCAGCTGCTGGCCCAGGCGCAGCAGGCCAGCGCGCTGAACAACACCAACGGCATGCTGATCGAAACCCGGCAGACGCAGAATCAGCAATTGATGACGCTGCTGCAGCATTCCGGCACCACCCTCTCCTACGATGCGTACGGACTGCCGCGCCTGAGGGGCAGCGGCACCTCCCTAGGTAAAGCCTGAACCGCATCAGGACGCGAACGCCACCATCCCCGCCATACCCAGCATCGTCGTCCCGGTCAGCGCATCGATGCATTTCCAGGCGATCGGCCGCGCGAACAGGCCAGACAGTCTTTGCGCCCCCAAACCCAGCAGGCTGAACCATAACAAGGAAGCCGTCATGGCGCCGCCGGCAAAGCTGCCGCGCTCGGCGAGCGGATATTGCCCGCCGATGGCCCCGATCAGCACTACCGTATCCAGGTAGACATGGGGATTGAGCAGCGACAAGGCCAATACAGTCAAGAAGGCCTGTTTGGCGCTGGGCATGGGCGCCGCCTGCCCCACGGCCAAAGTCTCGCTGCTCAGCACGGCGCGCCAGCTACGCAAGCCATACCACAGCAAGAAGGCCGCACCGCCCCAGCGCGCCGCTATCAGCAGTGCCGGTGACGATTGCACCAGCGTACCCACGCCGGCCACGCCCAGCGCGATCAGCAGCGCATCTATCGCCACGCAGGTGAAAATGGTCAGCAGGATATGCTGACGCCTCAGCCCCATGCGCAATACATGGGCGTTTTGCGCGCCGATAGCCATGATCAGCGAGGCGCACAGGCCGATGCCTTTCAAATAGGTTGCCAGAAAAAACATGATGTCGCTCCTTATATGCAGGGTTGGTTGCGGCCAGCAATTCGCTTGCTGCAACTGATGCGGCATTGTGCGGAACAGCGCACCCAACATAAAGAAAGTTCAATAATTCTATACAATGCTTAAAATTTCTTAATTTAGGAATGCAGAGATGCTAATGGATGCGCGCAAAGGCGAGGCACTGCTGGCGGTGCTGGACAGCGGTAGCTTCGAGGGGGCGGCGCTCAAGCTGCATCTCACGCCATCGGCCGTATCACAACGCCTGAGCGCGCTGGAAGGTCTGCTCGGCACGCCGCTGGTGATACGCAGCCGCCCCTGCCGCGCCACGCGCGCCGGGCAGCGTGTCGTACAGTATCTGCGGCGCAGCCAGATGCTGGAGAATGAATTCGCTGCGGAACTGGCGGCGGAAGAATCCGGCCTGCTGACAGTGCCCATCGCCGTCAACAACGACACGCTGGCCACCTGGCTGCTGCCGGCGCTGGCCAGCTTCCTGATCGCCGAGCACCTGCTGCTCGATATTACGGTGGATGACCAGGACCACACCTATACGTTGCTGGAAAAAGGCGTGGCGCTGGCCGGCGTCGCCAGTGAAGCGCTAGCGATGCGCGGCTGCGTGGCAGAGCCGCTGGGCATCATGCGCTATCGGCTGCTGGCGTCCCCCGCCTTCGTACGGCGCTGGCTGCCGCAGGGCCTGACCCGCGACGCGGCACGCCTGGCTCCCTTGATCACCTTCGACCGCAAGGACGCGTTGCAATCGAGCTTTCTGCAAGAGCGCCTGGGCCTGCCGCCCAACAGCTATGCCAGCCACTACATCCCGGCCAGCGAATCCTTCACTACCGCCATCCGCCTGGGGCTGGGCTATGGCATGGTGCCGGAGCAGCAATATGGCGAGCAGATAGCACGGGGGGAGTTGATCGACCTGGCACCCAACCATCCGACGGATGTGGCACTGTACTGGCACTGCTGGAAGGTGCAATCGCTCAAGCTGGAACGCTTGAGTGCAGAGGTGATGCGGGCGGCGCGCGAGGTGCTGCTGCCGCCGGCTTGACGGCTACTGCGGCTTGACGTCCGGCATCGGTAAGGTCGCCACTTCATCCTTGTTGTCAGCCAGGATCTGGATAGACACGCGCCGATTGCGGGCACGGTTTTCGGCGTTGTCATTATCGTTACCCGGCAAGGGCCGGTTGTCGCCATAGCCTATGGCCACCAGGCGTTTGGCCGCCACACCGCTCGCTTCGAATAATCGCACCACCGTACCGGCGCGCGACGCCGACAATTCCCAGTTGGAGGGGAATTGCGGAGAGTTGATGGGCATGTTGTCGGTATGGCCTTCGATCTGGATGAGGTTGTCCGTCGCCGCCAGCTTGCTGGCAATGCCCTCCAAGGCGCCGGATGACTTGGCATCCAGTGTCGCGGAGCCCACCGGGAACAGCAGGCTGGCATTGACTTCAACGGCAATACCGCGCTTGCTTTCCGTCACCCGCACCTGCCCTTCCTTGATCAGTGAGTCAAGGCTGGAGCGCAGATCCATGGCCATCTGTTTCATTTTCGTGGCCTGCTCTTCACGCTGCTTCTGCGCCTGCTGGAATTCCCGCACCTGCTTCTGCTGGCGGATGGCCAGATCAATGACCTTGGGCGGCGCCGAGCCGGTCGGGGGATTGTTGCTGTGCAAGATGCTGGATGGGGGCTGGTCCGGCTTGTTGAAGGCGGTAACCAGGGAGTCAGACAATACCCGGTACTTGCCTTCGTTGACTTGGGAAATGGCATACATCACGACAAAAAACGCAAACAGGAGCGTGATGAAATCCGCGTAGGATACCAACCAGCGCTCATGATTTTCATGCTCCTCGACGTGCTGCTTTCTAGCCATGATCAGCTCCACATCACACACATAAGTCTGGAACGTGTCCAGGCCTGCCGGCCAATTACGGCAATCGATCCATCACTTCAGTCGATCCATCACTTTAATTGGAACTGCATGAAACTGCCCAGTTTTTCGCCGGCAGAGGCGCCGACGGATTTGGCAAAGCGGTCCGCCCAGTTTTCATGCGGTGTAAAGTCGACGATGTCTTCAGCCTTGATGATGTCGCGCGCCACCATATCGGCGTTGCCGTAGGCATCGGCCAGGCCATTCTCTATGCTCTTGTCGCCGCTCCAGATCAGGCCGGAGAACATTTCCGGCGTTTCCTTCAACCGCTTGCCGCGCCCCGTTCGCACCACCTCGATGAACTGCTGGTGTATCTGCGCCAGCATGCGCTTGGCATAGGCGATCTGCTCCGGGTTCTGCGGCGAGAATGGATCGAGGAAACCCTTGTTGGTGCCGGCAGTCAGCAAACGCCGCTCCACCCCCAGCTTGTCCATGACGCCCGTAAAGCCGAAACCATCCATCAGCACACCGATGGAGCCGACGAGGCTCGCCTTGTCGACAAAGATCTTGTCGGCAGCCACCGCCACATAGTAGCCGCCGGACGCGCAGATATCGTCGACCACCACGTACAAGGGAATGCCGGGGTGCAGCGTACGCTGGCGGCGTATTTCGTCGTTGATCTGCCCCGCCTGCACCGGGCTGCCGCCGGGGCTGTTGATGCGCAGTATCACGCCGCGGGTATTCTTGTCCTTGAAGGCATTGCGCAGCCCCTCGTTGATATGGTCGGCGCTGGCCTCCTTGCCGGCGGCGATCACGCCGTTGAGTTCCACCAGAGCGGTATGCGGACCACCGTGCTTGCTGCCGCCCTCGCCATCCGTACCACCGCCGTTGCGCCAGCCGAACAGGATAGCCAGCACCAGAAACAGCCAGGTCAGCCCTGCGATCCTGAAAAAGATGCTCCAGTTGCGGCCCTTGCGCTGGTCACGCAGCGCGGTGACCAGCAGCTTTTCGAGCACCTGTCGTTCCCAGTTCGGATCTTTTTGCGCGTTATTTTGTGGGTCTATCAATTTGTACTCGATCAAAAATTTATCGGCGCATCAAGTCTATGCGCGCTTCAACGCATGGGCTTGACCGTGATGACGGGTCTGGGCAAAAAGCCGTCGGGCAGGAAATAGATTTCACCTTCCTCCTCGACCACATGCAGCTTGGCAAGCCTGCGCCCCCGACAAGGACCACCGAGGCACAGGCCAGTATCGGGCTTATAGTAAGCGCCGTGTGTGGCACAGATCAAATATTGCCGCGATAAATCCCAAAAATCGCCCTCGTTGTAGTCAAGCTCGATGGGGATATGCTGGCATTCATTCAAATATGCGTAGACATGCCCGTTCCAGCGCACCACGAATCCGGGCGCGGGTATGCCTGACCATTCGGCCTGGAAGCGCACGCCCTTCTCGCCATCCTTGATATCAGCGGCAGCGCAGACGTGCCATTTGCGCGCCACAGGCTCAGCCATGCGCCCCTACCCAAGCGTCGAACTCCAGGAAGCTGTCGCACAGCGCCAAGGGCTCCAGTATGGCCAGTTCATGGCGCGGATGGGCGCCGTAGCTCACGCCGACGCCGGCCATCTGCGCGTTGCCCGCCATATTCAGGTCATGCGTAGTGTCCCCGATCATGACGCCCTGCCTGGCCGGCAGGCCCAGGTAATCGATGATCTCCAGCAGCATTTGCGGGTGCGGCTTGGATTGGCACTCATCCGCACAGCGCGTAATGTCAAATAGCACGTCCAGACCCGTCTGCTGTAAGGCGCGGTCCAAGCCCTTGCGCGATTTGCCAGTGGCGACGGCCAGGAAATAGCCGGCCTGCTTGTAGCGCGTGAGCGCCTCCACCACGCCGTCAAACAGCACGATTTCGCTCTCCCTGGCCAGATAATGGTGCTTGTAAGCTTCAACGATGCCATGCACCTGTTCCAATTGCGCATCAGGGGCAAGATGACGCATGGCATCGTGCAGGCCGTAACCGATTACGAAGTTGGCATCCTGATTGCTGGGCTGCGGCAAGCCGACATCGGCAAAGGCATGCTGGATGGCATGCACGATCAGCGCCGTGGAATTGGCCAGCGTGCCATCCCAATCGAAAACCAGTACATCAAAGCGTTTACTCATATTTGTTTTCCAGTGCGCGCCCCTTGCAGGGTCGTCAGATAATGCTGCAACTCATCGGGTAGCGGCGACTCCAGCAACAACGGCGCCTTGGTCAGCGGATGCGGCAGGCTAAGGCGCCAGGCATGCAGGAACATGCGCTTCAAGCCCAGCCTCGGCAGCGCCTTGTTCAAGGCAAAGTCGCCATACTTGTCGTCGCCGAGTATGGGAAAGCCGGAATGGGCCAGGTGCACGCGTATCTGGTGCGTGCGCCCCGTTTTCAGCTCCGCCTCCAGCAAGGTGGCCTGTGTATAGCTTTCGCGGCGGTAGAACACGGTGTGGGCAGACTGGCCATCCGCCGTCACCCGCACTCGCCGCTCGCCATCGTCGGTATGGTATTTGAAAAGCTTGAATTTGACGGCACGCTTGGCGTCGGGAAACACCCCGCTCACCAGCGCCAGGTAGCGTTTGTCCATACCGTGATCATTGCGCAGCATTTCATGCATGGCAACCAGTGCGCTGCGCTTTTTGGCGATCAGCAGAATGCCGGAAGTCTCACGGTCTAGCCGGTGTACCAGCTCCAGGAACTTGGCCTGCGGCCTGGCCGCCCGCAATTGCTCGATGACGCCGAAGCTGATGCCGCTGCCGCCATGTACGGCGACGCCGGCCGGCTTGTCGATGGCGATCAATGCGTCGTCTTCAAACAGGATAGGCAAGGATTCGCCGCCGCGCACGGCCGAGGCCGGCGCCGCCGTCTGCGTCGCCACCTCCGGCAGGCGGATCGGCGGCACGCGTATCTCATCGCCGGCCAGCACGCGGTAGGTGACTTGCGCCCGCCCTTTGTTCACGCGCACCTCGCCGGAACGCACGATGCGGTAGATCAGCGCCTTGGGTACACCCTTGAGATGGCGCATCAGGTAGTTGTCGAGACGCTGGCCTATCTCTTCATCGTCCACGGTTAAGTAGGAAACTTTGCCCGGATTATTCATACTGGCTTATACTCAATCAGGTTATCGCAGGTGGTTGTCAACCCGAAATTTCGATGCACTCGGGCAACAACCGCGCAAGCACTTGATTTTTTGGAAGGTTTTTCTAAAGCCCCATACGGGCAAGCAGGAAATGGCGTGCTGTTTTACGTCGTCTGCCTTTGAAAAATCGACTGTGGAATCTTGAAGCGCTCGTGAGCATACCCGAATTTCATGACCCGAATTTCATGAAATGCGGGGTGAGTTGCACGCACTGCGATGCTGGATGCTGACAGGTAGCTTGAAGCCTGGGCGGGACTGGAAGCTGGTCTTGCTATCAGGTTGTGGCACCGCAGTACCGCTGGCGGGACACCGTAAAAAACCAACGAGAAGGTGAAAGTACAAGGAAAAGATCGTCGGAATGTCCGCTTTACCGATCCGTGTAAACGTGTACATCCAGTCCGTCTTTGACCAGAAGTCGCTGCCTCGCCGCTGTTTTTACCTGTCCTGCCAAAATTGTTGGGCTACCAAGCTTTGATTATCTCACGTGACTCCGGCTCACGCGGTTTTTCATTGTGCTTTCCTTTGCGTTGTTCCCATTCTTGCCGTGCCTGACCGGCACCTTGTGCGCAAGTCCGACGCCTGGCTGCTTCGTGGCCTGCAGGAAAGCCACCAAAACCGAAAACCGGAAAGGGTTAATGTCGTTCACCTGCAAGTAACGACACCCAAGAAAAACGCACCACACGAACACATGGCCGCTGCGACAAACGCGGCGGCCGGTATGACGAACACACCCTCACGCGGCTTGGACGCTGGTGAAGATTTATTCACAGCCTCCGGCAAGCTGCGGTAGACAACAGGCACTAGGACTCACCGCTTTGCTTCAAGATACGCCAAGCCGAACCTGATCGCCGATGATGGCCAAACGCCATCGGTGTGTTCGCCCCTGCCCGTTCGGGTGCGGGAGACAAAATATGAAACGCATGCTTTTTAATGCGACACAGGCCGAAGAGCTGCGTGTCGCGATCGTGGATGGCCAGAAGCTGATTGACCTGGACATCGAAACGGTAGGTAAGGAACAACGCAAGAGCAACATCTACAAGGCTACCATCACCCGCATCGAGCCCTCGCTCGAAGCCTGCTTCGTCGATTACGGCACGGATCGCCATGGCTTCCTGCCGTTCAAGGAAGTGGCCCGCGCCTACTTCCTGGACGGTGCCGATGGCCGCTCGCGCATCCAGGATGCCCTGAAAGAGGGCATGGAAATGATCGTCCAGGTGGAAAAGGACGAGCGCGGCAACAAGGGCGCCGCCCTGACCACCTTCGTGTCGCTGGCCGGCCGCTACCTGGTGCTGATGCCCAACAATCCCCGTGGCGGTGGCGTATCGCGCCGCATCGAGGGTGAGGACCGCCAGGAACTGCGCGCCGCCATGGACCAACTGGACATTCCGCAAGGCATGTCCATCATCGCCCGTACTGCCGGCATCGGTCGCACCACGGAAGAGCTGCAGTGGGATCTGGACTACCTGCTCAAGCTATGGCGTGCCATTGAAAACGCCGCCGGCGCGCAAAACGGCCCCTTCCTGATCTATCAGGAAGGCAGCCTAGTCATCCGCGCCATCCGTGACTATTTCCAGCCGGACATTGGCGAAATCCTCATCGACACCGAGTTCGTGTTCGAGCAGGCGCGCCAGTTCATGAGCCATGTCATGCCGGGCAATGTGAACCGCGTCAAGCTCTACAAGGATGACGTGCCGCTGTTCTCGCGCTTCCAGATCGAGCACCAGATCGAGACGGCGTTTTCCCGCGAAGTGCCGCTGCCGTCCGGCGGCGCCATCGTCATCGACCATACGGAAGCCCTGGTATCCGTTGACGTCAACTCGGCACGCGCCACCAAGGGCGGCGATATCGAAGAGACGGCGACCCGCACCAACCTGGAAGCTTCCGACGAAATCGCCCGCCAGTTGCGCCTGCGCGACCTGGGCGGCCTGATCGTCGTCGATTTCATCGACATGGAAAAAGCCGGCAACCAGCGCGAGGTGGAAAACCGCCTGCGCGACGCCCTGCGCCATGACCGCGCCCGCGTGCAGACCGGCAAGATCTCCCGCTTTGGCTTGATGGAACTATCGCGCCAGCGCCTGCAGCCCTCGCTCGGCGAAACCGCCCACCAGCCCTGCCCGCGCTGCCACGGCACCGGCTTCATCCGTGGCATCGAGTCCTCCGCCCTGCATATCCTGCGCATCATCCAGGAAGAGGCGATGAAGGATCACACGGGCGCCATTCACGCCCAGGTGCCGGTCGATGTAGCGACTTTCCTGCTCAACGAGAAGCGTGCCGATATTTTCTCAATCGAGTCGCGACTCAAGGTCAGCGTCATCCTGATCCCGAATATCCATCTGGAAACGCCCAACTACACCATCACGCGTCTGCGCCACGACGATCTGAACCATATCGAGGAAGTGATTCCTTCCTATCGCATGGTGGAGGTCAAGGCCGAAGATATCTACGAACCAGGCAAGGAAGCGGAAGCCGCTGCCGCCAAGCCGCGCCAGGAAGCCGCCGTCAAGGGCATCACCCCTTCGCAGCCTGCCCCCATGCTGCCGGAGAAGGCAGACCGCAAGGCAGCCGTCCCCGTGGCCGCTGCGCCGGCTGCTGCGCCCGCCCCGGTTGGCTGGCTGCAGCGCGTGGCAAACTGGTTCAAGGGCGAAGAGCCTGCTGCAGCGGCCAAGCCCGCCGCACCAGTGGCATCACCGGTAGCCGCCACACCTGCCGCTGCGCCAAGCCGCAACAACCAGCAGCGCCGCGATGGCCGCCGTGACCGCAACGAGCGCCGCGATGAATCCACGCCGCGCGTCAAGGTCGACGAAACGCGCCGCAATGGCGGCAAGCCGCGCATCGAGGAAGATGAGCAGGCTCGCCAGACACGCGGCGAGCGCCAAGGTGGCGGTAGCCGCAGTGAAGGTGGTCGTGGCGAAGGTGGCCGCAATGAGGGCAATCGCAATGAGAGCAAGCCGGAACGCGCCGAGCGCGACCGTGCCGACCGCGACTCGCGCGGCGAACGCGAAATGCGCCCGGATAGCCGTCCTCGCAACCAAGAGGCAAGCGAACCCCGCGCCGAGAAAGAGCCCCGTGCAGAGAAGGAAGCACGCGCTGAGCGTGAGCCGAGGGCAGAGCGCGAGCCGCGCCCTGAGCGTCAGCCGCGCCCCGAGCGCGAACCGAAGCCGGAGCTGAAGGCCGATCCGGCACAGCAGGAATTGCTGCCGGTTGGCGAAGGGATGGAAGCGCAAGAGCAGTCGGAAAGCAGCGAAGGTGGTCAACGCCGTCGCCGTCGCAGCCGCCGTGGTGGTCGTGGCGAGCGTGGTGAGCGTCCGGAAATGACGCAAAATGGTGAAATGGCGACAGGTGAGATGGCGGACGCGAACGGCGCGCAGGAAAGCGTTGCGGTAGCGGAAACGGCCATGGCGCCGGTTGCCGAGGCCGGCGCAGTGCCTGCAGTGATCGAAGCTGCGGCAAAGCCGGAAGCTGTCGTCGCTACGCCGTTCGCCCAGGAAGCGGCTCAAGAAGTGGTCGACGTTCAGCCTGCCGATATCGCCGTAGCGGAAACCATGGCGGCAGCAGTAGAGACGCCCGTTCCCGCCCATCAGGCCGAACCGGCAGCAGTCGGTGAGGTGACTGCACCAGTGGAAGCGTTGGCGCCTGTCGTCGAAGCGCCGGCTCCCCATGTTGAAACGCCTGCAGTCGCCGAGGC
>Ga0170475_102798670_pt1 | contig 12696 bp, 13 predicted proteins | sample Soicark_Litter_5_FD_111474 | JGI IMG/M metagenome (GOLD analysis project Ga0170475, IMG submission 111474) | Avena fatua rhizosphere microbial communities from Hopland, California, USA. Combined Assembly of 48 SPs | reverse complement strand
CGGGCGCCGTGCCTGAGCCCGCGGGAATGGCGGCAAAGGGTTTCGATTCCTTAGGCCTTCAGGCCTGCGGCCCGCGAGGACGGACCTGAAGATCCGCACTAGGCCAGACAGGAGAGACGTATGCGCACGACGAGAGTGATTGCGTTGAGTGCCGTCATCGGCGCGAGTCTGGGCGGCGCCGTGCTGACTGCGGTCGTTCACGCACAAGGCGCGAAGGCGACCATCAACGATCCTAAGGGGCCCGTGCCCGATCCGGCCCATATCCCGTTCGTCTTGCCCAAGGACATCAAGTGGACCGGCCAGGAAGGCAGGAATCAGACGGCGACGCTCTTCGGCGATCAGACCAAGCCCGGCCTCTACGGCGTCGTCATCAAATGGTACCCCGGGAATTTCTCGCGCCCGCACTCTCATGATCAGGAGCGGTACGCGTATGTGATCTCGGGGACGTGGTGGGTCTCGACCAGCAACGTCTATGACGAGCAGACCACGTATCCGGTGCCGGCCGGCAGCGTCGCCATCGACAAGGCAAACACCGTGCATTGGGACGGGGCGCGGCTCGGCGAAAAGGAGCCCGCCGTTCTCGTGCTAGTCGGCATGGGACCAGTTAAGACAGTCCAGGTGGACGAGAACGGAACGGCGAAGCCGCCGGCTCCGCCCCGCTGACTGCCGGACTCGGCAGGTAATTACTTCGCGAGTTGTCAGCCCGTCGTACGAGGGTAATCTCGGCAATTCATACTTCCTGAGCGGCGGACGCACGACTCTGTACGATCGAGTCGTGGCCTGTTTTTTGCTCCGCCCTTAGGTCCGGCAAAGCTCAGCCGGATCCATCGTCCATGTCATCCGCGTACGTCATTCCCGTCGTCGTCTCGGTTTGTGTTCTGGCTGCGGCACTGCTCTGCCTTGCCATCGTTCGCCTCCGAAGAAAAGCCGTCTTCGAGCGGGATGCAAGGCGGGCGGCCGAACGCTCGCTCGAGCGGACGAGTCAGCTCGAAGCGTTCGCCGCGGCGCTGCTCAAAGCGCGTAACTCGCGCGATGTCGCCGAGACGTCCATGTCCGCACTGCTGCCGGCAGTCGGCGCGTCGACTGGCGCGGTCGCGCTGCCCAACGAGGACGGGACCGACCTGGCGGTTGTCCACGCCGTCGGATTCTCCGCGACGGCCGCGGCGCCGCCGGAGTTGCCTCCCGCCTGGAAGTCCCTGCTGACGGATGCCTGGCGCAAGGAACAGGTCATCTTCGCGTCACGTCCCGATCGGCCTCGCTCCTTCGGACATCTCGCGGCTGATCCGCTCTTTGACGACTGCGAGGCGGCCATTGTCCTGCCGCTGCTCATACCGGGACGCGCCATCGGTGTCGTCGCCCTCGGATTTCCCCGCCCTCACACGTCTTCCGACGACGAGCGGCAGTTTCTGGAGACCGCGTCACAGCATCTCGCCCATGCGTTCGATCGGGCGGTGCTATACGAGCAGGAGCAGCGGGCGCGCGCCAGCGCCGACGCATATCGCGAGCGCGCGGATATCGAGCTCCGCGAGCGGCAGCGCATGGAGGAAGCGCTTCGAGAAAGCGAGGTAAAGTACCGGGCGTTCGCGGCCCGGACGAACCGGTTGTACGCGTTGAGCGCCGGGCTCTCCGAGGCGGTCAGCCTCGACGCGATTGCCAAGGTGATCGTTCGCCGGGGAAAGACGGTGGCCGGGGCATCCTCCGGCTTCGTCGCCCTCGTGATCGATGGCGGGCAGTTTGAAACGCTCTACGCCGAGGAGTATCCCGCCGAGGACGGAACAACCGGACAGCGCTTCCCCGCCGAGCCCGGGCTGTGCGCAACGGCCGCGGTAGAGAGCGGCCAGGGTGTGTACGTCGGATCGTTTGCCGAGTGGCAGCAGCACTACCCGAGGTCGGCTGCTGCGGCTGCGGACGGGGGCTACGCATCGGCGGCGGTGCTGCCGCTGCTCGTGGAAGGCGCCTCGATTGGCGTCCTGTCGTTCTATTTCACGGCGCCTGTCAATTTCGACGAGGATTACCGGGCGGTGCTGACGTCGGTGGCGCAGCATGCGGCGCAGGCAGTCGATCGCGCCCGCCTCTACGAAGCGACACAGCGGGCCCGCGCAGACGCGGAGGCCGCGAATCGGTCGAAGGACGATTTCCTTTCCATCGTGTCGCACGAGCTCCGCACGCCGTTGAGCGCGGTGCTGGGTTGGGCGTCGATGTTGCGGAGTCAAACCCTGGACGCTGCACGCGCGCCGCGCGCAATCGAGGCGATCTACAACAACGCCACGCAGCAGGTCCACCTGATCGACGAACTGCTCGATGTCTCGCGCATCGTCGCCGGCCGGGCGTCGCTGGATGTCCGCGTCATCGATCTGGCCGAAAGAGTGCGCGCCGCCGTCGAATCCATCCTGCCCGTCGCGGAAGCCAAGGGTGTCGAGGTCCGGGCCGATCTGAAACCCGGCTCGTTTTACGTCGCGGCCGATCCGCACCGTCTCGAGCAGGTTTTCGCCAACCTGCTGGGCAACGCGGTCAAGTTCACACCGCAGGGCGGGCGCATCACGGTGCAGATCGTGGCGTCGGACACGACGATCGACGTGCGCGTCGCCGACACGGGCCGCGGCATCGATCCGGCGTTCCTCCCGCACGTCTTCGAACGCTTTCGCCAGGCCGATGGCACGATCGCGCGGAGTGCCGGCGGCCTCGGACTCGGCCTGTTCATCGCGCGGCGCCTGGTGGACGCCCACGGCGGCCGTATCCGCGCGGAAAGCGACGGCGAAGGCTGGGGCGCGACATTCGTCGTCTCGCTGCCGGCCTCGAATCATTCGCCCGACACGCACACGCTCCCCGGAAAGGGCCTGCCTCAGGCGGATCATCCAAACGCCGGACGTCCCTCGCTCACCGGCCTTCGCGTGCTGATCGTGGACGACGACGCCGAAGTGCGGGACGTGATGGCGTCGGCGCTCAGCGAGCGCGGCGCTCGCGTGATATGTGCCGCCTCGGCGCGTGAGGCGCTGACGCACCTGACGGGAGGCCAGCCGGTCACTGTCCTGCTCTCGGATATCGCGATGCCCGGTGAAGACGGGTACGAGCTGATTCAGCAGGTCCGTGCGCTGTCGGCGCGCGTGGCGGGCCTTCCGGCGATCGCGATCACCGCGTGCGCCGGTGCGGAGGAACGCGAGCGCGCGCTCGCGGCGGGGTTCCAGATGCATCTCGCGAAGCCCATTCTTCCCGAAACTCTCGTCAACGCCGTCGCGGCGCTTGCAGAGGTCGCGACGGCTGCCGAATGAATCGCACCGCGGCGATTTCAGCAGGACAAGCCGATGCGACAACAACACACAAGAGGCTCGTAAGGATTTTCACATTTACTGCCCGGCCCGCGGCACGGCACGCCGAATCCCGTCGGCGTCCTAAACTGATGGAGCGCCCAGACAGCGGGCGGGAGGACAGTATGGGTATCGCGCGTCCGTTCGGATTGCCATTCATCGCGCTGGCCGCAGCGGCGCTCCTCGCAGGCTGCACGAATTCGTCCGCGACGGCGCCAAGCACGACCACGCCAACGACGACCACATCGAGCCTGGTCACCATCACGAGCACGCCGCCGACGTTTGTCCTCGGCGTGACCGGTGACGTCGACGTGAAACTCGCGGGCAGCCCGACCCGGGCGTCCACGATCAAGATGGACTTCGGCGACCAGTCGCCGGCTGTGACCATGTCCGCGGTGAGCAGCGCGGCGTTTCCGCACGCCTATGCCAAACTGGGCACGTTTAAGGTGAACGCCACCGTGACCATGCCCGACGGCAGCGTCGTGACGGCAGCGGCAGACGTCTCCGTGCTCCCGTAACGGCGTTCGCAAGGGCTGGTTCAACGCACGGCCGTCGACTACAATTCGGCCAGCCGGAGGAGGGCGGGCATGGCGTTCGATCTCGTCGTCAACGGAGCCGTGCATACGGTCGATGCAGACCCTCAGACGCCCCTTCTCTGGGTGATCCGCGATCACGTCGGCCTGACCGGCACCAAGTTCAGCTGCGGCATCGGCAGATGCGGCGCGTGCACGCTGCATGTCGATGGCCGCGCGATCCGCTCCTGCAGCGTTCCCGCCGCCATCGCGATCGGCAAGCCGGTCGCGACGATCGAAGGCGTCTCACCCGACGGCACGCACCCGATTCAGATCGCCTGGAAGGAGCTCGATACCCCGCAATGCGGATACTGCCAGTCCGGCATGATCATGAGCGCGCTCGCGCTGCTTCGGCAGCGGCCCTCCCCCTCTGACGCCGACATCGACGCGCAGGTCACGAATGCGTGCCGCTGCAGCACATATCATCGCGTCAGGCAGGCGATTCACCTGGCCGCAGACCTGATGAAGGCGAAGGCGTAGCCATGGACATCAACCGCCGCGAATTTCTCTCGACCGTCGCCGCCGCCCAGGGCGCTTTCGTGCTCGGCTTCTGGATGCCGCGGAACGCCAACGCGCAAGCCCTCACCGGCGCGGTGTGGTACGAGGAGCCTGCGACGCCTGAAATCAACGCATGGATCGTGGTCGCGCCGGACGACACGGTCACGATCCGCATCGCCCAGACGGAACTCGGGCAGGGTGTCTGGACCTCCAACGCCATGATGGTGTGTGAGGAGCTGCAGTGCGAGTGGGCGAAGGTGCGCCCGCAATACGCGTCGGCGAACCGCGATGCACGCGAGAAGGCGCCTGCGTGGACCCTGAACGTGATGGGCAACGGCGCCACCGACCCGAAAGGCGGTGGTCAGCCGACGTTCGGGAATCGCGATCGTACCGGCGTGGCGGGAATTCCCGACAGCCTGTATCGCCGCATGCGGACCAATGCCGCCTCGTCCGTGAAGGACGGCCGGTACTATCTGCAACTCGCCGGAGCCGAGGCCCGCGAGCGTCTGCTGCTCGCCGCGGCGCAACTCTGGAACGTGCCCGTTTCCGAGTTGACGGCGAACAACAGCGTCATCACGCACGGGCCGAGCGGACGCACGACGACCTACGGCCGGATCGCGCATCGCGCTGCCGAAACGCCGCACCCGCATCCCGAGACGATCACCATCAAGTCCCCGGACCAATGGACGCTGATGGGAACCGAGCAGCACAACCTCGACGTCCCGATGAAGGTGACCGGGCAGACGGTTTACCGGATCGACGTCCGCGTCCCCGGCATGAAATGGGCGGCGGTGAAAGCGTGTCCGGTCTACGGCGGCGACGTCAGGAGCTACGACTTCGACGCGATTCGCACGCTGCCCGGCGTGCGGTCCGCGGTGCAGTTTCCGATCCCGGATCCCTCGCTGTGCCGCGGCCGCGTCTTCAGCGGCGGCGTCGCCGTCGTCGCCGACACGTGGTACCAGGCAAAGACCGCGCTCGATTGCATGCCGATCGAGTGACGCATTCCTCCCGAGCTCGCCTCGGTCACCACGGCGGGCATGCACCAGGAGCTGGTGGCGGCGCTCGACAACCCCGGCAACGTACGCGTCAACCAGGGCGATGTCGAGGCGGGCTTCGCGCGCGCCGCGAAGATCGTCGAAGCGACGTACTCGACCCCGTATCTCGCGCGCGCCCGCATGGAGCCAGGCAACGCCACCGTGCTTGTCGCGGGCGACCGCGTCGACATCTGGATCGGGGACCAGAGCCCGCAGGAAACGCGGCTCAGCGCGTCAAAGATCACGGGGGTTCCCGAAGAGAACGTCCATCTCCACATGTGCCATCTCGGCGGCGGCTTCGGCCGCAACGGCAACGGGCCGCAGGCCGAGCAGGCCATCATGATCGCGAACGCCCACCGGGGCGTCCCGATCCACATGCTCTGGACCCGCGAAGAGGACTTCGTCGGCACAACCTATCGCGCCATGGGTGTCGCCCGCCTGAAGGCCGGCCTCGACGCCGACGGCTGGCCGATCGCGCTCGACGTCCGCACCTCGATGCAGGAAGGCGGGTTCGGCCCCGACGCCTCGTTCGACATCGTTTCTCGCTACCACGTCCCCGCGTATCGCTACTCGTTTCATACGACGAAATTCCACGTGCCCGTCGGCACGCGGCGCGGCGTCGGCCAGGCCGCACACGAGTTTTATCGCGAGAGCTTCATCGACGAGCTCGCGCGCGCGGCGGGAAAGGATCCATATCTGTACCGCCGCGAGCTGATTAATCGAGGCAGTCTCCCCTACAAGCACGACATGATCAAGGCGCTCGACATGGCCGCCGAGATGTCGGGCTGGGGAACGCCGCTCCCGCGCGGCAAGGCCCGCGCCATCGGCCTCGAGGAACGAGGCGCGGAGGGCAACGGCATGGCGACGATCAGCGCCATGGTGCACACCGTCTCCGTGAGCCGCGAAGGAAAAGTCCGGCTGGAACGGGTCGACGTCGCGCACGACACCGGCTTCGGCCTGGTCAACCCGCTCTCGGTGAAGAAGCAGATCGAAGGCCAGATCACCTGGTTTTACAACGATGCGATGCACCAGGCGACAACGATCAAGGATGGCCACGTCGTCGAGAACAACTTCAATACCTTTCCGCTGTCGCGCATCGACGAGGACCCGCCCGAGATCAACATACGGTTCTTCGCCACCGGGCACTGGCTGATCGGCATGGGGCACGATCGCGCCACGTCGATCCAATCCGCGATCGGCGACGCGATCTTTCAAATTACCGGCAACCGCTTCCGCGACCTGCCGTACGGCAGGCACGATCTCAGCTGGCGCTGAGAGCGAGGGCAGCGGTGCGCGTCATCGGCAGAGAGGCTCACATGATAAGAAGAACTGCTGTCCGTTCCCTGGCGGCCGCGCTGGTGCTGACGTCGGCCTACGTCGCCGGCCTCGGGGCGGCAGACCCGAACAATCCCACCGGCGGCAAGGGTCTGATCCTGGTCGACAAACGCGGCCACTACGTCCGGTTTTTCGATCCGAAAACGGACAAGGAGCTGTCCGCGTTTCCCACAGGCCAGGGAGCGGCGCACGACCTCGCCATCTCGCCGGATCTGAAAACGGCGTACATCCCCGTTTACGGCGATGGCGTGTACAACCGGAACCCCAATCCTGGACAGAGCATTCTCATTGTCGACCTGGGCGCCCAGAAGCTCGCGGGCATGATCGACATCGCCCCGTACCAGGCGCCACATGGCATTCAGACCGATGCCCGCGGCAAGCTCTACGTGGTGTGCGACATCAGCAAGAAGCTGCTTGTCATCGATCCGGTCGCGCGGAAGATCGAGTCGGTCATCGATGTGGAGGGTACCGGACATTGGCTCGCCGTGTTGCCGGATGCCAGCAAGGCGTACGTCTCCAACCAGTCGGGCCAGGAGTTCATCAGCATCGTCGATCTGAAAACCAGGAAGATGATCGGCAAGGTGCCCGCCGCCGGCGGCGCGCGCGGGATTGTCGCATCATCCGATGGCCAGCGCGTCTTTGCGATCCAGGGCCAGGCGCCGTACGTGATCGTCATCGACCCGGCATCGGACACCATCGTCGATCGGATCGAGTTGCAGGGGCACACCGAAGCCGGTTACAAGCTGCGGCTGAGCCTCGATGGGCGGACGCTCCTCGTCTGCAGCGGCATCGGTGGAATGGACTCCTACATCAACATGCTGGATGTCGGCGACCTTCACGGAAAACAGCAGGTCCTCCGCGCCGGCAAGAGCTCGATGGGATTCGCGTTTGCGCCCGACGGCCAGACGGCGCTCGTCTTGAACGATGGCGACGGCACCGTTACGGTGATCGATCTGAAGTCAAAGAGCGTCAGGAACACGTTCAAGGGCGGGACCGGCATCGAGACGGCGAGCTACTACTGAGGCGCACGCCGGCTTGGCGGGAGGATGACCCGAACCCCGACGGCCTGAACGGCCACCGGGGCCCGGGTGTAGAGACGCTAGGCGGGCACGACGTTCTCGGCGCGCGGGCCTTTCGGGCCCTGGCCGATCGTGAACGTCACGTGTTCGCCTTCACGCATCGAGTCGAACGGCGTGCTCGTGCACGCCGACTGGTGGAAGAAGTATTCGGTGCCGTCGGGCGCGACGATAAAACCGAAGCCTTTGTCCGTGATCCGCTTGATCGTGCCGTTTGTTGCTGCCATGTGTCGATCCTCTGAGGAATGTGGCCGAAATTGGCCGCGTGCTGTGTCGCCGCGTCTCGTCGCACACCAATCGCGCATCGAGGCAGGGCAATAGCCCGATTCCCCAGCGTGAGTCTGTTAATGGATAAAGGTGTCGTTGGATATTTCTTACTGTTGGCGCGGGTTCCCATCCACTATAACAGGTATTACCGGCAGGATCCGGGGAATTGGACCTCGGCCGGAGCAGCCCCGAAACAGCCCGGGGGCGGCGGGATTCCGGCCGTATTATGCCAACTGTGACGCAGAAGGGCGCCCGCCGTGCTGTCGCCCTGTCTGCGGGAGTCGCCGTCTGGCTGCTCTTTTTTCTCTTTCAGGGCTGCACGGGCAGTCCCGTGCCAGCCGCCGCGCCCTCCAGCGTCGGGAATACTCCGTCCGTGCCGAGCGCGGTGCCGCCCCTATCACCGCTGAATCTCGCCGGTACGTGGACGGGAAGCGGATCTGACGGGCTGGGAACGGAGACCTTCTCGTGGGTCCTCGTGCAGACCGGCAACACGCTGTCAGGATCGGCGAGCATGCGTCCCCTCGACCTGTCCGACGGATCCTGCGGGTCCTGCCACAAGGTGAAAGACGGCAGCATCTCCGGGTCCGTCTCGGGCACGACGATCACGTTGAGGATGTCGTTTGCGCTGGGTGGCAGCCAGCCCACGCCGACGTGCCTCGTGATCATGGATGTCTCCGCGTCGAACGTCACGAACACCAGCCTCGCGTCGTCTTACAACGGCAGCGATTCGTGCGAGCCGGCTGTCGCACTCGGCAGCATCACGATGACGCGATCGTAAGAGACGCCGACGGGCGTTTGAACTCGGGAACGAGCAGGCCGCAGTCTTGCGTTAGGCTATCGGAACATGAGCGATGGAAGACGAAGCCTCGGAGTCCTGTTCGCGGGTGCGTTGTTGTTCGCGCCCGCCCAGTGGCTGAATCATCCCACGCCAGGCACACCCCGCGGCGCTGACGGCAAGCCCGACTTGTCGGCGAAGACGCCGCGGGCCGCCAACGGCAGGCCCGACCTGTCCGGCGTGTGGCGGACCGCGTACGATTCCGCCGACGAGAACGAGCGCCTCTTCGGAGCCGGTGTGAAGGCCTTCATCGAACCCGGCGACGACCCGAGCACGTTCTCGAAGTATTTCCTCAATATCCTCGTGGACTTCCCGGCCGCCACGACTCCCATGCGCCCCCCCGCGGCGGAGCTGCTCCGGCAGAACGCCGAGAGGAAGTCGAACAGTTCGTCGGCCCGCTGCCTGCCGCAGGGCCTGCCGCGCACGGACATCAACAGCTACGCGCCGTTCAAGATCATTCAGACGCCCGGCGTCATCGCGGTGCTGTACGAGGTGGACAACACCCACCGCCAGATCTACACGGACGGGCGGGCGCTGCCGGTCGATCCGCAGCCGACCTGGGGCGGCTATTCAGTCGGCCGATGGGACGGCGACACATTGGTCGTCGATGCGGCGGGCTTCAATGGCCAGACCTGGCTCGACTCCGGCGGCCATCCTCACAGCGACGCCCTGCGCATCCAGGAGCGATTCCACCGCCGGGATTTCGGCCACATGGACCTGAGTGTGACCATCGACGATCCGAAAATGTACACGCAGCCATTCACCATCAAGGTCACCGAGCTGCTGCTGCCGGATACCGACATCCTGGAGTCGGTCTGCAACGAGAACGAGAAAGACCTGACGCACCTGGACAAGTAATCCCGCCCGCCGCGCTTCACGGCTCCTTTCGTCGTGGCTTCATCACGAAGGACCAAGAACTTCCACAAAGTGGTTTTTCGTGTTCTTTGTGTTGCGTCGCGTTCGTGATGACCGCCTGGTCAGGCGAGCGGCGTGATGTTGAACTCACGAACCGTGATGGCGTATCTCCCGCGTCTGCTTCCCGCCTATCGAGCCTTCGCGTCCGCGCGGCTCTTGTCCTCGGCACGCGAGCCGGAGAGGAGGTTGCGCATCGCGTAGTTCCCCTCGTGGCACGCATACTCGTAGAAACCGTAGCCTTCTTCGCGGGGAATCGGAAGCCGCACGGTCCACGGCGCCGCGTACACCTTCGGATCGTTGATCGTCATGCGGTAGTCGAGCGTGTTCGCGTCGGCGAGCGTAAACCGTTCGATGAGCACGCCCTCGCCCGACAGGGGTTGGCCGTTGACGAGCGACTCGGGCTTGATGTTGCGCGTTTCGACGACGAGGACGTCGCCTTCCCAGTGGCCGACGGAGGTGCCCATCCACGTTTTGATCGCGGGGCCCAGGTTCCTGCGGCCGTCCGTCGGAATGACGCGCGTCTCGTGGATCATCTCGTTGGAGAACGCGAGCCAGCCGGGTCCCTGCACGATCCGGCTGCCGGAGTTGTAGATCTTCGGCGTCACCGAATTCAGCACGCCGGTGCTGATGCAGCGGTCGTAGTTGCTGCGATCCGTCGTCCAGTCGGCTTCGACGCCGTTCAGCTGGAGGCGGCGCCCGGCCTGAGCCTGCTGTCGCTGCTCGGTCGCGGCCTGCGCCGCGGGCGTCAGCGCCGGAATGCGTCCGTCCGGCGGGTCGATGACGTATGACGACACGCGGCTGACGCTCCTCGAGCGCTCGAGCCAGTGCGGTGGCGGCGACACCGCGCCGCCAACGGTGCCGAACCGGGCCTCGAACTCCTCGCCGCGTTCGAGCGTGAAGTCGAAGCTGTTGTCGTTGGCGACGTTCTGGTCGCGCTGCGCGACGCGCCGCTTGAACTCCTCGTCGTTCAGCCTGTACCGGGTGCCGGCCGTATCGGGGCGCTGCATGGGAATGCCCTGCAGGTCGTTGGCGTTGTACGTGCCCTGAAGGTTGGGCTCGCCCCACGGCATCTTGGGCACCTTGTAGTGCCCAAGCGCCGGCACGCCGCCCTCCGCGGTGATTACGCCCGGCGAATCGACGCGGCCCTGGCCGGACACGCCGATGGTTGTGACGATCCCGGCGCTCGCCAGCGCCGCGAGGGTTCCGAGGACGATACGCTTCATGCTTTCCCCTCCGCGGGTTCGCCCGACGCGACCCGCCCCAGGCTCGTCAGTCTACTCTGTTCTTCCAGCGAGGCCCGCGAACGACGCGACGCGCTACGGCTCGATGCCGGGAGCCACGAAGTCGAAGGTGTCGCTGCCTCGTTCGCGAGTCCAGCGGACGCGGCGGATCCGAGCCGGTCCGGCATGCGCCCGCGGCTGCGCGTAGACCATGATTTCCGAGAACGATCCGCCCTGGTTGGCGACGAATCGACGGGTGATCCCCTCGGCGTCGCGGAGGTCGAAGGCCTCGACCCTGACGACGAGCACGTCGTAGTGCGATTCGTGTGAAAGCACGCGCCATTGGCCGTGGTCGGCGGCAAACCAGCACTGCAGCGCGTCAACCGAAAGAAGTGCTTCCCCGGCGGAAGCCGGGCAGCTCACGACGCCGTAGTGATTGACGATCGGCTTCGGCGCGTGCGTGCACCCCGGCGCCGCGCTCGCGGCGGCGGCTGCCGCCGCCAGCCAGAACGCCCTCAGCGCGGCTCGACCTTCCACAGGAACACCGGCCGGTTGTCCACGATCCGCGTTTCAAGGGCCGGCCAGTCCCCCATGTCGAAACCATGCGACACGATGCGCGCGCCGGCGGCCAGCTCCGCGAGCAGTTTCGGACGCAGCTTCAGGTTCATCCCCGATCCAAGGTAGAGCGTGACGACCGTCGCCGGGCGCAGATCCGTGTCGAACAGATCCTGCTGCCGGAACTCCACACGATCCTTCACGCCCGCGCGGCGGGCGTTCTCGTTGGCTTCGCGTACGCGCGTCGCGTCGAGCTCGACGCCCACACCATGCGCCGCACCGAATTCCCTGACCGCCGCGATCACGATGCGCCCGTCTCCGGAACCGAGGTCGTACACGATGTCACCGTGTCCGACGTTCGCCATGCCGAGCATCGCCGTGACGACGGGATCGGGGGTGGGGAGGTAAATGGTGTCCGGGCGGCGTGCCTCCTGCCGGGCGGTCAGCGACGCCGGCAGCAGTGCGACCGCGAGACAACCGGCGAGCGCGCGAGTGTGAACAGTCACGGGCGATGAATACCGCTGGCCGGTCTATTTCGTCACTCCACGTTGTGTTTACCGGCCGCTCTCCTGCGCGCGTGCGCCGCTGAGAATCGCCGGCAGGCCGTAGTTCCCTTCGTGGCAGGCATAGTCGAACATCCGTTCGCCGGTCTTCTTGAGCAGGATCATCAGCGTCCACGGGTGCGACCACGTCAGGGGATCGTCGATCGTCACGTAGTACTCGACGGTGTCCGCGGCGATGCGCCGGAATTTCTCGGTGACGTGCAGCTGCGCCGTGTTGGTGGGGCGGAACGAATTGGGCATGAAGTTGGTCGTGTCCACGACCAGCGTGTCGCCCTCCCACCGCGCGCGCGAGTCGCCGTGGTACTGCGCGAGTGCCTTCGACACGTGCGGTCCTCCACCGGTCGAAAAGATCCGCGTGTCGTGAATCATTTCGCTGCTCAGGGCGAAGACACCAGGCCCCTGCACGATGGCGAAATAGCTCTGGTACCCGGCCCGGATGTTCGGCGTGCCGGCATGCACGCAGCGCGTGCTCAGCCCAAGCTCCTGAGCGGAATCGGCCGGCCCGCGTCCGCGCCGCGCTT
>Ga0170475_100309933_pt1 | contig 12696 bp, 7 predicted proteins | sample Soicark_Litter_5_FD_111474 | JGI IMG/M metagenome (GOLD analysis project Ga0170475, IMG submission 111474) | Avena fatua rhizosphere microbial communities from Hopland, California, USA. Combined Assembly of 48 SPs | reverse complement strand
TCGCGCCGTTGCCACTCGCGAAGCGATCGTGCGCCCGTCGCTACAATGGCGGCAGCTTGCTCGGAACTGCCGCCGAGCCATAGCCCGAGCAGCCACGCGCGGTACCGTGCCGGGGTGCTGAAGCGGAAGGCGCTGCTCGCGGTTGGTCTCCCCAACGGGTCGCGCTCGGCCGATTCGGTGAGGGAACGGAGGCGCTGGAGCACAATCTGCACTGCATGGCGCGGTGCCGTTCGCGGACTTGACTGTAACTGTACCGGTAGTCGCGGAACATAGAGAATTTCGCTCGGAGCGAGGCCAAGAGCATCAACGGGCACGAGCTCGAGCCAACGTTCCACCTCACCGCGCGCCAGTCCTGCTCCAGCGAGGCGCGCGCGGTCAACGGTGAGGTTGGCTGCCGGCACTAACTCGCTCGCGAGCCTAGGCCAACAGCCGCATGAGCAGCGGCGCGCCTGCAAACACGGCAAATAGCACTCCCAAGCAACCCGGCTTAGGCTTGCCGCCTCCATGCTCGTCCATACGGGTTGGGGGGGTGAACTTGCCCTGCGGCAGCTTGCTCGCACTGTCGCCGCGGGGGCCGTCGGGCGCGGCGGTGAGGCGCATCTTGATCACCTTCTCGCCACCATTCGGAACCTTGAGGCCATAGAGGCCCGGGCGATAGCGCACCATCCCGTCTGCCTCGAACGTCCAGCCAAAACTGTCCTGCACACCCACGTGATGCGCGACCGCACCGAACGAGCCGCAACCATTGTCGAGGAGAGGATAGGTCGTCTTGCCCAAAGTGATGGTGTTTGCGGTGACTCGGTAGCCAAAGCTTTGCCAGATGAAGACTACGCTGTCGGCGTAGGCTGAGGCAGCGGTCGCACCGGCGCCACGGCCGAGTGTGGCATGAGTTATCATGATATCGCTGTTGATCTGGGGATGAATTGCGCCCTGCAAGGACTGCGCCACGATCGGCATCAGTGCAGGGTCTATCTGGTCACGCTTGTCGATGAGTTCCTGCACGATCACGCCGCGGCAGAACGTTTCGATGATGAAATCCTGGTTCGATCCACCGTCGGGCGGATCCTCGTAACCCTTACCGCTGACCACGGCCTCGCTCTCGCTCTCAGAGAGGTTCACGAAGGTCATGTTGCGGCGCGTGCTCGACTGGAAGAAGGTGACCGGGGTACGCGCGGAAAGCTGCGCCCACATGCAGGTATCCTGACTGGCGACGGCGGCCAGGCTGGGATCATTAGTCGGCCAATCAGCGAAGACCTCATTGCCGGTCGAATTCGCTGGCACATTGAAAGCAGGCTGCGTTGGCCGATTGGGCGCCGGATTGGGATCCAGACCTGGGGGCGAATTCCACAGCAGCGGATCGGCTGGGCCGAGACCGTAGCGATGGAAGCGGAATTCGCAGGTGATGTCGTTGGCCGGCGTAGCTCCGTTGTTGCGGACCTTGGCCACGATCCGGTTGTCGGGCGTCCCGGCTGGCGAAGCGGCCCCGTTGATGGTGCTGCCGAGCGGCGATCCGTCCGGGTCCGTTTTAGGACGGCACCCGATACCGAGCCAGGGATCGTCGAAACCGACGCCAGGGTATAGGTTTGCGGGCAGGCTTTGTCCGGATTGGTGTGGAATGATGCCGTGTCCGTAGAGGCTAGGCGTCCACAGATCGACGATCCCTGTCACGTCAGCACCGGTCACCGCCGGGAACCAGTACTGCGTGGCCGCACCGCCATCGACAGGAACGATCTTGATGACGCTGAAGAACAGTCCGAAATCATCGCTAAGATCGATCCAATCACCGCCGCCGTCGGCTGCGCTTATCGGGAGTTCGACTTCGATGCTCCACGCGGATTCCTCGGGCGTACCGGGCGGAACGGACGGCAGCCACGAGCGCACTTTGATCGTGGTATTGATCTGGGTGAAATACTGGCTCCAGGTCGGTGGATCACCGGGCTGCAGGGGCGCCACCCCCATGAAATAGTCAACGTCAGCCGGGCCCTTGTCGTTCTTGATCTGGTTCCCGCCAGTTCCGGTACCCGGACCAGCCCCGATTCCTGCAGAGACCGGCTTAATGACGATCTTGCGTGTGTGAGTCGGGTCGGCATCGGTGAAGGTCGGCTTCAACACGATGACGACGGCGTTGTCGGCGTCGAATGAGTGTGAGAAGCGGCACATGAACGCTAGCACGAGGCGGTTGACGCTAGTCCTGCGGACGCCGCGGAAGACGACCGGGGCGATACCCGAGTTACCGATCGTTAGTTCTGATCCACCGAGATAGCCGCTCTCGGGCGCTTCGCCGGTGAGCATGTAATCGAGGTCGAAGAAGCCGTCGATTTTCGGCTCTTGGCCGACGAAATCCGGATCGCAGAACAGAAGGGTATCGATCTCACTCATGGGAAGTCCTTCCTTCGTTAGGCCGAAAGCTTGATGGGAAACATGGCGAAGGAGGTGTAAGGCGTGACGCCGCTGCCACTCTTCGTCTGCTTGGCTTCCACGCGCAGCAGGTATTCGGTACCGACCGCCCCGGCTTTGTTCGCGATGTTGATGGCGTAGGTGAAATCCTGCCCCGCCGGGATGCTGGGCTGATTGTCTCCGATCGCGTTGGAAATCGTCCAATCGCCACCCGACGTGACCAGCGCGGCACTGCAGGTGTACGCTGCCGCTGGGGTGCCTGCGCCGCGCTTGTCGACGATCTCGAAGGCAATCTGCGTGGTTTTTCCGGCCTTGAAAGTGAAGCCTTGGGGATAGCTGCTGCCAGAGGACGTCTGCATGTTGGAGATTAGCACCGCATTGGCGTTACCTACCTGGGTCGCGCTAACGGTGGTGTTGGGGTTCGACGGATCCAGCGACTGGCCAGCGCGCCAGGGCACTATCGGCGAGGACTTTTGCGTGGTTCCGTCGATGCCGACGACCTTGAGCTGAAGGTCTGCGGCTTTGGCGCCGGCAGGGGTGTGTATGCTAAGATCGACGCGTCGGGTCTGGCCAGGGTTGATTGCCACCGGCGACGGCGGCGCAAATCCTGTCGCAGCGGCCGCCTGCCACTGCGCCGTGCTGGCCGCCGGGTCGGCATTCGAAACGACCAACGACAGCGTCAAGCTGTCGCCGAGCGTGGTACTGGCGAGTACATCCCAGCCGAACTTCTCATCGGAATTAGCGCTAAGCGTGCCTGTTGGCAGATAAGCCTCGGTGACCAGGAATTCGCCGTGCTGTTCGCGCGGATGGGCTTTGAGCGGCACTGGAAACGCGTTTGATGTCTTGCCGTCGTTTGTTACCGTGAGGTCGACCGTCTTCGGCAGGCCGGTGAAGAGATCGGGAACCGGGAAGATCAGCGCCGACTGGCTCGACGCCTCATTGAAATTGGTGATCTGCTTCCCACCGAGCATGACGGTATTGTACTCGGGGATTTTGTTGAACCCGGTGCCAAGCACAGTCAGCAGCGAGTTGATCGTGATGTCCACGCCCTTAGGCTGAATCGTGGTGATCACTGGGCCGCCCCCAGCTCCCTCGAGCGCCGCCACCCTTAGCATTAATGCGTTAATGTCGTTACGAACGTCATTGAACAGCTCCGCGGTAATCAAATCGCCCGGCGCTACGCCTGCGGGCCTGAGGCCGATCAACTGGCCCATAAGGGCCTGCTGCTCCGCATCCGTCAGGACACCCTCGAGCGCGTCGAGGATGGTCGACATCGGAACGGCAATGGCGCCTGTCTCAGTGGTAATCGTAGGAGGCATCGAATCCGGTCCTTTTCCGCGAGAGGCTCAGCCGCCGCCGAGCGCGAAATTGGCGTAGTTCCAGCGATGGAGATTGAAGCGCGCGTCGGCGCGGTAGGCGAGATTGGCGGTCGAGAAGATGAGATAGGGATCGGGCACATGCTCATCTGTAAGGGCGTGCATCCCCGCGATCAGGTTTTCGGCCACGGCATAGAGCCAGACTACCTCGGCGCTCTTCGTTCGGATCGCGGGCGCCGCGAGGCTTTCGCGCACCAGCGGCTCGACCGTCGGGCTGTTGATGTGAACCGGTCCCCGGATCGTCATCTCGCCGAAGAATTCGGTCGCATCAGCGGAGGTAAGCCCCGGGAGGACTCCGACCGGCGGAAGCAGCGAGAAATGGCTTCGGGCCGTGAAGTCGGTTCCGGGCTTCAGCCCCGCATCGCGGAGTCCCTGGAAATGCGCCTGGAATTGGGCGAGCATGGCGCGGCCTGCGGCAATCCTGCGCGGCGCCGTCAGGCTGGAAAACGAGCCCATCGGGTCGGCGAGAGCGAGAGAACGGCGAACTGCCCAGCTGTCGACGAACGTCAGGGTCGCGGCACCCTCGAAGGCGAGAAGCGCGAGGGGCACGTCGTGAAGCGACAGACCATAACCCGCCATTTCGTCGAGGATTCCGTCCTGGCGCCTTCCGGAACCGAGCAAGTCCGTCGCCCAGGCGGCGCGTACCCCGGTGCCGAAGCAGCGATAGGCGACCGAATTCCTGAAGTCCGGTTCAGCCGGCGACAAATCGGAATATAGCCGCGCCGGTATTTCGAGCAGCCGGAACTGCACGGCTTCGACCTTGCGATCGATGTCGCAGCGAGGCTCAATGCCGCCGAGGCCGTTGGACGGTGCCCGACCGAGCTTGATCTCCGCTGGCGCCACGGTGAGGAGGTACAGGCCCTCGCCCGCGACATAAGTGCCCCCGCTCAGCGGCGCGCAGTCGTCGAACGTGCATCCAGCCGATGCGAAACTGGTTGAATCGGCCCGCGATAGACGGATCCGCGTGGCCTTCGCCAAGCGAAGGCAGGTACCGGCACGATTGATTGCGATGCCGGGTGAGATTTCGAGGCTCGGGACCGGCTCGTCGGCCAAGGGGAATCCCGACACGTCGAAGCCGAAAGCAATTCCGTCCCCAAGCGCCTCGCCGAGAAGCGCGTCGGCGCGGCGCCCCGCCAGCTGCTCCCGACCTAGGTCCCGGGCCGAGAGGAGGCGGCCGTTGAAGAAGTTCACGAGCTCGACTCCGCCCTAGCCGGTCGGCTGCTGCAGGGTCAGGAGGTCGTCGGTCATCGCCGCATCTCCTCGCTAAGCCTTGGCCGTCACGTGCCACATCCCGGCGCCGTCCGAGACCAGGGACACCGATACGCGGACACCGAGCTCGTAATTGTCCTCTCCGTTGATCTTCGTTCCACTTGGCGTACCAACGGTGACTGCGCCATCGCCAGCAGCCTTAATCGTCAGGAGCTTGCCCGCGGTCGGGCCGGTCGCGCCGAAGATCTTCACCGTGACAGGAGTGTCCGAACGGACGACGGCGAGGGTGACGCTGCTGGTGATGTTTCCGTCGGCCGTGAAGAAGGCGACCGACTGATGTCGTTCATCCACGGCCATCGCCGGACCGACCACGGTCTGCATCAGGCTCACCGCCAAGAGCAGCGGCCGCTCGCGCTCGTCGATCGTCACGGCGGTTTCTTGGCCAGCCGGCGGCGCGGCCACTTCCCAATGGGACCCGACCTGCACGATCGGCACGGTCAGCCTCGCGAGCAGCAGGCAGTCGTCCGCCTGCGGCGACTGGGCGCTACAGCGCTGGGCGGCGACTAGCGGACGGAGGCGCGTTATCCACAGCCGTTTCACGGCTGCCGCAAATGGCACGGTGGCGTTCGGGTGGAGCTTGACTGGAGCGAGATCTGCCGGGGTCGGAGCAGGCGCCGCAGGTTCCGTTATTCCAAGCGCCAAGCGAAGTTGAATCTCGGACTTGCGAAGCGCCGTCTGGAACGCATTGTCGGTGTCGGGATTGCCGCCGGCAATGTCCAGCGTCGCCCAGAGTGCGGTCAGTGCGTCGAGCGCTTGCGCTTCCCTCATCGGCGGCGGATCGAAACGGAATTCGATGCAATAGTCGTCCGCGATCCGCGATGGCGCCATCAAGTTTTCGTCGCTCCGGCAGGGCTCGCCCGGAATCGGTACCTCGGCCACGGGGCAGTCGACGTAGCACAAGGTCAGGAACAGGTTCAGCGTTGCGGAAGTCGACGTGCCGCCAGTGATCGCCGTGAGCTTTTCCACGATCTCGTCCCGGGCGAGCCAGGCATTGATCGAGCCGCACTGGTCCCGTCCGACGCAGATCAGTTGGCCGCTCGGCGCGGCACCGGCACCCGCGGACACCCGTACCCGAGGACCCATGGCTCCCTCATTGTCGACGTCGACCGCCAAGCCCGACAAAGTTCCGTAACCGAGAAAGTCGCGGACGATCCATTTGTCGCGGGCAGAGTGGTAGACAAATTCCTGGCCGTAATCGTCGACCCCCAGCACCATCCCGGTGGTGAAGTTGACATGGCGGCTCGGGTCAGCGGCGGTCGCGGCAGCGGCCGCGGTGAAGGAGCTACAGCAGCCCATGGATTGCCTCTCCCGATGTGAGCTGGTGGCGTATGTGGTTCAGCATGCGAGGGTCCTCCGTCCGCGCGACGGACCCGCGGAGTTTCCGACGAAAGCAGCTCCGACATAGGCCCGCCCGAGGATCGCACCCGGAACAAGTTCTGGGGCGCGGCTGCCCTGACCGATCGAAGTGTCGAGGCCGATCCGCGCCTCGCCGATGCGGTTCATCGCCCAGTAGAAGCGGATGTCGAAATGCGTATGTGCCGGCTTCTCCAGTTCGACGACGTGACGTGCCCGAGACAAAAGATCGGTTTCCGCTTCTGGCGCGACGTCCGCTCTGGCGCGTGGAAGGAGCACACTGAAACGATGCGCGCCCGCCTCCATTGGCAGTCGCTGGCCTTCGAAGACGAGCCAGTCGCGGACCGCGCTCTCCGCGGCCGGGAGATGGTCGGGGAGGGGAATGACGCTGAACTCTTTCCATTCCTGCGCCCAGGCGCTCTGCAGCCGATCGATCGTGCGATAGCGCCGGCTCAGGAAATCCTGCCACAACCGCCGCTCGCGGGAGGAAAGACCGACATAGTCGTTCCAGGTGGAGTCATCGGTATCAACGGGCGGTGCTGCCGGAACGTTGGCCGGCTTTTCGATGGCGCGTGACCGTTGGAAGGCCTGCCAGCGTGCGCGCTCGCGCGCCGCTGCACCGGGCACGAACCCAAATTGAACCTGAGCGAAGGTGGTCCAAAGCGGCGACCCCGAATCGTAGAGTGGGAATGGCTCCGTACTCGAAGGCGCCTTCCCTCCGCTGACCGCGAAGCGGGCCCACAGCCCCGCCGAGCCTTCCTCGGGCGACCACAGCGAACCCAGGTCCCGCGCGCCCGGGAGCGCCGGGACGCCCGCGACAAAAGGAGTGAACCGCCGTAGATTGGGCATCCGCCGGAACGACTCCACGATCCGAATTCCGCCCGGCGGATCCGCAGGCTGACCGTCGAGTTGGAAATCGGCTTGCGTGACCTTGTCGGAAAGCGCCAGTTTCAACGCCAGCTGAAGGCCCCGCACCGTTCCGCGCCAAGCGAAATATTGCGCCGCGTTCGCGAGGAACAGCCGGCGCCGCTCCTCGGTCCAGCGCGCGTCGATCGCCATGTCGAACCAAGCTGCGAACCAGTCGAGCAACTCCGGCGGCACGCTCCTTGGATCGAACAGGGTTTCGGCGGTCGCGATCCGGTCTTCGAGCGCGGTATTGATGCCCTCAAAATTGGCGAGGAAGCGATCGAGGAACGACCCGGCAGGGGCTTCGAAGCGGTATATCGCCGGCAGGAAGCGCTCGACATACGAGAAACGCGGATACCACAGCCGAAGCGCACGGATATGTGGCCCGAGGCGGCCGTCCCCGGTGAGCTTCAAACGAAGCTGGCAGAAGCGCCCCTCGATACCCTGGAGCAACACCTCCCAGCAACCCTTCCCTGCCTTTCGATCCCGGTCCGGCGCCGAATGCGTAAGCTTGCCAGGCAATTCCGACGGCGCCGGCGAAAGATAGAATGCGGGCTGCAAAGTCCAGCCGACGTGCGCCGAGTCCTCGAGGAAATTGCCGTCGTCCGCTGCACGCGCTTCCAAGACGACCAAGGCGCCACCGGGGATGCAGGCGTCGAGGCGGACGCGATCCCACAGGCACTGCGGCTCGCTGCTGTCAAATATGGGCGTGACAAGAACCGCTTCGGTCGCAAAGGCGCGGTGCGGCAGTTCCATAACGCGCACCCAGATCGGATCTGAGCCGCTGTCGTAATATACGGCGCCGCCGATCGGGACCAGGGCGCGGCCGCCGAAACGCCTCAATGGCAACGTGTCGGCAACTGCGGCTGCCAACCAATGCTTGCCGTTGTGCTCCAGCCTCACCCGGCGGGCCCGGTTGCCGCCCGGATCGCCAAGGACGATTTGAGCATGGTAATCACGGCCCTCGACGGCGAAGCAGAAAGTGACGAAATCGAGTCGAAGCAGCAGGCTTAACAACGTCGCGTCGGGCTCGAGGATGAAGATCCCGGCGGGCCCCGTGGCCGGAGCGTCGAGAAGCAAGAGGCTTCCGTCCGGAAGAGTGGCAATGGCGGTAGCGTCGGGCGCACCCGCCGTGGTCAGGGCCAGCGGCTGCGCGCGCCTGCAGGCAACAGCCTCCTCGCCGTCCGGCGAGAAGTCCGGCATCGATCCCACGATCGGGCGGCTCGTAAGACGCATTTCGCGATCGAGGAGCAGCAGTTGCTTCGCTGTTCTATCGAGGAGCCAGGCGCCCCCAAAGCGCGCCGCCGCGAGATCGTCGGCCGACACTCCTTCGGGAAGCGAAAAGCATTCCGGAGCTCCGCCGCCGACAAGGTCGAATCGGAGAAGTGCGGCTTGCGACCCGCTTTCGAAGCTCGCCAGCAGATAGTCGTCGGCAGTGACGACGACTGCGTGGAAGAGCAGCGCCTCGATGTCAGGGTCTCGATAGTCGATAAAGTTCGGGCGGGAGGTCGGCCTCGCGGATTGGCGCGGCCAGAAGAGGCTGTTCGCCTGGTCGGCCACGGACTGCACGATTAGCTGGTCGCGTCCATCTGCAATCCAGTAGAGGTTGCCGTTGCGGTCGGCCGTAGCCGAGCGATGGTCTGCGGAAGTGAAGCGAGGCTCGCCCGGAGTGTCCGGAATCTCCGCGATCCTTTTGGCGAGCCGCAATTCCGCCGTTTCCTCATCGAACGAGGGACTATCGGAATTTTCGGGATCGAGGTCCCACAACTGGCCGAGCGTCATGCCGCCCGGGCCCGCGGCGAGGCAGCCCGCCCAGTCATGGCGGCCGAAAAGCAAATGGAAGCGAGAGCCGTTGACGTTCATCAACACGTCTCCGCGACTACCGGCACAGGAAGGAGCGCCGTTTTCTCGAGCTTCGGCGACGAGCCTCGCACCAGATCGAGCGCCACCGGCGGTCCGACGACCACCGAAATCCCAAGAATTTCCGGAAGCTCGAGGCCAGCGATCGGGATGGACTCAACGGGAGCATCGGAGCCGCGCGCGACGAGAACCTCCTGAACCGCGAACACGCCCTCCGCACGGGCGGCCTCGGCGAGCAACGCCCGGGCATTGACGGCGCGACCGAGCGGCCATCCCAATTGCTCGGGATCGATGTCCCGGTCGTAAAGCAATGGCAGCGCCTGCCCATCGACCGGAAGCGGGCTCAGATAATCCGTGATGCGCTGCTTGACGCGCTCGGTCGTCTGGGCGGCCGAATGATTGCCGGCGACGTCGATCCCGATTGAAATCCAGATTCCCACATAATCGGGTCCTAAGATGACGAGTTCGGTCGTGACCAGGCGCCGGGGCTCGAGATATTTGCACATGGCATTTAGGAATGGCCGCTGAGGACGCGGCGCGTCGGGACTTCGCGGATCAGTCTTGGGAAGAACCATCAACGTCACCGCGCCGGGAGCCGTCCCGGGCTCGAGAGGCGTCACATCCGGATGGGCCGCTGGAAGGACCTCGATCCGCCCGATCGCGAGCCCCGGAGTTCGCCGAGCAATCGCCTGGAAATCCTCGACTGATACGAGCCGGTCGCGGTGGGTGAGAAATCGGGCGACCTGCCTCTCCCCCTCAACCAGCGATTCAGCCTCCGCCCCTCCCCAGGTTGGCACGGGATTCGTCGCTGTCACTCCAGGCGGAAGCAGCGGACCCCCCTTTATCGCTCCGGCGCCCACATTGCCCTCGGCGCCCTCGGTGACCGCATAGCTCGCGTAGAGCGCTTCGAGGGGCCGAGGCCGATACCCGCTAAGCCCATGGCCGAACCTCAAAACCCCCGCCTCGGCATCGAATTCGAACGCGCGCGCGGGCACTGTCGTGGTGGGGAAGCCGGGAGTCGACGTCTCGGGCGACGCAACTCTGATGTCATCGATCTCCTGCCAGTCGTGCACTCCGTCGCTATCGACACTGGTGAGACTGACCGACCCCTCAAGGACCGGCGCCCGGCCGAGGCGACGTTCCTGCCCCGCACTCCCGTCCCCGTCGGGCAGTCGCTCCGCCGTGATCGCCGTCCGCTGGCGGATCTCGGCGGCATTGATCCCGATCCAGCGCAACCGCACATCGGTCTCCCCCGCCGCACGCACGCGCAGCCAGGTAACGACCCGCTCGGCGACGTCAGCGGCATCGACCGGCGGCGGGAGATCGCCGACGCCGGCTTCGAGCGGATCGAGCGAGCGCCAAGTATCGACGGCCTTGGGATCCGATGGCAATGCGAGCTCGACAATCCCGGCTTGGGCGAGAGGTTCGAAATCCCCCGTTGCGGTCAGACGCGTGTAGGCCGGCGCGGAGCGTCCCGAGCTGTCGAACGTGACCGGGACTGCGCGGTTGGGCAGCTCGAAATGGAGCAGGCTCTCGCCCGCCTCAACACCGGCGCGCGGTCGCGCGACCAGCCGATCCACCGTCTGGTCCGGAACGATTCCGAGCGATAGCGTGCGGCCCGCCAAATTTTCGCGCAGCTTGTCCCATGCCGCGCTTACAAGATCGGGCGCTCTTTCCTTGACCTCGCTCCAATCATCTTTCCTCCAGAGGAGCGCGATCCAAAGACTGCGGTCGACGCTCTCGCCCAGGTCGACGTTTTCCCCCCCAGGCACTTCGACCGTCTCGTAAAGCGACAGCGTGTCGGGCGGCGGCCGGTCGTAGGATGCGTAGAGCAGGGCATAGTAATCCAGCAGCTCCTGGTCCGGGTCGCTGAGTGGCCTCCGAACATAAAAGCGGCTTTCAAGAGGCAGCACATCGAGGGCGTTAACGGTGCTGAACGCAATCTCGCCGGCGAACAATTCGGCGCCCGGACCGATGATCAGCGGGGTCGCGGGGCCGCGCTCATTGTCAAAGCTAACCAGGCCCCGCGCTTCCTGCGCCGGGTTCAGCTTCACCCCAAGCAGGTTAAGGAACTTCGCCCGGTTGCGTTCTGGAATGCGGTTCGAGCGGTAGATCAGGCTCTCGCCGACATGGGCGAACAATTGGATGAGCGTGATCCCCGGATCGGAATCGTTGAAGTTGGTCCATTCCGGCGTGTGGCTCGGAATTCGCGCGATCAGCTCGTGAACGAGGTCTTCATAAGTCCGATCGTCGAGAAGGGGAGTTGGCAGGGGCATCACACGCCTCTCCCGGTCGCCACTGCAACCGAGACCGCGACCGTAGACGCGCTGCCGGTCGCGACCAGCCGGTAAGCGATGGTGGCGATGGCAGCGTCACCCGCTTCTTCAGAAGGGACGACGTCCACCGCCTCGACCGCGATCCTCGGCTCCCACTTCTTGAGCGCCGTCTCGATCGCATGCGCGACCCGCGCGTGGGTTGCGGCATTGTTGGGCTCGAACAGGAACGCTGGCAGGCTCGCACCGAAGGCGGGAAGCCCGATCCGCTCCTCATTGTCAGTCTTCAGGATGATGGCGATCGACTGTTCGATGTCGCTCTCGCCCTCGGACCAGATGATGCGGCCGGCGGATCCCACGCGAAGCGGGAAGCCGATGCCCTTGCCAAAGGGACTGAGAAAGACGCTCATGACGTCTTGCCGTTCAACTTGGGGACCGGGAAGCACATGATCAGCCACGGGACCCAACGAAAGACGAAGTCGAGCAAGAAGACGATGACCAGGAGCAGGATCAGCGCGCACAGCGTGATGATCGGAATCGACAGGGAGCAGATCATCCCGATGTCGACGTCGTTGCCGTCCTTGCAACCGCCGCCGTCCCCGATGTCGAGGTCCTTGTGAAGAGGCCAGGGCAGGACTTGGCGGATCAAGTCGATCAGCCCGAGGCCCTTCGCCCGCTGAACCTGCCCGCAGAGCATGTTGGAGAGCACGAAGGCAGTGCCCCGCGCATGCTTTCGAAGTCCCGCCGGGCTAGTGTCCATCGGCAGCGTGATGCGTACCGGCCTCGCCGGAGCGTCGACGTCGAAAAAGCTCGCCAGCTCGAAGGTGTCGCTCGGACGCGACAGGGTCGGCGGGTTCAGCGGACCGCAATCCTCGTTGAGGTGGACGAAGCGGAGCAGGAAAAGACCGGTATCGCCCGGATTCTCGCGCATCGTCTGGCTGAGCCGCTGTGCGAAGGGGAGCTCGCGCGCAGTGGCCTCGTTCTCCCTATCGAGCGCACGCGCGACGAGCACGGTGAGACGGTCGACATCGTTGATCTCGAAGGGCTGCGGCGGCGCGGTTGGGGGCTTCGAGAAGACGAGAAGTGCCTTCAAGGCGACGTTGATCCCGGCGACCTCGGCGTCAGGCGGCTGCCCGGCGGCCAGCGCCGGAACATTCCTGAAACCGCCGAGCGCATCGATGTCCTCGCCATTGCCGTCGCTTCCGATTCCGGCGAGCAGATAATGGAAGTCCGGCCATTTCCCGCGCTCGGCCGCGCCCGGC
>Ga0170475_101777784_pt1 | contig 12699 bp, 2 predicted proteins | sample Soicark_Litter_5_FD_111474 | JGI IMG/M metagenome (GOLD analysis project Ga0170475, IMG submission 111474) | Avena fatua rhizosphere microbial communities from Hopland, California, USA. Combined Assembly of 48 SPs | reverse complement strand
GTATCAAGAGCGTCTGGCGATCTTGCGCGAGGTCGCGACCGTGTATCGGCAATACGTGCGCAGCGACACCGCGCTGCTCTCGGTGTTGAACCAGATCGTGCAACTCGACGACAAGCTCGACGAGCACGACGCGGATGAAATGCGCGAGCTCGTCGGTCTGTACGACAAGCTCGGCCGTCATCGCGATCTGATCACTCACCAGCTGAAGCTGGCCGAGATCACGCCAGACATCGAGGAGAAGAAGGAGCTTTACCGCGCCGCCGCGCGCCGCTGGCTCGAGCAATTCTCGAACGCGCAGAATGCGACCGATGCCTACGCCGCGCTGCTCAAAATAGCGCCAAACGACGTCGAGGCCCACGAGCGCCTCGAGGATCTGTATCGGAAGCGCCGCGCGTGGGACAAGCTGTTCGAGCTCTATTCCTCCGACCTGGAGAAGGCAGAAGGCGGCGCCAAGCTCTCGCTGCTGAAGGAGCTCGCGCAATTGGCGGCCGAGCGCTTGAACCGCGGCGCTGAAGCCGTCGAGCTCTACAAGCGCATCTTGGAAATCGATCCGGCGCGCGCGGAGGTGCTGGACGCGCTCGAGAAATACGCAGAGCGCGCCAAAGACTGGCCGACGTTGGCGGAGGTTTTGGAGCGTCGAGTGGCGACGCTGCAGGACGAGCCCGCAAAGCTTGCGGCACTGCAGAAGCTCGGCACGGTTTACGCCGAACACATCGCCGATCATCAGCAGGCGGCGCGCGCCTGGCAGCGCGTGCTCGAACTCTCGCCGGGTCATTCCCGCGCGCTGCGCGTGTTGCGCGAAACGTATCTGCAAGGCGCCGACTACGACGGGCTCGAGCGCCTGTACGCTTCGCAGAACGACTGGGACGGCTTGGCGGAAGTGCTGAGCACCGCGGCAGACCGCGCGAAGGAAGTCGCGCAACGCATCGAGCTCAGTTACCGCGCGGCCGCGGTGTACGAGCAAAAGCTGAACCAGCCCGAACGCGCTTTCCGTTCTTACGATCGCATTCTGACCGCCGATCCGACGGACACGCGAGCCGCCGCCGCGCTCATTCCGCTCTACGAACAAGACGAAAAGTGGGCCCGTTTGCCCGCGCTCTACGAGCTTTTGCTGGAGCGCGCCGAGACAGAATCGGAAAAGCTGACGCTGCTCGGCAAGCTGGTCGACGTATCCGGCAAGCGGTTGAACGATCGCAAGACGGCTGCGCAATACGCTCGCAGGGCGTACGAGCTTTCTCCGGAAAGTCCCGCCGCCCTCGATTTACTCGAGGAGTCGTCGCGCGCCGCCGGCACCTGGGAGACCTTCGTCGAAGCCGTCGAGCAAAGGCTCGGAGCCGCCGACACCACGGCCACGCCGCCGCCGGTCGCTTCCGCGGAGCCGGCGCAGCCGGCCAAACGCGCCAAGAAGAAGAAGAGGGGTGAGTCCACGCCCGAGGGAGCTCCCGTTCCCGCTGCCACGCCGGGCGGGTCCGGCGTACCGGGAGCCGAGCGGCGCGTCTTGGAGTTGCGCTTGGCACGCGTTTTTGCCGAGGAGCTCGGGCGCTCCGAACAAGCCATTGCCACTTACAAGCAGATGCTCGAGCGCGATCCGGCCGACGCCGAGGTCGCCGCCGCGATGGAAGCAATCCTGCGACGCGAAGATCGGCGCGACGATTTGCGCTGGCTGCTCGAGTTGCGGGTGCAGCACGCAGCGGACGACGAGGCGCGCGCGCAGATCCTCAGTGATTGGGCCACGCTCGAAGAAGACGTGTTCGAGGCCCCGGAGCGCGCGATCGCCATTTATCGCCGCATCCTACAGGTGCACGACTCCGACCCAGCTGCGCTGAGCACGCTGCCGCGCTTGCTGCTCGCACAGGGCAACGCGGCCGGTGCGGTCGAGATCATCGAGCAGCACCGCGAGAAGTTGTCGGGTGACGAGCGCGCTGAACGCGAAGTAGAGCTGGCGGAGCATTACCAAAACCGCCTGGGCCGGCCAGAAGACGCCCTCAAAAATGCCGTGTTCGCCGTCGAATCTCCGACCGTGAAAGCGCGCGCGATGTCGGTCCTGGAACGCTTGCTGGACGTACCCGAGGTGCGGGCCCGAGTGGCCGAGGTTTTGGCGACGCAATATGCGGCATCCGGCGAAGCACGCCGTGAAGCGAACGCGTTGAACGTGCTCTTGGCCGAGACCCAAGATCCGGCTCAGCGCCTGCCCTTGTATCTGCGGCTGGCCGACGCGCAGCAGCATAAGCTTTCTTCCTACGGCAGCGCGCTCGATGTCGTACTCGAAGCCGTGCGCAAGTATCCGAGCGAGCTTGCGCTGTGGGATCGAGCCGACGAGCTGGCGCAGCTCGCCGGTCGCCCGACGGATTTGGCAGAAGCCTTCCGCGAGGTGACGCGCGGGAACTTGCCGGAAGCACTGGAAGTCGAGCTCAGCGAGCGCGCCGCACGCCTGCATGAAGATCGCCTCGGTGACCCGATCGGTGCGACTCCGTACCTCGAGCGCGTGCTCGCGCTCTCGCCCAGCAACGAAGCCGCCTTTCAGCGCCTGAAAGACATCCTGACCGCGGCCGAACGTTGGAGCGAGCTCGAGGCATTGTACGATCGCGCTTCGAGCGCCACCGACGATCTGGCGCGTCGCGCCGAAATGCTGGTCGAGGTAGCGCTGATCTGCGAAGAGATCACCGAGGATCCCGAGAAGGCTACCCGCTACTACGAGCGCATTTTGGAGGTCGACCCCCTGCACGACGTCTCCGTGCGCGCGCTCGATCGCTTGTACGTCCGCCAAGGCAAGGATCAAAAGCTCGCCGCGCTCTTGGAAAAGCGCTTGGAAACGGCGACTGGCGACGAAGCCTTCGAGCTCAAGCTGCGCTTGGCCAAGCTTTCCTTGGATCTGCATCAGCCCGAAAAATCGATGCTCTTGGTCGAAGACGTGCTGGGCGAAAGGATCAACGATTTTCAGGCGCGGGACCTGACCGAGCGCATGTTGGAAATCGGCGGGTTGCGCCAACGCGCGGCTCGCTTGCTGGAAAACGTGTATCTGGCGCGCGACGAGATCCGCGATCTCGTGCGCGTGCTCGAGGTGCGCTTGGAGGGCTTCGGTACGGATCCCGCCAACGAGGAACGACGTGAGTTGCTGCGGCGAATCGCCACCCTGCGCGACGATCGCTTGCACGACGACGAGAGCGCTCTGCGCACTCTGTCGCTGCTGGTGCCTGCCGATCCGCTCGACGTCGATGCACGCAAGCGTCTGCTGGAGATCGGTCGCCGCCTTGGCTTGAACGAGCGCGTGGCGGAGGTCTTGACCGAGGCAGCCGAACGCACGAGCACGCTGGCGCTGCGCGGTGAGATCTTGATGCAGGTCGCAAGCATCTGCGAAGAGTTGCTGAACGATCGCGCGCGCGCCGAGCGCGTCTATCGCCGCGTGCTGGTGCTGGATGAAGCCGACGCGGAGCTCGTGCTGCCTGCAGCGCGCGCCCTCGAGCGCATTTATATTGCCAGCGGCGAGCACGCCAAGCTCGCGGAAATGCTGAGGATTCAGGTCAAGCTCGAGCAAGAGCCGGCGCTCCGAGCGCAGCTCTTCGGCCGCATCGGTGAGCTGTGCCAAAACGTGCTCGGCGACAACGACGGCGCGATCGCAGCCTGGAAAGCGCGCGTAGAAGAGAACCCGGACGACGAGCAAGCGCTAGCTGCGCTCGATCGCTTGTACGAGGCCACCGAGCGTTATCGCGAACTCGTCTCGGTGCTCGAGCGTCGTCGCGAGATCTCGTCCGATGGCGAGCTACGTCGCACGCTGATGACGCGCTCGGCCGAGACACTTTGGAAGAAGCTCGAAGCCGTGCCCGAAGCCATCGAGGCCTATCAGGCATTGATCGCCGAGTTCGGTCCGAACGGCGCTTCACTCAGCGCGCTCGAGTCGCTGTTCGGCAACGCCTCGCACTGGGACGAACTCAGTGAGACTCTGGAACGCCACTTGGACGTTGCCGAGAGCGATAGCGAACGGCTCGCTCTGTTCGCCAAGTTGGGCGATTTGAAGCGCGACCACCTGAGCGATGTTTCGGGCGCGCTCGCGGTATACCGGCGTGCCCTGGCGCTCGACACGCGCCACGCGCCCAGCCGCCAAGCGCTGGAGCGCTTGCTGGACGCCGAGGACCCCGCGCAGCGCCGTGAAGCCGCGCAGATCCTGCATCCGATCTACGAATCGGAATCGGACTACGAGCATCTATTGCGCGTGCTCGAAATCGAGGTGCTGACGAGCGATGATCCACTGGAAAAGATCAGCGGTCTCGAAGCAGCCATGCGCACCGCGGAAACCTCGCTGAGCGATCCGAAGCGCGCCTTCGGCTACGCGGAGCGGGCGGTACGCGCGTCGGTCGGTCACAGCCAGCTGGAGCCCTGGTTCGTGCACTTGGAGCGCTTGGCCGCTGCCACGGGCAAGCAAGCCGAGTACGTGAAGCTACTGTGCGACGTCGTCCCCGAGATTTTCGACGGCGACGTGCAGCTCTCGGTCACGCTCAAAATCGCGGATTTGGCTCGGCATCAATTGGCCGACCGCGAGCTTGCGCGTGAATATTACAAGAAGGCCCTCGAGCTGAGAGTCGACGACAAGAAGGCGCTCGGTGCCCTCGAATCACTCTACGAAGAGACCGGTGATGCTCAGAACCTGCTGGAGATTCTAGAGCGCCGCGCCGATGTCGCCGAGTCGGACGAGCAGCGCAAACAGCTGTTGTTCCGCCGTGCACGGCTGCTCTCCGATGTGCTCGACAACAAGAAGCGCGCGATCGAGGTATACGAGAGCATCTTGGAGTTCGGGCTGGACCCGGCCGCCGTCAGCGCCCTCGAAACGCTCTATGCTGCCGTGTCCTCCTGGCCGGAGCTGATCGCCCTTTACGAGCGGCAGCTGCACGAAAAGGTCGGCAATGCTGCCGATCTGCGGGTCAGCATCGCCAAGGTCGCCGCCCAACAACAACGCGATCTCGGGCGCGCGTTCGACGAGCTCGAGACTGCGCTGGCGACCGATCGACAACACGCGGGGGTGATCGGCGAACTCGAACGTATTTTGGCCGAAGCGCCGGAACCCGAGCACCGAGCACGCGCCGCCGCGTTGCTCGAGCCCGTGTATCTGATGCGCAGCGACTTTGGCCGGGTCATGGACGCGATCCGCGCTCGCTTGTCGTACGCGAGCGATCCGGGCGAGCGTCACGACTTACTCTTGCGTCTAGCCAAGCTATACGAAGAGCAGAAGGAGGACTATCGCGCGGCGCTCGACACGATTGCCGAGCTGCTGAAAGACGACCTGTCCGATTCGGTCACCATCTCCGAGCTCGAACGGCTGTCGAAGGTCGCGGGCGCGGAGCGGCGTCTGGCGGATATCTACGCCACCGAACTCGAGAAGGTGACTTCCGACGACCCCTCGACGGTCAGGCTCGCGCGGCGCGCCGGTGAACTCTTCACGACCCTCGGCGATCTGGAGCGGGCGCTGGTTTTCTACCGTCGCGCGTTGGCCTTCGAGCCCGAAAGCAAGGATCTGTTCGCTGCCATCGACGCCATCTTGCTGCGCACGGCCCGGCACGAGGAGCGAGTCGCCTTGTACCGCGAGGCGCTCGATCATCGCTTCGATCCGAAAGAGCGACTTTCGGCGTTGCACACCATGGCCGGCCTGCAGAAGAACGAGCTCGGTCGGCCCGACGATGCGATCGAGACTTATCGCTCCGTGCTCGACGTGGACGATGCCGACACGCGCGCGCTCGACGCATTGACCGAGCTGTACCGCGAGCGCGAGCGCTGGGACGATTTGGCCGACTTGTACCTGCGGCGTGCAGAGGCCGCGGCGACACCCGCGCAAGGTGCCGTGCATCGCTTGGCGTTGGCGCGCTTGTACATCAAACGCGCGGAGACGGACCGCGCCGTCGATCAGCTCGAGGAAATCGTCGGCCAAATTCCGGCCCACCCCGAGGCGATCGCCGAGCTGGAAGCGCTGCGCAAGAGCGAGGACCAACGCCAACGCGTGGTCGACATCTTGCGGCCGATTTACGAATCACTCGACGACTGGCGTCGGCAGATCACCCTCAACGAAGACCGCTTTGCGCTGGCGGAGGGCAGCGAAAAGGTGGCCGTGCTGCGCGAGACCGCAGAGCTCTGGGAGCGCCGCGGGGCGGATCTTTCACGCGCTCGCCGCGCTTACGAGGCGGCATTCATGCTGGACCCCGAGGACACGGACGCTCGGGCGGATTACGAGCGCCTGACCGAAGCCACCTCCGAGTGGGACAAGCTGGCCGAGACTTACGACGCGGTGCTGCGTGAGCACCCCACTCTGAACAGCAAGCGCGAGCTGCTCTCCACGCTGGCCCGTGTTCACAACGAAAAGCGCGACGATCCCCGGCGCGCGCTCGCCGCGTACGCGTTGATCCACGAAAGCGACAACTCCGATCTGGAGCCGCTCGAGAAGATGGAGCAGCTGGCCACGCTGCTCAGCGACTGGCCGACTTTGGTGCGTGTGCTGACCGACAAGGCCGACCTGCTCTTGGACGACGGCGAGCGCGCCAGTGTTTGGCGCCGGGTGGGTGAAGCCAAGCGCGACATGCTCGACGACTCCGAGGGGGCAATCGTCGCCTACGAGCGCGCTCTCGAGCTCGATCCGACCAGCGCGTTCACGGTCGACTGCTTGACCGAGTTGTACGAGAGCAAGCACGACTCGAAGCGGCTCGTGGAGTTGTACGTGCAGCGCGTGGAACTCTCGAGCGAGGACGACGCAGATCTCAAGTACACGCTCTTGATCAGCGCGGCCGCGGTGTACGAGCGGGAGCTCTCCGACCGAGCGCGTGCCATCGAGGTGCTCAGCCAAGCGCTGTCGGTTCGTCCCGGCGATCCAGGCGTACTCGCGACTCTGAATCGGCTTTACCGCATCGAGGCCATGTGGCCAGAGTTGCTGGATAATTTGCGTTTCGAGGCGGGCGCCGCCACCGCTCCCGAGGAGCGCGCGCGTTTGCGCAAGGAAATTGGCTCCATTCTCGCCAGCAAGCTGGAAAGCTTCGACGACGCACTAGAGGCCCAGCGGCTCGCGTTGCAAGACGTGCCGACCGATCTCGAGTCCGTGGCTGCCGTTCGAGGGATTGGCGAGTCGCACGAGGACTTGCGCCAAACGGTGGCCGAGATCCTGGTGCCGGTGCTGCGCAGCACCGAGGGCTGGCAAGAGCTGGTCAACATTCTGGAAATGCGGCTGACGGTCGAGACCGAGCCCTCGCAGCGCATGCAAACGTTGCGCGAGATCGCCGAGGTATTGGAGACGAAGCTCGGCAAGCAGCCCGCCGCGCAAGAGGCGCTGCTGCGAGCCCTGTCCGAGCGCCCGGATGCACCTGAACTGCACGCCGAAATCGAACGTCTGGCGCAAGCTACGGCTGGCTGGGCTCGCTACGCCGATACGCTCGGCGAACGCGCACAATCGATTTTCGATCCGGAAGTGGCTCAGGATTTGTTCGTGCGGCTCGGGCGTGTCGCCGAAGAGCAACTGAAGAACGACCAGCGAGCGGTCGAAGCCTATTGTCGCGCGGTCGAGCAGGCGGGGGACCAGCCGGAGTTGCTCGTGGCCTTGGATCGCCTGTACTCGCGCTTGGACGAGAAAGAAAAAGTCGCCGAAATATTGGAGCGACGGGTCGCCGTCGAAAGCTCGGAAAAGGTGCAGGCCGAGCTGTATTTCCGGCTCGCGCTGCTGCAGATCGAGAGCTTCAAAGAGCCTGCACGGGGCCTGTCCTCCTTGCGCATGGCGCTCGACCGAGCGCAGGACCACGAGGCCGCGGTCGACGAGCTCGAGAAGCTGACGGCTGATCGAGACCTGTTCGAGGAAGCCGCAGAGGTGCTCGAGTCCGTGTACCGCGCGCGCGGTCGCACCGATCGCTTGGCCAAGCTGTACGAGAAGCGCGTTGGCTACGCGGACTCCCCGGAAGAGCGCGTCGACATGCGGCGCAATCTTTCGCGCGTACTCGAGGACGACTGCAAGGATGTCTCGGCGGCGCAACGCGTGCTCGAGCAGGGTCTACTCGAAGCGCCGACGGACGGCGCCTTGCTCGACGAGCTCGAGCGTTTGGCGGGCATCACGGGCGATTGGCAAGGTGCCGCGCGCGCCCTCGGCCAGGCCATCGACCAGCACGGCGATCTGTCGCCCGAGGCGGCAGTTGCTCTGTGTGTTCGGCTCTCGAACTGGCAGAAGGACCGAGTGGGCAGTCCGAGCGCCGCAGAAGCGGCTCTCGAGCGCGCGCTCTCGTTCGAGCCCGACAACGACGACGTGCTGGTGCTGATCGAGGCCTTGCAGCGTGTCCCGGGGCGCGAGCGAGATTTGTGCGCAACGCTCCGTCGGCGCGCCAAGTTACAGCTCGACGAAGAACGACGCGAGGAGCTGTATCGACAGGCGCAAGCGTTGGCGGTCGGCCTGGGCGACACCGCGCTCGCCGAAAGCGTGCTGCGCGAGCTGCTCGCTCAAGACGACGGCAATCTCTGGGCGCTGGCCGAGCTGACGCTCGTCAGTGAAGCGACCGGCAACTATCAGGAAACGTACGAGCTCTTGGTCAAGCGCAGTGAGCTCGGTGCCGACGCCAGCGCCGTCCGCTCTTTGCGCCGAAGGGCCGCCGAGATTGCCCGGGACAAGCTCACGCTGCCGGCCAAGGCCATCGCGCTGTACGAGCAATTGTTCGAGGACGATCCGAACGACAGCGACGCTTCGGGAGCGCTGCGCGTGCTGTATGCGCGGGCCGATCGCTATGACGATCTCGGTCGTCTGCTCGAACGCTTGATCGACATGGCCGAATCACCCTCGGCGCGTAGCGTGCTGCGTATGGAGCTCGCCAAGATGAGCGAGGAGCACTTTCAGGCCTCGGATACGGCCATCGATCTCCTGCGAGCGGTGCTCGAGGACGAACCGGGTCGTGCGGACGCTGTGGTCGCACTCAGCGAGCTATACGAGAAGACCAAGCGCGACGAAGATTTGGCCGATCTGCTCGCCGCTCAAATCAGCGGTGCGCAAGAGCGCGGTGACATCGCAGGTGAGCTCAGCTTCCAAGTGCGTTTGGGTGAGGTGTACGACTCGCGCTTGGGCGACCGCGAACGCGCGATCGAAACTTATCGCGCGGTGCTTGCGCGCGATGCGCGGCACGCGGGCGCGCTCGAAGCGCTCGCTCGTCTGCTCCAGTCCGACAATCGCTTGCCCGAAGCGGCGCAGGTTCTGGACCAGCTGCTCGCGGGCAGCACGGGTGAAGCCGCGGTCCAACGCGCGCTGGAGCTCGCGGCCGTTCAGCAAAAGCTCGGCTCGCCGGAAGAGGCGGCGCTCGCGCTCGAGCGCGGGCTCGTACAAGACGAGCGAAATGTCGAACTTCGCTCGCGCCTGCGCTCGTCTTACGAATCGATGAAGGCCTGGGAAAAGCTGGCTGCGCTGCTCGTGCGCGACGCAGACTTCGCCGAAAGCCCGGACGAGAGCGTGGCGCTGCTGCGCAAAGCCGCGGCGATCCACGCCGAACAGCGCGGCGATCACGGCAGCGCCGCAGATGCCCTCGACCGCGCCAGCAAGTTGCGACCGGACGACCGCGAGCTCCTGCTCGCCCTGTGTGATGAATACAGCGCCTCCGGTCGCGGTAAAGCCGCACAAGACGTCCTTCTCAAGATCGTCGACAGCTACGGCTCCAAGCGACCCAAAGAGCTCGGTGAGATCCATCGGCGGCTGGCCAAGGCCTATCTGGCCGAGGGGGAGAACCAGAAGGCGATGGACGAACTCGACAAGGCCTTCCGCATCGAGCCGGGCAACGTCAGCGTGCTCACCTTGCTGGGCCAGGTCGCCTTCGACATTGGCGACTACAAGAAAGCGCAACAAATGTTTCGCGCGCTGCTGTTGCAAAAGCTGGATGAATCGAGCCCGCTGAAGAAGTCCGAGGTCTTCTTACGCTTGGGCGAGGTCCACGAGAAGGTGGGCGAAGCACCCAAAGCAATCCAGATGTACGAACGAGCCATTCAAACCGATGGCTTGCAAGCGGCGAAGGATCGACTGGCTGCGCTCAAGGGCAAGTAGTCGGAGCGCGGGCCGGCATCGCCATGGCTCGGCTCCGCTCGACTCTGCCCTACGATCCACGCACCGACCGCATCGCCGATGCGGGCTGGTTGGGCGCGGTCGGGCGCTCGACCATTCGCTGGGTCGTTTCCGCCGACCAGCTGTTACATACTCTGAGCGACGCAGTCGCGTCGCTGTGGACGCCGGGCCTCGCCGCGCGTGACACCGTGCGGCGGGTGATCACCACGCAAATCATGTACACGGGCGTGCAGGCGCTATCGCTGGTGAGCGTGATCGCTTTCCTGCTCGGTTCGAGCATCATCATCCAAACCAACTTGATGGGCTCCGCAGATGGCGAGCTGCTCGGTAAGGTGCTGGTCGCCGTCGTGCTGCGCGAGCTTGCTCCGCTGGTCACGGCGATCGTCATCGCTGGGCGCTCCGGCACCGCCATGGCCACCGAGCTGGGCAATATGAAGGTCAACTCCGAGGTGCTCGCGCTCTCTTCGCTCGGCATCGATCCTCCGCGCTTCATCGTGCTGCCCAGGCTCGTGGCGTCGATCGTGAGCGTGCTGGTGCTGATGATTTACTTCAGCGTGGTCGCGATCTTCGGCGCGTTCGCGGTCGCTCAGCTGACCGCTGCGGCCACCTGGGGCAGCCTGTACTCGGGCGTTTCACGCGGCGTGATGCCCTTCGATCTGGGATTGTTTCTGCTCAAAGGGATCGGTCTGGGCGCCATCGTGGGCTGGTTGTGTTGCCACTATGGCTTGCAAGTGAAGAGCTCACCGACGGAGGTTCCACAGCAGGCCAGCCGCGCAGTGGTGATGAGCCTGCTCTGCGGCGTGGTCTACAGCACCTTCGTTACGGCGCTGTTCTACTGGCTCGTCGGACCGCCGATTCACTGACGCCCGCTCGGCATCTGCTTTGTGGCTAGCCGGCGCGCGCGTAGCGCCGCATAATCCGCCGTTGGTGGAGCCTTCGGTCCCAGATCTCGAGTCGCACACGCGGGGCTTGTTACTCGAACGCGCGGCATTCGCTTACAACGATCTCTGGGTGCTCCGGGAAACCGATCTACATGTACCCCGGGGCGGTGGACTGCTGGTCACGGGTCACAATGGGGTGGGCAAGTCGACGTTCTTGTTCCTGTGTGCCGGTCTCGTGCCGGCGACCACGGGGCGAGTGCTCTTGGATGGCCAGGCACCGCACGTCTCGACGCCCAGTGATTTGGTCAGAGGCGGTGTGCGTCGCGGAGTGCTGTTCGACAGCGGTGGCTTGCTCTCGAACTTATCTGCCTTGAACAACGTCACGCTCGCGCTTCGTTACCACGCGGATGTGTTCGGGCTGGAAGAGCAGGAGATCGCACGCCGAGCGCGGGCAGCGCTCAGCGAGCTACGCGTCGCCCAAACGGATTTCCATGCGCTCCCCGCGCACCTTTCGCTGGGAGTGCGAAAACGCGTCAGCCTGGCCCGCGCGCTGGTCTTGGAACCCAACTTCGTATTTTTCGACGATCCCGATGCCGGCTTGGACGCGCCCACGCGCACGCTGGTGTATCGATTACTCGAGCGCTTCCGTGATGACCCGAAGATCACCATGCTCGTGGCCAGCAATAGCCGCCCGCTCATCGAGCGCATGTCGTTGCAAATCGTCGAGCTTTCGCACGGCCACTTGCTGAACAAAGCGGGGAGCCAAAGCCCGAATTCGCACGGGCCCTCGTATTGACCGAGAGCCCGTGCCGAAGGCGCGGCTCACTGGATATTGAGCAGCTCGATATCGAATACCAGCATGCCCGCGGGGGCACCTGGGCGTTGCGGCTTGTCGCCGTAGGCGAGCGAGCCAGGGATCCAGAAGCGAGTCTTCTCTCCCACGACCATCAATTGCACGCCCTCGGTCCAACCTTTGACCACGCCGTTGAGCGGAAAGGTCGCAGGCTCGCCGCGCGCAACCGAGCTGTCGAACATTTTGCCGTCCGTGGTCCAGCCGGAATAGTGAACGGTGACGCGGTCCGTGGCGGTGGGATGTACTTTGCCAGTGCCGGCCTTGAGCACGCGGTAAGCCAAACCGGAGGCCGTCTTCTTGGCCGTGGCCGGAGGCGCTTTCACGTCTTCGGGCGTGGCCGGAGGCTTCACGATGTCGAGCAGTTCAACGTCGAACGTCAGATCGCCGGTTGGCGCGCCGCCCATTTGCGGGCGATCGCCGTAGGCTAGCTTGCCGGGGATCCAGAGCCGAGCTTTCTCGCCAATCACCATCAACTTGAGAGCTTCGGTCCAACCCGGAATGACCTCGTTCACGCCGAACGTGGTGGGCGCGCCACGGGCCACGGAGCTGTCGAACATCTTCCCGTCTTTGGTCCAGCCGGTGTAGTGAACCGAGACGCGATCTCCGTCTTTGGGGTGATCTTTGCCAGTTCCGGCCTTGAGAACTTTCACTTTCAGACCAGTGGCGGTGGTCTTCGCATCGGCGGGAGCCTGTGCGACATCCGCGGGCGCTGGGATCGCATTGGGCTGTGCGGGCGTGGGCGGCGGTTCAGCGGGCGGCGCTTCGGCGCTCTTCGCTGGCTCCGGCGCGGGCGCGGCGCTGGTCACGGCAGCCGCGGTCTGCTTCGGCTCGCTCGCGCTGGATTCCGGCGGCGTCTTGTTGCAGCCGAGCAGGGGGGCGAAAGCCAGGGCAAGCGATGAGCACAGGATGAATGAGGT
>Ga0170475_117343227_pt1 | contig 12701 bp, 12 predicted proteins | sample Soicark_Litter_5_FD_111474 | JGI IMG/M metagenome (GOLD analysis project Ga0170475, IMG submission 111474) | Avena fatua rhizosphere microbial communities from Hopland, California, USA. Combined Assembly of 48 SPs | reverse complement strand
GCGTTGGTGCGACCCCTCATCGGCGCCGCCACAATGGTGGGTGTCATCCTGCTGATCGAATCGTTTCTAGACGGAATTGCATTCATCCACCTGCTGCTTGCCGGCGGAACGGGATTGATCGTCTACATCCTGGCCGTCGTTCCACTGCACAATTTTCGCCGGGTAACCGCGCTGCGGCACCACTTCCGGTAAGTGACAAGGGAGTTCAAATGCGCGACACCAAGTCGTTGGTCTCGATCGGACTACCGGTCCGCAACGGCGCCCACCTAATCGAACGCGTAGTCAAATCCGTGCTGACCCAGGATCACGAGAATCTGGAACTGGTGATCTGCGACAACGCCTCCACAGACGAGACCGAGGAGCTGTGTCGCGGATTCGCTTCGAATGACAACCGAATCGTCTATCACCGCCACCCAATTAATATGGGGCTGCTGAACAACTTCATGAGCGCGATGAGGCTCGCCACGGGCACATACTTCCGCTGGGTGGGCGACGACGACTGGTTGGAGCCGAACTGCGTTTCGCGGGCGCTGGAGGCGTTCGAGACCGACGCTCGGCTGATCCTGGTGACCAGCCAGATCAGTTACGTCGGCCCGGACGGTCTGAGCCAAACCGCTGCATACGACGGCGCCGGGCTCGGCTCGGACGATCCGGTCACCCGTTTCTCCGAGATGCTGAGGCTGCTCAACGAGAGCTACCTTCTGATGGATCCTCTGTACGGCATGTTCCGGCGCGAAGCCGTGATGGGAATCGAGCGGCGACATGCTGCGCGAAGACGAGGTGTTCGCCACCAAGCTCGCGCTCGCCGGGCCGTGGGCGCACGTGCCAGAAATACTGGTGAGGCGCAATTGGGGACATGAGCCTCTGTCGGTCCTCGCGCGCAGGCTCGAAACGCCCTCGTGGCATGCGCGTTTCGCGACCACGTTGCAATGCCGGGAGATGCTTGGCTGGCTCGAGAGGTGTGACCTCGACGATCAGCAGCGGAGCCGGGCCAGGTCGGCGGTTCTCCGGATGTACGTGCGTCGCCAGCGGCGGGTGGCCGTGCGCCGAGGTCGCAAACTGCTGAGCATCGCGCGGGGACTGGTCAGTTGAGTCGTTCGATGATTCGACTGACTGCGTCGACATCGGGACCGAGATTCCAATAGGTGATACCGAACCGATCCCGCCACTCCAGGAGTTGATCGGCGCACTCCGCCGCCGTGCCCTCCAGGACTGCGGGAGAATCCTTCAAGTGGTCCTTCTCGGCCTCGACGAAAGCCGCCCACGATGAACGTGGGCCCTGGCGGTCGGGTGCATCCGTGACGCGGACGTAATGACAGCTGAACTGCAGACGGGGCGCAGGCCGTCCAGCGGCATCGGCGGCTGCGCGCACCCGCCTGATCTTGTCCTGGAGCGAATCGGCCGTCAGGTCGGCGACCACGGACCTGCCGATCCGTCCCTCGCCCATATACGCATGGATACCGACGATGTCAGCCTTCCTTCCGGCCAGCTCGAGCATCCTCGGTCCGCCTGCCCCGACCAGTATCGGTGGATTCGGCCGCTGCGCACATCGCGGCAATGCCGCCAGCTCTTCTACACGATAATGCTTGCCTTCGAAATCGACTGAAGCGCCGTTGAAGTAACGCCGGATGATCTCCAGCGACTCGGTCAACTTCTCGACTCTGTGCCGCCCACTACCGAACACATGCCCAATTGACGTGTAATCGCCTTTATCCCAGCCTATTCCGATGCCCAGTTCGACGCGGCCACCGGACAGCACGTCGATGGTCGCGATGTCCTTGGCCAGCAGCGCGGGATGAAAGAGACCGTTCTGGGCGACGAGGGACAGCACCCGCGTCCGCGTGGTGCTGGCAGCGATGAACGCCATCGCGGCGATCAGGCCGAGTTGCCAGCCTCTGGTGAGGTGGTGGGATACGGAGATGGTATGGAAACCGAGATGTTCCAACCGCTGAACCTCAGTGACGAAACGTCCGCCGTCGAACGACAACGGTGGCATCGGTGCAATGAATCTGAGTGGATCACCCATCCACCGTCAACCCTTCATAGCCGAGCGCAACGTCCTCGGGCATCCGCTCGAGATCAGATGCGCGCAGGAAGTCCCGCAACGATGTTCCCGTGCACTCGGAATCGACATTCGGTGCCTCATTGCGGGTCAACACGTCGTCGATGTTCACGGTCCGGAAGTCGATGCTGAACCTGGTCCGACCCGATGTGTTGGGCACTGTCGAGTGCAGCTGGTTGCCGGAGAACAGCATCACACCACCGCCTTCCGGCACGACCCGGACATGGGGCTCCAGTTGCACCGGCTCCTCGGGCTTCGGTTGGTCGCGCGTGTCGGATGTGATGTGCTGAGCGGCCGTCTGGCGGCTCGTCTGGTTCCATTCATAGTAGTTGTAGCGCCGAGATCCGTTGCGTACCGGATCGCGCCAGTGCTGGGGGTGGAAGGCCATCACGTTCTCGGGTACCACCGGGTAGATCGGCATCCACCAGTTCAACTGGCTGAACGGCGCGGAGTACCAGGTGTCCCGATGCGGATGGAACGCATACGAGATACCTGAGGTCAGATAGCCATCCGATGTCGAGGTGCGCAGGCGAGGCACGTCGAAGTAGGTCCGGTCCGGGTTGCAATGGTAGGAGGACAGTAGTCGCCTGATCAGTTCCTTGGACTCGGGATGATGAATGAACTTCGGCTTCAACTCGGCCAGCAGCCGCGCGTACTCCTCGACCGGCATCTCCGCCTGCGCGGTTTGCGGATCGAGGGTGCCGAACGCCTCGGTGATGAGATCGCGTGCGTGCTGCACGAGAGCAAGGGACTCCGGGGAGGCGCCGTACACCAGCACCTGCCCGTTGTACAGACGCGCGCGTCGCTCGTCATCGGTGGCGGCGGGGTTGAAAAGGATTGTGGTCACTGGGGTACCTGCCTTTCTGGTGTTGTCATGCTCCGGCGATCTTCCACCGACCGTCGAGTTGCGGGTACCGGGCGCTGACCTCGGGTAGCAGATCAGGCAGCGTCAGCAGAACCCGATGCGGGTTCGCCCTGATCAGTTTTTCCGGCGACACGATCGGAATGTTGGTGCCCGGCATGCGTCTGCCCTGCTTCGCAGGTGAGGCGTCGGCGACGGCAGCCAGAAGTTTGGAGGTGAGTCCCGCACGGCTGAAGAGGGCCACCGCACGCGATGCCGCGCCGTAGCCGAAGATTCTGCGTCCGGCGTCCGCCTCTTCTTCCAGCCAGATTCGCAACGAGTCGATGTGCCAGTCCGCGGTGCTCTGCAGGCTACCGACCACGACCGGACTGGTGATACCCATCGCGTTCTCCGTGTCGAGGATGCTCAGCACAGACTCGTCAGGATCTGCCTCGCCGTGCACGGCGGCGATCAAGACCGTTCCCCCGTACAGGTCGAATTCCCATGCCGTGACAACGCTGAGTCCCACCTCGCCGAGCAGGCGCATCAGTGTTGTCATCGAGTAGTACGCGAAATGCCCGTGCCGCAGCGCATTCCATTGCCCGTCTTCGACGATGGTGACGATCGAGTGATATTGGAGAAGCAGCACCCCATCGGGGTGCACGACATCCGCACGCCGGGCGAAGGCCTCGCGCTGGTCGGGTTCGTGCATGATGCCGAAGCAGTCCAGCACCACATCCGCTCCCGATTCCACCGTGCTGTACCCACGCTCCGTCAGCAGCGGAAGCCAGCTGCCGCCGTGCGGGCTGCCGAATTCCAGCACTGTGTTCCCTCGTAGATAGCCGTCCGCGTCGACGCGTGCGACGGCATCCTCCGCCTGATCCTTGAGCGCCTGGGGTTCCACACCGCGGGGCTCGTCGGCGACGGTCTGGTCGTCGGCGAGCTGCGCCAATCCGCAGTCGCCGCACAGATCCATCGCCAGCTCGTGCGACTCGTCCTGGCGCTTCGATTCTGACGCGAGCGGGAAGTAATCAGCCGCCGGCACCTTTCCGAGATCAAGGACCCGGCTCAGATTTGTTTTCGCGCATCCGCGGCACACACTCATGACACCATTTCCATGTGGATGTTGAAGAGACTGATCTTGCCGACGTCGTGGTACTGGTGCCTCAGCCGTTCAGGGACGATCGTGGCCTGTTCACCCGGACTTTCGATGCAGACGTCTTCGATGCTCACCTCGGCGTCCCGGGGGCCGCCGCCTCGTTCGTCCAGGACTCGCAGTCCCGGTCGGCGAAGGGAGTGATCCGGGGTATGCACGGCCGTTCGGGACGCGGTGAGGCCAAACTGGTCCGCTGCGCCAACGGTGCGGTGCACGACGTACTGATCGACATCCGAAGAAAATCGCCAACCTTCGGTCGGCGGCAGGCTTTTCTCCTCGATGACAGCGATTTCCGTCATCTTTACGTACCGCCCGGCTTTCTGCATGGGTTCCAATCGCTGACCACTACTGCCGACGTGTGCTACCGCATCGATCGGCCGCACGACCCGTCCGAGGACCTCGGGGTGGCATACCACGATCCGGACCTGGCGATCAGCTGGCCGCTGCCGGTTTCGACGGTCTCCGAGCGTGACGCCAACGCCGGAAGCTGGGCCGAATTGCTCAAGCATCTGTCGTGATTCGTCGCATGGATTCATCGAGCACGCCACTGTCGCGGAGAGCTTCCAGATGAGGAAGGCGGGTGAACTTCTTCGCGAAGTCCCGTTCGGTCAACCCCGCCGAGATGTATTCCTTGTAGAGTTCGGCGGCGCCTTCGGGCACCGTCCACGCCGCCTCGTATCCCAGCGCCTGACGGATTGCGGAGAAATCCACCCGATAGGAACGGGGATCGGCGCCCGTCTCACCGGTGATCAGTAAGTCGGCCCCCGGAACCACGTCAACCACGGATTGCGCGATCTCGGCGACAGTCAGATTGTTGAGCTCGCTTCCCACGTTGTAAGCCCGGCAATGGATCTTGGTGATCGGCGCGTCCAGTGCGATGCGGAACGCGAGAGCGATGTCCTGCGCGTGCACCAGTGGACGCCACGGGGTGCCGTCCGAGAGGACTCGTACATCGCCCGTAAGGACCGCGTGCCCGACCAGATTGTTCAGCACGATGTCAGCGCGAAGCCGCGGCGAGAATCCGAATGCAGTGGCGTTGCGCAGGAACACCGGCGAGAAGGAGTCGTCGGCGATCGCGGCGACGTCTGCTTCGACCCTGACCTTGCTCTCCGCATAGGGGGTCAGTGGTCGCAATGGGGCATTTTCGGTGACCAGATCTCCCCCTGCGGCTCCGTACACCGAGCAGGTGGAGGCATAGAGAAACCTGCGCACTCCGGCAGCCTTCGCCAACCTGGCAAGCCGGACCGAGGCGTGATGGTTGATGTCGTAGGTGATCTGCGGCGCCAACGCACCCAGTGGATCGTTGGACAGGGCCGCCAGATGAATGACCGCGTCGAAGCCCTCGAGCTGCTTGACGGTGACGTCCCTCAGGTCCACCCGCATCCCCGGCGGATCATTGGGGATTGCGCCTAGTATGCAGTCGGCGAAAAAGCCGGCGTCCAAACCGGTTACGTCGTGGCCGGCTTCCTGGAGGATCGGCACCATGACGGTGCCCAGGTAACCCTGATGACCTGTAACGAGTACTCGCATGTCAATTCCTCCCGCGCCCCTCAGCGCCGCTCGAATGTGATGGTTGCCTTCTCGAAGACGAATGCTTCGGCATGGCGGCTGCGGCATTGGACGCCGCGGAGTCTGGAGAGCCCGAGAAATGCTTGCTCATCGAACCAGTCATGGTTCGTCTGCGATGGGTAATGCTTGAGCAACAGCCGCGCCTTCTCTTCGGCCACGCCGATCTCGAGTGGATGGAAGATGGTGGTTCGCGGTGTGTCGGTTTCCCACTTGAGGATCTCGTAGCCGAGCACGAGATGATCACGGAACTCTGTCGGTAGGAGTTCCGCGAGCAGCCGATGATCCTGATGTGCGTCGTCGCGTTGTGGACCGAATACGATCTCGGGGTTGCAAGTCCGTCGAAAATCGCTCAGCTGCGCTTTGATTCGTTCCCAGTGCGCCGGCGCGCGACCGTCTGGAATGTCGAGGATCTTCATCTCCACTTCTGCACCCGGGCAGAACGCGGCCAAGGCCGAGATCTCCTCGGCCTCGCGTTCAGTGCCCCCGCCGGAGAGCACCAGCCCGCGGATCCGCAGCCCGGGGTGGCTCTTGGAAAGGCTCATCAAGGTGCCACCCATCCCGATCGCGATGTCGTCACAATGCGCTCCGACGACAGCGATCTCGGTATGTGCGTCAACGGAGATCGAGATCATGGCGCCCCGGCGGTGGCGTATGCAGCAGACTCCTCTTGATCCCAGAGCGCCCACGGCCTCTCGCCGCTGTGGTACTTGGCATCGAGTTCAGCCCGTTCCTTGAAGGTATCTGCCGGCTTCCAGAAGCCTTCGTATCTGTAGCCGAACAGCCGGCCCTGCCCCGCGAGCGTGCCGCAGACGTCGGCGACGAGGTCCCCACCCGGAGGCAGCAAGTCGAAGATCTCCTGGGAGAGTACGAAGAATCCGCCGTTCTCCCAGATGGGCAGGTCGCTGACCGGGGTGATGTCCTTCACCTCCCCTGTCTCGCTGACCTCGACACAGTGGAACGACTGTTGCGGCGGCACGATCATCATCGACGCGGCCGCGCCGGACCGGTGGAATTCCTCGATCATGTGGTCAAGCGGCGCGTTCGTCAGGACGTCGGCGTAATTCGCGAGGAAGTAGTTATCGCCGTCGAGGTGGGGCCGTACCCGACGAAGCCGCTCGCCGATTGCCGACTCGAGACCGGTGTCGACGAAAGTGATCGACCAGTCACTGATGTCGGAGTGCATCAGCTCGACTCGACCTCCACGCATCACGAAATCGTTCGACACGGATTCCTGATAGGTCAGGAAGTAGTTCTTGATGTGCGACGCTCCGTAGCCGAGGCACAAGACGAACTCCTTGTGACCGAAGTGGGCGTAATAGCGCATCACGTGCCAGATCAGCGGTCGGGGACCGACCATCTGCATCGGCTTCGGCACGGAATCCTCTGCGCTGTTCCGCATTCGCATGCCGTAACCACCGCAGAACAGAACAACTTTCATGGTGTTTGCCTCCTCTGGCCCTCGGAGTTTCCGAAGGCGGCAGTGTGTAGCTCCGGTAGCGGGAACACGAGCTGTCCCCCCCATTCGGTGATGTATTCGAGCTGCTCGGTCAACTCGATCTCGAGATTCCACGGCAGGACCAGCACGACGTCCGGGCGGTCTTTCTCGATCTGGGCCGGATCGTGGATGGGAATGCGTGTGCCCGGGGTGAAGCGACCGTGTTTGTACGGATTGCGGTCCACCGTGTACTCGAGCAGGTCGCTGCGGATGCCGCAGTAGTTGAGCAGTGTGTTCCCCTTACCCGGGGCCCCATACCCGACCACCCGCTTACCCTCGGCGCGGCACTGGAGAAGGAACCGCAACAGCTCATGGCGGACGGCCTCGGTCCGCGGGCGCAACTGCAGGTAGCCGTCCACCCCATGCAGACCCGCTTGCTCCTCGATCCGAAGGACCTCCGCGACTCGCTCGGTCGGTGCTCCCGCACTCTCCTCGGGCCGCGCCCACAGCCGGATCGAGCCGCCATGCGTCGGAACCATCTCGACGTCGACGACCGCCAGACCCGCCGTCGCGAGAGCGCCCATCGCGGATAACACCGTGTAGTACTGGAAATGCTCGTGATAGATGGTGTCGAATTGGGCGCGCGTGACGAGGTTCAAAGCGTGATGTACCTCGATGCTCAACCAACCGTCTCGGGCCAGCAGTCCCCGCAGGGATCGGGTGAAACCAAGTAGGTCGGGGATGTGCGCGTAGACGTTGTTGGCCACCACGAGGTCGGCCGGACCGTTCTGGGCTCGCACCGTAAGCGCGGTTTGCTCGTCCAGGAAGGCTGTTTGCGTGGGCACCCCCCGGGTGCGAGCCGCGGCTCCCACGTTGACCGACGGTTCGATGCCCAGACAAGGTATGCCCGCGGCGACCACGTGCTGAAGCAGGTAGCCGTCGTTGCTGGCGACCTCCACAACAAATGAGTCGGGGCCGAGACCGAGCCGATCCACGGCATCGTCGACGTACCGCTTCGCATGATGCACCCAACTGTCGCTGTACGACGAGAAGTAGGCGTACTCCGCGAACGTGTCCTCGGGCGTGATCAACGCTGGTATCTGCAGCAGTAGGCAGTCTTCACAGAGCCGGAGGTGTAGCGGATACGTGGCTTCCGGCAGATCCAGCTCATCGGCGGTGAGGAACGTCTCGCACGGTGGCGTCGCGCCCAGATCGAGGACGCTCATCAGACGATTCGAATCACAGAGTCGGCAACGCAACTGGATCCTCGATTCCTTGGTGTGACAAGGTGATTGGCGCTTTCTTCAGTTCGCGCCTCCTGATCTGACTCTCTGGCAGCCCACGAGATGGCCGGCCCAGCGCTCGGTATGCCCAACCAGCTGCGCACCACGCCGCGGCATCCAGACAGTTGCGTCCGTCGATCACCGAGGCGGATCGGACGATGCTCCTGAGTGCGACGGGATCGATCGAACGGAACTCCGCCCATTCGGTCAAGACCAGCACCGCATCGGCGCCCTCGCATGCCTCGATTGCCGACGTCGCATAGTTCAGCGTGGGAAACAGCGCGCGCGAATTGTCCATCGCCTGGGGGTCGAAGACGTTGACAGTCGCACCCTGCAGCTGGATCTGGCCTGCGACATTCAGTGCGGGGGAATCCCGCACGTCGTCCGAGTCGGGTTTGAACGCGGTGCCCAACACCGCGACTCTCGCACCGATGAATTCGCCTCCACACGCCTCGCGTGCGATCTCGACGGTCCGTGTTCGCCGTCGCATGTTGATGCTGTCGACCTCACGGAGAAAAGTCAGCGCCTGATTGGCTCCGAGTTCGCCCGCCCGGGCCATGAAGGCCCGGATGTCTTTGGGCAGACACCCGCCACCGAAGCCGATCCCGGCGTTGAGGAAGCGGCGCCCGATTCGCCCGTCGTGCCCGATCGCATCGGCGAGAACCGTCACGTCCGCACCAACTGCTTCACACACCTCGGCTATGGCATTGATGAACGAAATCTTCGTTGCCAGAAATGCGTTGGCCGACACCTTCACCAACTCTGCGGTTGCCAGATCGGTCACGATGAGCGGAATACCAGCACCCAGCAGGTCGGTGTAGATCTCCCGCGCAAGCCTTTCGGCCCGCCCGGACCCGGCTTCATCGACGCCCAGAACCAGGCGGTCAGGGTGCAGGGTGTCCTGCACCGCGAAGCCCTCACGCAAGAATTCCGGATTCCACGCCACCTCTACGGCATCGCCGGCAGGCGAGAGCTCGCGGGCAAGCTCGCCGAGCCTCGCGGCCGTCCCCACCGGTACCGTCGACTTGCCGTAGATCACCGACGGCTTGTTCAGCAAGGGCGCCAGTGTGGCGATGACCGCGTCGACATGGGCCAGATCGGCGCCGTATTCACCCTTCTTCTGCGGCGTGGCGACAGCCACGAAAAAGACGTCGGCGAACGCCGCGGCCTCTTCGTATGAAGACGAAAAGCGGAGGGTCCCATTGCTTGTTGCCCGCCTCAGGTACTCGGCGAGTCCCGGTTCGTAGAACGGAACCTCGCCCGCCGCGAGCTTTGCCAGCTTGGCGGGATCGATGTCGACCCCGAGGACTTCATGGCCCAGTTCGGCCATGCATGCCGCGTGCGTGGCGCCGAGATAACCTGTTCCGAGGACAACCATCTTCATTCGTCAGACCCCGTTCTCAGTAGGCGCCCGCGCGGCCGAAAACGGCCCGCAGCGTCTTGGCAACGATCAACAGGTCTCCGATCATCGACCAGTTGTCGACATAAGCGAGATCCAGCCGAACGGCCTCATTCCACGAGAGATCGGCTCGCCCACTGACCTGCCACAGACCGGTGATGCCCGGCTTGACAAGCAGCTTTCGCAATACGTCACAGTCGTAGGCCTCGACCTCGCGCCGCAAAGGCGGACGGGGGCCTACGACACTCATCTCATGCCGAAGCACATTGATGAACTGGGGCAGCTCGTCGATGCTGAACCGCCGCAGGATGCGCCCGATCGGGGTTATCCGTGGGTCGTTTGCGATCTTGAAATGCGGCCCCTCGAATTCGTTCTGCGCCAATAATTTAGCCAACTGCTTGTCGGCATCCTTGACCATGGTGCGGAACTTCAGCATCGCAAACGGCTTGCCGTCGATCCCGATGCGTTCACTGGCGTAGAACACGGGCCCTCGGCTGGTGAGCTTGACCGCGATCGCCGTGGCGAGCAGGATCGGCAAGGTCCCGACCAGGGCCGCCAATGCGAAGCAGAAGTCGAAGGCGCGCTTTTCGAAGCGTTTGGCGCCGAGGTACTGCGGCTTCTCGATGTGCAGCAGCGGCAGGCCGGCGATGGGCCGCATCACCAGGCGAGAGAGCGCGACATCCATGACGCCTGTCGACACGACGAGGTCGACGCCCATGGTCTCGAGATCCCAAATCAGTCTGCGGATTCCCCGAACACCGAAGTGTTCCGTTCCGGCGATCGCGACGGTGTCGGCACCGCAGGTTCGGATTGCCTCCAATGCGTGCGTCTCATCTCCGACTACCGGGATCATCCGGCCGTTGACGGTGATTTGTTCGCCCCGGGGCGGGCCATAACCAGGGATTGCCACGCCGGTGACCTGAAATCCATCCATTGAATTGCGGCTCAGCTCGGTGGCGAGAAGTTCCACCGCATCACGTTCGCCGATGGCCAACACGGCGGTCAGATAGTCGCCCTGCCCGCGCCGGCGAGCGACATAGCCGCGCCAGAAAGACCTCGTCAGAACCAAACCGATGGTTCCGGCAGGAAGCGCCACGGCGAGATAGCCGCGTGCGATATCTAGTTTGAGGAGCAAGGTGACAATTGCGATCGCGCCGAAAGTCCAGAATGAAGCGGCAACCACGCGGCGAAATTCCTCGATCCCGGTTCCGATCAACCTCGGAGAACGGCTGTGGAATCCAGCGAGGGCAGACAGCCAGACGATGGCAAACAGTACCGAGAAGGCCGGCACGTAGTACTTGACGTATCCGGGCGGCGACATCGTCCCGAACCGCGCGTACTGCGCCAGCACCCCCGCTGCCGCTACCACCAGAGTGTCGGTCAGCTGCAGTTTGGTGATGTATCGGCGCTGCCACCGGGTGCGTTCGAAAACCTGGCTGGGAAGAAGGCGCGAAACAGTCAGCGGGGCAGTCCCGTTGGAGCCGCGATAATCGAACACTGGCGCGATCTGCTCACCGACGGCGTCTGGTTTGCCCGACCCGTTGGGCGGTCGGTCGTCGACCCGCCTGGTGTCGATATCCGTCTGTGTCATCGCCGCACCTCAGCTGTGACACTGGGTGCGGATACGCGGCTATCTACCGACGATCGAGGTGACATTACCGTGTTCTCCAATCCTGGTTAGAGTCGAGGCGTGGTTTGATGCCGAGGAGCTGCGAAAGCTGACGCGGCGCAGAGGAATAGCGCTGTGCATCTTGGCCAGGCAACAGTTGAGGTATCCGACTATGCGATCGGCGGTCGACGGGCGCCGAAAAACGGACCACTCGACAAGTCGTTGGCGAAGGCGACCCCGCTCGGTCAGGGCACCGGGACTGTCCTTGCTTTCGTGGACCGTCGAGACAGGTTCAGGCAGATAAAAGAAGTCGCCGAACCGAAGTAGCCGGATCCACAGATCAAGCTCCGGCGACGTCGCGAAATCCTCTGTGAATGCGCCACAGCGCCTGAAATCCGTACGTCGAAACATCGTCGCGGTCAAGGGACCGATCGGATTGTCACCACGGCGGACGATCGTCTTGACCACGCGCCGCGCGGAGTAGCGGCCGACACTGCGCGCAAAAGGTCGGCGACGCGCCACAACTCGGCCGGCATCGTCGGTGTACTCCATTCCGCTGGAGACAAGCGCGACCCCGTGATTCGACTCGAGCACCTTGACCTGCTCAGCGATGACGTCGGGGTGAAGGGTGGCATCAGGGCTCAGTAGTTTGACAAACCTTCCTCGACTGTGCCGAACCGCGAGGTTGAAACTCTCACACGGGGAGAGCACAGCATCCGTCCTGATGATGCGCAGACGCTCGTCTGCCGGCCGAGCGAGCATGGCGCGCTTGATATACAACGTTGCGTTGCCGACGACGACGATCTCCAGGTCCTGGAACCGTTGCCCGAGGATGCTGTCGATCATCGCCTGCATCCGGCGCGACGGCCGGTTGGCGACGATGCAGACCGAGACCGTCGGCCGCCGCACGGAACGCTTTCCGCTCGGCGTGGCGGTCGGTCGACGGTATGCCTCGGCGATGTCCGACCAGCTTCGGACGGCGCTGGTTACTGGAAGTTCGAGCAGCGTGCCCATGTCAGTCACCGAGCCGCGTCGAATGAACTTCGGGGTTCGCCAGGAACCCCGCCGCACGGCTCGCAACGGCAACAAACCGGGGCAGGGTCGGAGCTAAGTCGATGCGCGTTGCCCCCGAAAGCGAGAGTCATGGCGTACTTCCGATCCGCTAAGTAGTTGCAGTGATTGAGCACTGCGAACTGATCCGTCTTGTCTCGGACCGGCTCCTCCGGCCCCCCGTTGTGCGTTTTCGTCCAGTTCGATGGCATCCGACCGCCGAGCGCGCCCTGTCGCCGGGCTGCACGTTTGGCAACACATCGCCTCGTTTGCTGTTCTCCCCAACCGAAGCGTCAT
>Ga0170475_109664419_pt1 | contig 12704 bp, 12 predicted proteins | sample Soicark_Litter_5_FD_111474 | JGI IMG/M metagenome (GOLD analysis project Ga0170475, IMG submission 111474) | Avena fatua rhizosphere microbial communities from Hopland, California, USA. Combined Assembly of 48 SPs | reverse complement strand
GTGATTTGCGGCCGAGAGCGATCGACGCTTTACGCGGCCCGCCCAGCCAGTACAATCCGCCGCGTTCACGCCGTGAACACACCCACATGCGCCATGCCCAACGAAGACATCGACCTCCATTTGCTGCGAGAGATCGCCCAGCAGCCGGCCAGCAGCCAGCGCGGGCTGGCGCAGCGCCTGGGTATCAGCCTCGGGCGGGTCAATTTCTGCCTGAAGGCGCTGAGCGACAAGGGACTCGTCAAGGCGAGCAACTTCAAGCGGTCTGACAACAAGTGGGCGTACGTCTATGTACTCACGCCCAAGGGCGTCGACGAAAAGCTGCGACTGACGGTCAACTTCCTGCAGCGCAAGGTGGCCGAATACGACCGCCTCCAGACCGAGCTGGAAGAGTTGCGGCGCGAAGTCCGCGAAGCATCTGTCGAGCACTGACAACAAAGAAACGAGGGGACCATGCTTCTCATTACCGGCGCCGCCGGATTCATCGGCGGCAACTTCATTCACCACTGGTTCAGCAAGAACAGCGAACCGGTGGTCGTGCTGGACAAGCTCACCTATGCAGGCAACGCAGCGACGATCGCGCCGTTGCTGCAATCGGGACTTTGCAAGCTGGTTCAGGGCGATATCGGTGACCGGGCCCTGGTCCGCGAGCTGCTCGCCAAGCATTCACCACGCGCCGTGCTCCATTTCGCGGCCGAAAGCCACGTCGATCGTTCGATCCACGGGCCTGGCGAATTCATCCAGACGAACGTCGTGGGCACCTTCGGCTTGCTCGAAGAAGTGCGCGCGTTCTGGGGTCAGATGCCCGCGGACCAACGCGACGCCTTCCGCTTCCTTCACGTGTCGACCGACGAAGTCTATGGATCGCTGAGCGACTCGGACCCCGCTTTCAGCGAAACCACGCCCTACGCGCCAAACAGCCCGTACTCGGCGACGAAGGCAGCCAGCGACCACCTCGTGCGGGCCTACCACCACACCTATGGCCTGCCGACGCTCACGACCAACTGCAGCAACAACTACGGCCCATTCCACTTTCCCGAGAAACTCATCCCGCTGATGATTCTCAACGCGCTTGATGGAAAGCCGCTGCCGGTATACGGCGACGGCCTCAACATCCGCGACTGGCTCTACGTTCGAGACCATTGTGAAGCCATTGCGCAAGTGCTTGCGAAGGGCCGCGTGGGCGAGGTCTACAACGTCGGCGGCAAGAACGAGATCCGCAACATCGACGTGGTGACGACCATTTGCCGCAAGCTGGATGCCCTGCGCCCTCGATCGAGCGGCAAGTACGAAGAGCTCATCACCTATGTGAAGGATCGCCCTGGCCACGACCGCCGGTACGCGATCGACCCGACGAAGATCGAACGCGACATCGGCTGGCAGCCGGCGGAGAGCTTCGCGACGGGCATCGAGAAGACAGTGCGCTGGTACCTCGAGAACGACGAATGGGTGCAGGGCGTGCGCTCGGGCAGCTATCGGCAGTGGATCGAGAAGCAATACGGGGCCGCTCAGTGAAGGTGCTGCTTTTCGGCAAGACGGGCCAGGTGGGCTGGGAGCTGCAGCGCTCGCTGCAGACCCTCGGCGAACTCGTGGCCGTCAACCACGACAGCACCGAACTTGCTGGAGACTTCAGCAGACCGGAGGCCGTGGCTGAAACGGTGCGTCGACTGCGGCCGGAAATCATCGTCAATGCCGCGGCGCACACAGCCGTGGACAAGGCCGAGAGCGAGCCGGAACTGGCCCGATTGCTGAACGCTGAGGCGCCTGGCGCGATTGCCCGTGAGGCCGCGGCTTGCGGTGCATGGCTGATGCACTACAGCACCGACTACGTCTTCGACGGCAGCGGGACGACGCCGTGGACCGAGGACTCGCCAACCGGCCCCCTGAGCGTATATGGCCGCACGAAGCTGGAAGGCGAAGAAGCGATCCGCGCGAGCGGTTGCAAGCACCTGATCTTCCGCACGAGCTGGGTGTATGCCGCGCGGGGCGGCAACTTCGCCAAGACGATGCTGCGCCTCGCACAGGAGCGCGAGCGACTCACGGTCATCGACGACCAGGTCGGCGCGCCCACCGGAGCGGACCTGCTGGCCGACCTTACCGTGCATGCATTGCGCATGGCGCAGCGAGACCCGGGCCTGGCCGGGACGTACCACGCCGCACCCGCGGGCGCGACGACGTGGCACGGCTACGCAAGCTTCGTCATCCGCCTTGCGCGCGAGATGGGTGTGAGCATCAAGGTGGAACCGGCTTCAATTGCGCCGGTGCCGACGAGTGCATTTCCGACGCCGGCTCACCGGCCGTCGAACTCACGCCTTGACACCACCCGCTTGCGGCGTGCGTTCGGCGTCGAAATGCCGCAGTGGCAGACCGGCGTCTCCCGCATGCTGGCCGAAGTGCTCGGCCGCTGAGTTTCAACATACGACTACAAGAGGGGACGCAATGGCGCGCAAAGGAATCATTCTGGCAGGAGGCTCGGGCACTCGATTGCATCCGGCTACGCTTGCGGTAAGCAAGCAGTTGCTGCCCGTATACGACAAACCAATGATTTACTACCCGCTGTCGACGCTGATGCTCGCCGGCGTCCGCGACATCCTCGTCATCAGCACTCCGCAGGACACTCCGCGGTTCGAGGCCCTCCTCGGCGACGGCAGCAAGTGGGGTATCAATTTGAACTACTGCGTCCAGCCAAGCCCTGATGGATTGGCACAAGCTTTCATTCTAGGGCGCCAATTCGTGGACGGCGCCCCGAGTACTCTGGTGCTCGGCGACAACATTTTTTACGGGCATGATTTTCATCATTTGCTTAGTTGCGCATCGGACCGAGAAGTTGGTGCGACCGTATTTGCATATCACGTGAACGACCCGGAACGCTATGGGGTGGTCGAGTTTGGAGAAGATCGTCGTGCTCTCAGCATCGAAGAGAAGCCTGTTCGTCCCAGGAGCAACTACGCCGTTACTGGTCTGTATTTCTACGATGGGGATGCATGCAATATCGCCAAAGAAATTCGCCCGTCAGCGCGGGGAGAACTTGAAATTACAGATTTGAACGCGCACTATCTTCGAGAGAAGCGGTTGACTGTCGAGATCATGGGGCGCGGCTACGCTTGGCTGGACACAGGGACACACGATAGTTTGCTCGAAGCCGGGCAATTCATTGCAACCTTGGAGCGGCGTCAAGGGCTAAAGGTCGCTTGTCCCGAGGAAATTTCGTACAGAGCCGGTTGGATCACGGGCGAAGCGCTCGAGGCGATGGCCCGCCCCATGATGAAAAACGGCTACGGTCAATATCTCATGCAATTGATTGAAACGCAGGTGTTCTGATGCGCATTACAACCACAGAGATCGATGGGGTCCTATTGCTTGAACCGAAGATTTTCGGCGACGAACGCGGCTTCTTTCTAGAAAGTTTCAATCAGCGCGCTTTTGACGAATTGGTCGGAGAGAGTCACACCTTTGTGCAAGACAACCACTCGCGCTCTGCGAAAGGCGTCTTGCGAGGACTCCACTTTCAAACAGGCGCAAGTGCACAAGGCAAGCTCGTGCGCGTGATCAGTGGAAGCGTGTTCGATGTAGCCGTCGATGTGCGGGCGGGCAGTCGCACCTTCGGTCAATGGGTCGGCTTTGAACTGTCGGGAGAGAATCATCGGCAGTTGTGGCTGCCCCCTGGCATGGCACACGGCTTTCTGGTCAACACCTCGACTGCAGACTTCCTCTACAAAACGACGCAGTATTACGATCCCGCCGCCGAACGCTCGATCCGATGGGACGACCCGAGAATCGGAATTCAGTGGCCGCTGACCGGTGCAGAGCCGTCCTTGTCTGCAAAGGATGCAGCGGCACGTTCCTTTGATGAAGTCGTTCTAACGTGAAGTCTTCGAAGGTCATCCCGTCCACTCGGCAGACAACCTTGGTCGACTAGCATGACGGCACTTGTTCATCCGACAGCCTCTATTGGCGCGGACACATTGTTGGGAGCCTGGACCTGCATCGGCGAAGCGGTCGTGATCGGGGATCGCTGCAGCATTGGCAACAGTTGTGACATCGGGGCTGGCGTCAATGTGGGGAGCGGCGTCCAGATTGGGAGCGGCGTCGTCATCCTTGATGGTCAGGCCGACCTGGTAGCCACCTCCGTTGGCGATGGGACTTGGATTGGAGCCAATGCCACCATCCATGCCGGACTACGTCTCGAAGCTGGCTGCTTTGTAAAGCCTGGCGCCACCGTGACCCGCTCCGTACCTGCCGCCGCGATTGTGGAAGGTAACCCTGCATCCATCATCGGGTATGTGAACACGCTTGCCGGTCCCTTGAACGCCATCCGACCGGCACAGCGGCTTGCCGATCAATTGGTGCAAGCCACTTCGGTAGGCGGGGTGAAGGTGTATCAAGCTCCGATCATCGCCGACTTGCGGGGAAATCTGACCGTCGGCGAGTTCGAAAGCTGGATACCTTTTGCACCGCTTCGCTATTTCATGGTCTTCGATGTCCCCAGCAAGGAGATCCGAGGAGAGCATGCACATCGCGAATGCCACCAGTTCCTTATCTGCGTTCGCGGATCATGCTCGGTCATGTTCGACGATGGCTCACGGCGAGAAGAAATCACACTGGACTCACCTCATCGCGGGCTGCACCTGCCGCCAATGACCTGGGGCGTGCAATACAAATACTCGCAGGATGCGTTGCTCCTAGTATTCGCCTCGCACCACTACGATGCGGCTGACTATGTTCGCGATTACGAAGAATTCAAGCGCTTGCTCAGCCATGTCTGATGACGTTCGGATTCGCAAGGTCCCAAGCCTCATGGGCCGCACACTGCGACTTCGCAACGCGGACGAAGGCGACGCCAGCTTCATCCTTGCACTTCGTACGAACGAACGCAAGGCGGCACACCTGTCGACAACGGCACCATCGCTCGAACGACAAATCGAATGGCTACGCCAGTACGCAACATCGTCGAATCAAGCGTATTTCATCATCGAGAACTCGGAGCGCATGTCGCTTGGAACCGTCCGACTCTACGACGCGCAAGGCAACAGCTTCTGTTGGGGCAGTTGGATACTTATGGACGGGGCGCCCGCTCAAGCAGCGATCGAATCGGCCTTGATGGTGTACGTGTACGCGCTCGATCATCTCGGTTTTGAACGATCGCACTTTCAAGTTCGAAAGAGGAATGAACGCGTGTGGGCCTTTCACGAGCGCTTCGGCGCCCAGCGCGTCGGCGAGGATGAAAACGAGTACGAATACGTCATCTCGAACGAATCGATTCGCTCGTCTCTGGAGCGCTACAGTCGATACTTGCCGCAAATGACTGTCACCGGACCCCTTACATGATTCCGTTCCTCGACCTTAAGCAACTCAATCTGCGGCATGCCACCGATCTATCGAACGCCTTCCAACGGGTTCTCAACAGTGGTTGGTACATCCTTGGGCAGGAAGTAAGTTCATTCGAAGAAGAGTTCGCAAGGTATTGTGGCGCGGCGCAGTGCGTCGGCGTAGCAAACGGCCTGGATGCCCTCGTACTGGCACTCCAGGCTGTCGGAGTACAGCCTGGGGATGAAGTCATCGTGCCCTCGAATACATATATCGCCACTTGGCTTGCAGTGAGCCTGGTCGGTGGCACCCCGGTTCCGGCTGAGCCGGATCCGCTCACCTACAACATTGATCCCAACAGGCTACAAGAGGTGCTCACACAGCGCACGAAGGCCATCATTCCGGTCCATCTGTACGGGCAGCCGGCGGACCTTGACCCGATCGTCCGCTTCGCCAAAACAAACGGGCTCCGTGTTGTCGAGGATGCGGCACAGTCTCATGGCGCGACATACCAAGGCCAACGAGTCGGCGTGCATGGCGACGCCGTGGCCTGGAGCTTCTACCCGGGAAAGAATCTCGGCGCCCTCGGCGACGCCGGGGCAGTCACCACCAATGATAGGGAGGTGGCCGATCGCATACGGGTGCTGCGCAACTATGGATCCAGGGTCAAGTATCACAACGACGTCTTGGGACACAACTCACGCCTTGATGAACTGCAGGCTGCTCTACTTCGAATCAAGTTGGCTGGTCTGGAGGCAGAGAATGCTCGCAGACAGGAAATCGCGTCTCGCTATTGCGCCGGTATTTCGACAAGGCACGGCATTCAACTTCCAGTCGAGGCATCCTATGGCCGCTCCGTCTGGCACTTGTTCGTGATCGAGCATCCGCAGCGTGACCTGTTGGCGCAGCGCTTGAGCGCTCTTGGCGTGTCGACGATGATCCACTACCCGGTGCCGCCGCATCTCCAGCCTGCCTATGCCTTTCTCGGGATCGATCGCGGAAGGCTGCCCATCTCAGAGCGAATTCACGAGCGCGTACTGAGTCTTCCCATGGGACCGACCCAGACGGACGAACAGACGGAACAAGTGGTCAGCGCCGTTAACGCGGCGGCTAAAGATCTTGCCGAGGGTCGATGAGCCTCGCTCGGACCAGCCTTCTCAACGGCATGTCGGTCGCTGCGCGAATGGCGGCGACCCTATTGGTCAATAAACTCGCGGCCGTGCATGTCGGGCCTCATGGGTTTGCCGTCATTGGGCAATTGCAGAATGCGCTCACATTGTTGACATCGGTTGGCGCAGGTGCCCTGAGCACCGGCGTTACCAAGTACACGGCGCAATATGCAGGAGATCCAGATCGCCAGCGCATCGTCTGGAGAACTTCCGGCACCTTGACACTTGTTGCATCGCTGATCCTCGGGATCGGGCTGATGGTATGGCGAAATGAACTTTCGAGCTTGATGCTTGGGAGCAGCGATTTCGCTGATGTGATCGGATGGTTTGCTGCGTCTCTTTGCCTGATCGGCATCAATATGCAGTTGCTGGCCATCCTCAATGGTTCGAAGGAAGTTTGGCGATATGTTCAATGCAACATCGGTGGATCAGTCGTACTCCTTGTGCTCAGTGCCGCCCTTATATGGCAGTGGCATCTCAAGGGCGCGCTCGTAGCTCTTGCTCTGAATCAAGCGGTGAGCGCCATCGTCACGACGGCAATCTGCTGGAGGGCGCCTTGGTTTCGGCTCTCCGATCTCATAGGACGCATCGACCGGAAGACGCTTGCTGGCCTGCTCAAATTCGTAGCCATGGCATGTACATCGGCAATTGCGTCGCCTCTGGTGCAAATGGCCATTCGCGGTCATCTGACCTCCTCATTTGGCGCGGATCATGCCGGTTATTGGGACGCGGCCAACCGGTTGAGCACCGCCGCGCTCTCGCTGGCCACGATGACCCTGGCCGTGTACTACCTTCCTCGCTTCGCCGAGATCACGAACTACGCTTGCCTCAAGAAGGAGCTCCAGCGCGGCACCCGGACAGTGTTGCCGATCTGTGCCGCGGTAGCTGCGCTGCTGTACTTGCTGCGGCAGCCGATTCTCGCCATCTTGTATTCACCCTCATTCGCCCCGGCGGAGCAGCTCATGGGCTGGCAAGTTGCAGGCGACGTCCTCAAGATCGCAAGCTGGCTGTTGGCATACGTGCTGATTGGCAAAGCAATGGCGACTGCATACATCGTCAGCGAGGTCTTGTTTTCCCTCACATTGCTCTTGCTAACCGTCGCTTGTACGACGCTGTTTGGGTTCGTCGGTGTGGCCATGGCCTACTTCGTCAATTACAGCCTCTATGGCCTCGCCATGTTCATCATGCTGACGGGTCCTTTGAAGAAGCGCATGTTTGAGATGTCCGCGACTTCAAGACTCAGCCCTGAAGCCACACTCTAACGACCGTGCACACTCACGCCGTGCCACCTTCCGAATCGGATGTCGCGCATCCGCAGACTATTGCGGCACACCGCTTCGTCGAAGACATTCTTCAGTTGACAAAGGAAACCGACGACTTGGAGCTCAAGATCGACTTGGGCGAGTGGCTGGCCCGTTTCCTTTTCTCCAACGCGTGCGGCATCTATCGGCTCGACGACATAGAAATCGAACTTGCGCGAGCTTGGAAGCCATCGCTTCACGCAAGGCAAGTTGTCGACGGGTCTCGTGAACTACACGTCATATCGCACGTGCTGCCGCACGGTGGTCACACTCGCCTAATGATGGCACTGATGTCCGCAAGCAAAAGACAATGCGACGTCTTGGTCACTCGGCCTGCATCTGCCGATGCAGTCAGCGCGGTGCTAGGAGTTACCGTTGCCGAATGCCAGATCGTGTGCGACGGACCAGTAGCCCGACAACTTGAGCAAATCTTCTCTGTCGCAGCTCGCTACCAGCGCATTGTTCTGCACCTACACCCCGACGATGTTATTGCAGTAACCGCCTTGCGAGCGCTGAAGGAAGCGGATCCATCGATCGAATTAGGGTTGGTCAACCACTCGGACCACACATTTTCCGTCGGCATAGGGCTGGCAAACGTCATTTTCGAACTTAGCACCTTCGGATGGAACCTGAGAGGAGCGCGCCATAGCGAGGGCAAATCGACATTCATTGGCATTCCGATAGCGCAGGCCGCTCCGCAAAATGCAATCGACGACCGACAAGCAAGCACCGTATTGACAGCAGGATCAGCGTACAAGTTTCGACCTTCGAGCGGACAGTCGCTGCCTCGAGTACTCGCAAAGTTGCTGGACTCGACTGCAGGCGCCACCCTTGTAGTGATTGGTCCGACTTGGCGCGATCCCTGGTGGCGTCCCTTGCGCAAGTACGGAAACCGCGTCACCGTTCTGCCGCGAATTCCCCATCGCGACTACCTCGTTCACTTGCAGACATGCGCCGTTTTCGTGGACAGCCACCCCATCACGGGCGGCACAGCTTTTACCGAGGCACTGATGATGGGTGCTCCCGTCGCAGGCCTGTATGGAGAGTCGTACGGTTACGGCTTGGCCGACCAGCTGCGATCGCTTGAGGAGTCCGACTTCATTCGCGATACGCAGTTACTGCTTGCGCAAGACGTTGGCGCACTTCAGCGCCAAGGCGAAATTCGCCAGATGGCCCACCAATTCCATTCCCCCTCGGCGGTACGTCATCGGCTTGAGCAAGGCTTTCAAGGGCAAGGGATTCTCAGCCCGCCCGCTGAACTTTCAGCTTGTCCGCCATCCAGTTCTTTCGAACGTCGATGGCAGTTGCAAGGCAAGATCTTGCCCGCTGGGTTCCGCCACGCTGCCCAAACGCGAATCGCCGGTCATGTCATTCCAAGACTGGTGCGGCATTTTCCTCTGACCGCATCGTCGGCACTGGGCGTGTCAGCAAGGGCACTGCATGCCCGGCTCCGCCGCTGAGCTACCGCATGGAGGCCATCATTGCCGTGACCAACTCCGGTCAACGTCCACCCCCTCCAGCCGTTCGCGCGAAGGGTGGTCGGTTCGTCGCACGTGAAATGCTCCTTTGCCTCTTCTTTTTCGGCCTCATATTCGATTCGGGCGGAGAACTGGGCATTCGTGTGCTGGCCATCTCGATGTTGGCGATCATGACCGCATTCAATATCCGACGATTCAGCGTCGACGCCAACGAGCTCGTTGTATGGGCTGCCGCGATGCTGCTCATCCTGCCCTCGATTGCGGTGGCGTTCCTGCGATCCGTTGATCTGACGAATGTCATTCTATGGACGTTTCCTGTTCTCTCCTTCCCTGTGCTGCTCGGAACGGTCCGGGCAAACCAGATCTCCCCGCGACACTTTCTGTACGGAGGCGTTGCCTTTGCCGTCACGGTTCTGATGCTGTTCTTCGGAAGAGTGAATCAGATTCCCGAAATCGTTAACGTCCACGACTTCCTCGCCGAGCGATCAGCGGGCTTCTTTAACGAGAAAAAGGTATTTCTCGAAGAGGCATTGCCAGTCGTATATTTTCAGGGGACTCTTGTCCTTGTGAACTGCGCGATCCTCGCCATCAGCCGCGGTAGGTATGTTGCCTACTTGGTGTTGCTCGTGGCCTTGGCAGTCGCGCCATCGCGATTCGGCGTCGTCCTTAGCTTGACGTTCGGAATGTCGGCATGGTGGTTACGTCGGCCGCGCAATGCCTTCGCCTGGACGGCGCTCGTGATCGGCCTTTGCGTAGCTGGCCTTGCGGCCAGCGCCTTGCCAGAAACCTTCACGGAAATATTTTCTGGCGAGAGCGAAGGCTCCCAGACGCGGCTGAAACATCTTGACTCTGTCGTGAGCGTCATCGACCAGCAGCCATGGACGATATTCACAGGCAGCGGCCCGGGCACCAAGTTTTATACGACGGGGTTTGATGAGCTGACCGACAACATCGAAATAAGCCAACTCGAGGCAATTAGAAAGTTCGGCCTCCCTTGGTTCATGGCCCTGACCACTGGCCTCGCCGTCGTCTGTATCCGGCTGATCAAGCGCAGACAGCATGGCTTGGCGCTCAGCATCGTTGCGCACTACACAGTCTCTGCTTCGAACCCTGTACTTTTCTCGCTACCTGCAGCTTTCCTGCTTGCAATTGCACTTCGTTCTTTAAAGACTCCGTCAGTGGAAAAATGACCCAGATCATTGCCGTAATCGTCACCTACAACCCGTCCATCCCCGAACTGGCAGAGCAAGTGTCGGCCATGCGGCGCGAGGGACTCCAAATCATCATCGTGGACAACGCGTCGACCAATTGCGAGGCAATGACTGACGCAATCCAGTCGTTGGACCCGGTCTCCATAACCGTCCAGAAATGCACGGAAAACCTCGGGCTCGCTGCCGGCCAGAATCTCGGCATTGCTGAAGCGAGGCGGCGTCAGGCAACGCATATCATTTTCTTTGATCAAGACAGCATTCCACAGCCAGGCTTTCTCCGAGCTCTTCTGGATGCCGAAACGAATCTTGAGTCCAGGGGAGTTCTGTTTTCAGCCGTTGGTCCGGCGACCTACGATCCCGGGACCAACCTTCCCTATCCCATCACACGCTATGTAGGCCCGTTCATTCAGCGATACGCCCCACAGGGCACCGAGTTGGTCGAGGCCACGTTCCTGATCGCTTCCGGTTGCCTGGTGAAAACCCACGTCTTGGACCAAGTGGGTAACATGCTTTCGGACCTGTTCATCGACTATATCGATGTAGAGTGGTCGCTGAGGGCTCGCAGTAAGGGTCTTCGTTGTTATGTTGCCTCGGGTGCTCGCATGTCACACAGAATCGGCGATGCACGGGTGAAAATTTTCGGGCGGACAATATCGGCCCACTCGCCCTTACGTCGCTACTATCTCGTTCGCAATAGTTTTCTTATGCTGCGCTTGCCCTACATTCCTCTCGCGTACAAAGTGCGGGAAATATTCTTGAATCTGATGCGGATCGGTGTATTTCTTTATCTTTCCGACGACCGCTCGGAGTACCTGCGGCAAACGCGCCGAGCAGTGGCCGATGGAATAGCCGGCCGTTTCGGAAAACAGGCATGACCAAGCCCTCCTTCAGAACTAGCCTCGTCATCGGTGGCACCGGGTTCGTCGGTCGGGCGCTCGTGCCGCATCTCCTCGATCGCGGGGATCGCGTTCGAGTAATGACTCGCCGCCCAGCCAGTTTCGCCATCCTCGACCAGCATGAGCGGCTGGAAGTTGTTTGCGCAGACTACGGCAACACCACGGCGCTTGAGGAGTGTCTCGTGGGCGTCGACGTGGTGTTCCACCTTGCCTCGAGTACGCAACCTAAGTCGTCCAATGACGACATGCTCTTCGACGTGCAGACAAACCTTCTGCCATCGATCAATTTGGCTGAAGCGTGTGCTCGTACTCGCAGGGCGCGATTGGTTTTCGTTTCGTCAGGAGGGACCGTCTACGGCCGGCCGCAGTCGATTCCTATTCCGGAAACACATTCGACCGATCCGTTATGTTCATATGGAATTGTCAAGGTCGCGATCGAGAAGTATCTCCATCTCTACCGCGAACTCCTTGAGTTGGACTACTGCATTTTGCGAGTGTCCAACCCTTTTGGCCCAAGCCAGCACCTCAATCCAGCCCAGGGCGTCGTCGGCAACTTCATTCATCAAATGCATCGAGGTCGTCCGCTCAACGTATGGGGTGACGGCTCAGTCGTTCGCGACTACATATATATCGATGACGTGATAGCTGCACTGCATAGCGCCGGCGAATACGACGGTGGCAGCAGGATGTTCAACATCGGCTCAGGAGAATGCCACAGCATCTTGGATGTCGTCGCAACAATTGGACGAGTGATTGGTCGCACACCTGACATCCGCTTTGAGCAGAGCCGCGCATTCGACATTCCTGTGAATATCCTAGACACCTCCCTCGCAGGACGTGAACTTGGGTGGGCACCGACAACAACGTTCGAACAGCGCATATCAAAGATCTTCGAAAGCATTCTTCATGCGCCGTAAGTTGTGCTTGGTGACGTCAAACCTCTTCTTCGCTGAAGTATTTCTTGCCCGCCAAATTCGAGCGTTCGAACGAGACTTCGACCTGACTGTCGTGATCAACGCCGATGTTGATGAATACAGGTCGGCCATTGGAGGAACTGCGCGCTTTGTCTCCATGCCGATCGAGCGAAAGATCCATCCGACGCGCGATGTATGCGCGCTTGCAGTGCTTTACCGCCTCTTCAAAAAAGAAAAGTTCGACATCGTCCATTCAACAACCCCAAAGGCGGGCCTGTTGTCGATGCTCGCAGCATGGCTCGCTCGCGTGCCCGTGCGCATGCATACGTTCACAGGCCAGGTGTGGCAGACGCGGACTGGCGCAATGCGTCGACTGCTCATGGCAACGGACCGACTGACCTCGGCATGTGCGACTTCAATATTGGTGGATG
>Ga0170475_106597597_pt1 | contig 12709 bp, 9 predicted proteins | sample Soicark_Litter_5_FD_111474 | JGI IMG/M metagenome (GOLD analysis project Ga0170475, IMG submission 111474) | Avena fatua rhizosphere microbial communities from Hopland, California, USA. Combined Assembly of 48 SPs | reverse complement strand
CTGGGTTTTGCTGCGACTCGTCGGCGAGCCCGTCCCGCTGGGGTGGTGCCTGGTCCTGGGGGCGATCCTGGCACCGACCGACGCAGTCGCGGTTGAAGGATTGCTGGCCCGCATCGCGCTCCCGCGGACTTTGCGTGCCATCATCGCCGGAGAAAGCCTGTTCAATGATGGCGCCGCCGTCGTCCTGTTCACCACGGCGCTGACTTTGGCGGGTGGACGGACCGATGTTGTCGGCCACGGGCGCCTTGCCGAGGCCATTCTGGTCGAAGGTCTGGGTGGAGCGGCACTCGGCGGAGCGGCGGGTTACCTGACCTACTGGGTCATCCGCTTCGGCAAGGACAGCAGCATGGCGTTGACCATCTCCCTGGCGCTCGCGCTGAGCACCTATCGGGGAGCCGCTGCACTGGAGGTGTCGGGGCCGATCGCGGTCGTAACGGCTGGCCTGGTGCTGGCTTATGCGTTGGGCCGGGTGCCGCAGCCGGAGCGGTGGCGGACCAGCCTGTTTACCTTCTGGACGCTGGTCGATGATCTGCTGAACACCCTGCTGTATATGCTGATCGGCTTCGTCGTTCTCGCGGTTGACCTAAGCTGGCAGGCCTTGCTGGGGGTCTTGCTGGCCGTGCCGCTGGCGCTGTTCGCGCGGCTGGCAAGCGTTGGCGGTCCCATGCTGCTGCTTGATCTGAAGGTGCGCGGGGCGGCGCGGGCGGTTGGCGTCCTGACCTGGGCGGGGCTGCGTGGTGGCGTCTCAATCGCGCTGGCGCTCATTCTGCCGGAAAGCTCCTATCGTGGCCTGCTGCTGGCAATCTGCTTTGGCACTGTCATATTCACCGTGGTCGCGCAGGGGCTTCTGCTGCCACGTGTCGTCATGGCGCTGTACGGATCGTCGCGGCCCAGGCCGCCAATGCCGGCAACGGTGGAATAGCATCAGGCATGCGGGACAACGCCGGCACAGACTCCGGCCAGCCATCCGTGCTGTTCCGCGGCACAAAAAGGCGCGGCCTACGACTGTGGCCGTCATGACGGTGAGGATGAGCCCAGTGGGTTGCGCCGCTATGGCGCCGACATAAAAGGCTGTGGATAAGCGTGTCCGGCAGTACCTGGGAGGCTACACCCGCATCGGCATCAGCACATACAGCGCGCTGGTGTCCGCCGCATCCTGCACCACCGTCGGCGCGGAACCGTCGGCAAAGCGGAACTCCACCTGCTCGGGGATCTGGTCGGTGATGTCGTTCAGGTAGCGTGCCTGAAAGCCGATCTCCAGCGGGCCGGCGTCGTATTTGACGTGATCGGCGTCGAGCTCTTCCGTTGCAGTGCCCTGCTCGGGGCTGGAGGCGGACAGGGTCAGCAGATCGCGCGCCAGCGACAGCTTCACCGGCCGCGATCGCTCCGATGAGATCGCCGCGACGCGCGCCACGGCATCGGCAAAATCCTTCTTGCCGACGCGCAGCACCTTGTCGTTCCCGCGCGGGATCACCCGCTCGTACTCCGGGAAGGTGCCGTCGATCAGCTTGCTGGTCAGCAGCATCTGGTCGGCGCGGAACTGGATGCGGGTGTCGGACAGCGCGATCTCGACATTGCCGGTAACCTCATCGAGCAGCTTGCGCAGCTCGTTCACCGTCTTGCGCGGGATGATCACGCCGGGCATCGAGGCCGCACCTTCCGGCAGGGGTTCCTCGACCCGGGCCAGGCGATGGCCGTCGGTCGCCACCGCGCGCAGCACAGGCGTGTCGTCGGTTTCGGCGTGGTGCAGGTAGATGCCGTTCAGATAGTAGCGCGTCTCTTCCGTGCTGATCGCGAACTTGGTGCGGTCGATCAGCGCGCGCAGTGTCTGCGCCGCCAGGCTGAACTTGTGCGGCAGGTTGCCGGCGGTCATGGAAGGGAAATCCTCGACCGGCAGCACCACCAGCTTGGTATCGTAACGCCCGGCCCGCAGCGAGAGCTGCGCATCGCCGCCGGGATGATCCAGCTCGACCTCCGCCCCGTCCGGCAGCTTGCGGACAATTTCATACAGCGTCGCGGCGGGCGCGGTGCAGGCGCCGTTGCGGATGGAGGTCGCGGGCACGTCCTCGACGATGGCGATTTCCATGTCGGTGGCCGTCAGCGTCAGCTTGCCGTCCCGCACGGCGATCATGACGTTCGCCAAGATGGGGATGGTATTGCGCCGCTCCACCACGCTCTGCACGTGGGCCAGCGCCTTGATCAGTGTGGCGCGGTCGGCCTTTAGCTTCATGGTCTGTATCCTACCTGGGTCCGGCCGCCGCTTTTGCACCCCGCCCGGCGGGGAAGCGAGCGATTCGCACATACCAGTCTAGCAATTCGCGCGCAGTTCCGCCAAGGACCGTCATGCGATCGTGGCGATTCTCATGTTTTTTGGCGCGGACCGGGACGCACATGGCGTGCGGCCAGGCGCCTGTCAATGTGAGAACTTGACTTGGTTCATGGCTTGCCACCCTCCCGTCCCGCCAGCAGCGGTCCCAGCACATCCGCCACTCCGGTAATCAGGATCTGCACGCCGATACACAGCAGCAGGAACGCCGCCAGTCGGGTCACCGTGCGTGTCCCATGCGGCCCCATCAGCGTCGCCAGCCGATCGGCGTAGTAGTAGGTGAACCAGATCACCACTGTCATGGCCAAGGCCGCCGCGGTCATGCCGAGGAAAAACCATCCCAGCCCGGCGAAGAGCTGTGGATGGCCGGCTCCCAGTGTCACGGCAACAGAGATCGTGCCGGGCCCAGTGGTGATGGGAACGGTCAGGGGAAACAGGGCGATATCGTCGGCGCCCTCGGCCGGGACGGCCTGTTCCTGCTTCCTGACCTCCCGCCGTTCCGGCGTGTTCAGCAGGTGCCAGCCGCTCAGCGCCACCACAAGTCCGCCCGCAACCCGTAGCGCGGCCAGGGTGATGCCGAAGAACGCCAGGATAAACGATCTTGCCCACAGCGCGCCCATCATCACGAACAGCGAGTAAAGCGCCACCCGCCGGGCGATCGCGGCGCGCACCTCCGGCGGGCGGTTCGCCGTGACGCCACGGAAGATGAACGCGCCGCTGATCGGGTTGACAATGGAAAACAGCGCCGGAAAGCCCAGCAGGAAGGCGTTGACGGCCTGTATCATCCAGCTGTCAGCCGAGCGAAGGACGCTTGTCCGTCCAGGGCTGGATGCTCTCGAACGCCGCCGAAGCCTGCAGCACACCCAGGTCGTCGAACCGCTTGCCGACGATCTGCAAGCCAACCGGCAACCCGTCGGCGGTAAAGCCGCACGGCACGCTGGCGGCCGGGTTCCAGGACATGTTGAACGGATAGGAGAACTCCGCCCAGCTCACCCAGTCCCAGTCATGCTGCGGCCAGTGGCCGGGCATCAGCGTCTCGGCCGGGAAAGCGGCGACCGACACGGCGGGGGTGAGCAGAAAGTCCCAGTCCTCGAACCAGCGATGGATGCTGGCAACATACGGCATCTTGCGTTCCCGCGCCGCCTGGTAGTCGGCAATCGAGACATCGTCGGACGCCTTGATGCAGGCCACCAGACCGGGGTCCATCTGGCTCTCCCATTGCGCCAGGTACGGCTTCAGCCGGGTCATGTGGGCGGACCAGAAGAAGCGGATCAGCTCCGGCCCTGGCGCGGCCCAGGGTGTCGGCACTTCCTCGACCTTAGCGCCGAGTTCACTGAAGCGTTGCGCGGCGGCTTGCACCAGCGCGGCGACATCGGGATCGACACGGGCATGACCAAGGTCCGGGCTGTAGGCGATGCGCCGGCCCTTGATCCCTTCATGCAGCCTTGCGTGATACGCGGCCGGCCCGGCTTCCAGCGAGGAGTAATCCAGCGGGTGCGGCCCGGCCATCACCTCCAGGAACAGCGCGCTGTCGGCGACGGTCCGGCTCATCGGGCCCAGATGTGTGGTCATATCGGCGGTGCTGACCGGGTAGGCCGGTACCCGTCCGAAGCTCGGCTTCAGGCCGAACACGCCGCAGAAATGTGCCGGCATGCGGATCGAACCGGCGCCGTCGCTGCCCTGGTGCAGCGGCCCAAAGCCCGCCGCCGCGGCCGCGCCCGCACCGGCGGAGGAGGCACCGGCATTCATGCCGAACTTCCACGGATTATGCGTGATACCGGTCAGCGGCGAGTGCGACAGGCCGGTCCAGCCGAACTCCGACGTCGTGGTCTTGCCCAGGATGATCGCGCCCTCGGCCTGCAGCCGCGGCACGATCGGCGTGTCCTCCGTGGGCCGGTGGTCCTTGAAGATCAGGCTGCCGCTCTGCGTCGGCATGTCCTTGGTGATAGCGAGGTCCTTGATGGTGACGGGCACACCGTGCAGCCGCCCGATGCGGTCGCCGGACATGAGCTGCGCCTCGGCCCGGCGGGCGGCGTCCATCGCCTGGTCCGCCGCGAGGTAGGCGAAGGCGTTGACTTTCGGGTCGAGCGCCTCGATCCGCGCCAGCAGCGCCTGCATGTATTCGACGGGGGACAGCTTCTTCGTGCGGATCAGCTCGGCCAGTTCGGTTGCCGGCAGGAAGCCAAGATCTTCGGAGTCCATTGCTTCTCCCTTTCTTCGATCAATAGGTCGCGCGGCCGCCGGATACGTCGAACACGGCGCCGGTGGAGAAGCTGCATTCCTCGCTGGCCAGCCACAGGACCAGCGACGCAACCTCATCGATCGCGCCGAACCGGCCGATGGGGATCTTCGACAGCATCCAGTCGATCTGCTGCGGTGACATCTGGTCGAATATCGGCGTCTTGACTGCCGCCGGCGTGACGCAGTTGACGCGGATTTCCGTCGCCGCAAGCTCCTTGCCCAGCGACTTGGTCAGGCCGATGACGCCGGCCTTCGAGGCGGAGTAGGCGGACGCGTTCGGATTGCCCTCCTTGCCGGCGATCGAGGCAATGTTGACGATCCGGCCGTAGCCGTTGGCTTGCATGAACGGCACCACCGCATGGCAGCAGTAGAAGACGCCCTTCAGGTTGATGTCGATCACCCGGTCCCAGGCGGCAACCGGATAGTCCCAGGTCGGATGGTTGGGACCGGTGATGCCCGCCGAGGTCACCAGGATGTCAATTTTTCCCAGCGCAGCAGCCGCGGCCGCGGCGGCACGGTGAACGGCGTCGGCATCGGTGACGTCGAGCGTTACGGTATGCGCCGCACCGGTTCGGCTCAGACCCGCCTCGTCCATATCCCACAGGCTGAGCCGCGCGCCCTCGGCGGTGAGTCGCCGGGCGATGCCGGCCCCAATTCCGGAAACGCCGCCGGTGATGATTGCCAAGCGTCCTTCGAACCGCTGTGCCATGGATGGCTCCCTCCTGCCCAACGCAATGAAGGCCCGGAAGGGCGGCGACGGCAAGATGGGTGGCCTGCACGGCGTACCAATTGCGGCGATAGGGGGCATGGCAGCATAGGGGTTAGAATAGCGGGCTGGCGGCCCCATCTGCTCCGTGTCATGGCCGGCCTTGTGCCGGCTATCCACGACTGGCAGTGCTGGAAGGGGCAAAATCGTGGATGGCCGGGCCAAGGCCGGCCATGCCACGATGGCAACGACCGTGTCGCATGCCCCACTATTCTAACGCCTATGGGGCATGGTAGGCGGCTCAACTGGCCGCTACTGTGCTACATCCCGATTGAGAACCCGCCATCGACCGGGATCGCCGTCCCGGTCACAAAATCCGAGGCCGGACTGGCCAGGAACGCGGCAATCCCCGCCATATCTTGCGGCGTGCCCCAGCGGCCGTGCGGCGTGCGCTTCTCGACGCTGTCGTGCAGGCCTTCAACCTGCTGCCGCGCCTGCCGCGTCAGCTCGGTGTCGATCCAACCCGGCAACATGGCATTGACCTGGATGTTGTCCTTCGCCCAGGCGGTGGCCATGGCCCGCGTCATCTGCACGATGCCGCCTTTGCTGGCCGCATACGGCGTGGCGTAGGGCGCGCCGAACAGCGACATCATCGACCCGATATTGATGATCTTGCCGCCGCCACCCTTCACCATCGCCGGATAGACGGCCTGGGAGCACAGGAACGCGCTGGTCAGGTTGGTGTCCAGCACATGATGCCATTCGTCTTCCGTAAAGTCCTGTGGCATCTTGCGGACCGACGTGCCGGCGTTGTTCACCAGGATGTCCACCTGCCCGAATCTTTCGCCCGCGTCCGCGACCAGGGCGAGGCAATCGGCTTTTTTTCGTCACGTCGGCGGTGAGGAAAACCGCCTCGGCGCCCATATCGTGCAGCGCCTTCAGTGCCGATGCCGCCTTGTCCTCATTGCGTCCGGCGATCACGATCCTGGCGCCGCAGGAGGCGATACCCTGGGCCATGCCAAGCCCGATGCCACCGTTGCCGCCGGTGACAACCGCAACCTTTCCCTTTAGATCGAACAGGTTCATGTGTTTCTTCCCGCCTGGACGCCCCGCCTGGACATCAGGCGCAGCATGGTGGGTCGCATCATGCTGCGCAAGGCGTCACGGGACCGCGCGCGTCTCCGCCAGATGGTCGAAGCGCTTGCGGAATGTGCCCAGGCCCATCGTCTGCGAGCGCAGCTCGATGATCAGGTCGTGCATCTCGGCTTCCGGCACCAGTGCCACGACCTCATCCCAGCCCGGCCAGCCTTCGCGTTCGGAATAGCCCAGGATCTGCCCGCGCCGTCCGGTCAGCAGCCGCTGCGCCCGCGCCGTATAGTCGTTAGGCACGCACACCGTAACATGATGGATCGGCTCCAGCAGCACCGGCTCTGCCTTCGCCAGCCCTTCCTTCATCGCCAGTTGCGTCGCGGTCTTGAACGCCATGTCGGAGCTGTCCACGGAGTGGAAGCCGCCATCCACCAGCGTCACCGAGATATCCACGACAGGATAGCCGAACGGTCCCTTGCGCGTCGCATCCTCGGCCGCTTCACCCACGGCCGGGATGAAATTGCGCGGCACCGCGCCGCCGACGACCTTGTCGATGAATTCGAAGCCTTCGCCACGGTGGCGTGGCGCGATGTCGATCTTCACATCGGCGAACTGCCCGTGCCCGCCGGTCTGCCGCTTCAGCCGCCCATGCTCGTGCACCGCCTTGCGGATTGTCTCCTTGTAGGCGACCGCCGGCTTGTGCGTCGCCAGCTTCAGGCCATAGTCGCGCGCGAGGTGTTCCACGGTGGTCTGCAGGTGCATCTCGCCCTGGCCATGCAGCACCGTTTCGCTGGTTTCCTGATCCTGGGTGATGAACAGCGACGGGTCTTCCTCGGTCAGCCGCTGCAACGCGCCGGAAAGCTTCACGTCGTCCTTGCGGTCGGTCGTGGTGATCGCCATCGCATAGACGGGCGGTGACGGCTCCGGGAAAGGCAGCAGATCCGGCGTCGCGCCCGGCGAAACGGTCCTGCCGGTCGCAACGCCATCCAGGCGCCCGAGCGCGACGATATCGCCCTGTCTTGCTTCCGGCACTTTGCTCAGATCGCCGTTGACGTAGCGGTAGATGCCGCCAAGCCGTGTGCCGCCAAGCTGGGCACCGTCGGCAATGGTCCCGTTCCAGATCCGTGCGTAGGACAGCTTGCCGGTATGGCCGGCATAGATCGTCTTGAAAATCTGCGCGAGGGCCGGTCCGCTCGTGTCGATCCCCTTGCGTTCGGCGGTTTCCGCCGGATCCGGCGTATCGTGGCGCAGCGCCTTCCACAGCCGCCGCACGCCGGCGCTGTTTTCGGCCGCGCCCACCATCACCTCGATGATGGTGCCGTCGAGCAGGTCCTTCCGCATGTCGCGATACAGCTCGTCCGGCGTGGGCTTGATGTCCTCTAGCACTTTTTCCAGCAAGGTATCGTCGTGATCCGCCAGGGTTTCCACCAGCCGGCCGAGCGCGGCCTGCTCATCGGCCAGCATGTCGGCGGGGACCTGCATCAGTTCCGAGGGTTGGCCTTTGCGGTAATGATAGGCCCGCTCGCTCATTAAATCGACATAACCAGTGACGTTCTGTCCCTCAAAAATCGGCATCTGCCGCAGCACCAGAGGGCACGACGCATAGCTCTGCAAGGTCGCCAGGAAATCGGCGATGCTGCCCTCCAATGTGTCGATCTTGTTGATGAAGACGATGTGGGGGACGGCTTCCTCTCGCAGCAGCTTCAGCAGCGGCGCGACCATGGGCGCCTTGGTAATCGTCGGCTCGCAGACCACGACGGCGATATCGACCATGGCCAGTGCGGCGGAGGTCTGATGCGCGAACTCGATCGAGCCGGGGCAATCCAGGATTGTCCACTCGTCGCCCAGATAGGACGCATGGCCCAGACGGATCTCGGTGGTCATCGGGCGGTTGCGCGGGTCTGCCGGTCGTTTGACCGGAGCGCCGGCGGCCTCCAGCAAGGCTTCGAAAAGCGTCGATTTTCCACTGCTGTAGGGCCCCACCAGAGCCACCGAGCGAGGACTTCTGCCGTTTGTTGTTCCGGCCATCGCCGAATCTCCTTCGTTTCCGAAGGCGCCAGCCGAGACGCAGCCCCATTCACATCGGGTACTCGGCGCGCCCTCGCCGGGGGATGCTAGCGCAAATTTTCAAGAAGGCTAATCCCGCTTTTTACAGCCTTGCTGATCACGCCACGGTGTTGCGCCATTCGCTGGTATGGCTGGGCTCCGTTCAGAATCCTTTGAAGCTGCACGGAATGCCGTGGATCGCGCGGATTGTCGCGCGCCGCGCGGCAGCGCTGGTGCCGGGTGCGAAATCGACGGAAACCGTATCAACGATACCGCCGTAGCGCTTCTCGATTGCGGCTGGCAGCTCGTCATAGGTGGCGCGGGCGACGAACAGGTCCAGCACATCATCCGGCACCTCGGCCGCCATCCGGTTCCATTGACCCTGCTTGGACATTTCGGTCAGCTTCACGCCGAGATCCGATACGCCGTGCAGGTCGAAAACGCCACGATAGGCCGGCGTGGAGCCGTAGAAGGCGACGCGGTAGCGCACCTTCTCCACTTCTTCCTGCACCGCCGCCGCGTTCGGCCCGGTGGCGATGAACCCGCCGCCGGTCACTTCGAACGTCTCAAACGACTTGCCGGCGGCCGCCAATTCCTGCGCCAGCAGCGGACGCACGACCTTCTCCAGGTATTCCCGGGTGGCGAAACTGTGGAGCCGGACGCTGTCGGCCACGCGGGCGGCGGTCTTCAGCATCAGCGGCCCGACCGCGGCCATCGCTATCGGCGGCAGCTTGCGGTGCTGGGACGGTGGCGAGAACTCCGGCGTCATCAGCGAAAAATTATAGTACTGGCCCTGGTAGTTCAGCTTCTCGCCGTACTCCCAGCAGCGGAAGATCGCCCGCACCGCTTCGACATACTTGCCAAGCCGTGCCGCGGGTGCGATCCAGGGCGTGCTGAACCGGCGCTCGTTATGCGCCTTCACTTGGCTGCCAAGACCGAGGACGAAGCGGCCTTTCGAATGTGTGTGCAGGTCCCAGGCCTGATTGGCGACGGCCATCGGGCTGCGCGGAAAGGCGATCGCCACTGAAGTAACGAGCTGCACTCGTTCCGTCGCCAGGGCGGCGAACGCCAGGGGCGCGAACGGATCGTGCTTCAGCTCATGACTTTGCACACAATCATAACCGTCTTCCTCGGCCTGCCGTGCGGCGGGACCGCAGCCAGCCCAGTCGTGGCACGGCAGACTCATCGATACGCGCATCCGATTCCCCCTTCATTCCGTGGTGTGCAATTTGCGGCGGCTCGCGACCTCCCGTAAAGCGGATGGCAGGCAAGGGAGTGAAGCATGAAGAGACTGGGCGGCAAGGTCATGATCGTCACCGGTGCGAGCCGGGGCATTGGGGCGGCAACGGCCGCGGCCCTGGCGAAGGCCGGGGTCATCGTTGTCCTGGCAGCGCGGGACGGCAAGCGGGCAGCCGAAATCGCCGCTTCCATCGGCGAGACGGCGTCAGGTCATGCCTGCGATATGTCTGACTTTGCGGCCGTTGAGGCACTCGTCAATGAAACCAGGGCGCGGTTCGGCCGCCTGGACGGCCTGATCAACAATGCCGGCGTCATCGATCCGATAGCCTCCATTGTCCATAGCGATCCGGCGGCCTGGGCGCGTTCCATCGAGATCAACCTAATAGGCGCCTACAACGCCATCCGCGCCGTGCTGCCCGGTATGATCGCCAACGGCGGGGGCACGATCGTCAACGTCTCGTCCGGCGCAGCAATCCGGCCGCTGGAGGGATGGAGCGCGTATTGCAGTGCCAAGGCCGGGCTGCACATGCTGACGCGGGCGGTGGCGCTTGAGACGGAAGGGCAGGGTATCCGGGTGTTCGGCTTCCAGCCTGGTACGACGGATACCGACATGCAGGTGAAGATCCGCGCCTCCGGCATCAACCCGATCAGCCAGATCCCGCGCGCCAACCTGACGCCGGTGGCACATCCGGCGGCAGCGATCGTCTATCTCTGCACCGCCGATGCCGACGATCTGAGTGGGCAGGAGTTCAGCCTGCGCGACGCGCCGTTCCGCGCCCGGCTGGGTCTCTACTGATGCCGGGACCGTTGGCGGGCATCAAGGTCGTCGAGCTTGGCCAGGCCCTGGCCGGTCCGCTGGCCGGGGTGATCCTGGCGGATATGGGGGCCGACGTCATCAAGATCGAGAAACCCGACGGCGGCGACGATGCGCGCCTGTGGGGGCCTCCGTTCGCCGCCGATGGGGATTCAGTCAGTTTCCACACCAACAACCGCGGCAAGCGGTCCGTCACGCTGGATATCAAGCGTGCGGCGGATGTCGCGAAGCTCAAGGCGCTGGTGAAAGACGCCGACATCCTGATCCAGAACCTGCGGCCGGGGATCGTCGATGACCTCGGGATCGGGCCGGATGCGCTGATGGCGGTGAACCCGCGGCTGATCTACTGCTCGATCTGGGCGTTCGGCCATACCGGGCCGTTGAAGCTGGCGCCGGGCTTCGATCCGCTATTGCAGTGTTACGGCGCTGTGGTGACGCTGACCGGGCGGCCGGAGGACCCGCCGACATTCTGCGCGCCGGCGATCAACGACACCGCGACCGGCATGTGGTGCGTCATCGGCGCTCTGGCGGCGTTGCAGCAGCGCAACCGGACGGGAAGGGGCTGCGTGGTGGATTCGTCGCTGTTCGAGAGCGCGGTCGCCTGGGTGCAGGGGCCGCTGAACACTTATAGCGTGACGGGGGTCGTTCCGCGGCGGCATGGCGCCGCCAGTGCCACCCTCGCCCCCTACCAGATCTTCGAAACAGCCGATCGGCCGATTTGCATTGCGGCGGGGAATGACAGGCTGTTCGTGAAGCTGGCGCGGGCGATGGGGCATTCGGAGTGGTGCGACGATCCGTTGTTGTCTGATGGACGCAGGCGAGCGGCGAACCGGCAGGCGGTGGTGGATGCGATGCAGCCGGTGCTGCTGACGCGCGCACGACAGGAATGGATGGGGATTATTGGTGAGGCCGGGGTTCCCTGTGCGCCCGTCAATGACATTGCCGAACTGGCGGAAACCGAGCAGTTGCAGGCGATGGATATGATGCGGACCCTGCCGGGCAGCGGGCTGAGGATCGTCGGGCTGCCGGTTACGTTTGATCAGGAGAGGCCGCATCCAGGGGCGGATTCGCCGAAGCTGGGGGAACATAATCAGGAGGTGCTTTCGGGTATTGGCTGATTTCGCTGGCCTGCAGACCGGTCGCTGCACGCTCTGTCATGGCGGGGAGCGAAGCGGACGCTGGGGTCGAGCCCGATTGCATGCGAAGGAATCTCCCTGGAGGTGCGCACTTTCGGGAGGATTGCTTCGCTGCGCTCGCAATGACAGGGGATCGGATTTCAACGTCCACCCGTTTTCAGGAACTCGTCCAGGGCAGCAATAAATCCCTTCGTGTTCTGCCCGTGCACGTTGTGACCACAATCCGGTACCGTCACCAACCGTCCCTGCGGCAGGGCCGTGGCGAACCGTTCCGCCGCATCCGGCGCCAGGATGTTGGAGTTCGCCCCGCGCACCAGCAGCACCGGCAGGTCGAAACCCGCCGCATCTTCCAGCGTAATATTCTCCAATGGCCCGCTGGCCCGCACGATGCCAAGCCTGCGCGGATTCGAATCGCATTTGCTGATGTATTTTCCGTCGGCTCGTTCCAGCATGTTGTACTTGACCGTGCGCTCGATATGCGCCCGGCTGCGATACGGATCGTATTGACGCACGTTGCGCACGAAATGCTCCAGGTCGTCGAATTCCTGGTTCACCTGCACGAAGCCGGCAATCGCCGCGCGTCCCCTGTCCGACAGTTCCGGCCCCACATCGACGATCACCGCGGCCCGCAGCGGCACCACATTCCGCCGCATCAGCAGCATCGCGTTGCGCCCGCCCATCGAGTGGCCAATCAGCACAGGCCGCTCCAGACCCATTGCACGCATGAACGCCTCGGCATCGAGTGACATCTCGTGGTTCGAATAAGTAACGTCCCGCGCCCACTCGCTGTCGCCATGCCCGCGCTGGTCCAGCGCCAGCACGCGGTAGTGCTGCGCCAGATGCAGGCTGACGAGGTCCCAGGAATGCGCCGACTGGTGCCCGCCATGCAGCAGCACGATCGCCGGCGCATCCGCCTCGCCCCATTCCAGGAAGTGGAATCGCATCTGCCGCAGTACGATATTGCACGATCGGTATTCCACCGCCGGCACGTGCGGAATGCCCAGATCGGCTGTGCTGGCCAGCAGGCTGCGCAACTCATCGGTCCCGGTCATGTCCAGCGGCTGCGAGCCCTGGGCGAAGATATTCAGGTACATGGACGACATTTCTCCCCG
>Ga0170475_124498578_pt1 | contig 12712 bp, 1 predicted proteins | sample Soicark_Litter_5_FD_111474 | JGI IMG/M metagenome (GOLD analysis project Ga0170475, IMG submission 111474) | Avena fatua rhizosphere microbial communities from Hopland, California, USA. Combined Assembly of 48 SPs | reverse complement strand
GTGCGTTGGATCCGAGTGATCAATGTGGCTGTTCTATGCACTGATCTCCATTTTCGCAGTTTTTTCACAGACCCAAACACTTTATTTTCCTGCTATTGGAACTCTTTCTGACAGTTGGAACGGGGGCCAAGCGATAATTAATCGATATTGGCATGATGAATTAATCATCGCAGCAATTGATTCCTATTTTCTCGCGCAAGCGGGAATCTTCCCAGATACAATAATCACTTCGATCGGAGTCTGGCCTACACTAAGATGCTCATTGGATCATCTTGCGATCCGCTGGCAAGTGAGAAATGTTCAGGGTGAGGCTGGATGTGATTACCTTTCCTGTTCGCTAGCAGCCAACTATGGATATGTGGTGAATGGTCCCACTTATGTTTACACTTCACAAGTGAACCCAGGTGCCTGGTTGCCTTTTGGTACTTACTATAGTTTTGGTTTCTGGACTGGGTCTTACCAGTTGATGTTTAGTTCGGATAACAATGCCTGGACTGGCGATTCTAGTGGTGTGCGTGTCAGGACCGATCCTTCTATGCTTAATTCGTATCAATCTCATTTTGCTGATAGTTATTGCGGAAATTGGCCATTTAATTTTTACAACTGTGGTCCTTACAACAGTTTCACTGGATTACCATATTTACAGTTTCAAGTTTCTCAACCCTCTTATGCTGTTACCTCAATGGCTTGGTCGGTCTCAAGCAGTCCGAGCTATGTTGGCTATTCTTCACCAGTGTACATCACTGTATCACAAAGTGGCACATGCCTCCTTGGAGGCGGACAGCAAGCGGTATTTCCTCAAACTGGTGAAATTCGTGTTGGTGGGACTGCCTATGTGGATAACGACCAGTGCCAATGGATTTTAACCGCCCCAGCAGGACAGATTGTGCAAGTATTTTTCACCCAAATGTATGTTGAGGTTTATGATTATTCAGCGAGTTGTTTTGATACGGTTTCACTGTATGATGGTGCCGCCACCACCCCCTTCAAACAGGGATGTGGTAATGGTACTTCCCTACCTGGTTTTCAATACCGATATCCACTGTCCAGTGTTACTTCTGGTACTGTCGGTTTTAGTTCTACTACCAATCAGATGACGGTGGTCTGGGCTACTGATATCTCCGTCCATGGCATGGCAGGATTTAATATGATTTATCGAGTTGGATGGGAGTATGTCTGGAAATTTTACAGAGTTGATTTGCCTACGTCTTTTAGTTCCCTCGTAATCAAAGTTTCGAGTTCGAGCGCTCCTTCCCTTCGCGTTGCTATAAGACTGGGAAGTCTTCCTGTGTACGATAATGATCAAAATGGTAATTATGACCCAGCTCAGATAACCTATCAAGGAGGAACCCCAATTGATGTCACTTGGAATGCTCCTGTCGGTGGTAGTTACTATGTTGGCTTCTGGGCCCCAACCAGAGCGTGGAGCGTAACTTGGGCAGCTGTCATCCCTGCACCCACCATTAGTACTGTTACTCCATTAAGTGCTGCTACAGATGGATTATCCAGAATAACTATACAAGGGGCAAACTTTGGAGCATCTGGTGGTACTGTGTACATTGGAGGAGTAAATTGCGCGTTCATTGCAAGTGATTGGATAAATACACGTGTTTGGTGCACCATCCCTCAAGGGCAAGGCACAACCCTGTTGATTCAATTGTGTACAATATACGCTGGCTGCGTCTCATTTGGGTCCTATTTCAATTATTTTGCTCCAACATTTACTCAAACTATACCTGCGCCTGGTGATACAACGACGACACAAGTCACTATCATCGGCACTAATTTTGGCACTAATCCAACTGTTACCATTGACGGTCTAAACTGTCCTCGTGTTTCGAGTAGTTACTCTCAGATTATTTGCAATATCAGCCCAGGCGTGGGAGCAAACCGCCCGATAGTTATCAACGTTGGTGGACAAATTGCAAATGGTCAATGGTCATGGGCCGCCCCAGTATTTACGTCGGTTACTCCCCAGGGTAGTAATGGCGGCATAACTGTTACAATTAATGGAAGAAACTTTGGTTCAACTCTTGGTTCGTCAGCCGTCACTATCGGAGGAGTTTCCTGTTCTAATTTAGTACTTACCCAGGCTCATATTCAGTTTACATGTACCCTTCCGACGGGTACTGGAAATGATAATACTGTTAGAATCACGGTTGGAGCGCAAGTAGCTGTATCTGGTGTAGGTCAGGGCTACAATTATATGCCACTGACCGTTGCATCTGTTACTCCAGGAAATGGTCCAACAGCTGGTGGCATTCCTATCACTATCACCGGTGGTGGCTTCACGCCAAGTAGCGTGGTTACCATCAATTATAATGCACCGCGAGGTGCTGTCGCCCAGACTCCCGTAACCTTCAGGAATTCCACCTGCATCGTTACAACCCTCATTGCCGGCGAGGGCCTTTATTTATTGGTACTTGTTGATGGTGTTTCTAATGCCGCTGTTCAAATGAACTATGATGCTCCTTGGGTTGACACATCAAGATTTAATCCGTTCAATGGACCAACAGCAGGTGGCACCAATCTTACGATTGTTGGACAAAATTTTGGCGCTCGCCCTGGTGTAAATGCTGTGACTCGTATTGCGGGTGGGTTATGTACCTCTTACTGGACGAATGATACAGCTATTTGGTGTGCTGCTCCTCCTGGTTATGGCAGAGGCCAATCGGTAAGCATCCAACTCTCTCCTTGGACCTGGAGTTGGGGTGTTTGGAATTACGACCCGCCCACGATAAGTTCTATCACTCCTAATCCTGCTGCTGCCAGTACTGTCAATACCACAAATTATCTAACCATTTATGGAAATAACTTTGGTCCTTTAGGTTCTCCTCTGAGTATAACATTGGGTGGTACGTATGCCTGTGGTGTTTCTAGCAATAACCATACAGCGATCATTTGTGCGCTACCACAAGGACAAGGCACTGGTCTGCTTGTTCAACTCTCCCTCTCTAGTCAAAACGCAAACGGTCCATTGTTCAGCTTTTCTCCACCTGTTCTTTCTACTGTCACAACCCCTCTTACTACTTCAGGGGGTCAACTCACTATTACCGGATCAAATTTTGGAGTGTATTCTGCAACTGCCAATCAGATTTTTGTGGGCACGGTTTTATGCGATGCTTCTGCTACAGCTTGCGGCCCTTGTAGTTATACTGCAAACCGTATTATTTGTCTCCTCCCCGCAGCTGCTGGTGGTGTTGCACTGCCTGTCAGGATTCTCGCCGGTGGACAAAATTCAACAAATACATTGCCATTTAGTTTTGATCTTCCTCATGTTTCGTCTCCCGTAACACCTTCCACTGGACCCACGCTTGGTGCTTACAATCTCACTGTGAGTGGCACCTCGTTTGGATCTAATTTTGGTCAAGTTTCTGTTGGTGGTCGTTACTGCCCTCCAACTGTTTGGAGTCACACGCTAATAGTCTGCACAATGCCCGCGGGTGTAGGCCTAAATCAGCAAGTCGTTGTTTCCAATGGATACGATGGAAGAGCCTCTACTGAGGCGGTTTACTTCTCTTACCAAGCCCCTATTGTCAGTACGGTGACTCCTGTTACTCCAAACACCGCTGGTGGATTTAGTGTCAGCATCGGTGGAACAAATTTTGGTAGCTCAACGCTAGTTACTGGTGTTGTCACTCTTAACCTTAACGCTGCGGACTCACGTTTATCTTCTGCAGCTCCTTGTAATATCACCTCTCACGTCGATAATTTGATAATCTGCACGGCTCCAGCTGGTCAGGGTGCTTCGATCGTTATCACGGTAAGCATCGCAGGCCAAACATCGACGGGCAGTTTATCTTATCCAGCGCCTACTACCACTTCTGTCTCAAAGACGCAGGCCATTGTCACGGGAGGAGATACCTTGACAATATTTGGCTCCAATTTTGGTGTTTATCAGACTGTTGCTGTTGGTGGAGCTAATTGCCCGGTTGCTGCCTCTCCTAAAAATCACACTTATCTGCAATGTGCTCTCCCCGCTGGCAGGAGTAGTAACGCGGTAATCGTAACTGTAAGTGGTCGTGCGTCCAATAGTCAAACCATGAGTTATGATCACCCAGCTCTAACGGGTATTATTCCAGCCTCTGCCGGCGTTGGTGTTACAATCACTATCACTGGTAATTATCTTGTCCCTGGTGCCGTGACAATCAATGGTGTCGGTTGTGCCGTTACCTTCACCAACATTACTGCAATCGGAGTCACGGTACCTTCTGGGTCCGGAAGTCTCCTGCCTGTTGTTCATAGTGTCCTCATTACTGGTGTTACAATTTATTCCAATTCAGTTCCTTTCAGTTATAGCGCTCCTACTATTTCAAATATTATACCTAATTCTGTTAATACAAATGGTCTTTATCCTGTCGCGATAATTGGTACAAATTTTGCTACTACCCCTACAGTGAATCTTGGGTCTGTTGTTTGCACTGTCAATGGGTGGAATGTTACGTCCATTAACGTTACTGTTCCCGTAGCGAGTACTGTTGCTAGTCCATCGTTTGTGGTGTATGTGGGTGGACAGCCCTCCAATTCATACACGTTCAATTATAATCGTCCCACTCTTTCGGTTGCTGTGACTGCATCATCGTATACAACTTTGGGTGGTGGTACATTAACTATTCAAGGATCGTCTTTTGGAAGTAGTGGAACTATAACTGTTGGTGGATCAACATGTACTCCAACATCTTATGGCCACTCTTTAATATACTGCAATATTCCGCCAGGGGTTGGTGCCAGCTTAGCAGTCGTTGTTACGAGCTCTATTGGTCTTCAAAATGTTAACAACAGTTTTTCATTGTTCAGTTATGCTGCCCCAGTTCTCCTTTCTACGACCCCAATTTCCTCTCCAACTCTAGGTGGAGGTCCCTTGGCAATTAGTGGACAATATTTTGGTACTGGTACCAATGTTGCAGTTATGATTGGTGGAAAAGTCTGTAACGTAGTTAACCCAGCCACTGATGTGTCGAATACACTTATTCGCTGTACTATCCCCTCAGGTCAAGGTACTCCAGCGCAAAATAGCATTGTAGTGGCCGTCCCTGCGGGCGGGAGAACTGCTACTATTGGATTTGCCTACGACGGTCCTATCATCAGTACCCTAAATCCTACAAACGGTCCTACTAATGGTGGTATCAATCTAACGATGACCGGTAATAATTTTGGGAATGGCAGTGGTTTGACCATTTATTGGGGCACTTTATCTACAACAGTTCTTCCAAGTCAAATTTTCTGGATCAGTCATCAAGAAATTCGGTTCGGCTTGCGTACTGGTATTAACATTGATACCCCATTTTGGCTCGACGTGAGTGGACAAAATGTCAGTAGTGGCATTCTCAATTTTGACTATGACCCCCCTGTGATTACTGGGATATCTGCTCCAGTGGCTTTATGTAATTCGTCGACTGGTGGAGTGGTCACGGGGTGCACTTTATCAAGCGGTCCTCCACGTCTGATTACAATTTCAGGAACAAATTTTGGAACCCAAACATCCCATATCACCTCAATCACTGTGAATGGTGGTGCATGCACGCCTATCACTTGGGTTAGTGCATCAAGCATCACATGTGGCTTAGCCAATTCTACGAATGGTGGTAGTAACCTACCTGTTGTAGTTACCATTGGTACTCAAGTTAGTAATTCATATGCAGGTGTGTCCTATCGTGGTATCATAGTTCGTGCTAGCTCACTTGCATGTATACCTGGCAAATCCTATCCACCTAGCTCTGTATGTACCCAGCTCTCTCCTGGTAATATTCAATTAGCACTTTGGGCAAATTCAACAAATTTTGCAAATACCAGTATTACATTCATTGTTGATAATATCCCAGCTGGAACAACACAAGGCAACATATCGGTTAAGTATGGTACTACATCCTCTTTTGCAACCAAAGAATTTTCTTGTCCTATTTCCTTTTATAATTCTACTACTGGTGAAATACAATGTAATATTGGTGGTGCATCTAGTGCAATTGGAGTAGGTACCTCTCTACATTTCATCGTTGCAGTTGGAACACAAATCAGCGCTGATAGTATTGATAGTTTAAGTTTTATGCCTCCTTCAATTAGAAATGTGACTATTCGTGGACGTTTACAAGATCAAAAAGAAGCATCCATTACTGGAGCCAGTTCCACAGGTGGTTCTGTATTTTTTGATGCTGATTATTTTGGTAATGTTGCAGCAAACATCAGAATCGTTTATCGATTACAAGTAAATCCTACTGGTGACATTGAATGCTTGAACGTACAAATTCGGAACATCTCTACCAATTTGAATACCCTGCAATGTACAACTCAACCGGGTGCTGGAGGACCATACGTTTTCCAAATTATTACCTTGAATTCTCAATCAGTCACTGGTACTGATACCTATAGCTATCCCACCTCTCCTGTTGTTGCGAACGTCACTGGGTGTCCAACACCAAATCCACCTGGAACCAGTGATTGCTTCACCGAAGGTGGAACCACCGTGGCCATTCAAGGAGCAAATTTTCCTACTGGCGTTGCCTTAACAATTATGATTGGGAATTACTTCTGTCAGTCAGTTACATATCTTCGTTCATCAGCTTTAACTTGTGTTTTACCTGAAGCAGTTGGTCTAAATTTACGATTACAAGTATTTTCTAGTCAAGAATACAGTCAAGCTATTCCGTTTATTTCTTATGCTGCACCACAAATCACCTCTATCACTGGTTGTACAACTGTCTCAACCTTAGAAGTGAGAAACTGTGCTGTAACTGGTGGTCCCATTACCATTATTGGACAAAACTTTGGCAAGAGCCAAGCCGTTGTACTGATCGGTTCAGTTCCCTGTCAAAGTGTAGTCCATGATACTACCACTCCACATCGTAAACTTACTTGCATGTTACCGGCCGGTTGGTTAGTCAAGCAAACAGTCGCAGTCACCCAATTTGGCGGCTTGCGGTCTAGCAACACAGCTATTGTTTCGTATCGCCAATGTGATCCAGGGCAAATCTTAGTGCAAAGTGGGTCTACTATGGGCTGTCAAAGTTGTTCTGCAGGTCTATTCAGTCCTGGTGTTGATAATATTGCGGTTCCTAATCTAAACGATCCAACTACCATCTCTCCCAAAACTTGCTTGAATTGTCCACCTGGATACTTCGCCAATGCCGGTGGTAAGTCAGTCTGTTCGGCATGTGCACCTGGTTCGTTTACGAACCGCACTGCAACTGTTCTGTGCTCGACCTGCCCAGTTGGGTTCGTCACCCAAACTGACGCCTCCGTTGCCTGTACTATCTGTCCTGCTGGTAAATCTCAAGATCCTACCAGTGTTTACTGTAACAACTGTCCTAGTGGATTCTTTGCCCTGGATGGAGCTGCAAGTTGCACCAGTTGTGGAGCAGGTAAGTACGCAGTTTCCTTGACAGGTGATTCCAGTACCTCCTGTGCTTCTTGTGTTGCTGGCGCCTATTCTATTGGAAACGTTAGTAGCTGCTCATCTTGTTCCCCAGGTTCAGTTGCCAATAGTGCTGGTTTATCTTTTTGCTCCAACTGTACTGCTGGGTATAATGCTGATCGTTTTGGCTTAACTGCCTGCGCTTTGTGCAAATCTGGTTATTTTAGTAATAGTACTAGTGCAACTGTTTGCACTCTTTGTACTGCCGGCAAATATTCGGATTCTAGTGCCACTCCTGCAACAGCCTGCACAAGCTGTGGATTGGGTAACTTCCAAGCACAGAGTGGTCAATCGGCATGTTTTGCATGTCCGATTGGTACCATTGCAAGTGGTACCGGAGCCACGACATGTACTACATGTAGTTCGGGTTCTTTCATTGATACCGCAGGTCAAAATAGCTGCTCGGGCTGTGCCGTAGGGCGAGCAAGCAATGGTGGTACGATTTGTAGCGATTGTCTACCCGGGTATATTCCTAACTCCTTCTCAAGCTTATGTGTTGGTTGCCCTGGTGGTAAGAGTCAACCATTGCTAGGTGGTTCTGTTTGTAATCGCTGTTTTAATGGCACTTTTTCGGATGCTGGAGCAGCAGAATGTACAAGTTGTCCTTCTGGATCGTACTCCCTTGATGATGCTGTGAGTTGCAGCACTTGTGCTGCTGGTTACTTCAGTGGGACAGGTAGCTCAACATGCACTAAATGCGCGAATGGGACAGTCTCTGGTCCATTTGCTTCTTCATGTGACATTTGTCCCCAAGGCACTGCAGCTGATGCGTTCGGTCTTCGTTGTCTTGATTGTAACGCTGGCCGATACGCCAGTAACCTGGGTCAAACTGAATGCGATGTCTGCCCTAATGGTAGAGTCTCCTCTAATCGTGCATCGCTGTGCACACTGTGTAGCCCTGGATTTTATTCTTCAAGTCAAACTGGTGGCTTGATTTGTATTCCATGCAATGTTGGTGAATATCAACCTGGGACAAACCAAAGTTCATGTGTCCGTTGCGAAGCTGGTTACTACAACTCCAGAGCCTCTGCGTCTGTTTGCGGCACTTGTTCACCCGGTACGTACTCTTTGGACGGAGCCACTGGCTGTGCTAGCTGCTCCACTGGTTGGTATCAAGCCGGTTTTGGCGCCTCTCTCTGTGAGGCCTGTATTCCTGGTAAATATTCTAGTGCGCCAGCACAAAAAATTTGCCTTTCATGTTTCGCAGGATTTTTCAGTGATGTTCAGAATTCTAGTTCTTGCACTGCCTGTCCTTCTGGACGATATCAAATAAGTGAGGCCGCTGTCCAATGTGGAGAATGTGGCTTGGGAGCATCATCTCTCCTCGGAAGTACGATCTGTGCTGATTGTCAACCTGGCTTTTACGCTGATTTGACTACCTCTTCTCGTTGTTTCCCATGTGAACCGGGCTTTGCACAAACACAACCTCGTATGGCTCAGTGTGAGTCATGTCCAGGCGGCAAATTTGCTCCTTTAGCTAGCCGAGAGTGCTTAGAGTGCCCCAATGGTCGATATTCTAGTGGTAATTCATCCGAATGTTTGTCATGTGATTTAGGTAGTGTTTCTGTTAAGTCAAGTCCCATCTGCACAGTATGTGAAGCAGGTTATTATGCCCCTGCTGGTGCAAGCGAATGCCTCGTTTGCAAAAGTGGATCTTACAGTCAAAATCAATCTGCTGAGTGTGGGCTCTGTACGCCTGGTTTCGCTCAGCCTGACGATGGGCAAAGTACCTGTCTTGAATGTGAAGCTGGTAAAAGTAGTGAATTGGGCTCCTTTGCGTGTATTTCCTGCCCTCGTGGTTTCTTTTCTAGTAATACTTCTAGCCTCAAATGTGACGAATGCCCCCGTGGTCGAGCTAACAACTTCCTTGCCCAAACAAGTTGTTCGCCTTGTGCTGTTGGATATTATCAAAGTGAAATTGGTCAGACAGTATGCACCACATGTGAAAGAGGTGAATATCAGAACGGCTCGGAAGCTACTATATGCTTCCGGTGTCTCTCGGGAACTTACACTCCTTCAGGTGTCGCCAGTCTAAGCTGCATACCTTGTGAATTTGGGCGATTTGCACCCTTGGCACAAAGTTCAGGATGTAGTGACTGTACTGCTGGCTATTTTGCAGAAGTTGAGGGCCTTTCGTCGTGTCGCCAATGTGCACCTGGCGAAGCCCAAGTAAATCCTGGTAGCGCAAGCTGTGACGCTTGCGACCGAGGTCGTTATTCTGCCTTCCCTGGTAGTTCTGTTTGTCAAATTTGTCCAAGTGGTACATACGGAGCAGAAATGAATATGTCCAGTTGTTTATCATGTCCTGTCGGTCGTAGTGGTCGTAGTGCTCAAAATGTAACTAGTTCCACTAGTTGTTTCGAATGCCAGCCTGGCACGTATGCGGCTGAAATTGGTAATGTGATCTGTCGTGATTGTCCTTTAGGTCGAATTGCTGCATCTGGTGGTTTCAGTTCTTGCATGGAATGTGACCCTGGGACCTATCGTGATCAAAGTGTTTTACCCACTCAGTGTGAGAAATGTCCCAATGGAACAGCATCAACGCTGATGGGATTAGTTGTCTGCCCAGCTTGTCCGGCTGGTACCTATCAGAATGTTACAGGACAAACTGGCTGTGAACCATGTTGGCTAGGAACTTCGCAAGGAAATGAAGGCGAGACAACCTGTTCTGACTGCGGCATGGGCTTCTTTACTGATTCCGTTGGCAAGAAAACATGCGCTTCCTGTGAACTTGGTCGGTTCCAAACCCAAGAAGGTGCTAGTACTTGTCTCGCTTGTGAATCAGGTACCTACCAAGCAGAGTATGGTCAATCTAAATGCGATATGTGTGAAATCGGAAAATTCAATTTGCTACAACAACAGCCTGTGTGTGAATTATGTCGTCCTGGTTTATATCAAGATCAAATCAATGCATCACGTTGTGAACCATGTGGCCTTGGATTCTTCCAAAAAGATTATGGCAAGACTGCTTGTTCTCCATGCGGTTTTGGTACTTTCCAGGTGTTACCAGGTCAGGATCAATGCATCGCTTGTCAACCCGGAAAATTCAGCAATCTTACACAACAAACAGCCTGCTTTGACTGTGTTGCTGGATACTCTCAGCAAGAAGAAGGCTTGTCTGTTTGTGCTCCTTGTGTACCTGGATTCTTCGCTCAAGATGGTAGTACAGGTTGTTTCACGTGCAAAGAAAAGGGATTTACTGGTATCGCTCCAGTCCCAGCCTCCACTAGGTGTCTATCTTGCCCTGCGCTTGGTAATGCTGTCCCTGATGAAGCTGGTATTCGATGCACTTGTGGACCTGGCTGGTACCTTAGTAACAGAGACGATGTTGAACATCCAAATTGTTTGCAATGTCCTGAAGGAGCAGATTGTGAGTATGGTGGTAATGTCATGGAAGAGCTAAGTACCAAAGTAGGTTGGTGGCGTCTAAATGGTACATTAACCTATTACGAATGTCTTCAAGCTTCTCATTGTGACGGTGGGCTTGGCTCTGGGTGTGCTGCCTACCGTACAGGTCCCCTTTGTGCATTTTGTCAAAGCGGTTATCATTCTCAAACTGGTCAGGGTGCATGTCTTGCATGCCCCAAGCGAAGCGCTGCTAGTGGATTTATGGTCTTCGTCTTACTGTTAGTACTGTGTGTGTTATTCGCGTTGTACTACATCATTTTACGTGGTGACAGAAAATTACAGGAGGAGGCACAAATAGATGACCATTTGACATTGCAAAGAAAATCCACTGTTGGTGGTTCAGGGCGTCCCTCTCAAGGTAGTATGTATCGGTTAGCTTCTCGTGGTAGTCAAGCTGCCCTAACGCGTGATGACAGCGCTCCGCAAATGACTACGGATGGATCTGCTCAGCCAACTCCACCTGCAGCAGAGGGTGATTACTTGAATTCTCCAAGTGTTGGTGGTGCAGGATTCTTTGCTGAGGAAGATGGAAAGGGAATTGGACTTGTCGTAGAAGATCCATATCAATTAACTAAATCTCGTGGTCACCGAGTTTTGACTGAGTCAGGAAGTGTTCGTACTGCGCCCAATGTTACTTACAAAATGAAGATTATGTTAGGATTTTTCCAGATCGTTGGCAACTTCGCTTTTGCAGTTGGTGTTCCTTGGCCTAGTTATTACATAGATTTTCTTAATCTCATGAAGGTCGTGAATCTTGACTTCATCCAATGGGCCAGCGTGGACTGTGTTGTAGAAACTGACTACTACCTGAAATATCTCGTTTTTGTTGCAACTCCTATTGCTCTATTCGCCCTTCTGTTCGTTTTGTATTTCGTTCCTATTCTTATTATGGAACGAGTAGATGTTAGTGATGATGACGCCAGACGTCTCCGATTCCAAAATTTACGAAGAAAATTCATGAAATTAGTTATTTTCACAATCTTTTTAATCTATCCATCTGTCTCTGCTGTAACATTGAGATTATATGTATGTCAAAAAGTTGCAAATGTTTATTATTTAGTAGAAGATTTTACTGTTCAATGTTATGTCGATAAGTGGAATAAATATGCAATGGCAAACATAATTGCATTATTGGTCTATCCTATTGGAGTGCCTGCACTTTTTGGTGGAATTATTTGGACTCATCGAAAACATTTGGCGGTTCCAACGATTCGATTGAAATATGGATTTTTGTATGATGCTTACACAGATCGATCATGGTGGTTTGAATTGGTGGATATGGGTAATAAGCTTTTCATGACGTCGATTCTCGCGTTTTTCCCCTCTGTTGCCCAGATTCCTGTTGGGTTATGCTGGAATACCAGCTTTTCGATCTTGATCTTGCTAAACCATCCTTACCTCAGAAAGGGAGATGATAGACTGCATTTATTGGGACAGATTGAAATTTTCTTATTGATGTACATGGGATACATTCTCACTCAAGGAATTACATATGACACAAGAACGAACGTTCTTTTATCGATGGTTTGTATCATCCTCACGATCCTCCTCCCAATGCTTTTCCTCATCCAGTCATTCCTCTTTGCTCGTTCGTTCCTCCGTAAAGTTGCATTGAAGCGAGCTTTGGGAGACGAAGAATATGAGAGACAAAAACGTGCGAGCAAAAACGATGGCGATGGCTTCGAGGCTCATGATGGCGCACCTCTGGAAGATGCTGGTAGTAACAATGTAGCAGCTGCTCAACCAGAGAATCCAGGATATTACCAAGCACCTGTTCCACCGCAACAAGCGGCAGAAACCTACTCATTTGAGTGAACAATAAAATATCCTTGATGCACTTCGATGTGGGCGGCACCCGATGCTTGTACATGCACGTATCTCTATGCCCACTGTCAC
>Ga0170475_105457058_pt1 | contig 12715 bp, 11 predicted proteins | sample Soicark_Litter_5_FD_111474 | JGI IMG/M metagenome (GOLD analysis project Ga0170475, IMG submission 111474) | Avena fatua rhizosphere microbial communities from Hopland, California, USA. Combined Assembly of 48 SPs | reverse complement strand
CTTGTTTCGATACGCTCAAGGATGCCTGCTCGCAGGAGAAGAGAGCCCCGGTCCTGCTTACCGGGGCCTCTCTACGACTCGGGGTTACCTGTTGCCTACCCGATCAGGCAGGGCTTAACCATCGCTCCCCGCCTGGACAGTTTCACAGCCTTTTCCTGGCCTTAAGACCGGCAAGGCTCGTGGCGGATTCGGCGATGAGCCGTGTAATCGCCGAAGCCACGCTCGGGTATGGCGTCTGGTGTGGCGACGGTTGGTTTACTCGGCCAGTTCACGGCAATGAATGCCGGTGTGTCGGCGGCTTGCACGAGTTGGACAGTTAGCCGGTCGGATTCGTTGATTCGACCGTCGGCGAGGTCGGTACGTTGGTGCATTGGGTGAACTCCTAGATGCGTAGGGGTTTGCCTAGGCCCTGGTCGGTGTTCCAGCACCGGTCGGGGCCGCTTAGTTGCTTGGATTAGTCGATCTTGGGTGTCTCCTCTCGGGTCTCGGAATGTAGCCAGATGTGTAGCCACGGTGGGTCGTTCGTGGGTGTTCGTGGGAATGCGCGGAGGATGCAAAGCGGTTCTGACTAGCGGGAACGTACTTATGCGAATCTTGGCGAACGTATTGCTGTTACCTTACAAGCAAGGGGTCAGCAGTTCGAGTCTGCTTGCTCCCACTCGCAATCGCCCGGTCAGACCGGATCCTCAGACAAAGAGGGGTTCAAGCCCGAAGGCCCCCTCGAGCGCTCTCATCTGCTCATCACTGGGCCGCTGGGTAAACCGTTCGGCGGCATCGATGACCTTCGGCAAGATGTGGATGTCGCCGACGGTGTTGAGAAAAACTCCGTCCCGTCCGAGCACCCACCCGACTGCCGTGTCGATAGCGTCCTGATCGGTGAGTGGCTCATACCAGGTCTCGGCGGTCGGCCGGTGATCACCCCACGGTCCACGGGTAATGGCCTTGATCGTCTGGATGGCGACACCGCGCTCGACGCAAAGCGCAACCAGCTGTTCAAAATCGGCGATATAGCGCTCATTGCGCGACATCGGAAAGTTGTAGGGCAGCAGCACAGAGTCGAACAGATATTCCTGCAGTGAGCGCAGATGCTGTGCCGCGACGGTCACGCCATGACCCGTAACTCCAATGAACCGGACGAAGCCATCCTCCTTGGCCTCAATCACACCCTCCAAAGCACCGCCCGGAGAAAAGACGGTCCGCCATTCCTCCTCATCGACGAGGTTGTGCAGCTGAATGAGATCAATCCGGTCGGTACGTAGCCGCTCCAATGAGCGTTGGATCTGGTTATATGCATCGGCCCGGGTACGCTCACCGGTCTTGGTGGCCAAGAAGAACTCATCTCGGTGAGTCTCTATCCAGGGTCCGAGCCGGAGCTCCGCATCGCCGTAACTGGCGGCGGTATCGATGTGATTGATTCCGTGTTCGCGGATCAGCTCCATGGTCTGATCGGCCTCGTCCTGGCTGACGTTGCTAAGAGCGGCGGCTCCGAAGAGAAGGCGAGTGCTCTGGTGGCCGGTACGGCCGAATTGCTGAACAGGGATCATGAAGGTCATTCTGCTCTGGCCTGATGGACCGGCAGCCTGCGACCCGCCCCGCAGGCGGCGTTTCCCCGCACAAGGCGCGGAATCTGGGCCTGATTTGGCGATACGACACTCATTCGCGGCCTGGTGCGGAGAAACGCATCTGAAAAGGTTTGCCCAGTATCAAGGTGCAGCTCGGAACGGCAGCGGTCGTTCCTTATCGATCACGCCGTTCGGCCAGCAGCACCGGGATTTGTCGCTCGGTCCGCTTCTGATACTCCGCGTACCGCGGATAGGCCTCGACGGCCCGCTGCCACCAGATCTCCCGCTCCTCGCCCTCCAGCTCTCGAGCGGTTGCGTCGATAAGCTCGACACCGTCCTGCACGATCAGCGCCTGGGGATCAGCTTTCAGGTTGAGATACCACTCCGGATGTTTTGGCGCGCCGCCCTGCGAGGCGACCATCGCGTACTTGCCGTCATGCTCCACCCGCATCAGGGCAATCTTTCTGATCTTGCCACTTTTCCGGCCCCGAGTGGTGAAGAGGACAACCGGTCGATTGGTGCCGGCCAGCGTGTTGGCCTCGCGGCCTCCAGTGGCCTCATATCGCTCGACCTGCTCGCGCGTCTGCTTCCGCGTACTTGGTTCGTACTCCCCCGTCAGTGGCACGCGCCCATCATAGAGTCGCCGTTGCTCTGAGTACGGCGGCTATCTCGCGCGGTTCATTGATCTGGTTGATCTGCTGCCATCTGATCATCCCGGCAGAGTCCAGGACGAAGGTGCCACGACGAGCGCATCCCGCCTCTTGATCAAAGACACCAAAGGCTTGGGCAATCGCCCCGTGGGGCCAATGATCAGTGAGCAGGTCGAACGGAATAGCCTCGGCGTCCGCGTACGCGCGCAGGGTGTACATCGCATCGCAGGAGATCGCCAACACTCGAGAGCCCAGCGCGACGAAGCTTTCATGATCATCACGAACGGCTACCAGCTCATCGTGGCAGATGCTGGAGAAGGCCCAGGGATAGAAGATGATCACCGCTGCTGCACCGCGCAGACTGCTCAAGGTGAGCAGCTCGCCATGCTGATTACGAGCGGCAAAACTCGGCGCCAGCTGGCCGAGCGCGACACTCACCGACGCGCGCCCCTGGGTCGTACCAGCTTGGTGGCTGTCCAGTCCGGCGACGCTTGCACGCTGTTCGTCAGCGCCAGACCTGCTGTCAACGCGGCCTCGGCAACGTCGGCGGCATCGACATAGCCGCTGCGTCCCACCTTTGGGGTCATCAACCAGATGTAACCGCTATCGGTCAGATCGGTCAGAGCATCGACCAGTCCGTCAACCAGATCACCGTCTTTGTCGCGCCACCAGAGCAGCACCAGGTCGACAGCCTCCATCGCCTCTTCGATGAGTTCACCGTCGATGGCGTCCTCGATCATCATCCGGACGTCGTCGTCGACGTCCTCGTCCCAGCCAAGCTCTTGCACGACCAAGCCACCGGACAGGCCGAGCTTGTCACTCAGATTCTTAGACCCGCCGGCACCCGCTGTGGAGGTCACCCATGCCTCCAAAACCCATGCCTCCAAAACCCATGCCTCCAAAACATTGACCGCGAGGGCTGGCAGCCGTGGTGCGCGGTGGGCGTCCGGTCAAAGCGAGAGAGGGCGCCGCTCATCTCGGCGTGCCGCCTCCTTTCGATAGCTCCGGCTGGCGCCGAAGCAACGTATCCAGTCCCGGTGAAAGCTCTTTGGCACAGCCTGCCAGAGGCATGCTCTCGACGTAACCCCGTGTCACCGATGAGCTGGTTGCCTGATACTGCGGTTGATCTTGCAGAAGTGACAGGATGGATGTCGCACATAGTGCGATGTGCACATCCAACCCCATCCGGAGTCGGATGAGACGTAAGGAGCCGCCATGGCTACGCCCGGACGTCCGGCGATTACTGCTCACGGCTTGCCCAGCCAACTTCCCGACATCGATCCCGAAGAGACTGCCGACTGGCTGGAGTCGCTGGACGGCCTGCTGCAGGAAAAGGGCAAGCATCGTGCCAGGTTCATCATGCTCAAGCTGCTTGAGGAGGCAAGGGCGCGTCAGGTTGGCCTGCCTGCGCTGCGCAGCAGCGATTACATCAACACGATTCCGCCGGAGTCCGAGCCGTGGTTCCCAGGCCATGAACACGTCGAGCGACGGATTCGAGCCTTCATCCGATGGAATGCCGCCATCATGGTCAGCAAGGCGAACCGAAAGGGTCTAGAGGTCGGTGGCCACATCGCGACGTACCAGAGCGCCGCGAGTCTGTACGAGGTCGGGTTCAACCACTTCTTCCGCGGCAAAGATCATCCCGGCGGTGGCGATCATGTCTTCATCCAGGGCCATGCGTCACCGGGCGTGTACGCCCGGGCGTACCTGGAAGGCAGGTTGACCACCGACCACCTGGACGCTTTCCGGCAAGAGGTGTCGCATGGCCCGGGCAATGGACTGTCCTCCTACCCACACCCGCGGCTGATGCCACATTTCTGGGAGTTCCCCACAGTCTCCATGGGAATCGGCGCAATCAACTCGATCTACCAGGCGCGGTTCAACCGCTACCTACACAACCGCGGAATCAAGGACACCTCCCAGCAGCGCGTATGGGGTTTCCTCGGCGACGGCGAGATGGGCGAGCCTGAGTCCCTGGGCGCCATCGGACTTCCTGCCAGAGAGGAGCTGGACAATCTCACGTTGGTGATCAACTGCAACCTGCAACAACTCGACGGCCCGGTCCGTGGCAACGGCAAGATCATCCAGGAGCTGGAATCGATCTTCCTCGGAGCCGGCTGGCATGTGATCAAGGTGCTGTGGGGCCGCGATTGGGATCCACTGTTCGCCGCCGATTCAGATGGTGCGCTGGTGAACAAGATGAACACCACACCGGATGGGCAGTTCCAGACCTATCTGGTGGAGGACGGCGCCTACATTCGCAACAACTTCTTCTCCGATCCGCGGCTGCAGAAGATGGTCTCGGGAATGACCGACCACCAGCTCAAGGTGCTGTCCCGTGGCGGGCATGACTACCGCAAGGTGTACGCGGCGTTCAAGGCGGCCACCGAGCATGTCGGTCAACCGACGGTGATCTTGGCGCAGACCGTCAAGGGTTGGACTATTGACGCCCTGGAGGGCCGGAACGCCACCCACCAGATGAAGAAGCTGACCACCAAGGACCTCAAGGCCTTCCGTGATCGGCTCTACATGGAGATTCCCGACAGCGCGCTGGAGGACGCGTACAACCCGCCGTACTACCACCCTGGCAACGACTCAGATGAGATCAAGTATCTGCAGGCGCGGCGGCGGGCGCTGAACGGCTATCTGCCGGAGCGCCGCGTGCGGCCAACCGTGATCAAGCTGCCGGGGGATGAGGTATACGCGCCCCTGATGGAGCCGGCTGGCGAAAAGACCAAGGTGGCGACTACCCAGGCCTTCGTACGACTGCTTCGGGATCTGATGCGAGACAAGGAGATTGGCCATCGCATCGTGCCGATTGCGCCGGATGAGTTCCGCACATTCGGTATGGATTCGATGTTCCCGACGGCCAAGATCTACAGCCCCCACGGTCAGACGTACGAGTCGGTCGACCGCAAACTCTTGCTGTCCTACAAGGAATCCGAGAAAGGCCAGCTGCTACACGAGGGCATCTCCGAGATCGGCGCCATGGGCTCGGTGATCGCCGCTGGTTCCTCGTACGCGATGCACGGAGAGCCGATGATTCCGTTCTACATCTTTTACTCGATGTTCGGATTCCAGCGCAGCGGCGACTGGATCTGGGCGGCGGCAGACCAGCTGGCTCGTGGCTTCCTGATCGGGGCCACCGCGGGGCGCACCACGCTAACCGGTGAGGGCTTGCAGCACGCCGACGGCCATTCTCCATTGCTGGCGAGCACCAACCCGGCAGTCGTTCACTACGACCCTGCCTTCGGCTACGAGATCGCGCATATCGTCAAGGAAGGCCTGCGACGGATGTACGGGCACGATGATCCCGATCATCCCGATGGCGAGGACCTGATCTATTACCTGACCGTCTATAACGAGCCTGTCTCCCAGCCGGGACCGCCGGACAACCTCGACGTAGAGGCACTGCTGCGGGGGATGTACCGCTATGCCGCGTCGTCGTTGAAAGGTGATCATCCTCGTGCGCAGATCCTGGTCTCCGGCGTAGCGATGACAGCCGGGCTCAAGGCACAGCACATGCTGGCCGACGAGTGGGGCGTAGCCGCCGATGTCTGGTCGGTCACGTCGTGGAATGAGCTGCGTCGTGATGCCGTCGATACCGAGAAGTGGAATCTCATGCATCCGCGCGAGGAGCGACGCCAGCCATATGTCACGATCGCCCTCCAGGACGCACCAGGACCGGTGATTGCGGCCAGCGACTACATGCGCGCCGTCCAAGATCAGATTGCCCCGTGGGTGCGACATACCTGGTGTTCACTCGGTACGGACGGCTTCGGCTTTGCAGATACCAGGGCAGCCGCCCGGCGCTATTTCCTGGTCGATGCCGAGTCGGTCGTGGTCGCCACGCTGCAGAGCTTGGCTCGCGACGGGCACTACGACGCCGGCGCGGCCGGCGAAGCGTTCGATCGCTATCGGCTCGGAGATCCCACTGCTGTTGCTGGCGTTGTGCAAGAGGGCGCTGACGCGTAAAGGATTGCTCTTCGGGCTACATCGCGCTCAGCAGGGCAGCTTTGACGTCCTCCACGGCCTGTGCGTTGCCGGCAATGTGCCAACGATTCGTGCCAATCTCGAGCTCTTCGGCGGCGCCACCAGCGCCGATGACCAGTGCCGCGCCCGGGTACCAGTCCCAGCCGTTCAGATTGGCCTGAAGAAACACACCGAGCCGACTGCTCGCCACACCGGCGAGATCGATAGAAGCCGATCCCAGAATGCGCAACGTCGCGGCGGAGGCGACGACCGACTGCCAGGCGCTGAGGCGCTGGCGATCCGGCAGGTGCCGAGGGTGGAAGTAGGAGGCCACCGAAATCTGTGACAGAGCCTGACTTGGCAACGACGACACTTGCTTGCCGTTCAGTGTTGTGGGAGCTTCCCGGCCGCCGAGCCAAAGCTGATCGACGGACGGGTAATAGACCGCCCCAAGCAGCGGCGCATCGCTGTCGACAAGTCCCACCGCCGAGCACCAGTAGGGAATCCCATGGAGGAAGTTGTAGGTGCCGTCGACCGGGTCGATGTACCAGGTTCGGCCGTTACCAGCCTTACGGGCGCCTTCCTCACCGACTAACCCGTCGTCGGGCCGACTCTCCGCCAGCCTGGTAATGATGTGTTCCTCGCCCGCATGATCGGCGGCAGACACCACATCAGACACCGAAGTCTTGTAGCGAGTCTCCAACCCCTCGCTGAGCATCTCACGGGCCAGGGTTCCTGCCTCGCGTACCAGTTCGGCGGCCAGGCTCAAGTCATCCACCTGCCGACCCTAACCCGCCGCTCGGTATCCCACGGTGCTTGGGATGTTCGCGCTGTACCCAGCGTGCATGCCACCTACAGCGTGAAGAGTCTGGGCACAGCATCGATGCGCGCTGAGCTTGTCGAAGCGTGGTGGGGTGCCCTTCGACAAGCTCAGGACACCTGACGATCAGGTCCGACCGGCGCTCCCGAGCCTGATCCAGGTCTCCACAACGGTGTCCGGGTTGAGCGAGATGCTGTCGATCCCCTGCTCCAGCAGCCACTCGGCGAGATCGGGATGATCACTGGGACCCTGTCCGCAGATCCCGACATACTTGCCGCGCGCCTTGCAGGCCTTGATTGCGGCGCTGATCAAGAACTGGACAGCCGGATCACGTTCATCGAACGACGCGGCCACCAAACCGGAGTCGCGATCCAGGCCCAAGGTCAATTGCGTCAGGTCATTGGAGCCGATCGAGAATCCATCGAAATAATCAAGAAACGCATCTGCCACCACAGCATTCGATGGCAGCTCACACATCATGATCACCTCCAGGTCATTGTCCCCGCGCCGAAGTCCGTGCTCATCCAGCAGCCGGATCACCCCGTCGGCCTCGGCAAGAGTGCGGACGAAGGGAATCATGATCTTCACATTTGTCAGTCCCATAGCGTCGCGTACGTAGCGCAGTGCCTCACACTCCATTGCAAAACAGTCGGCAAAGTCAGCAGACAAGTACCGCGCGGCCCCGCGATAGCCGATCATCGGGTTCTCCTCATGCGGCTCATAGCGCTCTCCGCCGAGCAGGCTGGCGTACTCATTGGACTTGAAGTCCGACATGCGTACGATCACCGGATTCGGCGCAAAGGCGGCCGCGATGGTCGCCACTCCCTCGGCCACCCGGCGTACAAAGAAATCCCGTGGTGTCTGGTACGCGGCGATGGCTTCACCGATCCGACTTCGCAGCGGCTCATCCAGTTGGGGCAGGTCCAACAGAGCTTTGGGATGGATGCCGATCTGGTTGTTGATGATGAATTCCAGCCGAGCCAGGCCGACGCCAGCGTTCGGCAATCGTGAGAACGCGAAGGCCTGATCGGGCGTGCCGACATTCATCATGATCTTGACGTCGATGTCGGGCATGCTGGCCTGCTCGGACTCTTCGACGGCGAAGTCGAGCAGCCCGGCGTACACATAGCCGGTGTCGCCTTCTGCACACGAGACAGTCACCTGCTGCCCGGCACTCAGCTCACCGGTTGCTGCACCCGTGCCGACGACTGCCGGAATCCCTAGTTCCCGCGCGATGATCGCCGCATGGCAGGTACGACCACCTCGATTGGTCACGATGGCGGAGGCCCGCTTCATGATCGGCTCCCAGTCGGGATCGGTCATGTCAGCAACCAGGACCTCACCGGGATTGAAGAGATGCATGTCGGCGATCGACCGGAGCACCCGGACAGCGCCGGTACCGATCTTCTGCCCAATGGCGCGTCCTTCGACCAAGACTGGACCTCGCTCACGGAGTCGGTAGCGCTGCACGCGGGCCGCGGTCTGTCGTGACTTCACCGTCTCAGGCCGTGCCTGAAGAATGTAGAGCTGGCCGTCATGCCCATCCTTGCCCCATTCGATATCCATCGGCCGGCCATAGTGCTTCTCGATGGCCAGCGCCTGCCGCGCCAGCTCAGTGACCTCCGCATCGTTGAGGGACAAGCGGCTTCGGTCCGCGGGATCAACGTCGACGAATTCAGTCGTCCTGCCAACCTCGGTGTGCGCCGTGTAGATCATCTTGGTGGCCTTACTACCGATGCCGCGCTTGAGGATCGCCGGTCGGCCGGCACGCAATGCGGGCTTGTACACATAGAACTCATCAGGGTTGACCGCGCCCTGAACGACACCCTCCCCAAGACCGTAAGCCGACGTAATGAACACCGCATCGGCAAAGCCGGACTCAGTATCCATGGTGAACATCACCCCGGATGCGCCAATGTCGGACCGCACCATTCGCTGCACCCCGGCCGAGATGCCAACCGCGTCGTGCTCGAAACGATGATGAACTCGATAGGCGATCGCGCGATCGTTGTACAGCGATGCGAAGACTTGCTTGATCGCCTCAAGGACGGCCTCAATGCCACGGACATTGAGAAACGTCTCTTGCTGACCTGCAAACGAGGCCTCTGGCAAATCTTCTGCGGTTGCGCTGGACCGCACGGCGAATGACAGCTCACTATCAATAGCCGTATGTGAGTCGCCGGCCAGCTTCGTATAGGCCGCGCGGATGTCGGCTTCGAGACTGGCTGGAAGCGGCCGCGTGATCATCGCATCACGAATCCTGCGACCTACCGTTGCCAATTGCTCGACATCCTCGGTATCCAGCACTGCCAACTCGTCGTTGATCATCTCGGCCAAACCGCTGTCTGCGATGAACTGCCGGTACGCGTCAGCAGTAGTGGCAAAGCCGTCCGGTACGCGTACATCCGCTGAGGAGAGGTTCCCGAGCATCTCGCCCAGCGATGCATTCTTGCCGCCCACCTGGTCGAGATCGCTGAGGCTGAGGTCGGAGAACCATGCGATGGTTGATGTATTCGACTGTGCAGGCATGGTTCATTCCTCTCGATTTATGACCTGTGGTTCATGGTCTGCAAGATCACGGTGGACATCTCCTCCACTGACTTGGTTGAGGAGTCGATCATGGGCAGCCGATGGTTGCGGTACATAGCCTCGGCCTGGCGTAGTTCGTAGGTGCACTGCTCAAGCGAGGCATAGCGGGAGTTCGGGCGCCTTTGGTGCCGGACTTGACTGAGCCGCGCCGGCGTCGTGGTCATGCCGAAGCACCGATCGCGCAGCCCGCGTACTGGACCTGGTAACTCTGCGCTGGAAAAGTCCTCCTCGACCAGCGGGTAATTCGCGACGAAGACGCCGTGCTGCAAGGCCAGATACATCGTTGTTGGTGTCTTACCACAGCGCGACGGAGCCACCAAGATCACGTCTGCCTTGTCCAGGGCTCGCATGCTCTGGCCGTCATCGTGTTCGATCGCGTACTCGACGGCTGCCATCCGTGCGTTGTAGCGCTTCACGTCGCCCATACCGTGCAATCGCGCTGCCACCCGTATCCCTTTGGTGCCCAAGATCGATTCGACTTGTTCCATGTGCAGGTCGAAGAAGTCGATCAACGGGCACCGGGTACGCCGCAGTTCCAGGCGGACCTCTTCAACGGCGGCCGTCGAGAATGCCAAGGGGGTCACTGGTCCAGCGGCTGCCGCGTCCAAGATCGCTACCACGCGGCGAGCCTCTTCAACGGTGGAGATGAACGGTACGAGCCGGCGCTCGAACCGTAGGTTCGGAAACTGGATCAACAGGGCGTTGCCCATCGTCTCGGCAGTGATTCCGGTGCTGTCGGAGAGGAAGAAGACCGGGACAGGAAGCGGCTCCGCTGTCTCGCCGAATCGCCGATCGTCCTGATTCACTGGTCATCACCTCCGACGGTCAGCGGATCGCCTCAGGGTATACCAGCAGTCCGACTGGTATTAACGCCAATGATTGGCGCCAGCAGTGAGACCGGTCACATGATGCCGGATAGTTAGCCGGATAGTTAGTTTGCCTTGGCGCACCAGTCCAGCAGTTCATTTACTGGCCAGGTGTTGATCACTCGATCTGGATCCAATCCCAGATCCTCAGCCCGTTCGCAGCCATAGATCTGGAACTCCAGCTGTCCGGGCGCGTGGGCGTCCGTGTCGATCGAGAACAGGCATCCCATGTCCATCGCCATCTTCAGCAATCTGGTCGGCGGGTCGCGGCGCTCGGGGCGGGAGTTGATTTCAACGGCCACGTTGAACGTTCGGCAGGCCTCAAAGACCACCTCTGGATCGAAAACAGACTCGGGCCGGGTGCCACGTTCGCCCTCGATCAGACGGCCCGTGCAGTGGCCGAGGATGTTGGTACGCGGATTGGCTATGCCGCCAACCATCCGGTGGGTCATGGTCTCTGAATCGGAGCGGAGCTTGGAATGAACGCTCGACACGACGACCTGCAGCTCGGCCAGCAGTTGATCCTCTTGATCAAGGGCTCCGTCCTCGAGGATGTCGACTTCGATGCCTTGCAAACAACGAAACGGCGCCATGGCTTCATTGAGATCGGCTACCACGGCCATTTGCTCGCGCAACCGATCGGCACTCAACCCACGTGCGACTTGGAGTCGCGGTGAATGATCAGTAATGGCGCAATATTGGTGGCCGAGCCGCTGCGCGGTGATCATCATCTCCTCGAGTGGACTACCGCCGTCGGACCACGAGGAGTGGCAGTGAAGATCGCCTTTGATCGCGGCACGCAAGTTCAGGCCGCCGTCGGCAAGAGGCTGCTTTTCGTCCCGCAGCTTCTGCAGATACTCCGGCACCTGGCCGCTCATGGCCTGGGTGATCACAGTCGCGGTTTTCGGTCCGACGCCCGAAACCTTCGCCCACGTACGCTGCTCCTGATGTTCTCGGCGCTCCGATTCGGAGAGCTCTGACACCACCTCGGCGGCGGCACGGTAGGCACGAACGCGATAGGTATCGGCGCGCGAACGTTCCAACAGGAATCCGATCTCCCGCAAAGCCTCCACCGGGTTCACTCGGTGGCACTCCTCCGCGAACGCGGCTTGAGCTGGACTGTAGGCATCGCTGGCGCCTCCATCGCCTTCTCCAAGCGGCTGACGATAGGCGAAAATCGCACGTCGCGCTTCTCCCAGGCCGATCGGAACTCAACGATTTCCTGATGGCTCCGTCCGATGAAGTTCCACCACATCACAATGTGCTCGCCAAAGGGTTGTCCGCCGAGCATGATCACCCGGCCGCCGTACGGGCTCCGAAGATGCAGGCTTCGCCGGCCGCTGCCCAAGTAGAGCAGCTGGTCGACTGCCACTGTGGTCGATTCTGCGACGACCGCTCCGGCAACGACAAAGACGCCGTACTCGAAACTTTCCTCAATCGGGATCGCGACATCGGCCCCCGAATCGAGTCTTAGGTCCACGCCACAGAGCGGTGAATACCCGAGTGCCGGCGATCTGGCGGCGTCTACCTCGCCGATCAGCACCTTGCCAGCCATGCCTGGGCGGATCAGGTCAGGCAGATTGGCGTAGCTGTCAAACGCCGGCGCGCGGTCGCGCATGGCATCGGGCAGCGCCACCCACAGCTGCACTCCGTGCAGTATGGGCGGCTTGTCCGGCTGAGACATCTCGCTGTGCACGATGCCGTGGCCGGCGGTCATGATGTTGAGCTCGCCGGGTCGCACCATCACCTGCGAGCCAAGGCTGTCGCGATGCTCGATTTCGCCCTCGAACAACCAGCTGACCGTCTGCAGTCCGGTGTGTGGATGTGCCCAGACCTGCATACCGGCCGAGCGGCTCACGTCCTCGGGTCCGTAATGATCAAGGAAACACCAGCCGCCGATCATGCGGATCTGCCTATCTGGAAGGGCGCGCGACACCTCGGTGGTCTTGCCGAGCGGGACTCGGCGGGCGGTCAGCAACAATTCCTCAGGCCCGCCGTCAGCGCGCCCCGCACACAGGTACTCCTGTGGCCGCGTATCAAGATCACTCACGTGCCCGCCGGCCTCCGATCCATCACCGACTTGTCAAACTCTCAGCCTCGGATTAGCACTCTGACAAGCTCTTCGCACGTTCCGACTCCTTCATCGCATGCGCTGCAGGCCAGAGGCAAAATCACGCCGTTGCAGCCGCAAGCTGCTGCAGTCGTCGGAGCCAACAGCTCGTCATGGTGCACAGCCGGCTATAGCGCGCTGAGACG
>Ga0170475_130228739_pt1 | contig 12718 bp, 13 predicted proteins | sample Soicark_Litter_5_FD_111474 | JGI IMG/M metagenome (GOLD analysis project Ga0170475, IMG submission 111474) | Avena fatua rhizosphere microbial communities from Hopland, California, USA. Combined Assembly of 48 SPs | reverse complement strand
TAAAAATGAAAAAAATAACCTTTTTCTGCTTTCCTCTACTTTATTCTACTTATTATATTTTTTTGTTATATTCTTTTAACATATTTAACATTTTCTTCAACACTTTACCTTTTCTTTTATTTTTATTCTACTTTACCTTATAACAAAAATGAAATCTTTAGCTAACAAAACAAGTATACAAAATTATTTTATGCAAACTTTCGGTATAGGTAAAAATTTAGCTTTAAAAATGTCTTACTTTATTGGTGTGAGTCCTACAAAACCCTATAAAGAAATTGCCGAATTTAAAAAAGAGTTGGCTTTTTCCTATGTACAACAAACAAGCAAATCTAAACTTGTAGGGTTTAAATTAAAAAATAAAGAATTAAATACTCTAATTTATTATACTGTTATCGGTAATATTAAATCTTATAAATTTCGTGCTTTTTTACCAATAAGGGGGCAACGAAACAAAACAAACGGAAAAACAGCTCGAAAAAAAGCAATTGCTTTAAAAAAACTAATTACAGCTTAAAATAAAAGGAACATTAAAAATGTTAAGAATATTAGAAAGTAGAATAAAGCAGAAAGTGGATTAAAGTAGAGGAAAGCAGAAAGTAGAACGACAGCTTAGAATGTTAGAGATACGTAGAGGCAAGTAGAATAAATATTCTACTTTCTTAAAAAAAAAGACATAATGAAGAATTCAAAATTCAGCAAGCTTTATCATTACCTTGCATCCTGCAAGGATGACAAAGGTAAATGTATATCTCTAAATGTTCGCCGTTTCTCTTTTTTTAAAAGTATAAATAAAACTATTACTGGTGATCAAGGTTCTCTTCAAACTTTATTTTCAAGAAACCCGACAAGTTACAAAAACATTTTACGCGCCTTACTTTCTTTAAAATATTTACAGTTGAGAAAGCTTGAAAGCTTTTATATCTACTGTGGTAATGATAAAAGTCTATATAAGAACAAAAATAAGAATGTTAAATATGTTGGCCAAAGCAATAATGTAAAAAGTCAAAACAATTATTCCAACACTTTAAAGTTTAATTTAATGACGGATGACTACTTGTTTTATAAAAAATACGGGATTATTCGAATTGATACAGGTTTTACCAAGATTAATATTTCTTTTACAACTTTAGATGGTAAAATCATTAATTGGATTAACGGCGGTTCTGATTCAACACAAACGAAACGAACAAGAATGTCAAGCCGTTCTGTTGGAAATTTAATGGATCGTTTTTTAGAAAGTTTTCAAAAGAAAATTCGAAGAAAGAGAATTAGATTTGTTAAAGTTTTATTTGTCGGCCCTTCAAAGAGACTGCGCAGCAAATTATTTTCAATGGTACAAAAAAAATCTAGAAGCTTTAAATTTAGTATTATCTGTAAAGAAGAAGGCTTTCGTAGAAGTTTTAATGGATGTCGTTTATCCAGAAGAAAGCGATAATTTTTATTCTACGGAGTTTTTTTTTTCATTATTTTCTCAAACCGAAAAAAAAATGCGTAATTTTATTTATTTCCCCCTATGTCTAAAATTTTAATTCGAATTTGTTTGCCTTATCATTCCTTTAATTTAAAATTAAAGGTAAAACGGAAAGATGATACAAAAAATGTTCGTCATTACTCACTAAGTTTAAGAAGTAAAACAAATTTTCTTGGTGTAGAATATACTTATTCCGGTTTAAACTTTAACGGAAAGAAAACAGAAATTGGTGCTAATGTTTTTAACCCTTTTTTTGAAAGAGTTTTTGTCAAAGAAACAACAGTAGATAACTTTTTAAAAGCTCCGAACACAGTAAAAATAAGAATGTATAAACAAAGGGAAGAAGGTCATTATAATGCTTCTAAACCGACGACCCTTAGCAAAAATTCTAGGGTAAAGAAACCTTTTACCTCTACTTTGCCACTTTCTGACATTTTTATTTTAACTGATAAAAATCGGACAAATTTAAAAGAAAGTTTACAACCCGCTTTTTTCGAAAAACCTAATCTTTTAATGAATCAAAGAGTTGATAAAATAAAATATAATAAAATGTTAGAAAACTCTTTTGCCTTGGTGGCAAACGAACAAAAAAAAACGAAAATTGAAAATAATCAATTTAATTTTAAACGTAGTACAAAAACTATTAAAGCTAGATGGGTTTTTTATGGGCACCTTTTTTTTAGAAAACAAAAATTAAAGACAAAAAAAAAAGGTTTGTTAAATAAATATAACAAAGCAAAAATAAATAAGAAACAATTTAAAATAAAAAAAAATTTATTTTTAACAACAAAACAATTTTTATTTTTTTGTTATAATTTAAATCAGTTTTTTTGGGTAAAAAAAACGGTTTTTTTTACTTTTTACCTCCACTTTAATCTATTTTCGACTTTCTTTGGCTCTTATTCGAAAACTTTGTTTAAATCAAATACTGCACTTCGTACATCGAAGATGAAAACTTTGCCGTTTAATAAACCCATTACTCTTTTATATTTATTTAACTTTTTTGCAGCTTTCCAAAATTACTTTTTGGCAAAAGAAAATACTCTTTTCTTAAAAGTTACACGACAAAATTTTTTAACAAATAAAAACATAAAGCCCACTCATAATAGTTTATGGGTTAATTTGCACACTTCTCTTCGAAAAAAGTTATTAATTTTTCTGTTTAAAATAAAACGAATTGAAAACCAATCAAAAAATAAAACTTTTAATAATGTTAGCCAACGAAATAAAAGCATCTCGAAAAATTTAAGACAATTTTTTTTCTTTAGAAAAAAAAGTATTTTGCATAGAAGTATTAATAAAAAAAACGAAAGTTTTCGTTTTGAACTTTTAAAAGCCAACGCAAAAACTGCCATTATTTTTTTTAGTACATATAAATTACTTACCGTATTATAAAAAAACCATAGCATTGGTTTTTTTTTAGTTAAAGTGTTAAATATAAAAGCCAAAAAAGTAGAATAAAAAATATAAGAAAATGACTAATTATTCAACGAAAACGATTAAAAAAGTAAAACACTGTAAAATAAACTTTGGTCCACAACACCCAGCTGCACATGGTGTCTTACGCTTGGTTGTCGAACTTCACGGAGAATCTATTAAAGAAGCTGAACCACACATCGGGCTTTTACATAGAGGTACCGAAAAATTAATTGAAAATAAAACTTATTTACAAGCACTCCCTTACTTTGATCGATTAGATTACGTTTCAATGATGTGCCAAGAACACGTTTATGCGTTAGCTGTCGAAAAATTGGCAAACGTTAAAGTTCCTAAAAGAGCTCAATATATCCGTGTTTTATTTAGTGAAATTACTAGAATCCTAAACCACCTTCTTGCCGTTGTTTGTCATGCGTTAGATGTTGGTGCGATGAGTCCGCTACTTTGGGCTTTTGAGGAACGTGAAAAACTAATAGAGTTTTATGAAAGAGTTTCTGGTGCTCGGTTTCATACCGCTTATTTTAGACCTGGCGGTGTGGCCCAAGACTTACCTTTAGGCCTGTTAGATGACATTTATTTTTTTATTCAAAATTTTCAAGATCGCTTAGCTGAATTCCATGCTGTTTTATCAACAAACCGAATTTGGAAAGAACGGTTAGTTAACATTGGAATCGTTTCAGCAAAAGACGCTTTATCAAATTCTTTCTCGGGTCCGCTGCTAAGAGGGTCTGGTATACCGTGGGATATTAGAAAAACAAACCCTTATGAAACTTATAATGAGCTTGATTTTGCAATTCCTGTTGGAACTCGGGGGGATTCTTACGATAGATATATGATTCGAATGGAAGAAATGCAAGTTTCTTTATATATAATGCATCAATGTTTGATGAAACTGTCATCTAAGTTTGCTAACCAATCGGATAATTTAGTAAAAACCCGTAATTTAAAAGTTGTTCCCCCATCGAAATATTTAATGAAAACTTCGATGGAATCTTTAATAAGTCATTTTAAACATTTTAGTGAAGGTTTTGCAATTAAACCTGGTGAAACCTATACTACAATTGAAACACCAAAGGGTGAATTAGGTGTTTATTTAGTTTCAAATGGTGGAACAAAACCTTACCGTTGTCGAATTCGCCCTACAGGTATTCCTCATTTACAAGCTATAAACGCGATGTCGGAGGGGCACCTTATTGCAGACTTAGTTACGATTATAGGGACGCAGGACATTGTTTTTGGTGAGATTGACCGATAATTCTTAAGATTAAAGTGTACACTTTAAACCCTATTTGTAAGTCTGTTAGAATTTCTTAGGGAACTAGTTTCGGGTTAGTACATATAAACAATTACTGGTATAGGTTTTCAAAAACATAAATGGAAACACTTCGACTAGCAATTCAATCATATACGATATCCATCAATGTATTTTGAGCTTGGATTAGATGAATGTCTTTTATTCTAATACATGTTAAGACAAAAAGAAGAATGTATCTTAAAAAATATAAACTAGAAAAATTTTTTTATGAAAAACCAAAATCGTTTTTAATCATAGAGCTTTTACCAATAAAAGAAAACCAATTGGTAAGTTTAGTTCAAAACATAAATAAACTTGGTATGGAGGTACAGCCTATTAAAACCAAAATTGTTGGTGGTATTTTAAAAAACACGTATGCAGATAGACCCATTGGTCTATATAAAGGAAATTTGATTTTAATATATACAAAAAAAGACTCAATGGCTTTAAAATCTTCATTATCTTTAGAAATTCAACTAATTCAACTTTCTAAAAACTTAACCAAAATTTTTAACGGTAGAGGTGTACTTTTCGGGGTTTTTTTTGAAGGGAATTTTTATCACTCTAAAACGGTTTTCAATTTTTATAATAAAACGCAAAACTTGCTTTTTTCAAACACTCATAACCACGAAGTGGTTGGTGCATTAGAAACAAATACTCAAAAGACTATTGGGTTTTTTATTTACCCGGCGGTTACTCTTATTCGTATTTTGCTTATAAAAATAGATAGGCAAACAACAAATTAGCAAATTTTAATGATAGGTAGAATAAAATTTTTTAACAAGTAGTTTAAAATAAAAAAGCAATGGTATTGTTTTATCAATTTCTAAATTATTGTATAAAAATTGTCCCAAAATTTATAAGTTTAGCCTCTGTTGAAAAAGCAGAAATTTGTTTTCTTAGTAGACATGAAACGATTTACTTTTTAATTTTGTTTTTTAAAAAACACACGAATACATTATTAAACGTACTTTCGGATATAACTGCTGTGGATTACCCTCAAAAAAATTTACGTTTTGAAGTCGTGTATAATTGTTTCAGCATTAAATATAATTATAGAGTACGCTTTAAAGTTTCTGTTAGTGAAGTTATTGCATTACCGTCAATCTATAGTATTTTTCTTTGTAGTAATTGGTTTGAGCGAGAGGTTTTTGATTTATTTGGTGTTTTTTTTTATAATCATACTCGACTTCGACGAATTTTAACAGACTACGGTTTTGTTGGTTATCCTTTAAGGAAAGACTTTCCTACAACAGGTTTTTATGAAGTACGTTATTCCGAAAATTTGCAAAAAGTTATTTATGAACCTTTAGAATTAAGCTGTTCTATGCGTTTTGGGGGTTTTTAAAAATGTTAACCAGAATGTTCGAAAATAATAAAAACAAAATAAATTTATTCTACAAAAAATATGGTTGCTCTTATCCTTATAATTAAATCACTATTAATTATTGTATATGTTTTACTCATGGTTGCGTTTTATACTATTCTAGAAAGACAAATTATAGCTTCGATGCAAAGGAGAAGAGGTCCTAACGTGGTAGGTCCTTTTGGTCTTTTGCAAGCTATAGCCGACGCCCTGAAACTTTTAGTCAAAAAAACAATATATCCACAAAGTGCAAACTTATTAATTTTTATTGCAGGTCCAATGATTACTTTTATATTAAGTTATTCTTCTTGGGCATTTATACCTTTTGGGCCAGAAGCTGTTTTTTCTAACACCTCCTTAGGGATTTTATATCTTTTAGCCTTTTCGGCACTTTCTCTTTACGGGTTAGTGATGGGTGGCTGGTCTAGTAACTCTAAATATGCTTTTTTTGGTGCAATTCGCGCTATTGCTCAAATGATTTCTTATGAAGTCTCTTTGGGTTTAATTTTAATTTGCGTAGTTTGTTGTGCAGGTACTTTAAACTTAAGTGGAATTGTACTTTCACAAGTTAACAACTGGTACATTTTACCGCACTTTCCTTTATTTTTTTTATTTTTTATTTCAGCCCTTGCCGAAACGAATCGTCATCCCTTTGATTTTGCAGAAGCGGAATCTGAACTTGTTTCTGGATATAATACGGAATATGGGTCCCTGTTTTTTGTTTTATTTTTTTTAGCAGAGTATGCTAATATGATACTAATGTCAACTTTAATTTCTATACTTTTTTTAGGTGGTTGGCTGTTTCCTTTTTCTGCTTTCCTCTACTTTAATCCACTATCTAACATTTTTACAATGAACTCCTCTTTGATTTTGGGTATAAAAACATTAATGCTTATGAATCTTTTTGTAATTGTTAGGGCAGCTTATCCGCGTTTACGGTATGACCAGTTAATGCAGTACTGCTGGAAAGTTATTCTTCCTTTTACGTTGGCTTGGTTTGTTTTTACTGTTTGTTTTTTAAAAATAATTAACGCATGCCCACCAATAAATGGTCCGTTAACGTCTTTTTATACTTTTTGTTCTTTAGATAACATTGGTCATTGTAATGATCAAAATTTTTCTTATAACTTTACTAATGAGATTTTGTATTCTCTACAAACAGGAATTACAGTAGATGATTGTGGTTTTACAAGTGAACCTACCTTGCCCTTTAAAAACTAGCACTGGTTGGTTTATTTTAATGTAAATAAATGCACAATTTACTAGATTTATTGTTTTTAGGTTTTTCTGTAAACCTTATTCTTTCTTGTATTTTAACGATAACGGCTTTTAATGCAGTAGGCGCGCTTATAGCTCTGATATTCGCTTTTATAAACGCAACCTGCATTTTTTTCTTAATGGAACTTGAATTCGTAGGTTTATTATTTCTTATTATTTATGTTGGTGCGATTTCTGTTTTATTTTTATTTGCAGTTATGCTTTTTAATTTAAAAGATGTTGTTCGAGCAAGATCAACCTCATCTATTCTAATAAATTTGTTGGTTTTTATATCAATAGCTATTGTTTTTTTAGGATTATTCCAACACTATTCTTTAGAAACTTATGATATTTCAGGTTTTGTTTTTGATTTGAATCATTCAAAACTTTCTCAAGACCCTTTGTTAAAAACGATTCCAAATGCAATGGCATTAAGTAATAAAAATGATTTTTCATCCTTAATGCAAAATAATATAATAAGCGGGTCTGTTTTTTATTTAGGTCAAATTATTTATGGGCGTTATTTACTTTATTTAATTTTGGCTGGTATGGTACTACTTGTTGCAATGCTAGGGGCTGTTACTTTAATAAATATTCCAAAAGAACAAAGTCAAATGCAGCACACAGTTCATCAAATTACACGAAATATTCGATTGACTGCGTTAAAATAACGCTTTTTTTATAAAAAAAAAATATAAGAAATGTCAGCACCTTTGTCTTATATTTTCCTTTGTTTATACATTTTAATTTTCCTTTGTTATCTACTGTATATCCTTTGTTTTTCTATTTTGCTACTGTTCTATTATAAATATACATTCTTACTTTGTTTGCTAATACCTTTAACCATTTTAATAATTTTTTTAGTGATGCATTTTTTTTCAAGGTTTTTTTTGCTATAAACATTATTGCCTTATTTTTTATTGTTATAATACCAGAAAAGTATGCTTTATTAATAAAACAACTTTCTTTAATATTTTCATTAAAACTGTTTTTAATTTCTCTTTTTGTATACGGAGTTCATTTTTCTACCTTATCAAGATCTTCAAATTTCGCTTTTATTTTTGCAGAAAACATCCAATTAGTTACAGTTTTCGAAATTTATAACAACAAGGTTGCTTTTTGCATTGATAGCATTTCACTGCTGTTGATTATTTTAACAACTTTTGTAAACTTTGTTTGTATTGCAATTAGTCTAGAATTACCAAATTTTAAGTTATTTTCATTGTGTTTTTTTATTATGAGTATATTACTTTTTATTGTTTGGACAACTTTTGATATTTTTATTTTTTATATTTTTTTTGAAAGTGTTCTTATACCAATGTTTGTTGTTATTAATTTCTGGGGTTCAAGAGCACGCAAAATCAGGGCAGCTTACATGTTCTTCCTCTATACAGTTGCTGGTTCACTTCCAATGCTTTTTGCTATTCTTTATATTTATGTAAAAACAGGGACAACAAATATTTTTGCTCTTCAATTATTAAACTTTTTTAGTTTTACAGAACAAAAATGGTTGTGGTTGGCTTTCTTTCTTGCCTTTGCTGTAAAAGTTCCAATGGCACCACTACATCTTTGGTTACCAGAAGCGCACGTTGAAGCGCCCACTGCGGGTTCTGTTGTTTTAGCCGGTGTTCTTTTAAAGCTTGGCTCTTATGGAATGTTAAGATTTCTTAACCCTTTGTTTATTCTTGGGGGTATTTATTTTACCCCGCTTGTTCAAACCTTAGCTATTTCAAGTGTTGTTTTTGCTGCTTTAACCGCTTTACGACAAAACGATTTAAAACGGGTAATTGCGTATGCTTCCATTAGTCATATGAATTTAATCGTTATTGGTATTTTTAGTTTGAGCGTTTATGCTATTGAGGGGGCAATTTTTCAAATGATTAGCCATGGCTTGGTTGCTTCTCTACTTTTTTTAATGGTTGGTATTTTATACGACCGTTCAGGTACACGGTTAATTGCAAACTATTCGGGACTCGCTGTAATAATGCCTACATTTGCATCTTATTTTTTGATTGCAACAATAGCAAACGCGGCCTTTCCGTTCACTTGTAACTTTGTTGGTGAAATTTTATTATTTATCGGTATTTTTTTAGTAAACGTTAATGTTGGGTACTTAAGTGCTCTTGGTATTTTTCTTTCGGCAACTTATTCGTTTTGGTTGTATAACCGAATTTTTTGTGGAAATTTATCAGATACTGTAACGTCATTTACAGATATTGATTTTTTAGACGCTTTTATTATTCGTGTTTTTCTTTTTTTTATTGTTTTATTAGGTGCTTGTCCTCAATATATTACGAATTTTGTTTATTTTGATAGTTTATATTTATGTGCTTGTATGTCTAGCTAATTTGTCTAACATTTTAATTTTCCTTTGTTATCTACTTTATATCCTTTGTTTTATATTTTATTCTATTTTCTACTTTCCTACCTATTTTGCATTACAATGAAAGTAGAAACAAAGCTAGCAGTTAACAAAGTAAAATAGAGCAGAGTAGAGGCAAAATAGGTAGGCAATAAAAAACAAAGAATAAACTGAAAGTTTATAATGTAAAATAAGAATGTTGGAAGTTCACATAAGAATGTTAAAGGTGTTAAAAAAGTAGAATAAGCTAAAGCAATAAATAGAAGAAAGAAAGTATAATTATAACAAATCTAAAAAAAACTATTGTTAGTTGTTTTAACATTTTACCCATTACCTTTCTATTTATTTTTATAAAACTCTACTTCTAAATCTACTTTTTTTTTATAAAATAAAGTAAACTGTTTATTTTGTTAATGAATAAAAACCAAAACCAAGCATTAAAATATTTTAAACCAAAAACACCTTCTCTTAGACATCTAATTCAAATAAACTTTAAATTCAATTTAACTGGTGTAAAACCCTTAAAGTTTTTAATAAAGGGAAAACATAAAACAGGCGGTAGAAATAGTTTTGGTCGGTTGACGGCTTTTCAAAAAGGTGGCGGTCATAAAAAAAATTATCGTCTTTTATCTGACAAAATATATAATCATCAAAAATGGTTGCCTTTTAGTATTGTAAATTCGATTGAATACGATCCTTTTAGATCTTCTTTTATTTCTTGTTGTTTTTTAAAGGAAACTGGAACTTTTCAATACTTTTTATCTCCACAAAATATTGAAAAAGGTACATTACTTATAGCGAACTACGGTTTACGTCGTCCAAACAATGGAAGTCCTTGTTTACTTTTTTATGCAAATATTGGAGATTTACTTTATAATGTAAACTTAAACAACGGGCCACGAAAAAACTCTGTTGCTGTTTCTGCTGGAACTTTCTGTAAAATTATTAAAAAGGAGGTTAATCTTTTTTATAGTATAATCAAACAGCCTTCTGGTAATTTGAGAAGCATTTCTTTAGCTTCTAGCGGATTTTTAGGAAAAACATCGAATCCCTACCATAAATTTCAAATTTTGGGCAAAGCTGGGCGACACCGTTGGCTTGGAAAACGCCCTGTTGTGCGGGGTGTTGCTATGAATCCTGTTGATCACCCCCACGGTGGTGGGGAGGGAAAAACCTCTGGAGGTCGCCCCTCTTGCACACCGTGGGGATTTCCCACAAAAGGAAAACCGACAAAAAAAAAACGAAAAAAACTATATAGCAACCTGTAAATATGTTAGAGGTAAAGAAAATAGAACGCAGTTAACAACAAACAAAATAAAAGCAAAGTAAATAATGCGCGCTTTTTGGAAAGGACCTTTTATTGATTTATTTCTGTTAAGAAAAATGAGGCTGCGCCTCAAAAATAGAAAAAAAAACCCCTACAGTCAGAGCTCGGCTCTCACTTTACGATCTCGGAGATCTACAATTTTACCTTTTTTTGAAAATTTTGGTTGTAAAATTTATAACGGAAATAAATATGTTTGGCTTTCAACAAAATTACATCACATCGGTTGGAAATTTGGCGATTTTGTAATCACGAAAAAAAAATGTCGTGTAATAAGAAGTAAAAAAACTTCAAAAAAAAAAATATAAGGAATAATGGCACAACGGGTAAATCCAATAAGTTTACGTTTAGGGTTTAATTTATTTTGGAATTCAATTTGGTATTCGAATAAAAACTATGCTGCTCTGTTTTTCGAAGATAATTTAATTAAGCATTACTTTAAAAATATTTTTGAAAATCGAGGTTTTTTTTTTAAACGTGCTTTAATAAAACGAAGTACTCAAAGAACCTTTATTTTTCTTGAAGTATACGGTAATCCTTATTTTAAATATGTTATACCAAAAAAATATCGAAACTATAAAAAATTTCAAAGAATTTTAAAAATAAACAAAATTAGAAAATTTTTAGACAAATTATCAAACGCCAATTGCGCTATTCATCTTTCAATTCAAAATCTTTTTATTATAAACCGAATACATAGAACCTATTTACGTCGTTTACGCGGTCAATTTTTACGTTATAAAAAATATCGTTTTACTTTAACAATCTTAGGTATCTTTAACACCGTTTTACGAACAAAAGGAGCAATTTTTTTAACACGAGTATTGGCTTTTGAATTAGAGTTTTTAGAAAGGAAAAAAAAAAACAAAATTATATGGAATTTTATTTCTTTCATTGGTAAATTGGTTAGTTCTCTAAAATACCAAAACAAAGCTGTTCACGGTATTCGGGTTCAACTTAAAGGCAGATTCCGAGGTATTTCTAGACCCAAAAAAGTTCGTTTTCGGGAGGGTTTAGTACCTTTAAATACAATAAGAGCACAAATCGATTATAGTTACGTCCCAGCTATTACTAAAAACGGTACTTTTGGTATTAAAGTCTGGATTTGCTATAAAAACCCCACGCAGTTACTCTAAAAAAAATGAGAATTCGAAAAAAAATACCAAAATTTGTTTTAAGTTTAAAAATTAAACAATTTCCGTGGAATCTTAATAAAATGATTAAATTAAAAAGGCGAAAGTGGGCTAGAATTAAATTCTCAAAAATATTTTTAACTAGCAAAAAGAAAACAGGACGAGCTTTGAAAACTCGTTTTTTTCAGACCTATAAAAATAAAACAAAAAAACTTTTTAAACGATACTTTGCTGCGAGATTAACCGATCGCCAATGTAAAAAACTATTTCGTTCAAATTCTCGATACCGAGCAACCTTTAAACAGATTTTAAAATCCGAACAACGATTAGATACTCTTATTTTTCGTTTATTTTTTTTACCTAATGTTGCAATTGCCAGGGAACTTATTAAAAAAAACTATTTTCTTTTAAACGGTAAAACTGCACCTATACCCAAAACGATAATCCAAGTCGGTGATTTGATTGAACCTACTAACACAATTGCGTGGCGGTTTTTATATAATCATATGTTAAACGTTATTTCGAGTTTGAAAAAATACTTTAGTCGTCTTTTTTTTAAGTTTAGTTTCCCTTTTGTTATAAAACGAAGACGTTTTCGTATACGTGAATATGGTAAGTATAAAGACCATAATTTAAACCATATTACAAAAACAATTAAAAATAGAATAACTAGACGGGTTTTTTTTTCTCGTTACCGAAAAATAAAAAAAACAACAACAAGTAAAATAAAACCACCCAAAAGATATTTATTTTTAAAAACCAAAGAAAAGCCAAAAAAAAAAAGCTGTAAATTTCAAACGAACAAAAAAATATATACTTAAACAAATTAAACATAATAGTGACGTGTTTGGTTTTTCTTTTGTCCAACCAGTTTTACAAAAATTTAAAAAGAACAAACATTATGCACTTGAAAAACAACGACATCAACTTGAAATTTTTTCTAAATTACAAAAAAAATTACAAGTAGAATAACAAAACGAGTTTTATTTTTCCGTTATAGAAAAATAAAAGAGACTACAACAAGTAAAATAAAACCGCCCAAAAGGTATTATTTTAAAACCCCAAAGGAAGCAG
>Ga0170475_130527975_pt1 | contig 12722 bp, 8 predicted proteins | sample Soicark_Litter_5_FD_111474 | JGI IMG/M metagenome (GOLD analysis project Ga0170475, IMG submission 111474) | Avena fatua rhizosphere microbial communities from Hopland, California, USA. Combined Assembly of 48 SPs | reverse complement strand
CTCTTCTGTATTCACCTCTTCGCCTTTTTCAGCAGCAACAAGGTTTTCATACTCTTCAGTTGAACCAACAATGATTTTTTGGTAATCACGCATACCGGTACCTGAAGGAATCAAGTGGCCAACAATTACGTTTTCCTTCAAACCAAGTAAGAAGTCCTGCTTACCATTAACGGCTGCTTCATTCAATACTTTTGTAGTTTCCTGGAACGATGCTGCAGAAATAAAGCTGTCAGTTTGCAACGATGCACGGGTAATACCCTGCAACATTGGAATTGACGTAGCCGCTACAGCGTCACGTGCTTCAACCAGTTTCTTATCGTTACGTTTCAAACGTGAATTTTCATCGCGCAATTTACGTGCTGTAATAATTTGACCAGGCTTCAATGTTGGTGAATCACCTGCTTCAACCACAACTTTCTTACCGTAAATAGCATCGTTTTCTTCCATGAAGTCAGCTTTGTTTACACCGCTGCGTTCAAGGAAACGCGTGTCGCCCGGATCCTGCAATTCAACTTTACGCATCATCTGGCGAACAATCACCTCGAAATGTTTATCGTTAATTTTCACACCCTGCAAACGGTACACTTCCTGAACCTCGTTCACTAAGTATTCCTGCACGGCAGTAGGGCCTTCAATAGCTAAAATATCGCTTGGTGAAATAGCACCATCACTCAAACTTGCACCGGCACGCACAAAGTCGTTTTCCTGAACCAGAATGTGTTTTGACAAATTTACCAGGTATGTACGTTTCTCGCCACCGCGGCTTTCAATGATAATTTCACGGTTACCACGCTTTATTTTTCCGAATGAAACAATACCATCAATCTCGGCCACAACAGCAGGATTTGAAGGATTACGCGCTTCGAATAATTCTGTTACACGTGGTAAACCACCTGTAATGTCACCTGTTTTACCAGCTAAGCGAGGAATTTTTACAAGAATATCACCCGCTTCAATTTTCTGACCAAGGTTTACCATAATGTGAGCGCCAACCGGTAAGTTGTACATACGCAATTCATCTTTGGTTTTAAGGTCAAGAACTTTAATGGCTGGATTCTTTTTCTTATCGCGGCTTTCAACAATTACTTTTTCAACGAAACCTGTTTGCTCATCCACTTCCTCACGGTAAGTAACACCTTCTTCAATATTTTCAAAGTCAAGTGTACCTGCAGTTTCTGACAGGATTACAGCATTATATGGATCCCATTTACAAATTACTTTTCCTTTATCAACAGTATCACCCGTCTTAAAGAATAAAGTAGAACCGTATGGAATATTTGAAGTAGCCAATACAATTCCTGTTGTTAGATCAAGAATTTTCATCTCACCTGAACGGCCGGTTACCAATGAAATTTTATTTCCTTCGGCATCGGTTTTTTGTACAGTACGCAATTCCTCAAACTCAAGTTTACCGGCAAATTTTGCCTTGATATCGTTTTCATCAGCAATGTTTGAAGCAGTACCACCAACGTGGAATGTACGAAGCGTTAACTGCGTACCTGGCTCACCAATTGACTGCGCTGCAATTACTCCTACAGCCTCACCAATTTGAACCATACGGCCTGATGCAAGGTTGCGTCCGTAACAAAGGGTACAAACACCCCTGCGTAATTCACAGGTTAATACCGAGCGAATTTCAACCTCATCAATTCCTGACTCGGTAATGGCTTTGCCTTTTGCTTCGGTAATTTCATCACCGCTTGTGGCCAGCAATTCTCCTGTTTCAGGATGATAAATATCATGAACCGACACGCGACCAATGATGCGGTCATAAAGCGATTCCACAATCTCATCATTTTTCTTAAGTGCTGTAGCCGTTAGTCCGCGTAATGTTCCGCAATCTTCAGTGTTGATGATTACGTCCTGGGCAACGTCAACCAACCTACGCGTCAAATATCCGGCATCGGCTGTTTTAAGAGCCGTATCGGCAAGACCTTTACGTGCACCGTGGGTTGAAATAAAGTATTCTAAAATGGATAATCCTTCTTTAAAATTTGAAAGGATTGGATTTTCAATAATGTCCTGACTGGTTGCACCTGATTTTTGAGGTTTTGCCATCAAACCACGCATACCTGAAAGCTGGCGAATCTGTTCTTTTGAACCACGTGCGCCAGAATCAAACATCATATAAATTGAGTTGAATCCTTGACGGTCGGCTTTAAGCTTCTCCATCAAAATATGGGTCAAACGCGAGTTGGTATGCGTCCAAATGTCAATGATCTGGTTGTAACGCTCGTTATTGGTGATAAGACCCATGTTGTTATTACCCAACACTTCGTCAACCTGTACATGCGCATCTTTTACCATTTTCTCCTTCTCAACCGGCACAACAACATCACTCAGGTTAAATGATAAACCACCACGGAAAGCCATCATAAATCCAAGCTCCTTAATATCATCAAGGAATTTGGCAGTTTTGGCAGTTCCTGCAACAATTAATACGCGACCAATTATATCACGCAATGATTTTTTAGTAAGAATTTCATTGATGTAGCCTACTTCTGCCGGAACAACTTCATTAAAAATAACACGGCCAACAGTTGTTTCTATTACGTGACGTTTAGGTTCACCATTCACTACATCATTTACACGAACCTTGATGTTTGCATGCAGGTCAATGCGTTTTTCATTTAACGCTATGCGAACTTCTTCAGCTGAATAAAATATTTTTCCTTCACCTTTTACAATATCATCTCCTTCGGTTTTGCGTCCCTTGGTCATATAGTACAAACCAAGCACCATGTCCTGTGAAGGAACCGTTACCGGTGCACCGTTGGCAGGATTCAAAATATTGTGAGATGCCAACATTAACAATTGTGCTTCCAAAATAGCTGCATGTCCAAGTGGAACGTGAACCGCCATCTGGTCACCATCAAAGTCAGCATTAAATGCCGTACACACCAATGGATGTAACTGGATTGCTTTTCCTTCTATTAATTTTGGCTGGAACGCCTGAATACCCAACCTGTGCAATGTTGGCGCACGGTTAAGCAATACCGGATGTCCTTTCAATACGTTTTCTAAAATATCCCAAACAACAGGCTCTTTACGATCAACAATTTTCTTTGCCGATTTTACTGTTTTCACAATACCGCGCTCAATCATTTTACGAATGATAAACGGTTTGAAAAGCTCAGCAGCCATATCTTTTGGCAAACCGCACTCGTGCAATTTCAATTCTGGCCCTACAACAATTACTGAACGTGCACTATAGTCAACACGTTTACCCAATAAGTTTTGGCGGAACCTTCCTTGTTTACCTTTCAATGAATCAGAAAGGGATTTCAACGGACGGTTTGATTCAGTTTTAACAGCACTTGATTTACGTGAATTGTCAAACAAAGAATCAACTGACTCCTGCAACATACGTTTCTCATTACGCAAAATCACATCAGGAGCTTTGATCTCGATCAAACGCTTCAAACGATTATTACGAATAATTACCCTGCGATATAAGTCATTTAAATCGGATGTGGCAAAACGACCACCATCCAATGGAACGAGTGGACGCAATTCAGGTGGAATAACCGGAACAATTTTAATAATCATCCATTCCGGGCGATTTTCAATGCGCTCATTTGATTCACGAAAAGCCTCAACAACCTGTAAACGTTTTAAAGCTTCGCTCTTGCGTTGCTGTGACGTTTCGGTATTTGCTTTGTGGCGTAAATCGTATGACAATTCATCTAATTTGATACGCTTTAGCAATTCAATTAATGCATCAGCTCCCATTTTCGCAATGAATTTATTTGGATCGGTATCTTCCAAATATTGATTTTCACGAGGCGTCTTATCAAGAATATCAAGATACTCTTCCTCAGTCAAAAAATCATTTTTCAATAAAGGTTCACCAGCTGCATTCTTTGCTATACCTGGTTGAATTACTGCGTAACGCTCGTAATAAATAATTTGGTCAAGCTTTTTAGTAGGTAATCCCAATAAGTAACCAATTTTATTTGGCAACGAACGGAAATACCAGATGTGTGCTACGGGTACGGTAAGTGTTATATGTCCCATACGTTCCCTGCGCACTTTCTTCTCTGTTACCTCAACCCCGCAACGGTCACAAACAATTCCTTTGTAACGGATACGCTTATACTTTCCACACGCACACTCATAATCCTTCACCGGACCAAAAATCCTCTCGCAAAACAAACCACCCATTTCGGGTTTGTATGTGCGGTAGTTAATGGTTTCGGGCTTTATAACCTCACCGCTCGAGCGCTCTAAAATCACTTCGGGCGATGAAAGGCTAATCGTGATCTTGTTAAAATCACTTCTTGGTTTTATATCTTTTTTAAAAGCCATATATTGTTTTTGATAATCCGTTAAACAATTAATCCATACTTATGTTCAAACCTAAGCCGCGTAACTCATGCAACAATACGTTGAATGATTCAGGTATACCTGGTATTGGTAAGTTTTCACCTTTAACAATGGCTTCGTAGGTTTTAGCACGCCCCATAACATCATCCGATTTAACCGTGAGAATTTCCTGAAGAATGTTAGAAGCACCAAATGCTTCGATGGCCCAAACCTCCATTTCACCAAAACGCTGACCACCAAATTGCGCTTTACCGCCCAATGGTTGTTGTGTAATAAGTGAATATGGTCCGATTGAACGCGCATGCATTTTATCGTCAACCATGTGGCTTAGTTTGATCATGTAAATGATACCAACGGTTGCAGGCTGGTCAAAACGCTCGCCTGTACCACCATCATGCAGGTAGGTGCGTCCGTTACGGGGAACTCCAGCCTCATCGGTATATTTATCAATTTCATCCAAAGTTGCACCATCAAAAATAGGAGTCGCAAATGTCAAACCTAATTTCTGACCGGCCCACGCAAGTATGGTTTCGTAAATCTGTCCAAGGTTCATACGCGAAGGTACACCCAGTGGATTTAATACAATGTCAACAGGCGTTCCGTCTTCAAGGAACGGCATATCTTCTTCACGCACAATACGAGCAACAACACCTTTGTTACCGTGACGACCCGCCATTTTATCACCCACACGCAACTTACGTTTTTGTGCTAAATAAACTTTGGCAAGTTTCACAATACCTGATGGTAGCTCATCACCAACTGTCACCTGGAATTTCTTGCGCTTGTAAACACCAAGAATATCGTTGTGACGAAGGCTGAAGTTATGAATGGTACGTGCTATTAATTCGTTTTGTTTTTTGTTAGCTGTCCAGTTAGTTGGATTGATGGTTGTATAATCAATTGCCAATAGAATTTTTTGACTGAACTTAACGCCTTTCTTAACGATTTCTTCTTTGAAATTATTGAATACACCACCCGATTTTTCTTCGCCAATGATGGTCAATAATTTTTCAGCTAAAAGATTTTTAAGCGCAGCTGAGTCAGTTTCAAATTCTTTTTCGATCTGGTCAAGCAATGGTTTTTCCATTGATTTCGCCTTGCGATCTTTTATGGCACGTGAGAATAATTTCTTGTCAACCACTACACCACGAATTGAGGGACCAACTTTCAAAGAAGCATCTTTTACATCGCCCGCTTTGTCACCAAAGATGGCACGTAATAATTTTTCTTCTGGCGATGGATCTGACTCACCTTTTGGTGTGATTTTACCAATAAGAATATCGCCCTCCTTTACATCAGCACCAATCCGAATCATTCCGTTCTCATCAAGGTCACGTGTAGCTTCCTCGCTTACGTTTGGAATATCCGGTGTCAATTCTTCAAGACCGCGTTTTGTTTCGCGAACTTCCAACGAATACTCATCAATATGAACAGAGGTGAAAATATCTTCGCGCACCACATTTTCAGAGATCACGATAGCATCCTCAAAGTTGTAACCTTTCCATGGCATGAAGGCCACTTTTAAATTACGACCGAGAGCCAATTCACCTTTTTCAGTTGCATAACCTTCACACAATACCTGGCCTTTTTCAACGCGCTCACCTTTGCGAACTGTTGGTTTAAGGGTTATACTCGTGTTCTGGTTTGTTTTTAAAAATTTTGAAAGCGTATATTCTTTACTTTCAGAATCAAAACTCACTAAACGATCATCATCGTTACGGTCATATTTGATTATGATTTTTGTTGCATCTACATACTCAACAACGCCATCGCCTTCCGCATTCACCAATACACGTGAGTCGTGTGCAACCATTTCCTCAATACCTGTTCCAACAATTGGTGCCTGTGGTTTCAATAATGGAACCGCCTGACGCTGCATATTAGAACCCATGAGCGCACGGTTGGCATCGTCATGCTCAAGGAAAGGAATTAGCGAAGCAGCAATGGATGCAATTTGGTTTGCTCCAACATCAAGTAAATGTATTTGTGACGGATCTACTACAGGGAAGTCACCCATTAAACGGGCAACAACCTTATCATCTTGTATTTTTCCGTCTTTATTAAGTGCGATATTTGCCTGCGCAATTAATTTATTATCTTCTTCTTCAGCACTTAAATAATGTGGTGTTTCGCCAAGGTTCACTTTACCCTTTTCAACATTCAGATAAGGTGTTTCAATAAATCCTAAACGATTCACTTTTGCGTAAACACATAATGAAGAAATCAAACCAATGTTCGGTCCTTCAGGTGTTTCAATGGTACACAAACGGCCATAATGCGTATAGTGAACGTCACGCACCTCAAAACCTGCGCGCTCACGCGATAACCCTCCAGGCCCTAACGCAGATAACCTGCGCTTATGGGTGATTTCACTGAGCGGGTTGGTTTGATCCATAAACTGGCTCAACTGGTTCGTTCCAAAGAATGAATTGATAACAGATGATAATGTTTTTGCGTTGATCAAATCAGTAGGCGTAAATACCTCGTTGTCGCGAACGTTCATACGCTCACGAATGGTGCGTGCCATACGCGCAAGACCAACACCAAACTGGTTATACAACTGCTCGCCCACTGTACGAACCCTACGGTTACTTAAGTGATCAATATCATCCACATCGGCTTTCGAGTTAATTAACTCAATAAGATATTTCACAATTTGAATAATGTCTTCTTTCGTCAATACGCGAATGCCTTGCTCAATATTCAAACCTAATTTTTTATTCAGGCGGTAACGTCCTACTTCTCCTAAATCATAACGTTGTTCCGAGAAGAATAATTTTTCAATTACCGAACGTGCAGTTTCTTCATCTGGCGGCTCAGTGTTACGCAACAAGCGGTAGATATATTCTACAGCTTCTTTTTCTGAATTGGTAACGTCTTTTTGAAGTGTATTGTAAATAATTGAGAAGTCGGCATTGCCTGTATTCTCCTTATGTAAAACAATTTCTTTTACACCTGAATCAACAATGCGATCAATGTGATCATCTTCAAGAATTGTTTCACGTTCAATTAAAATTTCATTACGTTCAATTGATACAACCTCGCCTGTATCTTCATCAACAAAATCTTCAATCCATGTTTTTAAAACACGTGCAGCAAGCTTGCGGCCTACTACTTTTTTCAAGGCTGCTTTAGAAACTTTAATTTCATCGGCAAGGTTGAACATTTCCAATATCTGGCGATCACTTTCAAAGCCAATTGCGCGGAACAACGTGGTGAAAGGAAGCTTTTTCTTACGGTCGATATAAGCGTACATTACACTATTAATATCGGTAGCGAATTCGATCCATGAACCTTTAAACGGAATGATACGCGCTGAATAAAGCTTGGTACCATTCGCGTGGCGGCTCTGACCAAAAAATACGCCTGGTGAACGATGCAACTGTGATACAATTACACGCTCAGCACCATTGATCACAAATGATCCTTTTGGTGTCATATAAGGAATTGTACCTAAATAAACATCCTGCACAATGGTTTCAAAATCCTCGTGCTCGGGATCGGTACAATACAATTTTAATTTTGCTTTTAACGGAACACTATATGTTAACCCGCGCTCAATACACTCTTGTATGGTGTAACGTGGCGGATCAATGTAGTAATCCAAAAATTCCAACACGAATTGGTTACGTGTGTCTGAAATCGGAAAGTTTTCGGCAAATACCTTGAACAATCCTTCGTTTTTACGGTTTTCGGGAGTCGTGTCCAACTGGAAATATTCCTGGAAGGACTTTAACTGGATCTCTAGAAAATCAGGGTACTCAAGTTGACTACCACTTTTTGCGAAGCTTATTCGCTTATTTGTTTTCGTTGTTCCCAAGGTGACAAGAACTTTAAATTAAAAATACGGATCTAAAACTTAAAAAAATATAAAACGCCAAACAGCCAAAAACGGGAAAAGGCACATGCCAACTGGCAGCGCCTTCCCGTAGTGTATTACTTAAAATTATTTAACCTCAACTTCAGCTCCGGCCTCTGTAAGTTTAGCTTTTAAGTCTTCAGCAGTAGCTTTATCAACACCTTATTTCAAAGGTTTTGGAGCTCCGTCAACTAAATCTTTTGCTTCTTTCAGGCCAAGACCGGTAAGATCTTTAACAAGCTTAACAACTGCAAGTTTGTTAGCTCCACCGTTTTTCAAAATTACATCGAAAGATGTTTTTTCTTCAACAGCAGCAGCTCCGCCACCACCACCGGCAACAACAGCAACTGCAGCAGCAGCTGGCTCAATGCCATATTCATCTTTCAAAATTTTTGCTAAATCATTTACTTCTTTCACAGTAAGGTTTACTAACTGCTCAGCAAGGGCTTTTACATCTGCCATTTTTGTGTTTATTTAATTGTTTCTACTATTACTTAATTATGCGTTACGGCTTTCAAGTGTCTTAACGATACCTGCAATTTTTCCACCGCTTGATTTAAGGGCTGAGACAACATTCTTAGCCGGTGATTGCAACAACGCAATTACATCACCTATTAACTCGTTCTTCGACTTAATGCTTGCAAGAACATCCAATTGGTTTGCGCCAACATAAATACTCTCTTCAACATAAGCAGCTTTAAGGCTGGGCTTTTCCAGTTTTGGGTTCTTTTTACGGAATTCCTTCAACAGTTTTGCCGGGCCATTTCCTGTTTCTGCAAATAAAATTGCCGTTGGACCGTGTAGTGCCGAGTACATTTCACTGTAATCAATGCCATCAATCGAATCCAGGGCTTTTTTAAGCAGGGTATTCTTAACCACCTGCATCTTTATTTTTCCGTTAAAACATTCCTTGCGTAATGCATTGGTATTTTCAACGGTCAATGTAGATGTGTCGGCCAAATAGAATACAGGACTGCCTTTAAGCTCAGAAGCTATACGGGCTATTTCTGCATTTTTTTGATCCCTGTTCATTTTGTTTTTTTTTAATTGTTTACTAATTCTTCTTAAGCAAATTCTTTCGCGTCAATTTGAATTCCTGCGCTCATAGTGCTTGACATGAAGATACTCTTCATGTATGCACCTTTTGCCGAAGAAGGCTTAGCTTTGATAAGCGTTTGCAATAGTTCATTAGCATTGTCCTTGATTTTGGAAGCATCAAAAGAAACTTTGCCAACTGAAGCATGAACGATTCCAGTCTTATCAACTTTGAAATCTATTTTACCGGCTTTAACATCCGTAACAGCTTTCCCTATGTCCATGGTAACGGTACCTGTTTTTGGATTTGGCATAAGCCCGCGAGGACCCAACACCCTACCCAATGCACCAACTTTACCCATGATTGACGGCATTGTGATAATCACATCAACGTCAGTCCAACCACCTTTTATTTTTTCAATGTACTCGTCAAGCCCTACAAAATCAGCTCCAGCATCCTTGGCTTCTTTCTCTTTATCAGCAGTACAAATAACAAGAACTTTAACATTCTTTCCTGTACCATGCGGAAGAGAAACAACACCTCGAACCATCTGGTTTGATTTACGGGGGTCAACTCCCAAGCGGATCGCTAGATCCACCGAGGCATCAAATTTGGTGGTTGTAATTTCTTTTACAAGTTTTGATGCTTCGGCCAATGTATAGAGCTTGGTGCGATCAACTTTTGCAGTAACTGCTTTTTGATTTTTCGTTAGCCTGGCCATAATTTATTATTAATTAAAACGGTTTGTTTCCTGTTATTGTAATACCCATACTGCGTGCTGTACCTGCAACCATACTCATGGCGCTTTGAGCAGTAAAACAGTTTAAATCGGGCATTTTATCCTCAGCAATTTTTTTCACCTGGTCCCAGCTTACTGATCCAACCTTTTTACGGTTAGGTTCAGCTGATCCGCTTTTCACTTTTGAAACCTCGGCCAACATAGCCGACACTGGTGGTTGCTTGATGATGAAGTCAAACGACTTGTCATTATACACTGTAATTAAAACCGGTAAAATTTTACCAGGTTTATCCTGTGTACGTGCATTGAATTGTTTACAGAACTCCATAATGTTTACACCCTTTGAACCGAGTGCAGGACCAATTGGAGGAGATGGGTTGGCTGCGCCACCTTTTACCTGTAATTTAATAAAGCCTGTTATTTCCTTTGCCATTGTAAATTATAATTATGCTTCTTTTTCTACTTGCATGTAATTAAGTTCAAGTGGGGTTTTACGGCCAAAAATCTTAACCATCACTTTTAACTTTTTCTTCTCTTCATTTATTTCTTCAATAACTCCTGTAAAGTTGTTGAACGGACCATCAATAACCTTAACGGTTTCGCCAACAATAAATGGAATAACAACGTCTTCCCCGTTTTCAACCATTTCATCCACTTTACCCAAAATACGGTTCACTTCTGCCGGCCTCAATGGAACCGGATCTCCACCACGCTCTGCTCCCAAAAAACCAATGACGTTAGGCAGGTTTTTAATAGCATGGGAAATCTCACCCGTTAGTTCAGCCTCAATGAGTATATATCCGGGAAAAAAGCTACGCTCTTTGCTTACTTTTTTTCCATTGCGTATCTGGTATATTTTTTCGGTTGGAATTAAAACCTGCGCCACTGCTTCTTTTTTACCCATTCGGTTAATTTCAGACTCAATGTACTCGCGCACTTTTTTCTCCTTACCACTAACGGCCCTTACCACATACCACTTTTTTGAAATATCAGTCATCGTGCTCACGTAATAAGTTATTTATTAAAAACACTATATATAAAACCTAAAATGCCTTTCCAAAAACCTGTTGTTTGACGGATACCAAAAACAAAATCCATAACAAAAACAACAGCGGCAATAAGCAATGCGGCAATCAATACCACTATTGCGCTATTCTGTAATTCCTTCCAGGTTGGCCAGCTCACCTTGTGAACCAACTCATTGTAGGTATCTTCTATGTATGCTTTAAAACCAGCCATTTTTTACTTTATAAAGTGGTGCAGCACGGGTGGAGAGATTCGAACTCCCATCAGCGGTTTTGGAGACCGATATTCTACCCTTGAACTACACCCGTATTTTAAAAGCATTGCCCCGGGTTAAGGGCAACGCTTTTATTACTAATTATTTAATAATTTCAATTACCTGTCCGGCACCTACAGTACGGCCACCTTCACGAATTGCGAAGCGCAAACCTTTGTCCATAGCTACTGGTACAATAAGATGTACAGTAATGGTAACGTTGTCACCAGGCATACACATTTCACGACCTTCCGGTAAGAAAATCTCACCTGTAACGTCAGTTGTACGCATGTAAAACTGCGGACGGTATTTATTATGGAATGGTGTATGACGTCCACCTTCTTCTTTCTTAAGTACATAAATCTCAGCCTTGAATTCAGTATGCGGAGTTATTGAACCTGGCTTGGCAATAACCATTCCCCTCCAAATATCTTTCTTCTCAACACCACGCAACAATAAACCTACGTTGTCACCAGCTTGTCCACGATCCAATAGCTTACGGAACATCTCAACACCTGTAATGGTTGACTTAACACGTTCTTCACGCATTCCAAGGATTTCAACCTCTTCACCCACATTACAAATACCGGTCTCAATACGACCAGTTGCAACAGTACCACGACCTGTGATCGTGAACACATCTTCAACCGGCATAAGAAATGGCTTATCAATATCACGCAAAGGCAATTCAATATATGAATCAACTGCAGCCATCAATTCTTCAATTGTAGCCACCCATTTAGGATCACCATTTAAACCACCCAGGGCAGAACCTTTAATAATAGGTGTATTTGACCCGTCATAACCATAAAAAGTTAAAAGATCACGAACTTCCATCTCAACAAGATCCAATAATTCAGGATCATCAACAGCATCAACTTTATTCATAAATACAACAAGACGAGGAACACCAACCTGGCGACCAAGAAGGATATGCTCACGTGTTTGCGGCATAGGTCCATCAGTTGCTGCAACCACTAAAATGGCACCGTCCATCTGGGCAGCTCCTGTAACCATGTTCTTTACATAATCCGCGTGACCTGGACAGTCAACGTGTGCATAGTGACGGTTAGCAGTTGAATACTCAACGTGTGAAGTATTAATTGTAATACCACGCTCTTTTTCTTCAGGAGCGTTGTCAATTGAAGAGAAATCTCTTTTTTCAGCAAGACCTTTGTTAGCCAATACCGTAGTAATAGCCGCAGTCAAAGTCGTCTTACCGTGGTCTACGTGTCCGATTGTTCCAATGTTAACGTGTGGTTTCGAACGATCAAATGTTTCTTTTGCCATGGTATGTCTAATTTAAGTTGTTATTTATTTGTTTTCAATTTACTAATTCAATCAGGAAGCTTTCATCTTCCGGTTTTTTCCCAGTTTTTTTAGGGATGGTTAGAGCTGTTGAGCAGGATTGAACTGCCGACCTCTTCCTTACCAAGGAAGTGCTCTACCACTGAGCTACAACAGCTTTTGTTGCCAGTCACTG
>Ga0170475_110043700_pt1 | contig 12724 bp, 9 predicted proteins | sample Soicark_Litter_5_FD_111474 | JGI IMG/M metagenome (GOLD analysis project Ga0170475, IMG submission 111474) | Avena fatua rhizosphere microbial communities from Hopland, California, USA. Combined Assembly of 48 SPs | reverse complement strand
TACGTATTGACGAAAGAAGAAGGAGGGCGGCACACGCCGTTCTTCAAGGGATACCGGCCGCAGTTCTACTTCCGGACGACGGATGTGACCGGATCGGCGGAATTGCCGGAAGGGGTGGAGATGGTGATGCCGGGAGACAACGTGAGCCTGGCGATCGAGTTGATCACGCCGGTGGCCCTGGAAAAAGGACTGCGATTCGCTATCCGTGAGGGTGGCCGAACCGTTGGCGCCGGTACCGTTGCGGAGATTATTGCCTAATGCGCGACATCATTACCATGCAGTGTACTGACTGCAAAGAACGAAATTATTCGACAACCAAAAACAAGAAAAAGACGACCGAACGCATAGAAATGAAGAAATTTTGTCCCCGCTGCCGGCATCATACGATGCACAAGGAGACGAAGTAGCTCAAATCTGGTACAATATTTGGATGGTCGTTTAACAAAGTGCAGGCCAGTAGCTCCAACTGGTAGAGCGCCGGTCTCCAAAACCGGATGCTGGGGGTTCGAATCCCTCCTGGCCTGCCAGCACTTACTAAAACATAAGCGGCTGCGAATGCAGTGCGACAGCAAGCAGCCATGAAGAACATGAGCGGCTGCGAAAGCAAGCGCGATAGCGCGCAGCCTCAATAAAACGAGCGGCTGTAGATGCAAGCCCGGTAGGGCGTAGCCGTCAAGCAAATGAATCCGCAAGAATCTATTAAAGAGTGGACACAAAGCGCGAAGCAGTTCTACGCCGACGTCCGTAGCGAGATGAAGAAAGTTTCCTGGCCTGGCCGCCAGGAGGTCATCGGAACGACAATCGTCGTGGTTGTGGCTGTCTTTTTCTTCGGCCTTTATCTCGGCTTAGTCGACTATCTTCTGGCGATGGGATTGGACCGCATCCTCCGCTACTTCAGAGTAACAACCGGAGGTGCATAGCTCAGTGTCCAAGCTGTGGTACATCATTCACACGTACTCGGGATTCGAGCGTAAAGTTGCCGAGAGCTTGAGAAGCCGGGTCAAGGCATTCAACCTGGAGAGCGAGATTCATAACGTTCTCATTCCAACTGAAGAAGTGGTCGAAGTTCGGGGCGGGAAACGCGTTATATCGCAAAAGATGTTTTATCCCGGTTACGTGCTGGTCGAGATGGAAACCACGGAAAAAGGGGGGCCCAGTGATGAGGCTTGGCATCTTGTCAAGAACACCCCTCGGGTAACTGGCTTCGTCGGGTCAGGGCAGACGCCGACGCCGCTCAGCGAAGAAGAAGTTCAGCAGATTGTCTACCGCGTCTCTACGGCGGCCGATAAGCCGAAACCGAAGTTGACGTTCGAAAAAGGTGAGACCGTCAAGATCATCGATGGCCCGTTTGCCAGCTTCACCGGCATTGTCGATGAAGTAAACACAGATCGAAACACTCTGAAGGTCATGGTGACGATTTTCGGCCGGTCCACGCCGGTTGAACTCGATTTCCTTCAAGTCGAAAAAACGTAGGAGCGCGAGGCGCGTAGATGGCAAAGAAAGTAATTGGCCAGGTGAAACTGCAGATTCCCGCGGGAAAAGCAACGCCCGCTCCGCCTGTCGGCCCGGCCCTTGGGCAGCATGGCGTGAACATCATGGACTTCTGTAAAGCATTTAATGCGAAGACGTCGGCGAAAGACCAGGAGGGTTTGATCATTCCGGTGGTCGTGACGATTTATGCCGACCGTTCTTATAGCTTCATTACGAAAACTCCGCCGGCCTCGATTCTCTTGAAGCGGGCTGCCAATATTGCGAAGGGCTCGGGTGAGCCCAACAAGAATAAGGTCGGCACGGTGACGCAGAAACAAGTTGAGGATATTGCGCGGCTGAAATTGCCCGATCTCAACGCGGCTAGTCTTGATTCCGCGATTCAGACCGTTAAAGGTACGGCGCGAAGCATGGGTATTGAAGTCGTTTAGGGAAAAAATATGGCCAAAACCGGGAAGAACTACGAAGCAGCGAAAAAGCAAATCGAGGAGCGGCCGTATAGCGTTCCCGACGCAATGGGCATTTTGAAGAAGGTTCATTTTGCCAAGTTCAACGAAACTGTCGAAGTGCACATGCGGTTAGGGGTGGATCCGAAGCATGCGGATCAAATGGTGCGCGGGACCGTGGTGTTGCCGCACGGTCTGGGCACATCGAAGAAAGTTTGCGTCATCGCGTCCGGTGACAAGCTCAAGGAAGCCGAACAAGCGGGCGCCGAGATTGTCGGCGGCGACGATATCGTCGAAAAGATCGCCGGAGGCTGGGTGGATTTTGACGCCTGTATTGCAACGCCCGATATGATGCGGAGTGTCGGCCGGTTGGGTAAAGTCCTCGGGCCTCGCGGTCTGATGCCAAACCCCAAGATCGGCACCGTCACGACAGATGTGGCTAAGGCCATCAAGGAAGTCAAGGCCGGCAAGGTCGAATTTCGCGTCGATAAGACCGGAATCATCCACGCGCCGGTTGGCAAGATCGAATTCACGAAGGATCAGTTGAGCGAAAACGCACAGACTTTGATCGATTCCGTACTCAAGGCACGTCCTGCGGCCTTGAAAGGAAAGTATGTAAAGCGAATTACGCTCGCATCGACCATGAGTCCTGGTGTGGATCTGGATCTGGTTGCTCTGGACGCGAAGTAGTTGAAGCAGCGGTCCCCGCGACGATAGGCCGCCCCTACGGGCGAAGGAAAGAAAATGAAATCCAAAGGTAAAAAGAAGGAAGAACTCGACGACCTCCAGAAAGATCTGGCCAACGCTAAGAACCTGTTCGTTGCCCAGTTTCAAGGTATGACCGTGGCTCAGGACTCGGAGTTGCGTCAGAAGATCCGCGAAACCAAGAGCAAGTACCGCATCGTCAAGAATACTCTGGCGAGGAAAGCCGCGGAAGGCACCGCCGCCGCCGGTGTGACGAAAGCCTTTGACGGATCCACCTCAATTGCTTATAACGCCAGCGATCCGGTCTCACTCGCGAAGGCACTGACGGCTTACGCCAAGACAAATCCGTTGTTTGTTTTTAAGGCCGGGATGGTCGAAGGCCGAGTCATTAATCTGGGCGACATCGCCACCATCGCCGCGATGCCTTCCAAGGAAGAGCTCATCGCAAAGCTTCTCTTTTTAATTAATTCACCGGCGCAGCGTCTGGCTGTCGCCTTGAATGGTGTTGCTCGCAATCTGGCTGTCGTCATGAAGCAGGCGGTCGAGCAGAAAAAGTTTCACGAATAATTCGTTTAGGAGATAGCAATGTCTAAGGTTCAAAGCATTATTGAAGAAATAAAAGGATTGTCGCTGCTCGAAGCTTCCGAACTCGTGAAAGGGCTCGAAGAGGCGTTCGGCGTCAGCGCCGCGGCCGCTGCTGTCGCCGCAGCGCCTGCTGCGGCCGGAGGTGGCGGTGCCGCTGCAGCTCCAGCCGAAGAGAAAACGGAGTTCAGCGTGGTCCTGACCGGAGTCGGCGGCAACAAAATCGGAGTCATCAAAGTAGTCCGTGAAATCACGAGCCTTGGATTGAAGGAAGCCAAGGATCTGGTAGAAGGCGCACCGAAGCCCGTCAAAGAAGGCGTAAACAAAGACGAAGCTGAAACGATCAAAAAGAAGTTCACTGAAGCTGGCGCAACAGTCGAGATCAAGTAACGGTCCGAAAGGCCTGCTTTCGGCCTCGAAAACAACTGCTGACCTGAAGGGCGTAGTCCGCCCGCAGGTCAGCCATTTGCATTTGACGTTAAGCGACGCAATTTCCTAGGAGCAATCAACAACAATGGCGGAAACCAAAACCACCTCACGAGAGAGAACGAATTTCTCCAAGATTCGGACTGCAATCCAGATCCCGAATCTCATCGAGGTTCAAAAAAATTCCTACGAGCGGTTCCTTCAGATGAACATGCTCCCCGAGGAACGAGAAGATACCGGCCTGCAGGCAGTATTCAACTCCGTCTTCCCGATCTCGGATTTCCGCGGTGTGTCGACACTCGAGTTCATCAGTTATTCCATCGGAAACTGGGAGTGCAAGTGTGGCAATCTGAAAGGACTCCATCATTTGCGCAGCACTTGCAAATCCTGCGGCGCCACCATTGCGACCAATCCATTCCAGTCTGAGCCGACTGTGATGTGCCCCAAATGCGGCACTACGAATAAAAACCAAGTAACGTTCTGCAATAAGTGCGGCGATCCCGTCCAATTGAATCTCAAGTACGATGTTGCGGAATGCCAGGAGCGTGGAATGACGTATGCCGCGCCCTTAAAGGTCATTATCCGGCTCACTATTTTCGATAAAGATCCAGATACCGGCGCGAAAACGATTCGCGACATTAAAGAACAAGAAGTCTATTTCGGCGAAATTCCGCTGATGACGGAAAACGGTACCTTCATCATCAATGGAACCGAGCGCGTCATTGTCAGCCAACTCCACCGCAGCCCTGGTGTTTTCTTCGAATCAACGCCCAGCAAGAGTTACTTCCTCGGAAAAATCATTCCGTATCGCGGATCATGGGTGGAATTCGAGTACGAAACGGCCAAGAACATTCTGTATGTGCGCATCGACCGAAAGCGGAAGTTCCTGGCGACGATCTTCCTGCGAGCGTTGGGATTGAGGAGCGACGAGGAAATCATCCGTGCCTTTTATAAGACCGATCGCCTGACGATCGAAGGCAAGAAGATCTTCTGGAATGTTTCGGACAACATTGAAGGCATCAAAGTTTCGAAAGACATCACGCATCCGAAGACGAAGGAAGTTCTGGTTCACGCGGGAAAGAAGATTACCAAGTCCGTTCTCGGCCATATCAAGCAGGCCAAAGTCGAACGGTTCGAGATCAATCCGGAAGACCTTGAAGGCGCTTTTGCCGTCGGGGACATTGTCGATACGACGACAGGTGAAGTTATCGTTGAGACCAACAACGAACTCACACAAAACATCATTCGCCAGGTCATTGACGCCGGCGTTCCGGAGTTCCCCGTTTTCTTTCCGGAGCGCGACGATATCGGCGTCGTGCTGAGCCTGACGCTGCGGAAAGATACGATAAAGACGACACAGGAAGCCCTCATTGAAATCTATCGTAAACTCCGCCCCGGCGATCCGCCGACGCTCGAAACGGCGACGGCGCTTTTCGAGGGCATGTTCTTCGATTCGCGCAAGTACGATTTCTCGAAGGTCGGCCGGCTGAAGTTCAATATCAAGTTGGACCTGACGACTCCGCTCGAGAAGCGCATCCTGGAGCCGGCAGATTTCTATGCTGTCATTACTTATTTGTTGAAGCTGCGCAAGAACATCGGCCAGGTGGATGACATTGATCACCTCGGAAATCGCCGCGTGAGAGCAGTCGGCGAATTGCTTGAAAATCAATTTCGCATCGGTCTTGTGCGCATGGAACGCGCCATTAAGGAAAAGATGTCGGTGTACCAGGAAATGGTCACCGCGATGCCTCACGATCTGATCAACGCCAAGCCCGTCATTGCCGCCGTACGCGAATTTTTCGGATCTTCGCAATTGTCGCAGTTCATGGATCAAACGAATCCGCTGTCTGAAATTACTCACAAGCGTCGTCTGTCGGCCCTCGGTCCGGGAGGTTTATCGCGTGAGCGCGCCGGTTTCGAAGTTCGTGACGTGCATCCGACGCATTACGGACGCATTTGTCCAATTGAGACGCCTGAAGGTCCGAACATCGGACTCATCTCGTCCTTGAGTTGCTACGCGCGTATCAACGAGTGCGGATTTATCGAGAGTCCATACCGGAAGGTGAAAAACGGCCGCGTCATCGATTACGTGACGATCATCAGTTCCGGTGATTCGAAATTCAAAGTCAGCGAGCATGTCGAGCGTGAAGGCGTTGAGGAAGAGAATGAAGACCTCAAAACGCGCAAGAAGAAACGGGCGGACTTTATCCCGTATTCGTTCTACCTGTCGGCTTGGGAAGAGGACAAATATCTCATCGCCCAGGCCAACGAAGAAATGGATAAAAACGGCAAGCTGACGCACGAACTTGTCAACGTGCGCCAAGCCGGCAACTTCGTGCTGAAACATCGGAATGAAGTCGATTACGTCGACGTATCGCCGAAGCAACTCGTCTCCGTCGCCGCTTCATTGATCCCGTTCCTCGAAAATGACGACGCGAATCGCGCCCTCATGGGATCGAACATGCAGCGTCAGGCCGTTCCGCTGCTTCGAACAGCCGCGCCTCTTGTCGGTACGGGAATGGAAGAAATTACGGCGCGCGATTCGGGCGCTGTGATCGTCTGCCGCCGTACGGGAATCGTCGATTCAATCGATTCGGAACGTATTATTGTTCGAGTCGAATCCGCTGAAGATGGCCACTTCTCGCGCGAGGTTGGCGCCGACATCTACACGCTGACCAAGTTCAAACGTTCTAACCAGAACACCTGTATCAATCAGAAACCGATCGTTCGGAAGGGTGATCGTGTGATGAAAGGACAGGTCCTCGCTGATGGTCCTTGCACCGAGAAGGGCGAACTTGCTCTGGGACGCAACGTGCTTGTCGCGTTCATGCCGTGGCGCGGTTATAACTTTGAAGATGCGATTCTCGTTTCCGAACGACTGGTGAAAGACGATTACTACACGTCGATTCACATTGAAGAGTTCGAGATCGAGGCCCGAGACACAAAGCTCGGTCCGGAGGAGATTACTCGCGATATTCCAAACGTCAGCGAGTCGTTTCTGAAAGATCTCGATGAGGCCGGCATTATCCGCATCGGTGCCTACGTCAAGCCGGGCGATGTTCTGGTTGGGAAAGTCACGCCCAAGGGCGAGACGCAACTTACGCCGGAAGAAAAACTTCTCCGTGCCATTTTCGGTGAGAAGGCCGGTGATGTGCGCGACGCCTCCTTGATTTGTCCTCCAGGTATCGAGGGCATCGTTGTCGACGTGAAGATCTTCTCCCGCAAAGGTGCTGAAAAGGATGAACGCGCAAAACTCATCGAGAATATGGAGATCTCGCGGTTGGAGAAGAACCTTCGCGACGAAATCCGGATACTGACGGATGAACGCAACAAGAGATTGGTCGCTCTTCTCGAGGGTAAAGTCGTTGCGAACGAACTCGTTCATGAACGTACCGGGCGGAAAATCGTCGCCAAGGGCACCGAGATGACGACGGAAGTCATCGAAAACCTTTCGTTGCGTGAACTCCTCAAGCTGAAATTCAAAGACAACGCGAATCCGCACGATCAGATTCAGGAAATCGAGGAGATGACGACTCGCCAGATCGACGTACTGCGCAAGATTCACGAAGAGCGCATCTCGAAGCTGCGCCGTGGTGACGAACTGCCCCCGGGCGTGATCAAGCTGGTGAAAGTTTACGTGGCGATGAAACGAAAGCTTTCCGTTGGCGACAAGATGGCCGGACGTCACGGGAACAAGGGCGTTATCGCAAGAATTCTTCCGGAAGAGGACATGCCGTACCTTCCGGATGGAACACCTGTCGAGATTGTGCTCAATCCGCTGGGCGTACCTTCGCGAATGAACGTCGGGCAGATTCTTGAAACGCATCTTGGCTGGGCTGCTCAAGCGCTGGGCATGTGGTTCGCGACTCCGGTCTTTGATGGTGCGACCGAGGCCGAGATCAAGAACATGCTTGAAAAGGCCAATCTGCCGCAAGCCGGCAAAACGCGTTTGTACGACGGTATGTTGGGAGTGCCTTTCGAACAAGAAGTCACCGTGGGCTATATCTACATGTTGAAGCTCTCGCACCTGGTGGATGACAAGATTCACGCGCGTTCTATTGGACCGTATTCCTTGATTACCCAGCAGCCGCTGGGGGGCAAGGCGCAATTCGGCGGACAGCGATTCGGAGAGATGGAGGTCTGGGCACTCGAGGCCTACGGCGCCGCACATATCTTGCAGGAATTGCTGACAGCCAAGTCCGACGATGTGTACGGACGAACGAAGATTTATGAGGCAATTGTGAAAGGTGAAGCTGCGATGGAGCCGGGGGTACCGGAGTCCTTCAATGTCTTGATTCGCGAATTGCAGAGCCTCTGCCTTGATGTCGAACTTATGAAGCGGAAACCGACCGTGTAGAGAAGTCCGGACGCTGGTTCTTCGGGTCTTTGTTTTTGGTGATTATCACGCAAACACAAGACACAAAGGCACGAAGACACAGGCCCAGGGATTTCTTTTAGCAGTCAGGAGGTATCAAATTGATTAGATCGAATCCTTACGACCGGGCGGCGTCTATCGCCGATTTTGACAGTATCCGGATCAGTCTGGCTTCACCAGAAAAGATTCGCTCGTGGTCTCATGGCGAAGTAACCAAGCCTGAAACCATCAACTATCGAACATTCAAGCCGGAGAAAGACGGGTTGTTCTGCGCCCGCATCTTCGGACCCGTCACGGATTGGGAATGCTTGTGCGGCAAATATAAGCGCATGAAGCATCGCGGCGTCATTTGCGATAAATGCGGCGTCGAAGTCACACTTTCGAAAGTGCGGCGTGAGCGCTTGGGCCACATCGAACTGGCCAGCCCTTGTTCGCATGTCTGGTTTTTCAAGGGATTGCCCAGCCGTATCGGTCACCTCCTGGATATGTCTCTGCGGGAGCTCGAACGAGTTCTCTACTTTGAAGCCTATGTGACGATTGATCCGGGCGATGCTCCCTTAAAAGAGCGCGAGCTGCTCACGGAAGAAAAATTCCGCCAACTCCAGCAGGAATATCCCGGAAAATTCGTCGCCATGATGGGCGCCGAAGCGATTAAAGAGCTTCTGAAACGTGTAGACATCGACGAATTGTCGCAAGAACTCCGCATCAAAATGAAGAGCGAGAATTCGCAGCAGAAGAAGGTCAAGTTTGCGAAGCGCCTGAAAGTGGTAGAGGCTTTCGTGAAGTCCGGAAACAAGCCGGAATGGATGATTCTGGACGTGATCCCTGTCATTCCGCCGGAGCTTCGTCCTTTGGTTCCATTGGATGGCGGGCGATTCGCCACTTCCGATCTGAATGATCTCTATCGGCGCGTCATTAACCGTAATAACCGCTTGAAGAAGCTTATTGAGCTGCACGCTCCGGACGTCATTGTCCGTAATGAAAAGCGCATGTTGCAGGAAGCGGTAGATGCGTTGTTCGATAATGGCCGCCGCGGCCGCATTCTGCGCGGAGCGAACAATCGGCCGCTGAAGTCGTTGTCCGATACGCTCAAAGGCAAGCAGGGACGGTTCCGTCAGAATTTGCTCGGAAAACGCGTCGATTATTCAGGTCGTTCCGTCATCGTCGTCGGTCCGGAGTTGCATCTACACCAATGCGGATTGCCGAAGAAGATGGCGCTCGAGTTGTTCAAGCCGTTCATCTATAACCGGCTCGAGCAAGGCGGGCATTGCACGACGGTCAAGGCCGCCAAAGAGATGGTCGAGCGGCAAGACTCCGTGGTGTGGGATATTCTCGAAGAAGTTATCAAGGATCACCCGGTCCTGCTGAATCGTGCACCAACCCTGCACCGTCTCGGCATTCAAGCCTTCGAGCCTGTGCTCGTCGAAGGTAAAGCGATCAAAATTCATCCTCTCGTCTGCACGGCGTTCAATGCGGATTTCGACGGCGATCAGATGGCCGTGCATATTCCGCTGTCGCCCGAAGCGCAGATCGAAGCGTCTGTTCTGATGCTTTCGACTCAGAATCTGCTTTCGCCAGCCAGCGGCCAGCCCGTTGCCGTTCCGACCCAAGACATGGTTTTGGGTGTTTATTACCTGACTCGTCCGAAGCCGGGCGCGAAAGGTGAGGGACGGACATTCGGCTCGATCGATGAAGTCCTGATGGCGTGGGATGCCGGTGAAGTCGAGACACAGACTGCCATCCGGTTGCGGTACACGGGTCCCCTCATCGATATGACCACAGCATACGACGAGCAGGCCATCGTGCATGCCGATTTGATCGAAGCGAAGAACCATATGCTGAACACGACCGTTGGCCGCGTCATTCTTTACGACAACATGCCGAAAGGCATGCCGTTCATGAATGGCCTTCTCAAGAAGAAGGGTCTCGGTCAACTGGTGAGCTACGTTTATCTCCGTTACGGACCAGAGATGACGGTTACGATGCTCGACCACGTCAAAGAGCTCGGCTTCACGTATGCAACCAAAGCGGGTATCACCATTTCCATCGATGATCTGATCGTGCCTCCCGGCAAGCGCGACTTCGTGGAAAACGCGCAGAACGAGGTCGTCAAAGTCGATCAGCAATATCGCGATGGCGCCATCACTAATGGCGAGCGTTACAACAAAGTGATTGCGATCTGGTCGGACGTGACCGAAAAGATTTCGGACATGATGTTCAACGAAATGGAACGGGCCGAGAAAGCCAGCCACGGATTCAATCCGATCCTGCTGATGGCCGACTCCGGCGCCCGCGGTTCGAAACAGCAGATTCGCCAGCTGGCTGGTATGCGCGGTCTGATGGCCAAGCCGTCTGGTGAAATTATCGAAACACCGATCACGGCGAATTTCCGTGAAGGTCTTACGGTGCAGCAGTACTTCATCTCGACGCACGGTGCCCGCAAAGGATTGGCGGATACGGCGCTCAAAACGGCCGATTCCGGTTATCTGACGCGCCGATTGGTCGACGTCGCTCAAGACGTCATCATCAGCGAGGGAGATTGCGGGACAGTTGACGGCATCTTTGTCGGCTCGATTGTGGAATCAGGAGAGATTATCGAGCCGTTGAGAGATCGTATCGTTGGCCGTGTTTCGCTCGAGAAGATCAAAGATTACGAAGGTCGGGTCATTGTCGAGATCAATCAGGAAATCTCAGAGGATCTTGCCAGTGCAATTCAGTCGGCAGGCATCGAGCGTGTCAAGATCCGGTCGGTGCTGACCTGCGAATCCCGGCGAGGTGCTTGCGTGCGTTGCTACGGCCGGAACCTTGCGACCGGAAAGCTCGTCGAGATCGGTGAGGCTGTCGGTGTCATTGCCGCTCAGTCTATCGGCGAACCTGGGACGCAGCTCACGATGCGTACGTTCCACATCGGCGGCACGGCAAGCCGTGTCGCCGAACAAACCAGCTTGGAAGCGAAGAATGCAGGAACCATTGGATTCCATCAATTGCAGACTGTTCGCAACCAGGAAGGATTCCTCGTCGCGATGAATCGTAACGGCATTCTCGCCATCATGGATGAGAAGGGCCGGGAGAAAGAGCGTTACACGATCGTGTACGGCGCGAAACTCAAGGTCAATGAAGGCGATCACGTCAAAGTCGGCGCGACGCTGGTTGAATGGGATCCATACACGTTCGCCATCCTGACGGAAGTCAGCGGCACGATCCAATTCAAGGATCTGCTCGAAGGCGTCACGATGCACGAAGAGTTGGATGAAGTGACCGGGCTGTCACGCTGGGTCGTTACGGATTCGCCGGACGAGAAACGCCAGCCGACCATTCAAATTCGTGATGACAAGCACAAGGTTCTTCGCAAGTATCTGATCCCTTCGCGCGCCCACTTGATGGTTGCGGACGGAGATACGGTGCACCAGGGCGATGTTCTGGCGAAGATCCCCCGCGAAACAACGAAGACGAAGGACATCACTGGTGGTCTGCCTCGCGTCGTCGAATTATTCGAAGCGAGAAAACCGCGTGAAACCGCCGTGATCACTGAAATCGACGGCATCGTCAAGTACGGTGATATCACGAAGGGTCAACGCAAGATCATGGTCATCAACGAGAACGGCGTGGAGCGTGAATACGCGCTGCCTCGCGGTGTCCACGTGAATGTGCAGGAAGGTGAGCACGTTCGTGCCGGTGAACCGTTGATGGACGGACCCCGCAATCCGCACGATATTCTTGCGGTTCTCGGTGAAAAGGAATTACAGGCGTATCTTGTGAACGAGATCCAAGAGGTTTACCGGCTGCAGGGCGTCAATATCAATGATAAGCACATTGAAGTGATCGTCCGGCAGATGATGCGGTGGATCAAGGTCGAAGAAGTCGGCGATACCGAATTCCTCGTCGATGAGCAGGTCGATAAGTTCCGGTTCCAGGAAGAGAACGAGCGTGTGAAGAAGAGCGGCGGCAAGCCCGCTTCGGGTCGTCCGCTGCTGCTCGGAATCACAAAGGCGTCGCTTTCGACCGAATCGTTTATTTCGGCCGCATCGTTCCAGGAGACGACGCGTGTTTTGACCGAAGCGTCCATTAGCGGGAAGATCGATTACCTGCGTGGTTTGAAAGAGAACGTCATCATGGGACGTTTGATTCCGGCCGGCACCGGTCTCGAGTTCTATCGCAATGTCGAACTGATTTCGGAAGAGCCCGAGCCGGTCCTTGGCGAAGATATTCCTCCGGAGCTGGAATTGACGGATGAACTCAGTGCCGAGGAGCAACCGCAGCAGGAAGGTTTGACGACGTAGAAGGCGATGGAAAATGGGAAATTCGGGACCGTACGAATTCTGAATCGCGGAATTCAGGTGCCTTCCTCGAATTACCCATTTTCCCCCTTGTGTTGACGAAGTTTTGTCTAGTAAGATTAAAAGGTTTTACCGGGCGTGACTTTGCCGCCTGGAAGGCTGCTGAGATTTAGGAGTTAATAAGGTTCGTGCCGACGTTCAATCAACTGGTTCGACAAGGTAGACAGAAGCCTAAATACAAGACGAGTAGTCCTGCTTTGCAGGAATGTCCGCAGAAAAGAGGCGTGTGCACTCGCGTGTACACGTCGACGCCAAAGAAGCCGAATTCGGCCCTTCGCAAAGTTGCACGTGTGCGTCTGACCAATGGGATTGAAGTAACAACCTACATCCCCGGTATCGGCCACAATCTGCAGGAACACTCCATC
>Ga0170475_109664772_pt1 | contig 12727 bp, 6 predicted proteins | sample Soicark_Litter_5_FD_111474 | JGI IMG/M metagenome (GOLD analysis project Ga0170475, IMG submission 111474) | Avena fatua rhizosphere microbial communities from Hopland, California, USA. Combined Assembly of 48 SPs | reverse complement strand
GTCGTGACCTGTGTTGCGGTACAAGAAGTTGCGGCCATACCCCGTAATAAGGAGGTCGTCAAAACCGTCATTGTCGTAATCCGCAACGGCGACACCCATGCCCCAGCCGCGCGATGTGAGGCCGGCATCGACGGTGACGTTTTTGAACGTGCCATCGTGGTTGTTCCGGTACAGGGCACAGACCGGTTCGCCGCCGTGCAGATAGCCGGTGATGTCCGTACCTCGAACCAGCAGGATGTCCAGCCAGCCGTCATTATCGAAGTCGAACATGGCGGCTCCGCCGCCGATGGACTCGACGATGTAGTCTTTGCGGGTAGTCCCCTGTTTGTTGAAGAAGCCACCCAGTCCGGCAGGTACTGTAACGTCAGTGAAAGTTTGCTGTTGTGCGGCGAAGAGCACAACAGCAAACAGGAAGGACAGCTTTGCCCACTTAGAAATCGATCCGCGCTCCCATCTGAATAGATCGCGGATTACCCTGGCCTGTGATGCGCCCAAAGTTTGAATTGCTTAGATCCGTTACAGGCGCACTCAGGTTCCGGCGGTTAAACGCATTGAAGAAGTCCACGCGGAACTCGAATGACCGATTCTCAAACAGATATATGCGCTTTGCGACCGAGAGATCCTCCGTCCTGCTCCCGAAGCCGCGAACGTCCGGGAGAAACACGCCCAGATTGCCAAAGGTGTAAGGATCCGGCACGGCGAAGGCAGCGCGGTTCAGATAAATGTCGCCAGCCTGGCCGGACAGCGCATTTCGCGGCTGGAATTCACCCCGGCCTGGCCCGATCAGAATGGGAACGCCCGGCACGCGATTCGGACGAAGCTGGCCGTTGAAAATCGGTAGATTATTCGGCGTGGTGATACGCAAGACACCGCCGGACTGGTAGGTGTGGATACCCGATACGGTGAAGCCACCCAGCAGGTTGCCTGTTAACCCGTGGCTGAGGTACTTCTTGCCTTTGCCCCAGGGTAGCTCATACGTATAGCTCAGGATCAGACGCTGAGGGATATCGTTGTTCGCCAGCGCCTTTTCCGCCCTTCGGTTGTACTGGTTTTGCGGCGCCGGCAGCTGTCCATTGGCGTCGAATGCTACATCTGTCAGCGTCTTGGAGTTGGTATAGGCGACAAGGAACTGGAGCCCGTTCGAAAATCGCTTCTCTGATTTGAACAGCAAAGCGTGATAACTCGAGTTGCCAGTGGGAGTCTGATAGGTGGTGATGCTCTGGTATTGCGGGAATGGGCGCAGTGCCTGCGCAAGAGTACCGGCGAATCCTGCAAACGGGGCGGTGTAACCTGCCGCGGACACAACCGGATCGTTGATATTTCTGGTCAGCAGCGAGCCAAGCGCAAGATACTTCGGGTCCAGCTGATTCAGATTCACCAGCGCATTGTTCGGTATGTGGTGCGCTACCGTTCCTACATAAGAGACTTCGAACAATACATTCTTTACGGTCTGCTGGATATTGAACTGCCATTGCTGAGTCTGCCCCAGCCGGCCGCTGTCACCGGGCCGATCGAATGACGTGGATGTGTTCTGGCCATTAGCGACAGTCGGGTCGATGAACGGAGGCTGCCGAATCGCACTGGACGGCCAACCCTGATCCCACTGGAAGGCCGGTGCGAGGCCTCCGTTCAGCGAAGACAAACCTATGGAGGCGTTGAACCCCTGCAGGCTGACATTGTTGCCGATGATTGGCGCGTACATGATGCCATATCCGGTCCGGACCACCGTATTTCTGGCCAGCTGGTAGGCCAGGCCGATTCTTGGACCGACACCGCCGAAGTAAGTGGGCTGGAAGCCTTTGCCACCGATTCGGCCGGGACCGTCGCCAGCGAATACGATAGCTCCGGGAAGGCCACCGGCCCCGGGGTTCGGAAGCTTCGGATCCATCTGACTAAGCCGACCCGCCACTTCATACCAGGGATTCTGGAACTCCCATCTAAGCCCGTAGTTGAGAGTGAGCTTGCTGGTCACCTTCCAGTCGTCCTGCACATACAGTCCCAGATAGTTGGACCTCAAACCATAAGGGCCGCCGGTCGCGAGGGTGCCGGTATTGACAAGTCCGAGCAGGAAGCTGGCATAGGCATTACCTGTGTTGGGAACACCGGGCTGGCTGGTTGCGAACGGAGAGAAATCATAGCTTCCCATCGCGTTACCGTTCAGGGGCCGGTAGTTGAATCGATACTGGTCAAGGCGTCCGCCAAACTTCAGATTGTGCTTGCCCAGCGTCCAGCTGACAGCATCCTGAATGTCGTAATTGTCGTCACCCTCATAGCGGAAATCCGAATATCCCATTTGTGTGAGACCCTGTCCGGAGAACGTTACCTGGGGAAAGCCGCTGGAGAAGGACCCGGGTACCTTCACGCCGATGTCCTGCGAGCTGGCTGTCGGATTGCCGAACCGCGTATAGCCGACCTGCACCCTGTTCAACAGATTCGGACGGATGATGTAGTCATCGCTGAGGACCACGTTTCGAGAATTCGGGGAGTCCTTGAATCCGTCTGAAGACTGGGCCAGAGGCCCGCGGGAGAATGTCCGCCGGTTATTCTGATATCGCACGCTGCCGCTGAACTTGTTCTTTTCTGAGATCTGGTGGTCGATTTTGGTTAGAAAGTGATCCTCGTTTTGCGTCGCAGGCGCGTGCCCGATATAGTTGTTTGCGAATCCCGGGCTGTTAGCGGCAAGTATTTCGTTCTGAACCTTCTGTGCGATGGGACTGATGCGATTCGAGGGGATGATATTGCCCGGAAACGGCTGCCGGTTTCCATTCGCATCTGTAGTGTTCGGATCGTAGATCACCTGGGGGTTCTGGGAGAAGTCGCCGAGCTTCATCTGGGCGGTGGCTACGGTTGCCACCTGGCCCTGAGGGTCGTTGAGTCGCCGGAACCCGTTATACGTCCCAAAGAAAAATGTCTTGTTCTTTCCGTTGTACAGCTTCGGAATGTACACCGGCCCGCCGATGGAAGCATCGAACTCGCCCTGGCGGGTGATATCGGGAATGGTTGCGTTGTAGCGGCGCGCGTCGAAGTAGTTGTTTCGGATCAGCAGCGCGGTATCGCCGTGTAGCTCGTTACTTCCGGATCTTGTAACCATCGTGACCACACCGCCCGAGGTGCGCCCATACTCAGCGGGCGGAATAACGGCTTCCACACGAAATTCCGCCACCGAATCGTACGTGGGGTGGGACTGGTCCGGGCTATTTGTGGAGGCGTTGTACGCCGTCGGGATCCCGTCCACCAGAACCTCGCTGGCAAACGCACGTCCGCCGGCGATATTGGCCCCGAAAGCGCCGCCATTGGCACCGGGAGTCAGTCTGATGAAGCTGGTTGGATCCCGTGAGGATCCGGATAGCTGGAAGGGAAGAGTATTCAGCAGCCGCCTGTTCACCTGCGTGCCGATGTCCGAGTTCTCTGATTCCAGCAGCGGCGGCTGAGCCTCGACCGTTACCTTTTCTCCGACGGCGCCCACCTGCATCTCCATATCGAGCCGCAGGACTCGCGACGCTTCAATTTGTACGTTGCTCTGTACATGGCTTCGGAACCCCGCGGCATCGACTGTGATGTCATAACTGCCGATGGGCAGGGATGCGAAGTTATAAACGCCGGCGTTGTTGCTTTCCGTCCGGGTAATCAGTCCCGTCCGCGTTTCCCGGGCGGATACCTGTGCGCCGGGCACCACTGCCGAAGCCGGATCGGTTATTACGCCTGTCATCGACCCCGATACGCCCTGCGCGAGGACGGTAATCGGGAAGACGACTGCGACCGGAGCGATAAGCGCGAGGCTTCGCACCGCAAATTTCAACCAGGAACACTTGTTGGTCACAGGTTTCGTCCCCTCTTGTCGAGGAACTCTATTACACACGAACAGGGGAGTCAATCGATTTCGCGCCAGGCAAATATAGCAACTTCAAATTAGTTGAATAGTGTGCCGGATGACTGCGCAGCCGCGCGCAGTTAGGGGACATTAATTGCTCTGCCGCGACTTCAATAACTGCTGATGAGCTGTGAGTTGCTCCTGGGCCTGACTGGTCTTGCCGGTCGATTTATACGCCCGATACAGCAGATAGTGTGCACTATTGTGGTTTGGCGAAAGCGCAATTACACTCTGCAAGACCGGGATAGCCGATAACGGGCTGCCTGTTTCCAGATAGATTCTGGCCAGCTCGACCTTGCCTTCCACAAACGAAGGCCGGAGCGCGGCTGCCTTTTCGAGCCAGGGTAAGCCGGCCCGGGTATCCCCCGCCCGTGCGAGCGCAGCGCCGAGTTCGAAAGACGCGAGATAATTTCGCGGGTCCACACGCAACTCCGCCTGGTACTCGGAGACCGAACCATCCGTCTTGCCCAGCTTCTGCAAAACCAGACCGAGCGCAAAGTGAGCGCCTGCCAAACCCGGCTGCATCTCGACCAATTTGCGGTAGCATTGCTCAGCCTGGACCAGATCGCCCGTGGATTCGGCCTGCAGCCCTCGAATGTGCCAAACGCGGTATGACTCCGGGGCGATCTGCTCAAGCCGGCGGAAGCTGTCCTCGCCTTCCTCGGCGTAGAACCGGCTGAGAAGATAGAGCGCGTCCTCGTCGTCCGGTGCTCTGGCCAGTCTGGCGCGCAAGGCCGAACGACTCGGCACGCTTTCTTTAACTGGTGCGGGCTGCCACACGGCATGGCGAGAGTCTTTCAGGTCGGGGAAGGCTTTCTGCAAGTCAGCCCGTATATCCAGCAAGTCTCGATTACCGGGAAAAGCTTCCAGGCCTCCATTGATGACGGCCAGTGCTTTATCCCCCTGGCCGAGATCTCGCCATGCAAACGCCAGCAGTGCGTGAGCCTCCGGGTAGCGGCAATAGTTCGCCGCGGTCTCGAGCGGATTCAGGGCTGCACGGCTCTGATGGGCTCGCAACAGCGACTGGCCGTATCGGAGACTGGCCAGAAAGTCCGACGGGTTGATCGCCAGTTCGGCGCGCAACTCCTGGACAGCCTCATCGTACTGCTTTTGAGCCCAAAGAATCTCCGCTGCGTCGAGGTGCACTCCTGGGACACCGGGACGCAACTCGGCAGCACGGCGGAGTTCTTTTACGGCGATCTGCCATTCCCCGCGCTGATTGTATCTGTATGCGAGCAACTGGTGCGTGCCCGCTGAGTGTTCGCCGAGTCCGGAGAGCCGTTCGGACAGTTCCCGTGACCGGCGCGTGGCGGCTTCGGAATGGGCATACAGATATTCCGGGTCCGACTGAAACGTATCACCGACTCTCTCCAAATCCTGGAGCGCCGATTCCAGGTCTCCTCCGGCCAGTCGCGTGTAGGCCAGCCAGAGCCTGGCATCCGCATTTCGCGGATTTGACTGCAGCATCTTGACCAGAGCGCTCTCGGCTTCCGCAAGACGATTTTCAGCGTAGAGGCGTCGAACGCCGGCAAGATCAGGGCCGAGCGCAGCCAGGAACAGCGCCGTGGCGGCTATGATCATTTCATCCCCGCCCCGGTATTTGTTTGTTGCGCCTTTCGCAGTGCCTGAAAGCGTTCAAAGACTGGCTTTGCGCCCTCGCGGTCGCCCAGTCTTGTCAGAAGTGTGCCCAGTTCGAACCAGGGCGCCGGGTCGGCAGGATCAGCCACCGTTGCTTTTTGAAGATATACGCGCGCCTCTTCGTTTCTGCCCAGGGTACGCATTGCACGTCCCATGAAGTAATTCGCCTTCGCAGACCGCGGGTTCACACTCAGCGCACGTTGAAAGATCCGGGTACTTGCCTCGACATCGCCGTGCTTCAGCAGAAACTCGCCGTAATGAAGAAATGGCCATTCATCTTTCTGCTCGAATTTGTCCAGCAGTTGAATGGCGCGGGCAAAGTTGTCACGCGCCAACTGCTCTTCGCCCGCGGCTTCGTAACAAAGGGCCAGGTTCTGGAAGGCTTCCGGATACTCCGGGAACAGCTCGAGCGCTTTCCGGGACTCCACGATTGAATCCTCGACTCTTCCATCGGAGTGGTAAAAACGTGCGAGCTGGTAATGCAGTTCCGGATTGGACGGGTTGAGTGCCAGGGCGTTACGAAACTCGGCGAGCGCGCCCTCGCCGATGTCGAGGACGACATAGTTTAGTGCGAACAGCTGATGTACACGCCAGTCAGACGGGCGCAACCGGTAAGCCTCTCCCAGCAGCCGAACGGACTCGCGGTGATTGAGCAGTCGGAACTGCAGGAAGCCGGCGACATAAAGCACATCCTCGGACTCTGGTGCCGACGCCAGAATCGAGGTGGCCCGGTCGAGGCCGGCTCTGTAGTTCTTCAGTTCACGGTAGGTCAGGGTCAGCTGGTGGGCCGACTCGGGAGTGACGGCGCCGCCGGTAACGCAATCCCAGAGCACCGTCTGTGCGCGATCGTAGGCCCTGGCCCTGAACAGCGCATCTCCCTCGATGCAGGCTGGCGGTTCCGCGCAGGACAACACCGGCGCGGAACACGCAATAGAAAGTAACAAGAGACACGGGCTGAGGAGATCCCGCTTCATGCGCCCGCCTGCCGCTCAGCTTCGCTTGCGGTCCTCCTGCGCTGCTGCGTACAGAGCGCGGATATACCCCATGCTATAGGACCAGTTCGTGTTGCGGCCGCCGGCCATCGCGGGTACGTGGTCGGCGATCAGATTGCCGCGAAAATCCGCTTCCACCAGGGTCTTCATCAGCTTGTACATGTCCGTATACCCGTTGTCGATGTAGGTCTCGACAAAGTATGGGATGGGAGCCGTCACATTCCGGAAGTGAATCTTCCAGAGCTTGCCCATTTTCGCGAATGCACGCGCTGCGTCAAACACGTTCTTGCCGGTAGCCTTACCGCCCTCCATCCAGGTCCCGCAGCAAAGGCAAACACCTATGTTGGGAGAATTCGCGATCTCCAGCGCTTTGACATAGCCATCGAAAGTGCCGAACATATGGCGCGGGATACCGCCGAGTTCCGGAACCGGCGGATCATCCGGGTGGATTCCGATTCGTACTCCGGCTTCCTCCGCCACTGGTGCGATCTGACGAATGAAGTAGGTGTAGTTTTCCCAGAGCTCTTCTTTGGAATACTTGCGGCCGTGCGTCAGCGGGCCTTCGTAGGTCTTACCGTTCCAGAATCCTTTGGCAGTGTCGAGCTTGAACGCACGAGCCTTGCCCCCGGCGCGCGTAGCTTCCGGCGGGCTCGACCAGATCCCATTCGCCATGTGGGCGTAGGTGATGTAGCCGATCCCCGCCTTGCCTGTGTCACGGATGTACTGCTTCAGCCACGCGATCTTTTCATCCCGGCCGGGAAGATTCAGCGTGACTTCCTCAATGTTGCGGTTGTCGTTGTTCGAGATGTTCCAGACTTTCAGCCCCGCGGCCTCGACGCGCTTTTTGATGCCCAGGAAGTTGTCGAGCGTCGCCCGGCCTTTGCCGGTCTGCACGTTGAGGTACTCGACACCCATCTGTTTCACCCAGGTCAGGTCGTCCTCGGTGACGCTCTCATCGACCTGCATGGAAATCTTGATACCGGGAGCAAGCGGCTCAAGGGGCTTAGCGTTCACGGTGTGGGGGGCGACGGCAGCGGCAACACCGGCCGCAAGAATGTTTCTTCGGGTGAGCTGATCCATACGCTGATCCTGTCTGAACGATCATACTGCAAGCTTCAGACAAGGTTCTTCTCTCTAACTGGAAGGCGGTATCGGGACGCCGGCTGCCTGCATCACCTTGTGGAACGCTGCGACGGTCTCCGGCGACGGCTTGAAGTTTCCAAACCGGTGTCCTTCGGCGATGGTGAGCGGCGTCCAGCCGTGCTTGTTCTTCTGGTTCCAGACCTCGATCTTCGCGCCTCGCTCCGCCAGCAGCAGGACCACTTTCGGAAGATTCTTGTAGGCAGCGCCGTGCATAGCGGTCTCGCCGTTCTTATCCACGGCGTTGATATCGTTGCCGAGATCGAGTGCCACCTGCACCGCTTCCAGAACTTCGTTTTCCGTTCCCGCGTCTTCACCTGGCGAGCGTGTACCGAGTCCGGCGGCGGCGATGAGCGGAGTAGAGCCATCGGCATTCGGCATCAGAGGGTCCGCTCCGAGTGCGGCCAGCGCCCGCATCAGTTCGGCGTCTCCGTTCTTGGCCGCGAGGAGGAACGGCGTAGCACCAACCGTGTTGAGCGCGGTAAGGCCAAAGTTCGTTCGTTTTGTCATCCGCGCGTTGACGTTTGCGCCGTGCTCAACCAGTTTTTTGACGATTTCGAGGCTGGTCATCGTTCCGGAGCCGCGCGGCGCCGGGTCATTGTCTCCTCCGCCGGGCTTGCGCACCGACGTAATTACGTGGAGTACGGTGTATCCGGGTACTGCTGCATTTGGGTCCGCACCGGCGTCGAGCAACTGAGAAGCAAGCTCATAATGTGCGTTCCCGATTGCCAGGTGCAGCGCCGTGGTTCCGGGTCTCGGGACGCCCGCGCCGGATGCAGGTCTTGGCCCCGAAGTCTTCTGAGTCTCTATACTCTCATTGACATCGACACCCGCCTTCAGGAAAACGCGAACCACCTCCGAGCGTCCTTCCCGGACCGCGAAGAGGAACGGAGTCCAGCCCGTATCCAGCCGTGCATGAATATCGGCTCCAGCCTTGATCAGCTCCTGAACAGCTTCAGCATTGCCATCCGCTGCAGCCCACATAAGCGCCGTCTGGCCGCGTTTGGATTCTTTCGCGTTCACATCCGCGCCATGTGCGATCAGCGCCTTCACCGCACCGGCGCGGCCGGTGCGCGCGGCTGTCATGAGAGGTGTCTCGCCGCCTGGGAGAGCGAGATTCGCCTCCGCTCCTGCTGTCAGCAGGAACTCGACAAGCTCTGCGTCTCCGTTGGTGCACGCAAGAGATAAGGGCGTGACGCCGTAGCGGTTTGCGGCGTTGACGTTAGCTCCCCCGCGCACCAGCTTGCGGGCCGTCTCGATGTCGCCCTTTTCCGCCGCCCAGTGAAGGGGAGTGGTACCGTCAACCGAAGCGGAATCCGCCGAAGCCGCTACAATCGCCAGAAGTCCGAACAGCAGCACACGCTTCCACATTGCGAGCAGATCCCGTTAGACCAGTTCCTCGATTTTGCCCTGGCTGTCGGCAAACGAATCGATTCGCACACCCACCTTATCCAGCAGCGTGAGGTGAACATTAGCGAGAGGCTTCGGTTGCGCGTACCGAATGTGACGCCCGCCCTTCATCCTCCCGGCGCCTCCACCCGCAACCAGAATCGGCAGATTCACGTGATCGTGCACGTCGGGATTTCCCATACCGCTTCCGTACAAGTACATCGAGTGATCCAGAAGAGATCCGTTTCCGTCCGGCGTGGCTTTTAGCTTCTGGACGAAGTATGAGAACAGAGAAACGTGAAACGCATTGATCTGCGCGACTTTCGCCAGCTTCTCCGGATCGCCTGCGTTGTGAGTCAGCGGATGGTGCGGGTCGGAGACACCGATCTCCGGATAGGTACGTGTACTGGTCTCGCGGGCCAGCTGGAACGTGATTACGCGGGTAATGTCAGCCTGAAGAGCCAGCACCTGAAGATCGAACATCAGCTTCGCGTGGTCCGCATACGCAGCGGGAACGCCGACCGGGCGGTCCAGATCCGGCAGGTGCGAGTCCGCCGCTTCAGCCTCTGCTCGCTGAATGCGTCGCTCCACCTCACGCACGGTATCGAGATAGTGACCGACACGCGCACGGTCATCCGGACCGAGTTTCCTTTGCAGTTTCGCGATACTTTCTCCGACGGCGTCGAGCAGTGACGCGCTCTTCTGCATCTCCGCACGACGTTCCGCGGCGCTTCCACCGTCGCCGAACAGGCGCTCGAAAGCAACACGGGGGTGCGCCTCAGCCGGAAGCGGCGTGGTTGGTGAGGACCAGGAGAGGTTGTTCTGGTACACGCACGCATATCCGTTGTCGCACTGACCGACGGTCGTGAGCAGGTCCATGGCAAGCTCAAGCGAGGGCAGCCTTGTATCTTTGCCAACGTGCTGGGCGGCGACCTGATCCACGGTCGTCCCGAGGTAGTAGTCGGTGCTCTCCGTCCATTTCGCCTTCGCGGCGCTGAGGAACGAAGCGTTGGAAGTGGCATGCGTACCCGGGTACGCGTTGCGAATCTCCAGATTCGTGATCACCGTCAGCTGATCTTTCACCGGTTCGAGCGACTTCAGCGTGGGTGAAAGCTCGGTCAGCGCACCTTCCCCGGGCGGAGTCCACTGCTTGATCCAGGCACCCATGGGGATGTACACGAAGCCCAGGCGTCTCACGGGATTACCCGGTGTGTTGGCCAGCGCAGTCATAGACGGAACCATGGCGTCCAGGAGAGGAAGCGCCAGCGCGGTTCCCACACCGCGGAGAAACATTCGCCGCGGGAGGGCCTTCTTCGTGATGATCATTGTGATCTCCTCATCTGAAACGGTGTACTGCGTGTGATTCCGACTATGAAAGACGAAAAACGAAAATCGTTGGTCCGGGCATCCGCGACGATCTTGCGTACGGCGGGCGCATCGTAATACTCGACGCCGCGTCCCAGCGCATACGTGAGAAGCTTCTCCGTGAACGTACCGGAGAAGATCTCCGGACGCCCGAGCAGTGCTTTTTCCAGCCCGCGAACGCCCATAAATTTGCTTCCGTCGGGGAGGCTCCCGGCCGCATCCACAGGCGAGGTGCCCTCGACAGTGCGCCACCGGCCGACCGCATCGTAATTCTCGAGTGAGAACCCAATTGGATCCATCAGGTTGTGACAACCTGAGCACGCCGGATTTGCGCGATGCTCTGCCATGCGCTGCCTCATGCTGAGCGCCTTCCCAGTATCGCCGGTTTCCTTCAGTGCGGGCACGAGTGGCGGCGGCGGAGGCGGCGGGACACCGAGAATATTGTCGAGCACCCACTTACCGCGGATGACGGGAGAAGTTCGCGTGGCATACGACGTGACCATCAGGATGCTGCCCTGCCGGAGCAACCCGCCCCGAACGTCATTCTCGTCAAAGGTGATCCGGCGAAAACGGCTTCCGTAGATGTTCGGGATCCCGTAATGCTTCGCGAGACGTTCGTTGACAAACGTGTAATTGGCGCGAAGCAGGTCGAGGATGCTCCGGTCTTCGCGCATAAGGCTTTCAAAGAAAAGCTCAGTCTCTTTTCGGAAGGCCTGGCGAAGATTGTCATCGAAATCCGGGAACAGGCGCATGTCCGGAGTAATTGAGGCCAGATTCCGCAGATACAGCCACTGCTCGGCAAAGTTCGTAACAAGAGCCGTCGCGCGTTCATCGGCCAACATTCGTCGAACCTGCTTTTCAAGGACCGCCGGATTCTTCAGCTTGCCCTGAATAGCGGTTTCCAGCAGTTCGTCATCCGGAATGCTGCTCCACAAGAAGAACGAGAGCCGGTTTGCGAGTTCGAGATCGCTGATCTTATACGCCGTCTTGGGAGCGATTCCCGCAGGGTCCTGCTCCACACGGAACAGAAAATCGGGACTGATCAGAACCGAGCGCAACCCCATCTCAATGCCGTGATCGAAATCGCCGTCGGCTCGCCCTTCGCGATAGAACTTCATTGGAGAATGCAGATCATCGTCCGTCACCGGCCGGCGATAGGCACGCCGCGTCAGAGTGGCGAAGATTCGTTTTGCACATTTCTCTTCTTCGCCGGGCTTTGTCGGACGGCAAACCAGCAGCTTTTGCCGGCTGGGTGAGTCTCCCGGACCATTCGGATCATAGGGCCCGTTGATGGAAATCGAATAGAGCGCGGGCCGAACTCGGGGATGCCGGTCCATGTTGAAATGCGCCTGCCAGGGTTGCCGTTCGGTCTCCAGCAGAACAGAGGGGGTCTTGGGGAACGTGACCGCTACGGCGTGCGGACCCGCCTTCACAGGCACGCGGATTTTCAGGTCTCTGTCTACAGCCGAGTGATCCTGTCCCTGCGGCGGAGGCGCCACCGTGAACAACTGGACTCGCCGGTCGTCCAGCATCAACTCGACCTGGCTTGCTTCGCGCAGACCTTCCACATGTTCGTTACGGTCACGGGCGAGGCGAATCTGAAACTCGTATTTCGCATCAACCGGAAAGACGTAACGCACAACAGAACCGCCTCGTGTACCGGGCGGAAGCTCTTCAAATCTCTCTTCCTGGGTGAGGTCCGGCGGGAGTGTGATAGTGTCGCCGCCCGGGGACCGGCCGGCAATCCCCATGGCCAGCCTGCTGATCTTTCGCGCCGCGTTCAAGTAGCGTTCCAGCAGCGTGGGAGACAGGTCACCCACAGTCACGTTGTCGAAACCGTGGCTCGACTCGTCAGCGGGCAACAGCGAAGAGACGTCAACGTCCACGGCCAGCAGGTCGCGAATCGCGTTGTGGTACTCCGTCCGATTCATCCGCCGGACGGAATCGGTTCGGCCGGGATTTGGGTCCGAGGCGGATGCCGCATCCAGAGACGCCGTCAGTGAAGATACAACGGAATCATAGGTGCGTTCGTCCGGCCGCGGGAGCCCAACAGGCGGCATCGAACGGGTGGTCATCTTACGGACGACCTTTTCCCAAGCCTCAGGATTTCCGGCGACCTTTTGAGGACTCAAAGAATCCAGTGCAAGTCCGCCAGTCTTCAGGCGCTGATTGTGGCAGCCCAAACAGTATTTGCCCAGGGCCGCTGTCGAGACATCGGCGGTCGCGGCTACGGCCGTGAAGCTTCCGGCGGCAAGAACGCCCAGTATCCAACGGGGAACTCGGGGATATTCAATCTGCAAAAACACTCCTGCGCCGTCGATGGTTCGACCTG
>Ga0170475_103884368_pt1 | contig 12728 bp, 13 predicted proteins | sample Soicark_Litter_5_FD_111474 | JGI IMG/M metagenome (GOLD analysis project Ga0170475, IMG submission 111474) | Avena fatua rhizosphere microbial communities from Hopland, California, USA. Combined Assembly of 48 SPs | reverse complement strand
GGCCCGCTGCCCGAGGCCTGCAGGGCCGCGCCGTCCAGGCGCCCCTCGGCGATGCCCTGGGCGAACTGCGAGAGCAGGCGCATGCGGTCCGAGACCAGGCGCCTGAGCAGCACGTAGAGGAAGAGCGCGGCGCAGGCGCCGCAGGCGGGCACGGTCACGGCGATGAGGGTCATCTCGCCGGACTTGAATTCGCCGAAGGCCCAGAGCGCCGCCACGACCGCGGCGCAAAGCCCGGCCATCAGCAGGGCGCAGGCCCCCAGGAAGGTTTTGAGCGGGTCTTTGTCGAACATGCTTCCCCTAAAGCCAGCGCGGGTCGGCCAGGGCCGACCTCACCAGCAAGGACCCGTCCGCCGGGTCGAATTCGATCGAGCGGCCGGCCGAGCCGCCGCTCTCTTCGGCCTGGAGCGCCAGGCCGTGGGCCGCCAGGCTCTCCCGGGCCGCGCGCAGGTTGCGCTCGCCCAGGCTTTCGGCGCCTTCCGTGCGCGGGCCCGCGAAGCTGAACATGGCCGCCCCGCCCACCAGCTTGGCCGTGATGCGTCCCCGGCTGGCGCCCAGCTTCTCCATGGACGCGACCAAAAAGCCCACGGCGCTGTCGGCGTACTTGGCCTGGTCGGCCGGGCCCATGCCCCCGGGGGGCACGAGGGCCGCGGCGATGGTGGGCAGCATGCTGTGGGCCAGGCCCGCCACCTTCGCCCCGGGATCGTAAAGCGCCAGGCAGACGCAGGAGCCGATGCCGAAGCAGGCCAGCTTGTCAGGCGGCTTGGCGCACATCGACTCGGCCATGCCAACTTTGAACACCTCGGCCAGGGGGCTAGCCGTCAAAGCTGACGCCGCTTTGCTCGGCCAGCGCCTGAAGCATCGTGTTGAGCGAGCCCGCCTCGGGGATCAAAAAGAGGTGGATGGTGATGGGCCGCCCCACCGTGCTGAACTGGGTCTCGATGAGCAGGGCCTGCGGATGCAGCTCGGCCGACTCGGCCAGCACCGTGGAAAGCAAGGAGCTGACCATGTCCAGGGCGAAGGCCGGCACGGAAGGCAGCAATTGCATGTCCATGAAGCGCGCCAGGGCGTTGAGGTAGGCGCTGCAGAGGATGTTGCCCAGCTCTTTCAGGGCGCTGGCCTGGATGTCGCTCAGCCTGGCCGGCGCCTGGGCCGGCTTCTCTCCCAGCATGAGCTCGAGCACCGGGCCGATGGAATCCTGGCTGAGGCAGAGCAGCATCTTGCCGGGCGCGTCGCCGAAGAGCTTGAAGTAGATGCCCGCCACCACGGTCTCCGGGCCGCCCAGGGGCAGGGGCAGGTCCTGCACGCGGATGATGGAGACCTTGGGGACGTCGACCTGGATGACCGTGCCGATCAGCTGGGACACGGCCGTGGCGGCGTTGCCGGCGCCCACGTTGGCGATCTCGCGCAGCGCGTCCTTTTCGAGGCTGACCAGCTTGTTGAGGTCCCTCATGCTAAGCCTGCAGCGCTTTGGCCACGGCTTCGAGCACGCCGGCCGGCTGGAAGGGCTTGACGATGAAGTCCTTGGCCCCCACCTGGATGGCCTCGACCACCAGGGCCTGCTGGCCCATGGCGCTGCACATCAGCACCTTGGCGCCCGCGTCGATCTTGATCATCTCGCGCACGGCGTCGATGCCGCCCATCTCGGGCATGATCATGTCCATGATCACGAGGTCGGGGTTCAGGCTCTTGAACTTCTCGATGGCCTGCACGCCGTTCTCGCCCTCGCCCACGATCTCGTAGCCGGCGCCGGAGAGGATGTTCTTGAGCATCATGCGCATGAACTGCGCGTGGTCCACGACCAGTATTCTTGCCGCCACATCAGCCTCCAGGGTTTTCTGAAATTAAAGCGCGGATTCGCCGCGCTCTCCGGTGCGCACGCGCACCACCTCGTCCAGCGTCGTCACGAACACTTTCCCGTCGCCCACGCGGCCGGTGCGCAGGCATTCCAGGGCCGTCTCGACCAGGCGCGCGCTGTCGCCATCCTTGGCCGCGATCTCGACCCGCAGCCGCGGCGCCATGGCCACCACGAATTCTAAATCCTTTTCCAAGAGGCTCTTCTGCAGGCCCAGGCCCTCGGCCGGGCTCACCGTAAGCGAGCGGAAGCCCTGCTCCCAGAGCGCCTTCTTGAGGGCGTCCAGGCGCCCGGGATGGATGATCAGGGTCACCATTTTCACCGGGACGGCCCGAGCTTGAGGGTAAGCGGCCCCTCGTATTCGAAGAGGGCCTCGAGGTTCAGCACCGTCACCAGGGCCCCTTCCACGCGGGCCAGGGCGTAGACCAGGGCGGGGGGGATGCCCATCTGCCCCTGGGGAGCGGCTTCCAGCTCGTCGCGCGAGACCTGGGCCACCGCCCCCACCTCGTCCACCAGCACGCCCACCTGGCGGCCCGGCTGCTCGAAGATGATGATGCGCGTGAGGTCCTGGGCCTCCTGCTTGGGCAGGCCCAGGCGGGCCCGCAGGTTCATGACCGGCACCACGCTGTGGCGGTACTGGATGAGCCCGTCCATCCAGGAGGGCGCCTGGGGCAGGGGCATGGCGGCCTTGTGGCGGATGATCTCGCGCACCAGCAGGCTCTCCACGCCGAAGCGCTCGCCGCCCACGCTGAAGAGCACGGCCATCAGGCCTTCCATCACCGTGAGGATGTCGCGCTCGCGCACGTAGCCCAGGCGCACCAGCACCTTGCCCAGCTTCTCGCCGCTTTTCTTCTGCTCGGCCAGCGCCAGCTCGAGCTGCGCGTTCTGAAGCAGGCCCTTCTCGACGAGCAGGGCGCCCAGGCTGCGCTGTTGTTTGAGGATGCCCGACATGGCTTCAGCCTTTGAGGACCTTGAGGTTGTTCTTCACCACGGTGTTGTTCGGGTCCTGCAGCAGGGCCGCTTCCCAGGCCGCCAGGGCCTGGTCGCGGCGGCCGGTCTTCAGGTAGATGCTTCCCATGCGGCTGAGCGCGTCGGCGTGCCCGGGCTGGGCCTTCGTGAGGCGCTCCAGGAAGCCCAGCGCGCTCACGAAGTCGGCGCGCTTGTAGCAGAAGTTGGCCGCGCCCTCGAGCAGGGCCGCGTGGGTGGCGTCCTTGGCCAGCCCATGCAGGTACTCCTCCATGGCCTGCTCGGGCTGGCCCTGCTGGGTGTAGAGCCAGGCCTGCATGCCGTGCGAATCGGGGCTGCCCGGCTCCAGGGCCACCAGCTCCTGGAAGAGGGCCGCGGCCTTGGAATTTTCACCCTGCTTCACGCTGAGCCAGGCCAGGCGCTTCTTGCTGGCGATGTCCTGGGGCGCGGCCTCGGCGTGGCGCTCGAGCATGACGCGCTCGCCGGTCTCGTCGCCGCGCTCGGCCAGGGCCGTGGCCAGGCCCGCCGTGGCGGCGGCGTCGGCGGGATTGAGGGCCAGGGCCTGGCGGTAGAGCTCGGCGGCCCGGTCGATCTTGCCCAGCTTCAAAAGCAGGGCCGCCAGCACGTCGATGACCGTGCCGCGCTTGGGGTTGGCCTCCAGGGCCAGCTCGTAGTAGACCACCGCCTCCTCGAGGCGGCCCCGCTGCTCGCAGAGGAAGGCCAGCTTGAAGGCGGTCTCGCCCTGCTTGGGGTTGGCCTTGAGCGAGCGCTTGAAATAATCCAGCGCCTCCTCCTGGCGCTCGGACTGGTAGCAAAGGTCGCCCAGGGCGTTGAGGACGGCGCTGGAGGCGGGCTCGGCCAGCAGCGCCTCCTGGTAGAGGGGGATGGCGCGGGCCGCCTGGCCCAGGGCGGCCAGGCACTGGGCCAGCTTGAGGCGCGATTCCTGCTCGAGGGGCGCCAGGCGCAGGGCGTCCTCGAATTCGGCCGCGGCCTCGGCGTAGCGGCGGCTCATGTGGAAGGCCAGCCCTAGGTTGATATGGTCCTGGTAGTTCGACATCGTGCGCGCGTCAAATCCTCTGGAAGGCCCGGGCCTTGGCCGAAACGCAGGCGTAAAGCTGCCGGGCCGGGCCGAGGATGGTCTCGGTCTTGCCCGGAAGCATGAAGCCGCCCGGGCGCAGGGCGGCGTGAAACGATTCCAGGAGGCGCTGCTGCAGGTCGCGCGAAAAGTAGATCATGACGTTCCTGCAAAGGACCAGGTCAGCCCCCCCCAGGGGGGGGTCGGCGAAAAGGTTGTGCTTCTCAAAGCGGATGCGGCGCTTGAGGGATTCGGCCATCACCGCCTCATCGCCCTCGCGGCGGGCCCAGGGGCTTTTTTCGCCCAGGCCGGCCTTCTCCAGGGCCTCGGCGTCGTAGCGGCCGCGGGCGGCCTTCTCCAGGCAGGCGTCGTCGATGTCGGTGGCCATGACGCTGAATTCGGCCTTGAGCTCGCTCAGCATGATGGCCAGGCTGTAGGGTTCTTCTCCGCTCGAGCAGCCGGCGCTCCAGACCAAGAGCGGCCGGCCGGCCTGGCGGGCCGCTTCCACCAGGGGGGGCAGCAGGCTTTCGGCCAGGTAGTCGTAGACGTCCCTGTCGCGGAAAAACTCGGTGACGTTGACGGTGATGCGGTCCTTGAGGCGGGGGTACTCGCCCGGCACGCTGTCGAGCAGGCGGGCGTAGGCGCCGTAGCCCTCCGCGCCCACGGCCCGCATTCGCGCCCCGATGCGGCGCTTGAGGTAGTTCTCCTTGTACTGGCTGCAGTCCAGGCCCGTGTCCTTGAAGATCTTCTCCCTGAGGGCCTCGAACTCGGCCTGCTGGCCCCCGCCCTCCACGGCTAGCGGTACCTGACGCGGTCCCCGACCCTGAGGGCGGCCGTGCTCTTGAGCAGCTTGGCGGTGCTCGAATTTTTCTGGGTGGAGATCAGCACGAATTCGCCGACTTTGCCCACGGGGCGGGCTGCACCTTCGTGCCGTCCAGCTCGTTGGGCACGTCGCGGTAGGCGATCAGCTTCATGCCGGCCAGGGCGCCCTGGTTGCGGCCGATGTCGAGGTAGGCCACCTGCCCCGAATAAAGGGTCAGCTTGCGGTTCTGGATCTCGGCGATCTCGCCCTTGAGGTCGGCGGGGGGCGCCTCGCCCGAATTCTGGCGCAGGCCCGCGAAATGGCGGGCCCGGTCCGGGTCGCGCAGGCGCAGGCCGTCGCCCACCTTGCCGTGGTCGTACTGCCGGTCCACCCGGGCCATGATGTTCTCGGAGTCGACGCGGATCACGCGGATCACCGTGACCGCCCGCACCAGGGTGCCCAGCTCGCGGCGGTCAGGCCCGCCCATGACCTTGCCTTCGTCGCGGAAGGACGTATAAATGCTGCCGGGATAGACCTGGCGGCCCGGCTCCATCTGCAGGTAAACCAGGTCGCCCTTGCCGTAGATCAGCTTGCCGTTCTTCTCGCGCAGCACCCTGGCGTCGAAGCGGAAGTCCTCGGGCGCCAGAATGAAGCCGGCCCGCTCGACGGCGTCGTAGTTCTCGGCGCCGGCCGAAGCCTTGCCCGAATCCTCCACCGCCACCTGGTCCTTCAGATCCGAGGTCTCGGGGGCGTTGACCTCGATCGAATCGTCGCCTCCCTCGAGGGCGGCGCCGGGCGCGGCCAGGGCGCGCTTTTTGCGGTCCTTCCAGTTGAAGGGCGAGTCGATGCCGAAGGCCTCCAGCGAATCCTCGGGCGAGGCGGCTCCGGGCGCGATGATCACGATGCCGTCGTCGTCGCTGCTCCCCTCCTGGGGAGCCCGGCCTTTCTCGAAGCCCGGGTCTCCCAGGCCGGCCTTTTCACCCTTGCTTTCCTCTTTGGCCGCCGGCACCTCGGGCGCGGCGGCGGGCGGCGGCTCGGGCGTGGGCGCGGCGGTGGGAACCGCGGTGGGAACCGCGGTGGGTACGGGCGTGGGCGGAAGCGTCGGCGCGGGCGTGGGCACCGCCGTGGGCCGGGCGTCATCTAAGCTCACCACGTCGGCCTCGTCCGCGGCCTGCAGCGGCGAAGCGCCGAGCAAGCCCATGGCCAGGGCCAGCATGGGCCGCCTGAGGAAGGCGATGTTCAGCCTCAGCTTGATGAGCTTGTACTCGCGGTCCGCGTCGTCCTTCACCTGGGAATTCGGAAAGCGCTCCGTCAGCTCTTTGAGCCGCTCGTAATAGACCTGGGGCTGCCTCTCTTCATAGGTCTTGGCCAGGCGGTGCAGCAGAACGGGAAATTCCTCGTTTTTTTCGAGAGGGCTGTCCAAGTAGAGGCTGCGCGTTTCCTCGCCGACTTGGGAAAAAACTGCGTCCCCGCCCAGGAAAAAGGCGGCTTTGCATATGGCGAGGCGCTGCTGGAAGGGTTCGTCGAATTTTTTGCTGAATTGGTCGGGAGATTCCAATTTCAAACGGTCAAAAGCCTCTTTGCCGGCGCTTCCGCCCTCCATTTGCTGCGCCTTTTCATAAAAGGACAGGCAAATGTTGGAAACCTGGGTTATCCCAAGGATAATCAGGCCGGTAAATAGGCCTACGGTGATTAAAAAGCCCTTCATGGATCCCCCTTATATTACGATTCCGACTATCTTATCTTCGAGGGAACAAGCATGTCAATAACTTCCAAAACTGTGGATGACTTGTGGATTACTCAGTTTTTCATTTGCGTCAATATGTTTTTCAGCTTGGCGTACTTTTCCCGCGCTTCTTCGAGCTTTTTAAAGCCGTTTTCATGGGCCGGATCGAGGTGCAGGAGGCGCTCAAAGCAGGTGATGGCTTCCCTGAACTTGTTATTGCCGAAATAATCGTTGCCTTCGCTGTTGAGGCGCTCGATTTCGCCCTTGATGCGGGGTTTGCCCATCTCCATGGCCTGGCGGATGGCGCCCGAATCCGGGTCCTGCTTGAGGGCGCTCTTCCAGAGGGTCATGGTTTCCGCGAAGTCGGACCTGCCGAAAGAGGCCTCGGCCCGCGCCAATAAGCCGTCCACCACGGCCTTGTTCTTGGCCGTGAGGCGCTCGATCCATTCGTGGTACATCATGGTGGTGGGGCGCTTGAGCTTGGCCTGGCCGAAGCTGGCGATGGATTCCCTCAGGCGCAGGCCCGCGGCTTGCTCGAGGCCCAGGCGCAAGAGCCCCTGCACGGCGGCGGCGTCGGGCAGGGCCATGTCGAGGCTGCCCATCAGCTGGGTGTCCAGGTATTTGAGGGCCTCGCCCAGGTACTCGCGCGCGTCGTTGTAGTCTTCCTTGATCCGGATGGCCCAGGCCCATTCCAGGGCGGCTTCGGGAACGTTGCCGGCCTGGTACTGGGTGGCGCCGGCGACGAAATGGGTCTTGGCGTCCTTCTCGTCCTCTTGCTTCCTCAAAGTCTTGCGGCCCTCGCCCAGGTACTGCTCGGCCTGCTCGTTGTGGGGGTCCTCGGCGAGGGCGGCCTCCCAGCTTTGCAGCGCACCCAGCAGGTTGCCGCCCTGGTAGGCGGCCACGCCCGTGGCGATGAAGCCCTTGGCCTTCTCGATCTTTTCGGCGCGCTCTTTGGCGCCCTTGATGTAGGCCTTGGCCGTGGAATTGGCGGGGTCCACGGTGAGGGCTTCCTCCCAGGCCTGGATGGCTTCGGCGGTCTTGTCCTCCTGGTAGAATTCGAGCCCGCGCTTGATGTGAACCTTGGCCTGGGCGACGACCTGCTCCTGGCTGGCGGCGCCGGAGAGCTCGGCCAGGTAGTGCTGGGCCTCGCGGTGCGTGGGGTCGTCGCGCAGCACCTTCTTGAATTCGGCGGCGGCCTCCTCCTTCATGCCGCGGCGCATGAAGGAGATGCCGCGGTCCATGCCCTTGGCGCTGTCCTGCTTGAGCTGGGCGCTGTTCATGCTGTCCAAAATGCTCTGCGAGGAGGCGCGCGACGAGGTGACGCCCTTCATGGCCAGCTCGATCTCGGCGGGGCTGGTGGAATTGGCCAGGGCCTCCTCCTTCGAGATCTTTCCCGCCTTGTAGAGCTTGATGAGGGATTGGTCGAAGCTCATCATGCCGTACTGGTCGCCGTCCTTGATGTAGGCGCCGATCTGCTTGAACTTGTTCTCGGCGATGAGGCTCTTGATGGTGGGGGTGCAGACCATGACTTCGGCGGCGGGGATGCGGCCGGGCTTGTCCGAGCGCGGCACCAGGCGCTGGGAGATGACGGCCTTGAGCCCGTTGGAAAGCTGCTGGCGCACCTGCTGCTGCTGTTCGGGGGGGAAGAAGTCGATGATGCGGTCGAGCGTCTGCACGGCGTCCATGGTATGCAGGGTGCTGAAGACCATGTGGCCCGTCTCGGCGGCGCTGATGGCGGCGCGCACGGTCTCGGTGTCGCGCATTTCGCCGATGAGGATGACGTCGGGGTCCTGGCGCAGCACGTAACGCAGGGCGCTGGCGAAGGTCTCGGTGTCCAGGCCCACCTCCCGCTGGCAGACCGAGCACTTCTTGTCCTGGTGCACGAACTCGATGGGGTCTTCGATGGTGACGATGTGCTCGCTGTTGGTCTCGTTGATCTCGTTGATCATCGAGGCCAGCGAGGTCGACTTGCCCGAGCCGGTGGCGCCCGTGACCAGAATCAGGCCGCGCTCGGTGGTGGCCACGGTGCGGTAGACCTCGGGCACGTCCAGCTCGCTGAGCGAGGGGATCTTGGCGGGAATCACGCGCAGCACGATGGTGGTCGTGCCGCGCTGCTTGAAGACGTTGGCGCGGAAGCGGGCCACGCCCTCCCAGTTGTAGGCGGTGTCGAACTCGTTGCGGTTCTCGAACTGCTCGCGCTGCTTGGGGTTCAGCACCTGCATGGCCAGGTCGTCGACCTGCTCGGCCGCCAGGGGCGGGATGTTCTCCATGGGCGAAAGCTTGCCGTGGATGCGCATCAGCGGCGGGCGGCCGGTCTTGATGTGCAGGTCCGAGGCTTTTTTCTCGACCATGACCGATAGCAGTTCTTGGATGTACATGGCTTTTTAGTCCCCTTTGCGCAGCAGCAAAAACCGCCCCACATCGAATTGGTCTTTCCCGATCTCAGATGAAGCCCAGGCGCCGGAAAGGCCCGCTTTCAGGGCCTCGGGCTGGCCCTTTCCGCATTCCAGCATGAGGGCCCCGCCCGGCTTCAGCTTGGAAGGCGCCTCCGCCAGAATCGCCCGCAGTTCGCGCACGCCGTCCGCGCCCGAAAAGAGGGCGCCGGCGGGCTCGTGGTCCTTCACTTCGCTTTCCAGCCCCTCCCTCTCCCCGTCGGGAATGTAGGGCGGGTTGCTGACGATCAAATCGTAGCTTCCTTCGAGCGGCGCGCAGAGCGGGCCTTCGAGGAATTGAAGGCGCGCGTCCGCGCCCAGGGCCGCGGCGTTCTCGCGGGCCAGGGCGAGGGCCTCGGGGCTCAGGTCCGTGGCCACGCCGCTGGCGCCGGTCTTGGCGAGGATCGCCAGGGCGATGCAGCCCGTCCCCGTGCCCACGTCGGCGAAACGGCCGGCCTCCCCAAGCGGTTTCAGGAATTCAACGGCGAGCTCCGCCAGGCGCTCGGTCTCGGGCCGGGGGATCAGGGCGCGCGGGTCGCACTTGATCTTCATCCCGCAAAAATTCTCCCATCCCAGGATGTATTGGATGGGCTCGTGCTTGGCCCTGCGGGCCACGAGCTCGCGGAACTTGGCGAGCTCGGGCGGCGTGGGCAGGGTCTCGAAGGCGAGGTAGAGCTTGAGGCGGTCGAGCTCAAGCACGCTGCCGAGCATATCTTCGGCCTCGCGCCGGCTTCCCTCAATTCCCTTCTGCTTCAAAAAGCCCGTGGTCCACTGGATCAGCTCGAGCACCGTCCAAGTTTTGGCTTCCATCAGACGGGGGCCAGCTCGGCCAGCTTCTCTTTCTGCTCTTCCTCGAGCAGCTTGTCCACGAAGGGCTGCAGGCTGCCGTTGATCACGCTCTCCAGGTTGTAGACGGAGAGCCCCACGCGGTGGTCGGTCACGCGGTTCTGGGGGAAGTTGTAGGTGCGGATCTTCTCGCTGCGGTCGCCGCTCTTCACCTGGCCCTTGCGCTCGGCGCCGAGCTCGGCCTCCTGCTTCTCCTTGTCCTGCTGGATGACGCGGGCGGCCAGGACCTTGAGGGCCTTCTCCTTGTTCTTGAGCTGCTTGCGCTCGTCCTGCATCGAGACCACCAGCCCCGTGGGCAGGTGGGTGACGCGCACGGCGCTGTAGGTGGTGTTCACGCTCTGGCCGCCGGCGCCCGACGAGCAGAAGACCTCCCACTTGAGGTCGTTCTCGTTGAGCTTGATCTCGCGCTCCTCGAGCTCGGGCATGACGGTCAGGGTGGCCGTGGAGGTGTGGATGCGGCCGTTGGCCTCGGTCACGGGCACCCGCTGCACCCGGTGCACCCCGGCTTCGTGCTTGAAGATGCGGTAGGCGCCCCGGCCCTTGACCAGCACGATGGCCTCCTTGACCCCGCCCGTGTCGGAAAGGCTCATGCTTTCCATTTCGGCCACCCAGCCGCGCGCCTCGGCGTAGCGCGTGTACATCTTGAGCAGGGTGCCGGCGAAAAGCGCGGCCTCGTCCCCGCCGGTGCCGGCGCGGATCTCGAGGTAGGTGTTTTTCTCGTCGTTGGGGTCTTTAGGCAGGAGGGCCGTCTGCAGGGCGGCCTCCAGGGCCGACTTCTTCTGGGTGAGCTCGGCATGCTCGGACTTGGCCATGGCCAGCATCTCGGGATCGCTTTCCGCCAGCATCATCGCGTCGGCTTCCCCGAGCTGCGAGGTCACGGCCTTGTACTGGCGGAAGAGCTGCACCACTTCCTGCAGCTCGGCCTGGGCCTTGGCTTTTTCCTGGAAGAGCTGGGAATTGGACGTGACGGAGGGGTCCATGAGCTCCCGGTTCAGGGCCTCATAGCGGTTCTCCAAAGATTCAAGCCGGTCGAGCATCATGGTCGTGCCTCAAATAAAAAACCCTCCCGCCCGAAACGCCTGCTGCGCCCAGGGCGGAAGGGTTTTTTTGAGTCGCTATTTCTTGGCGTAGCGCTTGCGGAACTTGTCCACGCGGCCGGCGGTGTCGATCAGGCGCTGGGTGCCGGTGTAAAAAGGATGGCAGGCCGAGCAGATTTCGAGCCGGATCTCGCCGATGGTCGAGCGGGTCTCGAAGGTGTTGCCGCAGGAGCAGGTCACCTTGACGGCTTCGTATTTGGGATGGATGGCGGTCTTCATGGGGCTTAAAACTCCTTGGACGTCGAGGACATGGCTTCGAGAAACGCCTTATTATTTTTGGTTTTGCCCAGCTTGTCCAGCAGAAACTCCATCGAATCGACGGAGCTCATGGTGTGCAGGATCTTGCGCAAAATCCAGCATCTTTGCAGCTCGTCGGGGGCCATCAGAAGCTCCTCTTTGCGCGTTCCGGAGCGGGAGATGTCGATGGCCGGGTAGGTGCGCTTGTCGGAGAGCTTGCGGTCCAGGATGATTTCCATGTTGCCGGTGCCCTTGAACTCTTCGAAGATCACCTCGTCCATGCGGCTGCCCGTCTCGACCAGGGCCGTGGCCAAAATGGTCAGTGAGCCGCCTTCCTCGATGCTGCGGGCCGTGCCGAAAAAGCGCTTGGGCCGCTGCAGGGCGTTGGCGTCGATGCCGCCCGACAAGATCTTGCCGCTGGCCGGCTGCACGGTGTTGTAGGCGCGGCCCAGGCGGGTGATCGAGTCGAGCAAAATCACCACGTCCTTCTTGCACTCGACCAGGCGCTTGGCCTTTTCGATGACCATCTCCGCCACCTGCACGTGGCGCTCGGCCGGCTCGTCGAAGGTGGAGGAGACGACCTCGGCCTTCACGTTGCGCTCCATGTCCGTGACTTCCTCGGGGCGCTCATCGATCAGCAAAATGATGAGCACGACCTCGGGGTGGTTGGTCGTGATCGAATTGGCGATCTTCTGCATGAGGACGGTCTTGCCGGTGCGGGGCGGGGCCACGATCAGGCCGCGCTGGCCCTTGCCGATGGGGGTGACCAAATCCAGCACGCGCATGGACAGCTCGTCGGTGCGGGTCTCCATCTTGAGGCGCTCGTGGGCGTAGAGCGGGGTCAGGTTGTCGAAGAGGATGGTCTCCTTGGCCTTTTCCGGGCTCTCGTCGTTGATGGCGTCGACCTTGAGCAGGGCGAAGTAGCGCTCGCCTTCCTTGGGGCTGCGCACCTGGCCCGAGATGGTGTCGCCGGTCTTCATGTCGAAGCGGCGGATCTGCGAGGGCGAGACGTAGATGTCGTCCGGGCCGGGCAGGTAGTTGTAGCGCGAGCTGCGCAAGAAGCCGAAGCCGTCGGGCAGTTGCTCGAGCACGCCCTTGGAGAAGATGTTGCCGTCCTTGAGGGCCTGGGCCTCGAGGATGGCGAAGATCAGCTCGGGCTTGCGCAGGGCCGAGGTGTTCTGGATGCCCATCTCGTGGGCCACGCCGCTGAGTTCGGAAATCGTTTTGGCTTTCAGGTCGTCAATGTTCAAGACGTAGTATCCCAGAATGGGGTGGGTGGGGACGGGCTTGGGTTGTTTGGTTTTGGATTTGGCTAGGGAGTTTTCTTTGGGGGAGTGACGAAATTCTAGCCTAATTCCCCGGATTGTCAAGCGACGCGATCACCAGACGGTTGCGCCCGTCGTGCTTGGCCTTGTAAAGGGCGTGGTCGGCCTTGTCGATCAGGCCCTTTTTCGTCATGGCGTCCTGGGGCAGGGCGGCCAGTCCCATGCTGACGGTGACCTTCAGCTCCTGGCCCTCGTAAAGGATGCTCTCGGCCTCGACCGCGGCCCGGATCGCTTCGGCCTTGAGGGCGGCTTCGGCCTTGTCCTGCTTGGGCAGGATGAGGGCGAATTCCTCGCCGCCGTAGCGCGAGGCGATGTCCGTGCCCTCCATGGGCCCCCCCAAAAGCGAGGCCACGCGCTTGAGCACGGCGTC
>Ga0170475_106900039_pt1 | contig 12730 bp, 12 predicted proteins | sample Soicark_Litter_5_FD_111474 | JGI IMG/M metagenome (GOLD analysis project Ga0170475, IMG submission 111474) | Avena fatua rhizosphere microbial communities from Hopland, California, USA. Combined Assembly of 48 SPs | reverse complement strand
CTGACGCCGGGCAGCGCGCGCTTGGCGAGCGCGCAGGCGCATGCCGATGCCGGCTTGAGCGCCCGCTTGCAGCAGCGCGGCGGTCTGCAGGAACTGAGCGCGGCCAAGGCGTCGGTGGTGAGCGGGGGGCCGCTGCTGGTGCGCGACGGCGCCGAGATACGCCAGGATGCCTTGCAGGGCTGGGCCATCGACACGTTTACCGAGCCGGCGCACCGCCAACTCATGCACGAGTGGATCAACCGGCGCAACCCGCGCACCGCGCTCGGCATCCGCAAGGACGGCACCGTGCTGCTGGTGGCAGTCGATGGCCATATGCCTGGCGTCAGCGTCGGCCTCACGATCGACGAACTGCGCCGCCTGATGCTGGCGCTGGGCGCGCAAGACGCCCTCAACCTCGACGGCGGCGGCTCCACCACGCTGGTGGCGCGCGGGCGGGTGCGCAACCGGCCAAGCGACACCACAGGCGAACGCCGCGTGGGAGATGTCATCCTGCTCAGGTTAAGCCGCTAACGCAAATGCCTCAACGGGGGCACCTTCGCACCTTCTTCTATCGCTTCCTGGGGATAGACCTGCCATTCCGCGTCGGCAAGTCGCAGGTTGCGCCCCATCCTGCCAGGTGCACTAGGAAAATAGCAAGCTACTCGTCACGTCTGCCCTCATACCGCGTTAACCCATTCCTTTGGAATAAGCGCGACACCGTCCCTAAACTTCTCCACAAGGTGCACATTCCTCATTTTTGCAAATATAGAGGCCGGGATATGTTCGAATACGATAATCTGAAAAGGTGAGTGGTAGGTTTGGTTAATGCGGCCGACGAACGTATTTAGCAGGGAGAAGGCTTGAGTAATTTTCCCAGTGTCGCTCTGCGAAATAGTCTTCTCATCCACCTCCTCCTCGTCACCATAATAAGGGCGACTAGGTTGGTCAATGATGAGAAAGGATGGCAAAAATCTGGAACCACGGCTGACAGCTACCTCATGCAGAGCGAGAAAGTGAAACAAATGCATGAACATGTGGTTCGAGCTGCTGCCAACGTTTTCAATCAGCGATGACCGAGGTTTTCGCATTTGTAGCTTCTTGTCTCGGTAATTGAAAATGGGAAGATATTCCGCATAGTTCTCGAGCGCGGGCTTCACTTCGTTTTTGAATTCAAGCGCGACCTCTTCAATTGTACGCAGCACACTCTGTCGCTCTTCCTCGACGTCGCGAACTTGAATATTAGCAATTTGCTTCCTGACGTCCTCGATAGACGTTCCAGGTGCCGCTTGGCTACGAGCCGGAATTTCGGCAAAAGTGTCCAACCGCCCCTTTACCTCACCAACAAACATCCACTTTTCACGTTCCGAATCTAGCGCTTTCGGCTTCGCTGGAATCCTTGCCAACTGCTCGGTCAGTTCAAGCTTCTCAACCCTCAACTGTTTAATAAGGGCAGCAACTTGTCCGTCTACAGGTCTCTTGCTCGCAATTTCGTCCTTAACTTTTTGCAGATCTGCTTTCAACCCGCTTATGAGGTCATCAAAAGCATCGGACTTTACAAGTTCAGAGCTTCGGGAGACGATAGCCATCAACGGTTTCAGGCTATCTTCAACTTCTAGTAGCATCCCTTTATAGGCGTTCGATTCCTGAGAGAACCCATCGAGCATGCGGATGCGTCGGTTCACCGCGAAGAGCTGCGCGCTGACCTCGTTATACCTTTGGGTCCAACCTTCTGAAGGCATCCTGTACGCATCTGACACCATGCGACGGATGTCGGCAGATGAAGGGTTCTCTAGCTTGCCATCTAGCAAGCCATAAGCGACGGCTTGTTTAGCTATTTGTTGTGTTTCCGCTTCAAATATGCTCTCCCGCGCCGCAACGTGTGCCGCCCGCTTTTCCAACCGGTTCAATTCGCGTATAAGTTCTTCCTTTCGCTCACGCGCGGAAATATTCTCTAAATCATCAATCCCAAGTGCAATATCGAAAATTCTCGGTAACGCTTCCCGATATCGCTCTTCGCTCTGGCGATCGAAGAATACCTCACTACTGGTTATAATGTCTTGAGAAATTGTATTAAAAAGGAAGAAGTACCGGAACGAAATACGCGAACCAGCTTTAATTGACTGGCCGCCAAACGGCATAGTAACGCGTCCGTCGAGGCCAAATACCGCTTCCAGGATATGTCGGAGGTCATCTTCAACAATGTTGGGCGTTGGATGATCGTATGAGGTTAGGTTTTGGGAAAAAAAGTATTCGTCGGACACTCGGTTTCCATTCGGCGCCCTTCTGGCCATAAAGAATTCCTTCTCACCGACGAGAAGTTCGAGACCATACCACTCGACATTTTCGTTGATAACGCTGTCCGATATACGATGCTTACTTGCCAAGAGGCAGTAATCAATAATATCCAAAATAGCGGTCTTGCCGGTTCCGCTGCCACCAGTGATAACGTTAACTCCGTTTCGGAAAAAACGAAATCTTTCTTTGGGCACCTTTCTTTGAAAAAAGAATAACCGCGTCGATAGCAAAATTCACAGCTTCACCCTAAAATTCAAATATAGATCTTCATCCGAGCTTGAAAGCAGAGCGGAGATGTTTTTAGAAGCCTTTTCAATAAGAGCAGCTCGCTTTCCAAACTCGGGTGTTACCTTAAACGGTTGAAGCAAAGTCAACTCACCATCGTATCGAGCTAAACCAAGCGTTATCAGAAGTTGAACTGCATTCAGGTTTGTAACCAAGCTATCTACAAAACGTTCGTTAAAATTTGCGATGAGGTCCGGACGCGCACTGGTAAAGGCGGCAACTTGGCGTTCGCGGACTCTTCCATTCGCGAGGAAGCGCAGTGTTGCATCGTGCATGACAAGAGGAACTATTATCATCACCTTAGCGAGAGTAAGCGACCCCGAATGGTTTAGCGTTGCCCCGATCGCCGTTGCACAAACGCCGATGTTATTGAAGCCGGTCCATTCCGCAATCATAGCTTTTTCCAGTCAGGGTGCCAACCGATAACATCAGTGTCCGATAGAAGATAAAGTTCGCCATTGCACAGCTCTGTATTCAACTCATCGTCACCTATTCTGAATCGCTCGTTCCTCAGGTCATTGAGGAGTTCGACTGCGGCGCCAAGGACATCCTGTGGAAGGCGGCTCGGCCGATATTTGTTGCGGAAGCGATTGTGCCATCTCAGCCTGACGTCTTCATGGAAGCCTTTTATCTCGTCTGTAACTAACTGGCCCGCGTTGTGCCATTCCGTGAGATTTCGCGCTAACCTCAATTTATGAGTTGTGTACTCGGCAATTAATTCGAGCTCACTACTATCCACGTCGCCGATATACAGCAACTGAGCGACAAATCGTTGCGCCAAGAGATTCGAAGGCAGTTGAGGCTTATAGTTATAGTATGTGAGCTTGGTACTTCGCGCAGCAGAGAAAACGCGTTGATATTTCTTCTTAAACTCGTCGTAGCTAATACAAATTGGCTTGCCGGCCTTGATATTTATAAAATTATCTTCACGGATGTTTGAATCAAGACGTTCGAAGACAGCTTGGACTAAGTTGTCTTCGATTGCCTTTTCGCCAATTGCTTGTTTGACCTTGGCCGTGATGTCATCAAAACCCAGCTCAAATTTAACGTGCTGAAAGAATTTCTTAGCCACCGAGTCATCCAGTGCGAGCACATCAATGATATAGCCCTTCAGCACATCATTTTTCGTCGAGGTCAGCAAGCTCGTAATGGATTGCTTAAGATCCGAAAACGTGCATGTTTCATCTACAAAATTCGCGATTTTGCCAAGAATTTCATTTTGCTTGCTCCAAGACTTGTTCGTAACAAGATGGAATTCTGTCCTTTTAACGAATGCCAGCTGAGCTTGCTTCTCGGCACGGCCATCATTCTCGTCTGATATGACTTGAGTCCAGTTAGATAAGGTTTTCCAAAGATCCTCGTCCAGTTGCGTTAGATTGATAGGTTGCCCGGACGCCGCGTAGTTGGTCGTATGTTTGAGCTGGAAGAGTAACTGAAGATTCGCGTCTAACGTTGTATGCACGTCATCAAGCACCTCCAATCCGACAGATTGTCCAAGCTTGAGGTTTAGGAGTCTGTAAAGAAAGTAGTAGTACTGGTACTCGAAGCCGATGCTTTTATCCGCAGCGCTTGTCTTTTCTGTAAAGGTTCGGCCCTCTGCCATCGTTTGTCTACTCCAATCACAACAAGCTCTTCAATGGTGGTTCGCCCGTGTGGGCATTGACGGCGGCACGGCCCTGTCTCGCTTTGCCGAGCCCGTCGTAGGCAGGAGTTCAACTGCCACCAGATGAACGGCGTCGTTGCGTGCATGCTTGAGCGCAGGTAATACCGATAGTCTACAGTTTCAGTGCGACCAGAGATAGAAATTTTTGGTCGCAATACCTCTTCACATTGCTTGATTTACCACTTCACACCACTTGACGCCGGCCAACGATCCACCCGAGACCTTAAGCAACAATCGTTCACCTTACTCAACTTGTAATGGAGGAACGAATGATCGACGCATACTTGCAAATCGAGGGCGTCAAGGGCGAATCGACTGACGAGCGGCACAAGAACTGGATCGAGGTGTCGCATGTAAGCTGGAACGTTTATCAGCCGAGGGCCGAGACAGTATCGACGGCAGGCGGCCACACCATCGGGAGAGCCGAGTTGTCCAACCTTACCTTCCGAAAGCTGGCTGACCTATCATCGCCTGTTCTCCAGCAAACCTGTGCAATGGGCAAGACGATCCCCAGGGCCAAGTTGGAGTTTATGCGCGCTGATGGTGACGGAAAGCCGATCTGCTATTACACAGTCGAGCTTGAGAACGTGATGATTTCGTGCGTTTCGCCTAACAGTGGTGGTGGCGGGATTATCACTGAAGAGGTCAACCTGGCATACTCCAAGATGAAATGGAAGTACACCAAGCAAGGTATCGGTGGCGGGTCCGAGGGCAACACGTCAGGCGGTTGGGATTGCGTCGGTAACAAGTGCGTTTAAGGCGAGGTCATCATGCCACGCCCAGCTATCTACCGAGGCGACCTTGAGGAACTGAAAAAGAAGTATGCACTGTTAGCGGAGAAGAACTGGCGCGATGCGTTCATCGACAATGGGCAGTGCGCCAGACTGGTTCAGGTGCTAACGGATGTGGGCCATACCAGCCGATGGCAACCGGGGGCGAGAGTCGTCGATCTCAACTATCTCCGGCCTGGGACCGTCATCGCTAATTTTAAAATCGTAGATGGCAGACCAAAATTCCCTAATGAGTCCGCTTGGCATGCTGCGCTATTCCAGAGATTCGAGCACGGGAAGATTATTAATGGAAAGCGTGCCCATTTCACGATTATCGATCAGTGGACCCAAAAGCCTGTGGGTGAGCGGCCAATTGAGGCGTTTACCCCTGAGCAGGCAAAAAAATTAGGAAAGACACCTTCCAACAACGCCAACGAGTATTTTGTGGTGATGGTGCCATGAGAAAACTTCTACTTGTAGTCCTCGTGCTGTCTTCCCCTGTCAGCGCCGAAGTAATCGAGTGCCCTAAGCACCTCTCCGCCAAGGAGGTAACCCTATCGGAAGTTCCCTCTGGCCAGAAGGGCAGGGTCCGCCTCCGACCTGTCAGCCTGTCCTATGCTTACGTGCAGATTGGTGAGCTTTATAGCCTACAGGTGGATGCACCGCCCGGCAGCAAGAAGGTCAAGGGTGGCTGGGACACAGCATACCGCTTCACGCCCGAGGAAACTAAGTGGCTGGTATGCGTGTACGGGGGGAACGAGTGGAATCCCGGCAAGCAGATGATCGCCGGGATAGTCGAGTGGTGGGGGAGTGTGGACCAGAAGGCGACTTCCTGCATGCTACAAGTCAGGGAAATCAAGGAGCGGTCCTTGCCTGCTTTTTATACGGCGACTGCAACTTGCAAGTGATAGCCAACTCCTAGAGTCAGGGCCGATACGCCGGCTCCAACCGGCCAGCCACGTCGACCCGCAGCGACAGCACGCGGCCGGTGAGCGGATACTGCGCGCACTCCGCAGCCGGGCGCTTGTGGCTGGCGCTGGTGATGTACAGCGTGCGCAGGTCGTCGCCGCCGAACGCCATCATCGTCGGGCAGCGCAGCGGCAGCGCGATTTCGCGCAGCAGCTCGCCGTCCGGCGCGAAGCGCAGCAGGTGCCCGCCCTCGAACATCGCGCACCAGTACGCGCCTTCGCTGTCCACGGTTGCGCCGTCCGGCCGGCCGCCGTAGTCGCTTGCCGCTTTGTCCGTCGAGAACCGCTGGAAGCGTTGCGGTTCCGATGCGACGCCGGCCGCCGCATCGAAGCGGTAGCGGTCGATACGGTGCGAGGTCGTGTCGGAGTGGTACATCGTGCCGCCGTCGAGACTGAATCCAAGGCCGTTCGACACCGTCATCCCGCCCGACCACGCCAGGCGCACCTGGCCACGATCGAGCACGTACATCTCGGCTGCCTGCTTATCGCGCGGCTCATACAGCGTCCCGACCCAGAAGCGGCCGGCCGGATCGACGCGGCCATCGTTAAAGCGCGTGGTCTTCGTATCGTACGGCGCGGGAGCGATCGGGGTCACGGCGCCGGCCAGCGTGTCCAGGTGAACGAAGCCGCCGCGCAGCGCCACCACCAGTCCACCGCCGGCGTGGATCGCGATCGCGGACGGCTCGCTGTCCATGCGCCATGCGCGATGCTCGCCGCTGACCGGGTGCACCCGGTGCACCGCGAAGCCGTCGATATCGACCCAGTACAGGTGCCCGTCGGCGTGGTTCCACAGCGGGCATTCGCCCACCGCCATCGGCGCGTCGTAGACTACCTTGATCTCTTCCATGCCAGTCCCCTCAAACCGCCGCGCGGGCGCGCGCGATCAAACCGTTGGTCGAGCTGTCGTGCAGGCCGGGCTGGACGTCGCCGGTCAGCTCGGCCTCGATCTTCCTGGCCAGCACCTTGCCCAGTTCGACGCCCCATTGGTCAAAGCTGTTCACGTCCCACAGCACGCCCTGCACGAAGGTCTTGTGCTCATACAGCGCGATCAGCGCGCCCAGCGTCGCCGGGGTCAGGCGCTCCATCAGGATGGTGTTGCTCGGCCGGTTGCCGGGGAAGGTCTTGTGCGGGGCCAGACGTTCGATCTCGGCCAGGGGCAGGCCCTGCCGCCGCAGGTCTTCGCGCACCTCGTCCATCGTCTTGCCTTTCATGAAGGCTTCGGACTGCGCGAAGCAGTTCGCCAGCAGGGCCGCGTGGTGGTCGTGCAGCTCGTGCGCCGGGCGCAGCGCGGCGATGAAGTCGATCGGCGTCAGGTCGGTCCCCTGGTGCAGGAGCTGGAAGTAGGCGTGCTGGCCGTTGGTGCCGCACTCGCCCCAGATCGCCGGGCAGGTCGGGGTGTCGACCGGATCGCCGTCGCGCGTGACGCGCTTGCCGTTGCTTTCCATGTCGAGCTGCTGGAGGTAGGCAGGGAAGCGGTTCAGATCCTGGTGGTAGGGCGCAATCGTCACCGACGGGCAGCCGAGGAACTGGCGGTTCCAGAATCCGACCAAGGCAAGCAGCATCGGCATGTTCCGCTCGACCGCCGCGGTGCAAAAGTGCCGGTCCATCGCGTGCGCGCCGGCCAGGAAGTCGGAGAAGTAGCCGAAGCCCACCGCCAGCGCGACCGGCAGGCCGATCGCCGACCACACCGAATAGCGCCCGCCGACCCAGTCCCAGAACGGGAACATGTTGGCCGGGTCGATGCCGAAAGCCTTGATCGCCTCGACGTTGGTCGAGACGGCGGCGAAGTGCCGCGCCAACGCCTCTTCGGGCGCTTGACCGAGGAACCATTTGCGCGCCGTCTGCGCGTTCATCATGGTCTCGGCGGTGGTGAAGGTCTTGGAGGCGATGATGAAGAGGGTCGTCTCGGGGTTCAACCGGGCCAGCGCGGCGTCGATATCATGGCCGTCCACGTTCGAGACGAAGTGCATGGAAAGGCGCGGATGCGCGTACTGGCGCAGCGCCAGGCATGCCATCTTCGGGCCGAGGTCGGAGCCGCCGATGCCGATGTTGACGATGTCGGTGATCGGCTTGCCAGTGTGGCCGAGCCAGGCGCCGCTGCGCACCGCGTCGCTGAATGTCTTGATGCGCGCGAGCACGGCGTGCACGTCGCCGATGACGTCCTGGCCGTCGACGGCCAGCTTGGCGTCGCGCGGAGCGCGCAGGGCGGTGTGCAGGACGGCGCGGTTCTCGGTGTTGTTGATCCGTTCGCCGGCAAACATGGCGTCGCGCTTCTCCTCGACGCCGCGTTCGCGCGCCAGCGCCGCCAGCAGTTCAAGCGTGCGCCCGTCCAGGCGGTTTTTTGAATAGTCTAGGAAGAGCCCCGCGGCTTCGACCGTCATGCGCTCGAAGCGCTGCGGATCGGCCGCGAACAGGCCGGCATCTGCCAGTCTTCGGCTTCGACGGCATGAGTTTCGAGAGCCTGGAAACTGGCAGTGCTGGTAAGGGAAGGCAGGGACATGGCGCGTTGGATTCGGTCAGATAGGGTTATCGAATGATACAGGAATCGTACGTAAATTCACTACAATTAAAAGTGGATGGCTGAAGCAATGTGTTCGTGCGCCACCGAGCGGCGTCGATCAAGCTTGTGTGCCGTTAAATAAGTTTTGTAGTAAAATTTCAGAAAACATATTCAACAAGGAACGATCATGGCGCTGCATCCCATAGTTGAACAGGTAACGAACCGGATCATCAAGCGCAGCCGGCCTTCGCGCTCGGCTTACCTTGCGCACCTGGAAGCGGCGCGCATCAAGGGCGTGCAGCGCGGGGCGCTCTCGTGTACCAACCTGGCGCACGCTTTCGCGGCCTTCCCCGAGAACGACAAGCTCATGCTGCGCGAGCAGAAGAAGCCGTCGGTGGCGATCGTCTCATCCTATAACGACATGCTATCGGCGCACCAGCCGTTCGAGCGCTTCCCGCAGGTGATCAAGGAGGCGGTGCGCGCAGCCGGCGCCGTGGCCCAGTTCGCGGGCGGGGTGCCCGCCATGTGCGACGGCGTCACGCAAGGCCAGCCGGGCATGGAATTGTCGCTGTTCTCGCGCGACGCCATCGCGATGAGCACCGCGGTGGCGCTGTCGCACAACATGTTCGACGCCGGCCTGTACCTGGGCGTGTGCGACAAGATCGTGCCGGGCCTCTTGATCGGCGCGCTGCACTTCGGGCACATCCCGGCCGTGTTCGTGCCGGCCGGCCCGATGACCTCCGGCCTGGCGAACAAGGAAAAGGCGCGCGTGCGCCAGCTGTACGCGCAGGGCAAGGCCACGCGCGAAGAGCTGCTCGAATGCGAGTCGCAGTCCTACCACGGCGCCGGCACCTGCACCTTCTACGGCACCGCCAACAGCAACCAGATGCTAATGGAGATCATGGGCCTTCATCTGCCGGGCGCGGCCTTCGTCACGCCCGGCACGCCGTTGCGCGACGCGCTCACGGCGGCCGCGGCGCGGCGCGCGGTCGAGATTTCCCAGCAGGGCGGCAACTACATGCCGGTCGGGCAGGTGGTCGATGAGAAGAGCATCGTCAACGCCGTCGCCGGCCTGCTCGCGACCGGCGGCTCGACCAACCACACGCTGCACCTGGTGGCGATCGCGCGGGCGGCCGGCATCGTGATCGACTGGGACGACTTCAACGAACTGTCCTCCGTGGTGCCGCTGCTGACCCGCATCTACCCGAACGGCGACGCCGACGTGAACCATTTCCAGGCCGCCGGCGGCCCGGGCTTCGTGATCGGGCAACTGCTCGACGCGGGCCTGGCGCACGACGACGTGAATACGGTCCTCGGACGCGGCCTGCGCGCGCACTGCAAGGAAGCATTCCTCGAAGACGGCAAGCTGACATGGCGCGACACGCCGGCGCAAAGCGGCGACGAAGCCGTCGTGCGCCCGGTGGCCAATCCCTTCGCGAAGGACGGCGGCATGATCCTTGTGCAGGGCAACCTGGGCCGCGCCATCATGAAGATATCGGCGGTCAAGGAGCAGCACCGCGTGGTCGAGGCGCCCGCCATCACGTTCGATTCGCAGGACGCGTTCATGCACGCCTACAAGGCGGGCCACCTGAACCGCGACTTCGTGGCCGTGATCCGTTTCCAGGGTCCGCGCGCCAACGGCATGCCGGAGCTGCACGCGCTGACGCCTGCGCTGTCGAACCTGCAGGACGCCGGCCACCGCGTGGCGATGGTGACCGACGGGCGCATGTCGGGCGCGTCGGGCAAGGTGCCGGCGGCGATCCACGTGTCGCCCGAGATCCTGGCCGGCGGCCCGCTGGGGCTGGTGCGCGACGGGGATATCATCCGCCTCGACGCGACCACCGGCACGCTCGAGGCCCTGGTTCCCGACAACGTATGGGCGGCGCGCAGGCTGGCCACGGCCGATCTGTCGTCCGGCCACATCGGCATGGGACGCGAGCTGTTCACCGTGTTCCGCAATTCGATCGGCGAGGCGGAGCAGGGCGCGGCCACGTTCCCGCTGCCCTCGCCGATCCCCACCACAGTGCCGCTGCATGAGGGCGCCGACAGCGGCGAAATCGTGCCCGGTTCCGACGAAGACTACCTGTTCAGGACACAGAAATGACCATGACCCTACTCGACATCATGCGTTCGGCGACCGTCATCCCCGTGATCGCGATCGACGACCCGGAGCACGCGGCGCCGCTGGCGCAGGCGCTGGTGGCAGGCGGCATCCGCGTGCTCGAAGTGACGCTGCGCACCGTCCACGGCCTGGCGGCGATCCGCGCGATGACCCAGGTGGAAGGCGCCATCGTCGGCGTCGGCACGCTGACCCAGCCGGGTGAATTCGCCGCCGCGCGCGATGCCGGCGCGGTGTTCGGCGTGTCGCCGGGCCTGACGCCGTCGCTGGTGGACGCGGCCAGGAAGAGCGGCCTGCCGCTGCTGCCGGGCGTGATGACGCCGTCGGAAGTGCTGGCCGCGCGCGAAGCGGGCTTTCTCCAGCTGAAGCTGTTCCCGGCGGTGCCGGCAGGCGGCATCGGCATGCTCGATGCGATCGCCGGCCCGCTGCCGGACGTGACCTTCTGCCCGACCGGCGGCATCTCGATCGACACGGCGCCGCAGTTCCTGGCCCGTAAGAACGTCGCCTGCGTCGGCGGCTCGTGGCTCACGCCGAAGGATGCGATGGCGGCCGGCGACTGGAACCGCATCACCGAACTGGCGCGGGCCGCGGCAGCGCTGCGCAAGTAGGCGGCACGGTGCCGCATAAGACGCGCGCCCTGCAGGCGGGTGAAATCGCGATGGCCTCGCTGCTGTTCGGCGAGACCATCGACTACACGCGGGTGTGCGTGCACAACCGGCGCTACCTGCCGTTCGGGCTGCAGCCGAAGAACTGCGCGATGACCCCGAACGGCAGCATCTACTTCCACCATTCCTGTTTCCTGCCCGATTACACTGGCGGCGATCCCATCACGAAGCACTGGTTCATGCACGAGATGGTGCACGTCTGGCAATACCAGCTGGGCTACCCGGTGCTGCTGCGCGGCGCCATCCGGATCGGCCTGTCTTACCACTACGAGCTGCGCGCGGACGCGACGCTGGCCGACTACAACATGGAAGCGCAGGGCGATTTGCTGGCCGACTATTTCGCGCTCAAGCATCTGCGCAAACCGGAGGTGATGCGCCAGAGCCGTTACTGCGACAGCCTGGCGCTGTTCGAACACGTGCTGGCGGACTTCCTGCGCGATCCGGGCAGCCGCGACAACCTGCACCGTGGCCTGACGCGCTGTCTGGCGCGGATATGGTGAGTTTATCGACTATTCGTGGTGTTGTTTGCCCGGCGCGCTACGCACCCGTACTGCCTCGAAAAAGTCGCCGTCGTCTGCGATCATCAGATGGTCTTTGCGGATTGGATAGAGGAACGTGGCACAGTCAGTGTCAATAATCGTCACCGGGTTGGGAAATGGAATGTCGCTTACGTCTGTTCGCCAATCCCTGTCGAAATGCGAAGCGGTTTCTTCTTTGCTTCGCCGATAGTTCGGATGAGCGCATGTTTGCCCATTGAAGTCGAACCGTTCGGGGCTGATGATTGCGAACTTTCCAATAATCTTTTCGACTTGGCTCTGGGATCGACTGCTCACTGCGCCGCCGCCGATAAGGGCTTTAATTTTCCATTTCCCGTAAATGTCAGCGTTCGGGTCTTGCGCATGTACACGGACAGATGCGAGAACCAGAGCAGTGAGCACAAGAAACTGTGTTAGCACGTGGTTGAGGCGGCGTGTCATTTGGCTGCGCTCCTAAGTGGTGCATTTGTGGCATTCTTGAACGGGGCAGCTTCCGCTGCTCTACGGAAGACAAGTCCGCGATAAAAAACCTTTACTTTCTTCCCCTTCCGTACTTCGTGGCCGTAAGTCATACCGGCAATTTTGTTTGCCGCGCCTTCGAAGTCGCCAGCGTTTAGCAATTCAAACACTTTGGATGAACCGGGTACTCCGGCGTTGTAGGCCAAGCTGACCAAAGCATCGAATTGCGCCTGCGTGAGTTCTACCTTAACGTTCCGTTCGACGCCCCGTTCAGCGATCCGCAGACGAGATGCAAACTCGCGTTCGATATCGGCGTCAGTCACTTCGCGGGCAAGCTCTTCCTTTGAACATGGGCCCTTGTGGGCTTTCGTTCCGATTCCCCAAGTGCAGTTCCCACGGCCAGGACCGCCGTCGTCGTAGTATTTCAGCATCTTCTTCTCGGTGTGGCGCATGTTTAAACGCGCTGCTGTGCTCATGAACATTCTGTCCGT
>Ga0170475_101507164_pt1 | contig 12737 bp, 12 predicted proteins | sample Soicark_Litter_5_FD_111474 | JGI IMG/M metagenome (GOLD analysis project Ga0170475, IMG submission 111474) | Avena fatua rhizosphere microbial communities from Hopland, California, USA. Combined Assembly of 48 SPs | reverse complement strand
TCGCCTTCTACACCAACTCGATCTCCCCTTCCACCCACGGGAACTTCTACGAGCTGTATGGCATTGCGGCAGCCGTTCTCGGCGGTTGCAGTTTGCGCGGCGGCGAAGGTTCGATCATCGGGATCGTGATCGGCACTGCACTGCTTCAGGTCTTGCAGAATCTGGTGAACCTTTTGGGCATTCCCAGCTCTCTAAATTTCGCCGTGATGGGCGCAGTGGTCCTCTGCGGCGTGCTCGGCGACCAGGTCTTCCAACGGCGAGCGGAAAGGCGCCTCGTGATAGCGCTCGAACCAGTACCCAGGGGAGAACGGGCGACAGCCCCAGCGCCGGAACTCACTCCTTAACCCCCGGCACGTTCCTAACCGCCACTCACAAGATTGACTCCCCCATCAATCGTCGACACACTCCCCCGCCACAGCATGAGTCAGCCGGATTATTCCTGGGCGGAGTATTTGGACTATATGGAGGGAGGAGCCTCCGATGTCCTGACGCTGCCTGCCGCGAAACCGGTTGTGCCCGCCCCTGCCAAGCCGCGCGAGCACCCGCTTTATGGTGTGCTTGTGGCCCTGGCGCTGACGCTGGCGGCGATTTGGCTTAGCGAGCGCCCATTCGCTCCGTTCACTATCTCAGGCAATCGTCACCCCATTGAACCAGTCATGCTGGCGATCGTGCTGGGAATGGTTCTAAGTAACGTCTGGACATTACCGAAACTGTTTCAACCAGGGTTGAAGTTTTCGGTGAAGAAGCTGTTGCCGCTCGGGATCATACTTCTGGGAGCCAGGTTAGATTTTCGTGATCTAATTAAGCTCGGCGGACAAGGTCTTGTCCTCAGCGTGTTGGATACTTTTATTGCCCTCGGTCTACTCTTAGGACTGACGTATCTGTTTAAGCTGCCAAGGAAACTTGGGGTGTTGCTGGGCATCGGAACGGCTATATGCGGGGGGACAGCGATAGTAGCCACGGCCCCAGTGATTGAAGCTGAAGAGAAGGACGTGGCTTTCAGCGTCGCGACTGTGACCCTCCTTGGCCTCATCGCGATGTTTGCAATGCCGTTCCTCGGGCACGTCCTGGACCTCAGCGACAAAGCCTTCGGCATTTGGGCCGGGCTGGCGATTCATCAAACCCCGCAAGTGGTTGCTGCAGGCTTCGCCTATAGCGATGAGGCTGGCCAGACTGCTACTATTGTGAAGCTCGCCCGAGTTTGTTTGCTCGCACCATTTGTGTTCCTGATCGGACTCGTTTATGCCCGGAGAAAAATGACAAGCACTGGTGTGTCGACAATCAAGAACATCAACTATGCGCACCTGTTTCCAACTTTTATTCTTGGCTTCCTGGCCCTCGCATTGCTCAACACCCTCGGCTTTTTGCCTAAACTAACCATGCATTTGAACGGGCCCATCTTCAAAGCCGCGGATCATCAGGTGAACTTGGCGGGCTCCCTGGAACAGGCTTCGAAATTCCTGATCACCATCAGCATGGCCGGAGTAGGGTTGGAGACAAAATTCAGTTCCATGAAACAGACGGGACTGAAGCCGTTTGTCGCGAGTCTCATCGCGGCCCTCGTCATTGCGGTTCTAATTCTGTTTTTAATTCAGACCCTGCACATTCAGTAAAGGGGAGATTTGACTTATGGCTCTGTTGATCAAGAACGGTGAAATCGTGACCGCGAGTGAACGATATATCGCCGACATTTTTTGCGAGGACGAAGCGATAACCCGCATTGATCGGAACATCACGCCGCCACCAGGTGCTGAAGTGATCGACGCGACGGGCAAATATGTTTTTCCCGGGTTCATCGATCCACATGTGCATATTTATCTGCCGTTCATGGGGACCTTTGCCAAGGACACGCATGAGACTGCCAGCATAGCGGCTTTGGCTGGAGGAACGACGACGTACATAGAAATGATTTGCCCGGCGCGGTCGGACGAGCCGATGGATGCCTTCGAATTGTGGCTGGGAAAAGCGCAAGGGAACAGCGCCTGCGATTTCACGTTTCACATGGGTGTTACGCGCTACGACGAATCGGCTGAGCATCAGTTCAAGGAAATCGTAAAGCGCGGGCTTAGCAGCTTTAAGGTTTTCCTGGCTTACAAAGGCGCGTTTGGGGTGACCGATGAGGAATTATACAAGGCGCTTGGACTCGCGAAGCAGTTGGGTGTAATCACCACGGCTCATTGCGAAAACGCGGACCTGGTGTTGGAACTCCAAAAACAACTGCTCGCAGATGGAAAGACCGGGCCGGAATGGCACCATGAAAGCCGGCCACCGGTGGTCGAAGCGGAAGGGGTGCATCACCTAATGACCTTCGCGCAGATGCACGACGCGCACGTTTATATCGTGCATTTGAGCTGCGACGAAGCACTGCGCGAAGCTGCGGCAGCCAAATATCGTGGCGTAAAGGTTTGGGTCGAGACCCTAATCCAATATCTATTGATCGATAAGACGTATGCTGAGCGGCCAAACTTCGAGGGGGCAAAATTTGTTATGTCGCCCCCACTCCGGGACGCGCGCAACCAGGACATCCTCTGGAACGGTCTGCGAAGTGGGTTGATAAGCACGCTGGCGACGGACCATGCGCCCTTCGATTTCGCGTCCCAAAAGGTGATGGGCAAATCGGATTTTACGAAGATCCCAAACGGCATTCCCTCCCTCGAGGACCGCGTCAATGCTTTCTACTCGTATGGGGTAAAGCGGAACCGCGTGGACCTGCATCGGTTTGTCGATGCGGCGAGCACGCAGGCAGCAAAGCTCTTCGGGCTATTTCCGAAGAAAGGCACGATTCAGCTTGGCAGCGACGCCGACCTGGTCGTTTACGATCCGAAGTACAAGGGCACCATATCAGCCAGGACTCAGAGCGTGAATGTGGATTATAACGCGTTTGAGGGCATGTCGATTGAGGGACGGCCAAACGTGGTAACGGTGCGCGGTCAGGTAGCGGTGCGCGATGGGAAATTCGTGGGCCAGAAAGGTCGCGGCAAGTTCCTCCAGCGGCAGCCGACCCACTTTTGACGAGCTAACGTCCTACGCGATCGTAGAGGTAGTAGAGCAGTCCGGCCACCAGGACAGACACGCAAATACCGGCCACGATCGACCACTGGAGCATCATCTTGCGCTTCCGTCTGAGCGCCCGGCCGCCCATCCCGGGAAGGAGATAGTAACGGCTGCGTTCTTTGTTGATGAAGGGCAATCTCATGAATGTGAGGGTGCCATTTTTCTGATTTACCCTTCCGCTGTCAAGTCACAGTCCGCTATTCTGGAGGCGAACACCCTAATAGTCACTTTCCCCGGCGGTGCGACCTTTTCCGCACACAAAGGAAAGGTTTCAAACACATGAAAAACGACAAAAAGGGACATAACGATGATAATCCGGCGAATAGAGATCCGATAACCGGTGCCCCGGGAGCGCATCCGGTTGGGACCGGCGTCGGCGCGGCGGCAGCCGGAGCAGCAGGAGCTGCCATTGGCGCGGTCGGCGGGCCTGTCGGCGCGGCTGTAGGACTGGTGGCGGGCAGCGTCATTGGCGGCCTGGCGGGAAAAGGCGTCGGCGAAAAAGTGAACCCGACCGAGGAAGACGCGTACTGGCGCGAAAACCATCGCACCCAGACGTATGCTGGCAATCGGCCGTATGAAGATTACGCCGGTGCATACCGGACGGGCTACGAGGGTTACTCGAAGTATAGCTCCAAATACGCCACTTGTGATGAATGCGACGCGGATTTGTCTGCCGATTACGAGCGCAACCGTGGCACTTCGCAGATGAAGTGGGACGAAGCGAAGCACGCAGCGCGTGCGGCGTGGAATCGCGTGAGTGATCGTCAACGCACTCGGGAAGAGATTGTCGAGGACGAGCGCACCGGCGCAGAAACCTCACGCTTCAAGACTGAAGGGTCGCAAGCAGGCCGGTCTGCTACCGAACGGTACGAACCAAAAGAACGTAGCAAGCCGTAGGCTCTTGTGAAAAGCCCTCCAACGATTTGATCGGTGGAGGGCTTTGTATGTACGCCGAATGGTGACTCTGCGTGAGGAGGTTGGGTTCTCCTGGCCTCGGCGGCTGGATCCAAAAAGGCATCGCTGATCGCGCGCGGCTGTAATGCGAAGCCTGGCGGACCGGCTTTAGTTAAAAAGGGACTCGACCTCGGAAGGCTTGAGCTTGCGCCATTCGCCCGCCTTCAACTCTCCGAGTTCCAGCTCTCCGACTCGGACACGCATTAATCGAAGTGTGGGGTGACCAATGGCCGCAGTCATGCGGCGGACCTGCCGGTTTTTCCCTTCGTTGAGTTCGAGCGCAATCCAGCAAGTTGGAACCGTCTTTCGGAAACGGATTGGTGGATTGCGTTCTGCTATCTGGGGTTGCGGATCAAGCAGCCAGACGCGGGAGGGCAAGGTTTCATGCCCCTGGATGATCACACCGCGCGCAAGTCGACCGAGTGCGTTCGCCTCAGGAATTCTTTCTACCTGGACCCAATACTCGCGTCGGTGAGCGTTTCGGGGGTGGAGCAAACGATCATTGAGGCCAGGCTCATCGCTCAGTAAGAGAAGCCCTTCGGAATCAGCATCCAGCCGCCCAAGCGAGTACACATTTTTCGGGAAGCCAAACTCAGCGAGAGTTCGATTCGAAGAGCCGTCGGACGTGAACTGGGAGATAACTCCGAATGGTTTGTTGAATGCGAGCACCATGGGCGCACTCCCTCAGCCGCAGTGTTAGCGGCGAGTGAACCGGATTTTACATTGCATAAACTCCGTGAGCAGCGCCGAGCGATCGGCATTGCGATAACGCTCCGGCAGATAACGTTTATCGGTGCAAGCGAGGACAGCCGCGAGTTCCTGCATGCGCAGCAACTCTGGATCAAGCGGATCAATGAACGAGTTGATCGCTTCTTCGATGTCAGTGCGCTGGACATCGTCGTCGCGTTTTGCGAGAACGGCACGTTCCTTTGCGCGGATGAGTATCGCTTCGACATCGCTGCCCGTGAGCGCCCGGTTGCCGATTATTTGGCGAACGAAACTCAGGATTTCATCCGTAAGTGGGATCTTGCGCACTCGAGCCACAGTCTTGAACAGCAAAACCACCTCGTCCGCACTCTGGGCTGGAAACAGAGGAACGCAAAGACCGAACCGCCCCTGCCGTTTCATGTCAATGGCAAGCAGGTCGGGTCGGGAGGTCATGGCTACCCACAATTCCCGCCCGCGCAGGCTGGAATCGCCGATATGCGCCGCGAACGCCGCAAATACACGACCGGAGACGCCGCTGTCACCGTCGTTTTCGCGGGTGCCAAAGACAGCATCCGCCTCGTCCACGACCACGATAACCGGGCCGAGCGCGCGGATCGTCATCAGGATACGCATCTGCTGGCGCTCGGTGTCCCCAACCCATTTGGAACGAAATTCGCCCATCTCCATCACGGGCAGTCCGCATTCGCTCGCGAAACAATCGATGAGAAACGATTTCCCTACCCCGACTCGTCCCGGGACTAACACGCCACGTTCGATCACGTCGGTTTTTCCGTTTTTAATCAGCCAGGCGAGTTCGCGCAGTTTTTCTTTGGCAGCCGTGTGCGTAGCGACAGCTTCGAGATTGATGCCCGGCTTGGGATCTTTGAAGCGAACCAACCCCTGGCAATATTCCTCGATCAGCCGTTTTTTGCTGGCAGTTAGGATATCCTGATTCACGCGGGAGCCATTTCGAATGGCTTCAGCTAGAAAATGACGAATGCGCAGCAGATTTAGGCCGGCGGTCCGGACCGAAAGTTCCTGGGCCGTGAAATCACACCATTTTGCGATCGGTTTTAAGCCCGCCATCTCCTCCGCCCAACCGGATTGGAGAAAGCGCAATCGTTCCTCAGCATCAGGCAGATCGATGTCCATCTGCGCAACGTAGGGATTTTGCAGAAGCGGCGCACTGAGCTCGGTTGCAGTTTCGGTCACGAGCACCACACCGACATCCAGGTGCGCGAGTTCAGGGGCGGCGGCCCAATTCAGAAACGTAACCAGGTTCAGCCGTTCTTCCACGCTGGCGCTGCCTTCCTCGCCCGCGGGGATCAGCTTTTCCGGGAAATCAATGACCAGCGTGATCCCTCGCCATTTTTCCTTTTCCTCGGCGACCCGGGCGAAGAAGCGGCGGAGCAGGGGAGCGAGCCTTACAAATTCTTTGGGTGGACCTTTCTGGCTGAAATTCGTGTTCTCGACGTTGTCGTAAACCTCAAGCCACTCGAAGAAACGCTTTTGCATTTCGCTGTTCCCGAACGTCAGGCCGTCGCTGATGTTGTAGAACAACATGCAGGCGCGCTCTGGAAACAGCCGTTTTACCAGGAACGTCTTGAGTGGAACGTAACTAATGCGCCCATCCTCCTGGATGGGGAAAAGATCGAAAATGTTCCCGTGCAGAACAAAAAGTGAGTAGGTGCCCCCGTTCCAGCGGCGAGCAAATTCGAGTGCCCAGCCGCGCAATGGAAGTCGCGGCGCCGCCACCGCGGATGCGGTGGGTAGAGAGGTCGTTGCGACCACGGAGTCAGGAGCAGAAGGAGATTCAGCAGGCATAAAAGGTCAACTCGCGCGCTGTCGAGCGCTCTCACGTCGGCGGAACGGCACGCCTTCAATCACTGGAGGCGCCTCCGGAACTGCCGCGGCAGTTGCTTGGTATCCAACGCGCAGATCGGTATTTGGCATGTCGCCCACAAGGTCCTTGAACTCGTCGAGTTCAGACAGCCATTTGTTTGTTTGGTCGAGATGCTCGACCGTAGCGTCGATTCGAGCAGTAAGCGTTTCAGCGTTCTTGGAGGCGACTGCGTCCGCTCGAATCAATTTGATCTGCTGGTCGAGCCGCTCTTGTTCCGAGACAACCAGTTGAAGATTGGCTTCAGCCTGTTCGCTGCGCTGCTTGCGTTTGCGCAAGACCTCGAGACGTTCGAGACGTGAACTGAGAAAGCGTTGCTTCGTTTCGAGCGCAGGGACTTCTCCCTTTGCTTTCAGTGCTTCGAGGTCCGCATTCAGACGTTTGGCTTCCTCTTCGGCGGTCTTGAGCATACCGGGGACATCTTCCTGTTGTTCGGTATAAAGGAACTGCTGAAGCGATTGCTCGATGCCGAGCAATCGCAAGTAGGTCCACATTAGTTCATCGAGCTTGCGCAGTCGTGGGTCGGTCGAACTATCCGCCGAAGCCAGCAGATTGTCGGCAGTGGCGGTTTCGATGTCGCGACAGACTTGCGCTAGCACGTAATAGCGTTGTTTCCGTTCCGGAGCCAGCGACGCGATCAAGGCGTCGCGCCGACGAACAAACTCCTCAACTTTTTGTGTATCCGCGAGGCGCCGAGCCGATGCCGAACGATGATCGACCCAACGTCGGAAAAAGCCAAAGTCCGGCAGATAAATCCAGCCCAGCCCGTAAACTGTCGCCCCGGCGATCAGCGGCAACAATTCCGCCGACATAAAGCCAACGCCAAGTGTGAGTAAGGCCAGGGCCGCGTGATACGGGCTCTTTAGGAATTCTGCGCGATAATTTGGCGCTTGCTCGTCCATGCTCTAGGCTGCCGAATCTTACTAAGTGCGTGGCGGTTGTGAAAGAAAACCCGGTTTACGGATACTTTTGGCCCGGCCAATAGCGTTCATAGCTTGGCAAGGGCAGGGGCCGGCGATTCGGTTTCCAACCGGCGTAACAATGATTGCGAGAATTCGAGAAACCATGGTTTCCGTCGGGCTTCCTCGGGCGGTTCGTCAGGGCGAGGCACCTTGAGAACCTCCACCAATCGGCCAGGCTTCGATGCCATCAGGAAGACCCGGTCACCGAGGTAAACCGCCTCCTCCACCGAGTGGGTCACAATGAATACAGTCGCCTCCTCCTGTCTCCACAGGTTCAGCAACAGCTCTTGCATCCGGAGGCGAATGCCTGGATCGAGCGCGCCGAACGGCTCATCCATTAACAATATGCGTGGTCCAAGGATCAGAGTGGCAGCCAGCGAGACGCGTTGTTGCATTCCGCCTGAGAGCTCGGATGGATATTTATTTTCGTTCCCCTCCAGGCCGACTTTCTTAATCCAATCCGCAGCCTTGTCGCGCCGCTCCTTTCCTTCAACGCCGCGCAGCTTTAGTCCGAACGCCACGTTTTCAATAACTGTAAGGTGCGGTAGCAGGGAGTATTTCTGGTCCACGAGCCCGCGGTCAGGACCCGGGCAGGTAACCGACTGACCGAAGACTCGAATCTCTCCCTCCGTGGGGGGAAAGTGTGGTTTTAGAGCTGCGATCGAGCGGAGCAGCGTGGATTTCCCGCAGCCGGAAGGACCCACAATTGCGATCAACTCGCCAATGTTCGGAAGATCCTCTACCGTAAATGAAACATTCTGGATCGCCACTTTCTGTGCCGCCCCGCTCCCGAACTTTTTGGTTACATTCTTAAAGGTGACGACATCGGGCCGGGCCTTCGAGGCCTCGGCAGCGGGCTTCTCCTTTTCCAAAGCAGCGGGAGTTTCTACTTTCGCCGCCTCTTTTGATTCTTTGGGTGCGCTCATCGCTATTCGTCAGTGCGACGGTATGGAAACAACAGTTCACCGCCGATTCTCCAGAGTTGGTCGCAGGCAATGGCGATGAGCACGATCACGATGATCACCGCGAAGATCGCATCGGTGTGACTGCGCCGCCCGGAAGTCTCGATGAGTGCTCCCAGCCCATACTCAGGTCGAACAAAGACTTCGGCCATGATAATCCAACCCCAGCCCACACCGTAAACTCCGCGCAAGTGATCCCAAATGTTTGCTTTAGCAACGGGGAACAGAACGTGGCGCACGAGTTGCCATTGTGTGGCGCCTTTCGTGACCGCCACATCGAGGAAGGCGTCCGGAACGTCAGCAATGTCCTTTATGACGAGCGGCAGCAAAGCCACGAAGCACGCGATAAAGAGGAAACCGATCTTCTGCGCTTCGCCGGTTCCAAACCACGTTAAGCTCAGTGGAATGAACACCACAATCGGCACATAGCTGCCAATTAATGCGAGGGGCCGGAAGAACGCTGCGATGGATGAGAAGGTGGCCATGTAAACCCCAAGCGGTACGGCAACGATAGTAGCCAGCACAAACCCGGTGGTAACGCGCAGCCAGGAACTCAATGCGCTCCGCACCAATCCTTGCTCAAGATGGAGGGGTGCAAAAGATCTCAGTACCTCCATTGGATTGGGCAGGATTAGCGGCTGAACCAACCGCTCGCTTTGGGGGCCGTGCGTCACAAAGGCCCACACTCCTACCAGAACGGCTACGAATATCCCGGTTAAACCGAGCGCCCGGGGATACGTTAACCTCCCACGAACGTGCAGTTTGGCTACGCGGATAACAACCGTGAGCAGCGCGATAAAAGCAAACCCAAAGACCGCGAAGTACAGGATTTTCCGGTGGTCCAACTCCATGAACAACTACTGGGTTTCCAGCGGGAAGACTTTGACCTCAACCCTGCGGTTCTTCTTGTTGTTTTCCGGATTACTCGCATCGGTGCTGTTGGCGAGGGGATTATCCCAGCCGTTGCCGACTACCTTAAACTTGTTTGGGTCGAATTTGTATTTTTCCATGATGGCTTTGCGAACAGCATCAGCACGGTCATAAGAGAGCTGGCGAACGAGGTCGGGCGGGACAATGCCCTTCTTACTGGCGTCCGTGTTGCCTTCTATGATGACGTACGCGTTGCCGAACTTTCCGGCTAACTTCCCAATTTCCTCCAGTGTGGCGGGAATGCTGGGATCATATTCCGGGTTCAACACAGACTTGTTTGGCTCGAAGCTAATCTGCACCGCTTTCGTGAGCACCTGGCCGGCGCCGGCTTCAGCGGTCATTTTGGTGAGGGCATCCGGTCGGAATGTGGGTTGCGATAGATCGCGCACATCCTTGTAAGCATCGGCCATCCCTATGAGGACAGAAGACGCTTTCACCTTCGAAGCAGGGACCAGAGTTGGAATAGTGCCGAGCGACTTATAAATGGTCGCAGCGCTGTTCCAGAGCACTTCAAAGTTCGCGGGATTGAACGGGTCCAGGAAGAACTTCGAGTTTTCACGTTAGTTCGTTAGGTGCGCATCACCCTCCGCCACGCCGCCATCCTTGCCGACCATATTCTTGCAATCCTCGACCGGCAGTTTGAAAGCAGTCGCGAGCGCCTGTGCGGCCGTAGCCGGATTTTTCCGAACCATCTCGATACCTTCGAAGATGCCCTGCACTAAACCGGAAACAATTTCGGGATGGTCATGGTAAAAATCGTTACGCACAGCCCATACATCCGCGATCAAATGGTTGGCTGTGCCGGTGGTCACCACCAGTCGTGTGCCTTTCAGTTTCTCGGTTACGTTATAAATGTCGGGAGACCAACCGACGAAGGCGTCATAGGAGGGATCCTGCACAAAGATTTTCGCCGCCGAGGGAGCGTCGGCAGCCCATTTGAAGTCGATATCGTTTGGATCGATGCCGGCATCGATGAGCAACGACATGATCAGGTAGTGACTGGGTGAATTTTGAGCGAGCACCACCTTCTTCCGTTTGCCGCCGAAACTGCGCAGGTCATTTATGCTGCGAATCTCGCCGCGCGCGACAATGCCATCGCCGCCGCCGGAGAAGTCGACCTGCTGGCAGATCACCGGAACAGTGCGGGAGTCCTTCACGAGTTCGGGCGCAAAAAGCGCCATCATATCCAGCGTTCCCCAAAGAACATGGCTCTGGCCGCTGGCGAAGAGGTCCCGCGCCTTCACCGGGTCATCAACGATCGAGAGCCGGACGTAGAACTGATGCTTCTTGAAGAACACGCTTTGGTCGTTCGGCTCGAGACCGCCGTTGGCCATGATAATTGGAGCCCAGCCGGGCCACACATTAATCGGGAACTCAATCACCATCTTGCCATCTTTGTTGGCCTTGGCGTAATCGCTTACGCCGGTCACGGTCGGAATGGCGGACCGGTCCACGAGCGTGGCGGCATTTGTGCCCGCCAGCAGCGGAACGTCGGCCGGCGTCTCCCTTGCGGCCTGGACTGCCTTTTTGATTTCATCGACATTCAGCGAGATGTGTTCGCCTTTGCCTTTGGGCGCGATTTTGTCCCACCAACGGTAGACGCCGAAGCCGACGACCCCGAGGAGGAGAATGGTCAGGATGATTTTACCACGTGTTGTCATAGGCGATTAATGGATTGCTGTGGTGGATTACTCGGCGATCTTCTGCCGTTCAGGTTGCGGCGTGGAGGGCTGTTGCGTTGACGCGGCTGGCTGCACCATCCCCATCTTTTGTTTATATTCCTGGAACAGTGCGGCTCCACGCAAACGACGCGCCTCCTGCTGACGGGAAATGCCGGAGCCCATTTCTTTGGCGAGATCAAGTGTGGCACGCATTTGGCCTTCACCACTGGCGGCCGATTGCCGAAGCTGCTGCATGGATTGTCCCATCTCGCCGCCCATCATGCCCTGTAATTCGGTGATGGAACTTTTCATCATGCCCGCGAGGCTGTCGAGCGAGCGGCCGATGGCAACTTTGGCCTTAACGGATTCAAACTCGCGCTGGAACCGCTGAATCTCGCGCAAGCTCTCAGCGATGATCTCAGTGTTCTGCTTGTATAGCTGTTCGAGGCTATCGGCTTGCGCTTTGTTGTCGTTGAGATCGGCTTCGCACGTGGCGAGTTCCTCAGCGTAATGAGCGCCATTAGCTTCATCATTGGCAGCCGCCGCGGCCTGAAGGAGGCTTTGCAACTCCAGCCGTTGCCGTTCCTGCTTTTTGATCTGATCTCTCAATAGCGCGATCTGCCCCGCCAGTTGCCCGTTCGCATAATGCGCTTTGTCGGCTTTGGCCTTGGAATCGCGAATGCCGCGTTCAACGACCGCCTGGTTGATGGCATCTGTCTCAGTGGCTTTTTCGGCCATGAGGCCCATCCAAATAAATAGCCTCTTAATTGCTCTAAACATAGGGTTCGATTGGGTTGTGTATGGTTATGGTTTTTTGGGCGGTTCTTCGTCCTCCAGCAGAATCTTTTTCTGCAGGATAAAATTTAACTGCGTATCGAGTTGGCGTTCGTCGGCAGCGCCGAGCACGGTCGCGCCTTTCTTCTTCACGTCGGCGAAAACTTTTGCATCGACGTCGAAGGCCAGAAAATGAGTCGCAATGCTGGTCCCTTGCTGGTCCGCGCGCTTCTTAACGGACGACATTACGACAGCAGGCGCGGGACCGGCGGTGTTGACACCGTCGGTGATTATCAGCACGTGCTTGTGAACCAACGGAGAAGCGATGACTGCATCGCTTGCCGTCTTCAGCGCGTTGCCCAGGGGTGTGCTGCCGACAGGTTTCGAGAAACTGTTTGCCCACGATTCGATAGCTTGCTCATTAAATGGCCCAAATGGAACCGATGCGTGCGCGCCTTCTCCGCGAAACACAAACACCCCGGCGTCGACCTTCCGGGCCGGGGCCTGGTTTGTGCGGAACTGCTCGATTTTTCTGGCGACAGAAATCAAGGCGCGATTCGCGATGATATATTTGGCCGTGCGCTGGTTGTTTGTATCCAGCACCGGTTCGTTCATGCTGCCGGAAGTATCGTAGACAATGGCCAGCGCAACGCCGTCGTTCTCAGCGGCAGAAGCGGACGTTGATGCGCCAAGGAACAGCGCCAACGATAGAGCAAGAAAACCGCAATATCTCATCTGGTTTCCGACAGCCATCAACGGCGTGGCAAAGTTGTTCGCCTGGTCCGAGGTGGCGATTTTTGACATCGCCGGGACCGCCCACCACGCGGAATCG
>Ga0170475_114822613_pt1 | contig 12740 bp, 4 predicted proteins | sample Soicark_Litter_5_FD_111474 | JGI IMG/M metagenome (GOLD analysis project Ga0170475, IMG submission 111474) | Avena fatua rhizosphere microbial communities from Hopland, California, USA. Combined Assembly of 48 SPs | reverse complement strand
GTGGCCGCAGGCGACCTGCACGCCACCCGCCTTGTCACGATGCAATCGGGACTGCGTGTCGGCGTCGAGCAGACGGGCGAGACGCGCCATAGCATCCCACAGATCGTGGTCCGGCCCGGGCGGTTTATCCGTAGGCAGCGCCATCGTGTCCTCCCCGCTTGTGCCACTCAGGTCGTGGTGCGGGCCACGGTGCATCACGGGACCGCTTGCTCCGGCGACCCGCGCGTGTCCGAACTCCCGGCGATCGGCGAAGCCAGAGGTGACCTGACCGTGTTCGGGGCGCCGTGCATCCAGAAATATTGCGCGCGCTCGACGGGTGCGAGCTCAGCTCGCGGTCGTGTCGCTGCGATGGCACCACTCGGCCGGTACGAGCGCGCCGACGGCTGCCGTCGCGCCGCGGGGCTGCTCGATGGCGCGCCGTTCTGCAGGGGTCTGCTGTCGATCACTTGACATATCCCCACTCGTCGAAGCTGCGGGACCACGCCTGTGCAATCTCAGCGCGCAGCGACGACGGTAGGTCTGGATATGTGTTCTTACGATAATCCGCCGTGGATTCGAGGTACCGCTGTAAGGACGGTTGCATGGCGTCGAAGCCCGGCGTCTCGAGGTGATAGTAGATTTTTTCGATCTCTCCTACCGGGTCTTTCTCCAGCTCCTCGAAGGACACCTCGTGGAAGTGGCCAACCGGAATCAACGAGCGATCTTCAAAGAACGCATCGTACATGATCTTGTAGCGTTGGATTAGCCGCTCATTAATGTGCTGCACCTCGGGATGCTGAAGGCCCATGGTGCGCAGACTCACTTGAGTCTGTCTCTTCGTCGACTGGAACACGACATAGGGATTGCGATGGATGTGGATGAAGCGCGCATCAGGGAACAATTCGAGGAGCAATTTGATGCGACTGGTGTGGGGTGGCGATTTGAGGAGCAGCGGGAGATCCCTTTTCCAAGTCAGTTTCTGGTAGAAGAGCGTCAGTGCCGCCGTCCACTCGGCAACCTCACGCTCAGGAACGTCCGTAAAGGTCAGGTACTTATTGTACTGTTCCCCCGACCGCGGAAAGACCCAGGTCAGGAACGGCGAATGCAGCGTACCGCAGGTCGCAAACTCGTCCTCGAACGGCACGCCTGCGTCGAGATGCACATTGTCCATCATCCGCGTTTTTGGTGCCATGAACAGGATCTTCGAATACCTTTCGGTGGAAAGAAAAGTGTGCGGATTCAGCACTTGATAGATATTGGGATAGGCAAATTGGGCATCGGTGGCCAGCAGGTTATGCAGGTACGTTGTTCCGCTGCGCCAGTGTCCCAGGATGAAAAGTGGGGGCTTGATCCGTGTGCGGGCGACCTCCTGACCATAAGCTCTGTTCTCGTATTGTTTGAGGAGCGAGTTCAGTACGCCCATGCCAGCCATGAACGTTGCCCTCGGCCAGTACGCAGGAGCGACCGCAAAGTGATGCTTCCGTAGCAGTCCCAGGTATTCGCCAAGTGTCAGGCCATACAGGCTCGTAAAGAACCAGTTAACGAGAAATATCCGAAGTCTCTCCGCCGAAAGTGCATCCAACTGGCACCTCCCAAGGTTGGGTTCAAGCCCGGTTCTGAATGACATTTCCTGCCCTTACGGCCACCGCCGTCGCGACGAACTCAAGGCATGTTGTCTCCATGACCGGTGATGCCGACCGATATCCGGGAGCGTCGACACGGGGCGACGCTCGAGGATCTGCATGACGTGCTGCCGAGAGCGGCGTTTGAAGGCACTAACGGGCATCCGAGTAGACGATCGCGACAGCTGTCCTCCCTCCTCCTCAAGGTACGTGGCCGGCCGGTATGGCCGGAACGTGCTCGAATTCATGGACCGGGCGAGGGGGCTTGGGCAAATCTTGTAGTACCGTCGGGCAAGACGCGGAGTCTCCTGCCCCGCCACATAATCTCGTTCGTGAGACAGCTATACACTACCAGCGGCAAGCGCAATAGCTCTTGAACAAAGACGACCCAGATGAACTTCCATAGCCTTCGGTTGCGAGCAAATGCAATGTTGACCGTTGCAGTCGAAGCCAATGCCATGGCCAGAACTACAAGGATCAAGGCGCAGGCAAGGGGTACACCGCTGCCTTGGAATAGCGCAATTCCTAGGTACAAGAGGCTCCACCAGAGCGCAAGGTCCGCGAGATTCGTGAGTATGAAGAGGAAAGGCCAATAATGGCGAATGATCACGGACCAGCGGTGCCGGTGCGACCACCAGCCCAGGAAGCTGTCGTGACGATGTAGGACCTGGGCTGGTTGTCTAAGCAGATGAACGCGGTATCCCTTTCGGCGAATCTCCCTGGCAAGCTGAATGTCGTCAGCTATTTGCCAACCTAACTGCTCAAGCCCGCCAATGCCCTCGATGACGCGTCTTCGCGTGACCATCGTGGTCCCGATGGCTCCGTCAAATAGTCCGAAAGTGTGCAACGTCGCTATACGAAGCGTGAGCTCGTTGACCGAGATGCTCGTGAGGGCCGCGGGCCAGTCCTCCGAGGCTGCATAGGCGGGAGCACCAAACGCGATTCCAACTCTCGGATCACACGTGCAGGCGACGGTGTCGCGGAGGAACGTCGGAGGAACATGCGCGTCAGAGTCACTGAAGACGATGACCTCGTGGGAACTTGCCGCGACCCCGGCGATCATGTTCTTGATCTTGCCAAACGATCGCGAGTCTGTCGGATCACTGAAGATCAACCTGATTCGCTTGCCCGGGTATTCCGCCATGATCCGGCGAATGACTGGAACGGCCGAGTCTGAATGATCTTCGACACAGAACAATAGTTCGTAGTCGGCGTCGTATTCCTGGTGGCAGAAACTGCGGAAGTTCGTGATGGCGGATTGATCGACCCCCTTGACGGGCTTGATGATGGATGCCGTCGGGTTACCGGTGGTCAAGCGACCAGAGGGAGCACGACCAGCGAAGTAGGTCCAGGTGCAAACGTGCATGAAGACGGTCCACAGGATGTGCCCTCCAACGAGGGCGAGCAATATTGTCTGTATAAGGTCGAGGACCATGACGGACACCTCTGCCAACGCAGCGAACCCGACGGCGGGGCTCAGTGACCAACACGCTGTCGTTCACCACCGAGCACCGGGGCGGGGAGAAAGCCAGCACGAATGAAATACGAGAGGTAGCGTGCAAACACCCCGCCGTCGATGACCGGGCATATGATGGAGGAGCCGGCGAGTGCGTCGCGGGTCTGCCGGTCGTCGAAGGTGACTGACCGCGCGGCGTACTGCGCGGCCATGATGCTTCCGATCTGATCCACCGTGCTCCGGGCATCCGGCTGCAGCTGGTTGTCCCCTCCCCGCGGGGACTCTTCACGGGTCCGCGCCGAGAAAAGTGGTACGAGGGAGTGCGCCGCCTGTCCTTGGAAACGCTGGGCACGGCTGAGCAGCTCCGTTCGCCATTGATCGTATGTGACGTATTCGATCGGGTAGCCGGACGAAAGGATCCACGCGGTAAGCTCTCGCAGATGGATCTGCTTGGGGTTGATGAGGTGGAAAACCTTCCCGTGTGCTTGGGGCGACAGCGACAGATGGACTATCGCGTTGCTGACATAGTCGACCGGCGTCATGTCGGTTGCTCCGTCCAGGTCTGGAGCGCTTCCCACCTCTATCCAGCTCTTGATGAGGCGGGACATGAAGTCATCTGTGTTCCAAACACCTGTTTGGCTGTGCCCAGTGATGATGCCGGGCCGGTAAACAGTCACCGGCAGCCCTCGGGAACGTGCGATCGTCGCCAGCTTTTCGGCAACCCATTTGCTCTGCGTGTATCCCCCGTACAGAACCCCTTCGTGATCAAGGCTGTCCTGTTCTCCGACAATCTTGCCCGGAAGATTCCCCACCAGCGGAAAGACCGAAAGCGAGGAGACGATGTGCACCGGTGTGGCCGTGCCGCGGCTCGCCAGGCGAAGAATCTCCTGTGTTCCCTGCACATTAGCCGGCTTCAGGCGGCTGTAGGAGCTGAGCCAATTGACGGCAGCGCCGTTATGGTAGATCGCATCAGTCTTCATAGCGAGAATATCGAACTGCTCCGGTGACAGTCCGAGCAACGGCTGAGACAGGTCACCGACGATCGGGATGATCCGTGATCGGGGATGGTCACCGCCGGGCACGTACGCCGCAAGGTTACGCTCGATCCTGCGACTGCCGTCCTCGACGTCGGCGCACCGCACCAGGCAATAGACGTTCGCGTCCGTCCGCCGTAGCAGCCGGTGTAGCAAAAACGCCCCCAGAAAGCCGGTCGCGCCGGTCAGGAACACCTGTCTGGGCTCTATTGGATATTCAGCCGCGGGCGTCTCCGGGCGAATGGTTGGATCGAGAACCGCCTCATCGGCCAGATCGGCGACAGGAACGGCAAATTGATTCGAGCGGCCGGTGCGCCACTGCGTCGACGAGGGAGCTGGAGCTTTCCTCGCCCTGCGCTGAAGCAGTGTCGCCAACAGGGCCCGCTTTTCCGCCGGCGACAGACGAGACAGGTCAGGCTGCTGCTGACTCACGGGTTCGCCTCCTCGCTCGCCTCACCAGCCACCATTTCATGGAGCAATACGTCGACTTCCTCGTCGGAGAGTTCCTGCACTCGCTCCAGCACCTCTTCCGCGGTCGGCTCGGCGGCAGGTGGAGCCGCTGCAGCCGTCTCGTCGGCATTCAACTGCTCGATCACGTACACCGACAGGCCGGCGATGCTAATACCTTCCATCAACTTCATGGCAGGCACCTCGACCCCGACCATCGCCTGGATCTGATTGCCGATCTCGACCGCCATGAGCGAGTCGAGCCCGAGGTTGAGCAACGGCTGTTCCACGTCGAGCTTCCCCGGCGACATACCCAGCACGCGTGCGAGCTGGTCACGAATCCGTGTGGAAAGGAACTGTTGCCGCTCGGTCGGGTCGACGGCCAGGAGCGCGTCGGCCAATGACGCGCCCTCCCCTTCTCCGGCATCCCCAAGTGTCGCCTCGGTCAGATGGGCAAATCGCGGCGACACTTGGACCAAGTGGACTTTCGCTAGCTGCGGCCAGTCGATGTGCCCTACCCCGATCTCCACAGCATCGTGTTGGAGGAGTGCCTCTAAGGTCTTTAGTAGCTGCTGCGCCGGCAAGGATCTCACGCCGACGTGCTCGAGCTTTTGACCGATTTCCGGATTCTGCGCAACGTATCCGACGTCGGATAGGGCACCCCAGTTGACGGTAAGCGCAGGAAGGCCCTGAGCCCGGCGGTGATACGCGAGCGCATCGAGGAATGCGTTGGCCGCAACGTAGTTGGCCTGGCCCGGATTGCCGATCATCGAGGTGAAGGAGGAGAACGACACGAAGAAGTCGAGCTGATCGGCGAGGGTCTGTGTATGCAGGTTCCAACCGCCGATCATTTTCGGCGCCATCACGTTGCACATACGCTCTTCGTTGAGATGCACCAGGAGGGCATCATCCAGCACCATGGCGGCGTGGATCACCCCACGCAACGGTGGCATCGATTGGCGAACGGTGGTGAGCACCGCGGCAACTTCGGACTCCTGCGTCACATCCGCCCTGGCGACCACGACAGCCACACCGGCCTGACGCAGGGCTGTCACTGCCGCCTCGGCTGCAGGGGACGACGCACCGGTGCGGCCGGTGAGCACCAAATGACGCGCGCCGCGGTCAACGAGCCACTGCGCCACCGCCAGTCCGAATCCGCCCAAGCCACCGGTGATCAGGTATGTGCCGTCATCCCGCAGTGTTAGCGGACCCCGCGCCGCGGGCGTCACTACCACGTCGTCGTGCATGGATACGACGACCTTGCCGGTATGCTTCGCCTGCGCCATATAGCGGAACGCGCTGACGATGTCCGCGACGGAAAACACGCGATGTGGCAGCGCGTGGAGCGAGCCGTCTTCGAATCCCTGCATGACGTCGCGCAGGAAGGTTCGCACCAGCTGCGGGCGCTGAGCGCACAACTTGTCCAGATCGACGGCGAACAACGACAAATTGTTGCGGAACGGGCGCAGCCCCAGTTTGCTGTCCTCGTAGATGTCACGCTTGCCGATCTCGATGAACCGTCCGTAGGCGCTCAGGACCGACAAGCTCTTCGGAATTGCTTCGCCGGCCAGCGAGTTCAGCACGATGTCGACGCCCTGGCCGCCGGTGGCTTCCCTCACCTCGTCGGCGAAGGCCAACGACCGTGAGTCCATCACATACTTGACGCCCAGCGCCCGCAGCAGATCACGCTTGGCCGGCGTCCCGGCGGTGGCGAAGACCTCGGCGCCCGCGCGCTGCGCCAACTGGATCGCCGCCAACCCCACTCCGCCGGCGGCGGCGTGGATCAAAACCCGATCGCCGGCCTGCATGCGGCCCAAGTAATGCAGCGAGTAGTACGCGGTCAGGAAGGTGATCGGAATCGTGGCGGCTTCCTCAAAACTGAGGTGATCCGGTTTGCGAACCACAAATCGCGCGTCGATCGTCAGATTGCTCCGTAGTGCGCCGGGAGCGGACGTCATCACTGCATCGCCAACCCTGAGTCCGTCTACCCCTGCGCCCACCGCGACGATGTTTCCGGCACACTCCATCCCGAGTGCCTTGCCGGTGTACCCGCCTTCCAGTGCCTCATCCGGCAGCAGTCCCATGGCGATCATGACGTCTTTGAAGTTGAGTCCGACGGCGTGCACCTCGATCTCGACTTCGCCAGACCGGGGTCGGCGCCGTGGGGCTTCCACGAACCTCAGGTGATCCAGGATGCCCGGCTTCGCGATCTCGATTCGGAACGGCGGCTGTGTCTTCGTTGTCGCACGCTCCTGCGGTAGTCCCTCTATGGCCGGAAGCGAGACCTGCCGTAGGCGGTGCACATACCGCGCTTCTCCGCGAAGGGCGACCTCGTCCTCTCCGTCGTCCGTCCACAGCTCCTGCACGAACGAATGGATCTCTTCCACCGAGCTGGCCGGACTGAGGTCGATCAGCTTGCAGCGCAGCTGCGGATGTTCGTTGATGATGACCCTGCCCAATCCCCACAACGGGGCCTGTGCGACCGAAACCGCCTCGGCCGACTGGCCGGGAGCCTGGGCTCCGCCGGTGACCAGGCACAGCTGCGGAATCTCCGGTCCGTTCGCCGTGGCCAGCGCCTGCGCCAGATACAGCGCACTCACACTGCCCAGGTGCTGCGCCGGCTCCAGCGTCGCCGATGTCGTCTCCGACGGTGGTGGGGCGTCGAGGCTCCACAACTGGATTGCGCCCCGGCAGGGTTCCGGACCGGTCAGAGTCTCGTCGATCAGTTGCTGCATGTCGCCACGGTGGGCGGGCCGCATCTCGACGCGGTCAGCCGCGATGCGCCGATACGATGTGCCGCGGGAGACCAGGATTGGTGTCTGTCCGTACCTCGTCAGCTCGTCGGCTACCAGTTGTCCCACGCCGCCGCTGTCCGCGAGGACCAGCCAACGTCCCTGCTCCTGGTTCGGCGGAACGGCCACCGTCCCGTCCTGTGGCGGGTGCTCAACAACCGGGCCTTGCGCCAGCAGAACCGAATGCACCGCTCGATCGGCGGGCCTGGTGTCGGTAACCCAGGCCACGTCCGGGAACCCGGCATCGTGAAGCACCTGCTCCCATGCCGTTTGCGAGATCCACGGATCCGATCCGCGCAGGTCAACATCCTCGAAGAGCCACCAGCCCCTAAGGAGGCCGAACATCAGGGTCGCCGAGCGCGGTGTTCTGGTTCCCTCCAGCAGCAGCAATAAGCCCTGGGAGGCCAGCAGTGCTCGGACGTTGTTCAGCGTGTGGTACAGATCCCGCGTGGCGTGCAGCACATCCGATGCCAGGATCATGTCGAAGGAATGCGGCTCGAATCCCTGCGTGGCCGGATCCGTCTCGATGTCCAGGAGCTGGAACCGAACGAAGGGATACCCATGGAATTTCTGCTCGGCATGCGCGAGGAAGAGCGGCGTCACGTCGCTGAAGACGTACTCCGTGCGATCGGCGGGAACCTTGCGCAGCACATAGGTGGTCATCCCGCCGGTGCCACCGCCGATCTCCAGGATCCGCGCGGTTCGCCCTTCCGGTAGGCGTTCCAATGCCTGCGCAACGGCCTTTTGTGCCAGCAGATTGTATATTCGGTATGCCGGCGCGTCTTGATACAGGTGCTCGGAGGTCGTCAGCGATCCTTGTGGGAAAATAAGCTGGAGCGGATCGGTGTCACCGTGCAGAACCTCGGCCAGCTTCTCGCCGCACTCGCGAAGCACGGTGAGTTCCGCTTGGTAGGCCGGGAATTGCGTCCACATCGCCCTCCAGATCTGCTCCGGATCGATCATGTCTGGGAGGCGGTGCACTTCCCATTGATTGCCCATGTGCTCGATCAGGCCGTCCTCCGCCAGTACGCCCAGTAAACGACCGAACAGACGTCGCTGGTGCGGGACGACGCCGAACTGGTCGGCGAGCGTATCCACCGAGAAGCGCTGGTGAAGACGGGGCCGCCAATCCAGTTGGTGGAACGCATGCAGGATGTATGCCCGAGCCAAGACACGGTCCTGCGGCTCCAGATCGTCATAGTACTGCCTGCGGTTGAGCTCCGCTGCCAGGCGATCGGCTTCCGGCAGCAGCCGCTCAACAATCTGGTGCGGAGAAGGAATATACCCGGCCGAGCGGCGCACCGATCCATGGTCGGAACGCGGCTTCAGCTTCCACTGGTATTCATACAGGTATTTGTCGAGCTTCTCCGAGGTACGCCCAATCGATCGACAGACAAACCCCTGAACTTCGGCCTGCACGGTTCCGGCCTCGTCCAGCAGTTGTATGTCTGCCTTGATGTGTGACGCATGGTGCTCGACCAGCCGCACATGACCGTACACCATATGATCAGGGCGGTTGTACAGCCGGACTCGGTCGATCTGTACTGGCAGGTAGACGCCTTCCATCGGGCCGTTGCTCGTCCCCTTCAGGCCGACCGCGCCCAATGTCACCTGGAACGCGGCGTCAAGAACGGTAGGGTGCAGCTGGTAGCCCTGGATGTCGTCTTCCGATTCAGGATGCAGCTCGATCCGTCCGAGCGCCTCGTCGTCGCCGATCCAGAGCCGTTCCACAGCTTGGAAGCGGGGACCATATTGCATGCCGATCGCGTGGAAGAAGCGGTAGAAATCGCTCTTCGCAATCTCCTCCCTACAGCGGTTGCGGATCGCATCCAGGGATACCTGCCTTGTCGCATCGCCATTCTCGGAAGGACGTAGCTTGCCGGTGGCGTGCCGGACCCATGCCTCGTCGGCTCCGTTAGGGCGGCTATAGACGTCGAACGACGTTTGGCTGGGATCGCGGATAAGTTGGACCGGGAGCGGATCTCTGTCGGGCAGGAACATCGCCCGTTGCAGAGCGATGTCTTCCACAACGTAGGGCTCCAGCCCGAAGCTTTCCTTGGCAGCCGCCAAAGCCATCTCCACGTACCCGGCAGCGGGATACATCACCGTGTCCTGAATACGATGGTCGTCGAGATACCCAAGCGCCTGCTTGTCCAGCTCGGTGCTCCAGACGGAGTACGCCGCATCCATCTGGTTGCCCAGGAGCGGATGGACCTTTGCGCCCAATCGCTCTCGCATGGCCTGGTCAGACTCATGCCAGTAGCGCTCCCGCTGCCAGGGATAGGCCGGCAAGCGAATCAGGCGGCCGCCTTCCGGATAGTGCCGCTGCCAGTCGACCGGATACCCCGAGGTGTACAGTTTGCCGAAAGAACCGAGTAATACGTCCCGGTCCGGCTCCTCGCGCCGCAACGATGGCAGCACCAATCCCTCTTTCTTCGCCAGGGCGAGGCACTTCTTGATCGAACCGGCGAGCACGGGATGCGCGGCGATCTCCACGAAGACGTCGTGATCAGTCTGCAGTAGCGCATCGGCTGCCGCGGCGAACCGAACGGGATTGCGCATGTTTTGCCACCAGTAGGCGGCGTCCATCTCTGGGCCCTCGACCGCCCGGCCGGTAGCGGTGGAGAGCAGCGGGATCGTGGCTTGTTGAGGATGAATATCGCGCAACGAAGCGAGCAACTCGGACTGCAACTGATCCATTGTCGGGCTGTGGTACGGCACTTCTACCTGCAGGAAGCGACAGAAGATCTGCTTCTGCTCCAATGATCTAGCAATGTGCTGCAGGACGTCGGCGTCGCCGGAGAGTGTGACGTCACTGGGACTGTTGATCGCCGCTACCGAGACGCGATCCTCATGGCCGGCGAGCAGCTGCTCGGCTTCGTCCACCGGTAACCCGACGGCCAGCATCGCGCCTTGTCCGGCTGTCTGCTGCTGTAGGCGGCTGCGGTGGAAGATCAGCCGGACAGCGTCGTCCAAACTCAGCACACCGGCTACATGGGCAGCGGCCACCTCGCCAACGCTGTGCCCGACGATCGCCGCCGGCTCGACACCCCAGGACCGCCAGAGCGTTGCCAGCCCGACCTGCACGGCGAAGATGGCAGGCTGTGCAATGTGGGTACGGTCGATACGCGAGCGCACTTCATCCGCGGTCAACTCATCCCACAACGACCAGTCGGCATGCTGCCGAAGCGATGCATCACATTGCATCACGACCTCACGGAAGGCCGGCTCGCCGTAAAGCAATTGCCGTCCCATCGCCCACCACTGTGGACCCATCCCGGAGAACACGAAGGCTGTGGTGTGCGAGCGGCTCGCAATCCGGCGACCGGAAGCCATATATGGTCGTGTTTCACCGCTCACGAAGGCTTTCAGTTGTTCAGCCAAGTCTGCTGTCGAATGGGAGACCACAGTCAGGCGATGATCGTGATGACCTCTGCGGAGGCTCGCAGTGTAAGCGATGTCGTGCAGTGACGCCTCGCTGTTCGATGCTTGATCTGTCAAGAAGGCTAGATAGGACTGCGCGCGGATCTCCAGCGCCTCGGGGCTACGGGCAGACAGCGGCACGAGCATGGCCCGATTCTGCTGTCTGCCGTCATCCGCCTTGCTCTCGACGCGTTCCGGGGCTGCTTGCAGGATGACGTGGGCATTGGTGCCGCCAAAACCAAACGAGTTCACACCGGCCAAACGCCGCGCTGCACCCGTGTCCGGCCACGGTTCGATGGTTTGCGGTACGCGCAACTTCAGCTCGTCGAAGGGAATGTCGGGATTGGGCGTCTCAAAGTGAAGATTGGGAGGGATCTGTCCGTGCTGCAGGCTCAGCGCCGCCTTGATGAGCCCGGCGATGCCCGACGCTGCTTCCAGATGGCCGATGTTGGTCTTGACCGAGCCGACGATGCACCTGTCCTGTGCCGCTCGCCGGCTCGCCAGTACGTTGCCGATGGCCTTCAGCTCGATCGGGTCGCCCACGGGTGTTCCTGTGCCGTGCGCTTCCACGTATTGAACGTGCTCGGGTGTGATCCTGGCCTGCCGGTATGCTTCGCGCAGCATTTCCTCTTGGGCTGCGCCATTGGGCAGCGAAATACCGGTTGTGCGGCCGTCCTGGTTGACCGCGGTGCCCCGTACCACGGCATAGATAGGATCACCGTCGGCCAGCGCTTGAGATACCGGCTTCAGTACAACGACGCCGGCACCCTCAGAACGGACATAGCCGTTGGCGCGGGCATCGAAGCTTTTACAGCGGCCGTCGGGAGCCAGCATCGACGCTCTACTGAATCCGATCGTCCCCTCCGGCCTGATGATCAGATTCACACCGCCGGTCAGCGCCATGTCGCACTCGCCATTCCAGATGCTCTGACAGGCCAGGTGTGTCGCGACAAGTGACGACGAACAGGCCGTGTCAACCGCCAGACTCGGACCGTGCAGGTCAAACAAGTAGGAGAGACGGTTGGCCGCGATACACAGTGCGAGACCGAGATTCGTGTAAGGGTTGATCGAACGACGCTCAGCGGTGCTGGTCTGAATCCCGCCGTAATCCAGCGTAGCGATGCCGACAAAGACGCCGGTATTGGAGCCGGCAAGTCGCTCCGGTGCCATCCCGGCATCCTCGATCGCTTCGTAGGCGACTTCCATCAGTAGGCGCTGCTGAGGATCGGCGCGCGTGGCCTCGCGTGGGGACATGCCAAAGAATGATGCGTCGAACTGATCGATACCCTTGATAAACCCGCCCCAGCGGGTGCTAGTCTTGCCGGGTTTGCCGGGATCTGGGTCGTAGAACGCTCGGACATGCCAGCGGTCCTCGGGCACGTCACCGATGGCATCGACGCCGGCAGTCAACAGATGCCAGAACTGCACCGGATCGTTCGCTTCACCAGGGAAGCGACAGCCGATCCCGATGATCGCGATCGGTTCTAGGCGATGACTGGGAGTTACATCGGACGGACGTGCGGGCTCAGCGTATCGGTGATCCATTCTGCGTCACTCCTTCGATTGGTGATCCAAGAACTGAATCCGCCAGGAATGAGAGGGACGGGGATTAGTACGTTAGCGAGCAGCCATGTTCCGGTCCTGCAGCGGTGGCAACGTGACGGGCCTCGTCGATCGGAGTCGGCTCCGTCCAACAATCTCGGGGCACAACAACCAGTAACTTCACCGACGTAAATAGGCCGCTTGCCGTGAATATCGCAAAACTGCTCGACCCCGTTCAGTGTTCTCGAGCCCTGCATTGCTGCAACGGAATGGCGATACACTTGACAAACGACCCCGCCGAGGTGGCGAAAGACTGCGGCACGGATCGCCCAATGATCATGATTGCCCGAAAGTCAAATTCGCGCTGGAGTAGGGGACCGACAGCGGTCTGGCGCTTCGGTCAACAAGTATTTCGACATGATCGTTTGCTCTAACGCCGAGAAGC
>Ga0170475_112091270_pt1 | contig 12740 bp, 5 predicted proteins | sample Soicark_Litter_5_FD_111474 | JGI IMG/M metagenome (GOLD analysis project Ga0170475, IMG submission 111474) | Avena fatua rhizosphere microbial communities from Hopland, California, USA. Combined Assembly of 48 SPs | reverse complement strand
GGAGTAGAGGGTAGTATACTACATTCTGTCAAAGTATCTATATCGTTATGCTTGACGTAAGGATCAAAAGATACTCAATCTATGGAGAGATAATTAAAACAAGACTCGGGCGAGCATACATTATTCCCCTTCTTAATTTACGATGATAAAACCGCGCCAAGCCTATTACCATCTGTTTTAAAACAGAAGCCTACAGTGTTGTAAGCTACTATTCAACCATCTATCTGTGCCGACAGAGGTTGACAATCGGGAATGTTTTGCGCGAACATCAGAGGGTGGTGGCGGACAGGGCAGAAGAGGTATCCCGAGTTCCAATTCCTAATGAATAATTACTGTGGGGGCTGTGTATGTGGGTGATTCTAAACGCTAGCAAATCATTCGACAGTGTAGGGAAGTAGGAGTAACCGCGTGCGAAAGCACTGTGCGGTTACTTTTCTTGTCATGGACCGTTTCTCAACACGAACATAATTAGGCAATTATCTGGTTTTTTTTCCTTGTTTTTTATTGCTTGAAAGGCGTGGGTTTCTGGAAACGGAACTCGTTCCAGAGACCTACGTCCGTCTTGGTTTCCTCCGAAGGGCATTAGGTGAGAGGAGAAATTGTACCTATGGCAGTAAGCAGCAGAGCCGTAACTCTCCCGGAGCGCGTTACCTTTGCGCGTATCCCAGATATCCGGCCAATGCCGGGACTGATTCAGATCCAACTAGACTCCTTTGAATGGTTCAAGAAAGAGGGTCTACGCGAGCTTTTTGAGGAGATCTCGCCGATCGAAGATTTCACTGGCAAGAATCTGAAGCTTGAATTTATTGTACCACCAGAACCTTTTGGTAAGCCGAAATATAGTGAAGATGAGTGCCGCGATCGGGATACAACCTACGCGGCTGCTTTGACTGTGAAGGCGCGCCTGACTAACAAAGAAACGGGCGAAATCATCGAGAAGGATATCTTCATGGGTGATTTCCCTTTAATGACCAAAGAGGGTACGTTTATCATCAACGGCGCTGAGCGCGTTGTTGTGAGCCAATTGGTGCGCTCACCTGGCGTCTACTTTACAGCAGATGAAGATGCAGCCACCGGTCGCAAGCTTTTTGCCGCCAAGCTTATTCCAGGTCGTGGGGCCTGGTTAGAGTTTGAGACCAGTAATAAGAATCTCTTGACCGTAAAGATTGACCGGAAACGTAAGTTGCCTGTAACAACCCTGTTGCGCGCAATTGGCAGCCTGGCGAAAGAGCAGTGGTATGGTGAGCAGCTTGATCTCTCCAGCGACCAGGGTATCCTGGAAGCCTTCCGAGGGGTTGATGTCAATGTGAATGTTCGCTATATCCAGGCAACGCTGGATCGTGATCCTGTGAAAAAGGAAGACGAGGCGCTCCTGGAGCTGTATAAGAAGATGCGCCCCGGTGATCCAGCAACGATTGATAATGCTCGTTCACTGGTCAAAAATATGTTTTTCAATCCCCGACGCTATGATCTTGGTAGCGTAGGTCGCTATAAACTCAATCGCAAGTTGGATCTCTCGGTGCCTCAGAGCACACGTACTCTCACCCAGGATGATCTGGTCAATATCATTCGTCGTCTGGTTTCTCTCAATAATGGCAATGGGCGCAAAGACGATATTGACCACCTGGGTAACCGTCGCGTGCGCTGTGTTGGTGAGTTGATCCAGACTCAGTTCCGTGTGGGTCTGTTGCGTATGGAGCGTGTGGTCAAGGAGCGTATGAGCATCCAGGAACCTGGCCAGGCAACTCCTAATGCATTGATCAATATTCGCCCGGTAGTGGCCGCGATGAAAGAGTTCTTTGGCGGTAGCCAGCTCTCGCAGTTTATGGACCAGACAAATGCCCTGGCAGAGATCGGCCACAAGCGTCGTCTCTCGGCTTTGGGACCTGGTGGCCTCTCGCGTGAGCGTGCTGGCTTTGATGTACGTGACGTGCATCACTCTCACTACGGTCGTATCTGCCCAATCGAGACACCTGAAGGTCCAAATATTGGTCTGATTGGTAATCTGGCCACCTATGGTCAGGTAAACCCCTATGGTTTTGTTGAGACGCCTTACCGCAAGGTCTATAAGCGCTTCAAAGCCAACGATACACGTCTGCTTGGTCGTGAGTTGCGCGGAGCTTATGGTCGTGAGTGGGAAGACATCAAGCTGCCAAATGGCGAGGTGATCTTTAAAGCTCGCGCTCGTGTGCGCATTGATGACGCCCTTTTCGCGAAGCTTCAGCAGGCCCTGGGTGAGGGTGAAGTGCGTGTTCGCCCATTTGTGACCGAAGAAGTTGATTATCGTACTGCTGATGACGAGGAAAACTTCTGGATTGCCCAGGCAAATGCTGTCCTGGACGAAAACAGCGAGTTTGAAGAGGAGCGTGTACTGGCGCGTTACCAGGGCGAATTTGTTATGGGAGCTACAGAGAACATGGACTACATGGACATTTCTCCCAAGCAAATGGTCAGTGTAGCCACCGCTCTCATTCCTTTCCTGGAGCATGACGACGTAAACCGTGCTTTGATGGGTGCAAACATGCAGCGTCAGGCTGTACCATTGTTGCGTCCCCAATCGCCGATTTGCGGTACTGGTGTTGAACGCCAGGTAGCAATCGATTCAGGCCAGGTGCTGGTTAGCCGTACAAATGGCGAAGTGGTCGTTTCCACAGCTCGTCAGATTCAGGTTATTGATGAAGATGGGGATGTTCATAGTTATCGTTTGCGTAAGTTTGTACGTTCCAATGCGGGTACCTGCATTAATCAGCGTCCAATTGTACGCAAAGGTGATTATGTTACCGCTGGCCAGGTGATTGCTGACAGTTCCTCAACAGAGTTGGGTGAGTTAGCTCTGGGACAAAATATTCTTGTAGCCTTTATGAGTTGGGAAGGCGGCAACTACGAGGACGCCATCCTGATTAGCGAACGAATTGTACGCGAAGATCTCTTTACCTCCATCCACATTGAGAAGTATGAGATCGATGCCCGCGACACCAAACTTGGTCCCGAGGAAATCACCCGTGATATTCCAAATGTTGGCGAAGAAGGTCTGCGCAATCTCGACGAGCGTGGCATTATCTATGTAGGTGCTGAGGTCGGGCCGCAGGACATTCTGGTTGGTAAGATTACGCCTAAAGGCGAGACCGAACTGACTGCTGAAGAGAAACTATTGCGGGCAATTTTCGGTGAGAAAGCGCGTGAAGTAAAAGATACCTCGCTGCGTGTACCACATGGTGAGCGTGGCAAGGTTGTTGAAGTAAAGGTTTTCTCACGAGACAATGCCGACGAACTTTCGCCAGGAGTCAATCAGCTTGTGCGCGTAAGTATTGCGCAGAAGCGTAAGATCGGCGCAGGCGATAAGATGGCTGGACGTCATGGTAATAAAGGGGTAATTTCGCGGGTTCTCCCTATTGAAGATATGCCGTTCCTGCCGGATGGTACACCAGTGGATATCATTCTTAATCCGCTAGGCGTGCCTCACCGTATGAATATCGGCCAGATTATGGAGACGCACCTTGGTTGGGCTGCGGCTGCGTTGGGCTTTAAGATCGCCACTCCAGTCTTTGATGGCGCAACAGAAGATGACATTGAGGAATATCTGGAGAGGGCCAACCTGCCACGCAGCGGCAAAGTGCAATTGTATGACGGTCGTACAGGGGAGCCATTTGATCATCCAATCACAGTTGGCTATACCTATATGCTCAAGTTAGCTCACCTGGTTGAAGATAAAGTTCATGCCCGCTCAACTGGTCCATATAGCCTGATTACACAGCAGCCACTGGGTGGTAAAGCTCAGTTTGGTGGTCAGCGTTTCGGCGAAATGGAAGTATGGGCGTTGGAGGCTTACGGCGCAGCCAATATCCTCCAGGAAATCCTCACCGTTAAGTCGGACGATGTTGTAGGACGTGTCAAGACTTACGAGGCCATTGTCAAAGGCGAGAACATTATGGAGCCGGGAGTGCCGGAGTCCTTTAAGGTGTTGGTCAAGGAGTTACAGAGTCTGGGTATTAATGTTGAAGTGCTCAACGAAGATGAGCAGAAGATACAGTTTGTTGAAGATACCTCCAACGATGTAATGCCTGAACTGGGGATTAACCTGTCCGGTTTCGAGGGAGACCAATAGTCCTGCACCAGGAGGCAGCATGCTCGAAGTAAACGATTTTAACGCTATCCGTATTAGCCTGGCCAGCCCTGAGCAGATTCGCAGTTGGAGCTATGGCGAGGTCACGAAACCGGAAACGATTAACTACCGCACACTGAAACCAGAGAAAGATGGGCTGTTTTGTGAACGTATCTTCGGCCCTACCAAGGACTGGGAGTGTTACTGCGGCAAATATAAACGCGTGCGTTTTAAAGGGATTGTGTGTGATAAGTGTGGAGTAGAGGTGGCCCGCTCAAAGGTTCGTCGAGAGCGTATGGGACATATCGAATTGGCTTCCCCTGTAAGTCATATCTGGTACTTTAAAGGGACGCCTAGCCGCATTGGTCTCCTTCTGGATCTCTCGCCGCGCAATCTAGAGCGTATTCTCTACTTTGCTCTGTATGTTGTCACAACTATTGATGAAGAGGGACGCCAGGGCGAATTGATGCGCCTGGACGAAGAGCTTATCTCTCTAGAACAGAACCTGGATGAGAAGGTTGTTGATCGCGTTGAGCATCTCAAGTCCCAGCGCGATAATGAGACCAGAGAGTTTCGTTCGCGGGGCTCAAATGCTCCATATGAGATCGAGTCCCGGCGTGAACAGGACCTGGAGGCCGCTCGTACCGCCGAGAGCGCAACCCGCGCTCGTTTACGCGAGTTGATGGGTATGAAGTTAGAGGAAGAAGAAGAGGTCAATTTCGAGCCAAGCGGACAGACAATTGTGCGACCTGGAGACGTGGTCATTGCTAAACATCTGGATACCCTTGAGAAGGTTGCTGAAACCTATCGCAATGATATTGCAGAGCGAGCACGTACAGAGATTCGTTCAACTGAGAGCGAGGTCGAGCGCAATATCGAGCGTCTCAATCTTGAGTATCAGTCGCAGATTGATAATGCGCAGGCCCAGTTAGAGGCTCAAAGAACAGATCGTCGCCAGCGTATTGAGCAGTTGCGGCGTGACCTTGAAGGTCTGAAGAAAATGGACCTGCTGCAAGAGGGTCGTTATCGCGAATTGCGTGATGCCTTTGGCTCCTCTGTTTTCCGCGCCTGTATGGGTGCAGAGGCAGTACGAGAGTTGATTGGCAACATCAATCTGGATAAGCTGGCCTCAGATCTGCGCAACGAAATCAGCTCAACCGTTGGCCAGCGACGTAAGAAAGCTACCAAACGTCTAAAAGTAGTTGAGGCTTTCCGCAAATCGGGAACATCACCTGAATGGATGATCCTTACCGTTTTGCCGGTCTTGCCCCCCGACCTGCGACCTATGGTACAGCTCGATGGTGGCCGCTTTGCAACCTCAGACCTCAATGATCTCTATCGACGTGTGATCAATCGGAATAATCGTCTCAAACGCTTGCTAGAATTAGGCGCACCTGAAATCATCATTCGTAACGAGAAGCGTATGTTGCAAGAAGCTTGCGATGCGCTTATCGATAACGGTCGCCGTGGCCGCGCTGTGGCTGGTTCTGGTAATCATAAGCTCAAGAGTCTGTCTGACATGCTCAAGGGCAAACAGGGACGCTTCCGTCAGAACCTGCTGGGTAAGCGCGTAGACTATTCGGGCCGCTCGGTAATCGTGGTTGGACCCGATCTCAAGCTTCACCAGTGTGGCTTGCCCAAGAAAATGGCTCTGGAACTCTTCAAGCCGTTTGTCATGCGTAAACTGGTGGAACAGAACTTTGCCCATAATATCAAGAGCGCCAAGCGTTTCGTTGAACGAGTCAAGCCAGAAGTTTGGGACGTGCTGGAAGAGGTCATCAAGGATCATCCGGTCCTGCTGAACCGCGCACCTACGTTGCACCGTCTGGGTATTCAGGCCTTCGAGGCTGTTCTCGTTGAGGGAAGTGCTATCCAACTGCACCCATTGGTCTGCTCGGCATTCAATGCTGACTTCGATGGTGACCAGATGGCGGTACACGTGCCACTGTCCGATAAAGCTCAGGATGAGGCACGCCGCTTTATGCTCTCAACACGTAATCTCTTGCATCCTGCTACTGGCGAGCCTTCGATTGGAGCAAGCCAGGATATGGTGCTTGGCTGTTTCTATCTCACCCAGGAGCGTCCCGATAAAAAGGGTGAGGGACGTGTCTTTACAGATATAACCGAAGCGCTTCTGGCTTTCCATCATGGTATTGTGGACCTTCAGGCTCTGGTCCAGGTGCGTCTGGGCGATGTTGATATGCATAATGATGCGCCGCCTTCTCGACCTGTGCCATCTAATGGTAAACTGGTACGTACAACTGTTGGCCGCATTATCTTTAATGAAGCCTTGCCGGAGCGCTTGCGCTTTAAGAACTACGCCATGAAAAAAGAGAACCTTAAACAGGTGATTGGCGAGTGCTTTAAAGAGTATGGACGAGCCAAGACAGCGGAACTTGCCGACGAAATCAAGCGCCTGGGCTTCTCCTATGCCACACGGGCAGGAGCAACTATCGCCATTAGTGATGTTATCGTGCCAAAAGGCAAGCAAGAAGAACTGTCCAAGGCCGACGCCAAAATTGCCGAGTTGGAAGAACAATATCGCGAGGGTCTGATTACTGATAACGAGAAGTATCAGCAGACCGTTGAGGCCTGGAATGAGGCTACGGATAACGTAACCAAAATGGTGGAAGGTGTACTTGATCCCTTTGGCTCGATCTACACCATCGCCAAATCTGGCGCAACCAAAGCGAAGTTCCAGCAGATTCGTCAGCTTTCCGGTATGCGCGGTCTGATGGCCAGTCCGTCCGGTAGAATTATTGATGTGCCGATCCGCGGAAATTTCCGTGAAGGCCTGAGTGTGCTGGAGTACTTTATTAGTAGCCACGGTGCACGTAAGGGTCTGGCCGATACCGCTCTGCGAACTGCGGAGTCCGGTTATCTCACTCGCCGTTTGATCGACGTAGCACAGGATGTAATCGTTACCGAAGAGGATTGCGGAGCTACCGAGGGTATCCTGATTACTGCCAAAGATAGTGCGGCTGTACAGCAGGATATGCGGGAGCGTTTGAAGGGCCGCATTTTGCTAGAGGCTGTACCTGGACTGGATCATGTCGAACCTGGTGATGAACTGACCGAAGAAATCGTTGAGGAAATCATGGCCCTTAACGTTGACACCATCCGTGTGCGCTCGGTCTATGGCTGTATAACCCATCGTGGAGTCTGTCGCAAGTGCTATGGACGCGACCTGGCTGCCGATGAACTGGTCAAGCTGGGAGCAGCAGTTGGAATTATCGCTGCTCAATCCATTGGTGAGCCAGGCACGCAGTTAACCATGCGTACCTTCCATACCGGTGGTATTGCTGGCGCGCAGGGTGACATCACTCAGGGCTTGCCGCGTGTTGAAGAACTCTTCGAGGCACGTGTCCCTAAAGATAAAGCCGAGATCAGCGAGATTGACGGAGTGGTTGAAATCGTCAAAGACGAGACAACCAATCAGCGTACAGTCAGAGTCGTCTCAACGAATGTCTTCTTTGATGAGTACCAGCTCCCCAAAGGCAGCCAGGTGTTGATTGGCGATCGCGAGCATGTACATAAAGATCAGGTTATTGCTCTGATGCCAGCCGAGAATGGCAATGAGCCAGTTCCTGTCATGGCTCGTACAGAGGGCGAGGCCTTACAAAATGAAGATGGCCTGTTGAGCATTCGCTTTGAGGAGCGCGACGAGCGTTCCTATCCGATCCCGGCTGCGCGCAGCATTCCAGTCCTTCAGGGTCAGAAGATCCAGGCAGGCACGCCGATCACCAGTGGTCAGCGTGATCCGCAGGATGTCTTGCGTATCCAGGGTCGAGAGGCCGTGCAGTTGTACTTGATCCAGGAAGTGCAGCGCGTTTATCGCAACACAGGTGTCTACATTAACGACAAACATATCGAAGTGATAGTCCGTCAAATGCTTCGTCGTGTGCGTATTGAGGAAGCTGGCGATACCGACATCTTACCGAATGACATTGTAGATCGTTTTGTCTATGCGGATACCAATGCGCGTGTTCTGGCAGAAGGTGGCGAACCGGCTACTGCCCAGACTGTTCTCCTTGGTATTACCAAAGCCTCGCTGAATACCGACAGCTTCCTGGCGGCGGCCTCATTTATCGAGACCACCAAAGTCCTGACCGAAGCTGCCATAGAGGGGCAGACAGATCATCTGGTTGGTTTGAAAGAGAATGTCATTATCGGCAAGCTCATTCCGGCAGGTTCTGGGGTTGCCCAGAGGCGTCGTGAGCAACTTGCCCGTCAGCAAGCAGCAGCAGCTCATATTGGAGCGGCCAGCCCCGTACCTGTGGGTAGTGGTGCAATGGGAGCCAGGAGCTCGCTTGTCCCCTCCCTTGAAGGGCTGGGCGAAGAATAAAAGGAACAGGGCAGGAGGGTGGACAACCACCAGGGAGGCCCCCTCCTCCGGGTCTGCTTCTCAGGAGTGAGAGATAAAGGGGCGTGGCCAGTTTTTGTAGCAGGGAGCAGGGTATTCTATGCTCCCTCTGCTTGTCGTCACAAATGGCAGACAAGAAAAACTGCAAAGCAGAACGAGAAATCTCAAAGTCCGAAAAAGCAGTACTCTCTTTACTGACCCTTGACAGTGAGAACTGCGAGTGATAGTATAGTTTCGGATTTTTAGAAAAATACAAAAGCGTAAGTATACCCTGCGTTATCAAACCACCCGTGCTGAGTGTGGCCAGTAAACACAGAGGTAACTGACAAATCCCCAGGTGGTGGATCAGGGGAGAGGGGCTAGTAGTTCCCCCTTGCGGGGGTTTCCGCAGAACCAGACAGAGAGAGTTTCTACTCACTTGTTGGAACTAGGATTATCTTGTCTACAGAGTAGCACTGGGTGCGGATCTGCAATCGTACCCATATAGGATGATAGGGAGAATCGTTCTTTGCCAACGATCAATCTGCTAATCCGTAAGGGCCGTTCTCAGAAGAAAGAAAAGGTCAAGGCCCCGGCGCTGCTGTACTCATACAACGCGCTGAATAACCGGACTTCCCGTCTGAAGGGGTCGCCGCAGAAACGTGGCGTTTGCACTCAGGTGCGTACCATGACCCCCAAAAAGCCGAATTCGGCCATGCGTAAAATTGCGCGTGTTCGTTTGAGTAACCAGATGGAAGTCACTGCTTATATCCCTGGTGAGGGGCATAATCTGCAAGAGCACTCGGTAGTGCTTATTCGCGGAGGTCGTGTAAAAGACTTGCCGAGTGTGCGCTATCATATTGTTCGGGGAACCCTGGACAGCGATGGCGTTTCAAAGCGCCGTCGTGGTCGCTCTAAATATGGAGCGAAACGACCCAAACCCTGCCAGGTAACAGCTCCAACCAGGGGCAAAAAGTAACACATACAGGTTAAAAATTGGAAACGATACCACCTGAACGCCTCAGGTAGGTCGGAAAATGGTTCATCGTCACACAGGAATGCGGGCCTGGCCCTCTCCTGGATGCGATGAGTAGCGGGTGTCCTCTTCTGCTCAAACTTTCGACCTGGAAAACATGGCAGACGGATAAGCACCCGTGTGCAGGCGTCCGTTAAAAACTACAGGTTTGGTACTTGAAGTTGAAAGCGACGCCTTTTATGGTGCCTGCCATTTTGAGAAGAATAACTGTAGAAAAAACTTCTTTGAGCAGATGATAGAATCTCTTTTCTTCTGAGAAGAACGAGATTCAAAAGAGAATATCCAACGAATCGATTGATGAGGAGGAAGGCCTTGCCAAGACGTAAAAGAGCATTGCGGCGGGCAGAAGTGCCAGACGCAAGATTTAGAAGCAAAAATGTAGCTCGTTTTATTGGGAAATTGATGCTGGATGGCAAACGCAGTCTGGCAGAGCGCATACTCTATGATGCGCTCGAAATAATCGAGAACAAACAGAAGCGTACGCCTATCGATGTCTTCGAGCAGGCGCTAAAAAACGCAACTCCTAATCTGGAAGTGAAACCCCGCCGCGTTGGCGGCTCGACATACCAGGTACCTGTGGAGATCCGTAAGGATCGCGGCAATGCGCTGGCAATGCGCTGGCTTATTCGCTCCGCTCGCACACGTACTGGAAGATCTATGTCGGAAAAGCTTGCCAGTGAGTTGATGGACGCAGCTGCCGGTCAGGGAACAACCATTAAGAGACGTGAGGAGACCCACAAGATGGCGGAGTCTAATAAAGCCTTCGCTCATTATCGCTGGTAAATACAAATCATGGCTAGAGAATTTCCACTCGAAAAAACACGCAATATAGGAATTATTGCTCATATAGATGCCGGTAAAACTACAACCACGGAGCGTATTCTCTTTTACACCAAAAAGATTCACCGTATCGGTGAGGTGCATGAAGGGGCTGCGACAATGGACTGGATGGTGCAAGAACAGGAACGTGGCATTACGATTACGTCTGCTGCAACGACCTGTTTCTGGCAGGACCATCGTATCAATATCATTGACACTCCTGGTCACGTAGATTTTACTGCCGAAGTTGAACGCTCCCTACGAGTACTGGATGGTGGTGTTGTCGTTTTTGACGCGGTTGCTGGCGTTGAGCCTCAATCTGAGACTGTATGGCGTCAGGCAAACAAGTATGATGTCCCCCGCATTTGTTTTGTGAACAAGATGGACCGCATGGGCGCGGACTTCTGGCGCACAGTGGAAATGATTCGTGAGCGCCTGGGGGCGAAACCTGTTGCCATTCAGTTGCCGATTGGCTCAGAGAGTAACTTTAAGGGCTTCATTGACTTGCTTAGTCGCGAGGCTGTGATTTTCACCGACGACCTGGGAACGAAGTCGGAACACGTTGAGATCCCTACCGATATGGAGGCCGACTATCAGCGGTACCTTGAGGAACTGCTGGAACGTGTAGCCGAGACCGATGAGGACCTCACGCTGAAGTATCTGCAGGGCGAGGAAATCTCGAAAGAAGAATTGATCCAGGCTCTCCGTAAGGCAACGATTGCTAATGCTCTGGTCCCGGTGCTCTGTGGCTCTTCCTTGAAAAATAAGGGCGTACAGGCAATGCTGGATGCAGTCATAACCTTCCTGCCCTCGCCGTTGGATATCCCTTTACCTGTTGGCATTGATCCCGATACCGAAGCAAAGATTACTCGTAATGTCAGAGATGATGAGCCGTTCAGCGCCCTGGTCTTTAAAATTGTCTCTGATCCTTTTGTTGGACGCCTCTCTTATCTACGGGTCTATTCAGGCACGTTGAATAAGGGCGCAGCAACTGAGAATAGTACAAAGGGTAAAAATGAGCGCGTTGGTCGCTTACTGCGTATGCATGCTAATCACCGCGAGGATATCGATGAAATCCGGGCGGGTGATATCTGCGCCGCTGTAGGTCTACGCAATACCTTTACTGGTGATACCCTCTGTGATTCTCAACATCCCATTATGTTGGAGTCTATCACTTTCCCCGACACGGTGATTTCAATTGCTATCGAACCGAAGACCAGAGCTGAACAGGATAAGATGGCAATTGGTTTGAATAAGCTGGCTGAGGAAGATCCTACTTTCCAGTTGCGCACTGACACTGAGAGTGGCCAGACCATTATCAGTGGTATGGGCGAATTGCACCTGGAGGTGATTGTTGACCGCCTCTTCCGCGAATTCAAAGTTGAGGCCAATGTAGGTAGACCACAGGTGGCCTATCGTGAGACAATTACTAAAGGGGCTTCCGCACAAGGTAAACATGTGCGCCAGACTGGTGGTAATGGTCAGTATGGTGATGTTTGGGTGAAAGTTGAACCCAGCGAACGCGGCAAGGGCTTTGAGTTCGTGAACGCGATTGTTGGTGGCGTCGTCCCCAGAGAATATATCAAGCCTGTAGAGAATGGTATTCGCGAGGCATTGGAGAAAGGCATTATTGCTGGCTATCCAATGATCGATGTGAAGGCCACAATCTACGATGGATCTTATCACGAAGTTGACTCTAGCGAAATGGCCTTTAAGATCGCTGGCTCGCTAGGGGTTAAAGCGGCAGTCCATAAAGCAAGCCCTATTCTCCTCGAACCAGTGATGCTGGTTGAAGTGACGACCTCCGAAGAATACTATGGCGATGTAATTGGTGACCTCAATCGTCGACGTGGCACTATTCTGGGCATGGAGAATCGCGGGACTATGGCGGTGGTGAGAGGCTATGTACCTATGGCTGAAATGTTTGGTTATGTGAACGAACTCCGTTCAATGACCAGTGGACGTGCCAGCTATTCGATGGAATTCGCACACTACGATCCTGTTCCTCGCAATATTGCGGAGACCATTATCGCCAAGTCTGCAAAGTAATTTTCTCTCAATTTCTTAGAAGGGCGCATATCAGCGTCCCGGGCAAGAGTGTAACACGAGCAAGCGGTTTGCCTGTTTAGAAGTAGCGGGCAAACCGGCCTGACTCGCGATATAGCCCACCAGCTTCGGAGCCGAACTCAGGGGAGAGGCCTACCGAGTAAGCTATCGCTGTTTTAGCGTTTCCAGCTGGACTGCTGGAATATCATTCAGAATGAACGAGTGCATCGCAAAGGTGCAGCCCTTGACGCACGTATTTTGCACTGAGCACTACGGAGGATGAGGAATACTCATGGCAAAGAAGAAGTTTGAGCGAACAAAACCCCATGTGAATGTGGGAACCATCGGGCATATCGACCACGGCAAGACCACTCTGACCGCAGCGATCACCAAGG